>JAAUXT010042952.1_pt1 | contig 11275 bp, 10 predicted proteins | sample 7278171 | NCBI WGS metagenome assembly JAAUXT01 (sample SAMN14350112, study PRJNA611818) | marine sediment metagenome | isolation source: surface marine sediment (1.8m) | place: French Polynesia: Moorea | collected 2018-08 | reverse complement strand
CCCCCCCCCCCCCCGCCGCCCCCCCCCCCCCCCCCCCGCCGCCCTTGGTACTCCCGACCTCGGCGTACGAGAGCCCTCTTGGTTTGAGGTTGCGCCCGGGTGGATGGCGCTTTGGGGAGGATGGCGCTGCAGGGAGGACAGCACTGCGGGGAGGACGGCGCTGTGGGGAGGATGGCGCTGCGGGGAGGACGGCGCTACGGGGAGGACGGCACTGCGGGGAGGATGGCGCTGCGGGGAGGACGGCGCTACGGGGACGACGGCGGTGCGGGGAGGACGGCGCTGCAGCGCGGGCGTCACGCAGCCTCTTGGCTGCTCGTTTCTCTCGCGCCTCGGGCGGCGCCGGGCGCTGCGCGTCCGATCCGAATCGATGCGCCGTCAATCATCCACAAGAACCTATCAATCATCGAGGAGAGGCCGTCAAACTCTCCCGGCCACGAGGAGTGGCTGCTGCAGGCAACGCGCGAAGCGTTTCACCCACATTCTCAGCTGCGGGCTGCTTCACCCGGTTCTTTCCCGCGCGTTCACGTGCGCCGGAACCTGCGTGTTCGTGACGCCCGCCCGCCACGTCGCTGCATTCGTGTCGTCAATCGCAGCCCTTGGATCTACACAGGAAGCAACGCACTCGTGAGCACGTCGGGCGTGTCGAGCCTTGTGGATGCAACGCACGTCCAGGCACCAGCCGGCGACCTGCGCTGCACGCGCGGCGCTCGGGCTGCCGGCTGCAGGGACGCGCGGGCCGCAGCTGCTCGTCTCGTCCTCCCGTTTCCCGCGCGTCAGACGGATCCATCAGGATTTGGACGTCCAATCCGGAGCGGATGCCGCCGCCGGCGCGTCCGTCCCGGTCACCCAGAGGCCTGGTTCACACCGGGCGCGTTTTCATACGTTCCGGCTGTTCCACCAACTGGTGCAACCAACTTGGACAATGGCACGCTGCGCAAGACCCATTTGGTGTGTTCCAGCCCTGTCAACCATCACGAAAAATGCGTTCCGACAGCGCCACACAGACACGAACTCAGCTGGTACTGGCTCTGTTCGCAACAAACTGCCTGCAGAATCTGCGCTTGTGAGGGTATTTTTGAGTGCCAAATCTTCACAAAAGCAATGATCCCTTCCATACATCATGATTCAAAGCGCATTTATGAACACTGCGGCGGATTTAATCAGCACAGCGCATTGGTATTCAGGAGCATAAGGACCGAACGGATCCGATTCAAGGGGACCCGGCGACAGTTCCGCCTGTGTGCGCATGCGTGTCTGAATGGACGCTGCGCGCAAGTGTGAGTGCGTGCGCGCGTGCGCGTTCACCTGCGGTGATCAACGTTTGAAACAGCGCGTGGAACACAGCGTTAACGCACTGTTCGCGAGTGAGAGGAGCAGGTATCAGAACTGGCGAATGGACATAACAATCCCAAGATTGAAATGTCTGAACACTCAAGACATAGTCAAGAGTGTTCACATTTCAATCAAGGGAGAGTCATGTCCATGAGCCTATTCATTTGCTCATCTTACAAGGGAACTGTGTGTTAACTTTTTTTACAGTACAGTGTAATTTTTGAGACTGTTCTGTTCTGAGGAGTTATTAGAACTGTCTGTGCTTCATTGCGATGTTTGCGAAACGTTCGAGAAAATCGCACCTTGCTGTAGTTCTGAGGGAGACGTCGCCGCCTGGGCTTCGCTTCGCTCGGTCATGCTGTGCACCCTGAACAGCCCCGAGGCGAACAGCATCCAGCGTGGAACCCACGTGGCATTTGACCTTGACTCTTACAGGCCAAATGTTGGTCTCGTTCAACGCACTTTTGCACTGTTTTTATCTCAGTGTCTGTCAATATGCTTGTGAAAGAGCATCATCTCTCCCACCATGTTGGCCTGCGACACCATCGCATGTGGTTTTGAAGCGCCACGCTTGAACTTGCAAGACCGACTGGGAAACCGTCTCGAACATGTCAACCAAAAGTCAAGAAACATGTGCCGCCCCCGGGGCTCAGTACAAGGTCGCTGCAAATCAGAGCATCCGACCAGGGCAGCACGGTGGGACGCCTCGCGGGGGGCGATACGTCTGCTTCACCTGGGATGCGTCATCGTTGAGTCGACGCAGCGCCCATTCACAGGAACGGAACATCGACTGCGAATCGTCCCGAAACTCTTCATTGGGACAGGGAGAGAGAAACAACGTCACGCCAGGGTGAACCTGGCCTCAGAACGCTGCTTCCCAATACTGGGAATCCTACACGTTGTGCCACCAATCAGAGCTTTGTGCAGTACACCTCTGTGGCGGCCTGAAGCACGTTGTAAAACTTTTTCTTCTTGTTGACGTCCAACCTCCTCATTAGTCACAACACCGTTGGTGGTCCCCAGACACACACCACGCGCACACCCACACACACACATTGGCCATGCGCAGTCTCGACTGACCCATATATTTCAGACTGCACCACAGGAAAACAGTTTGTTCTGCACACACCGTGGCCCTATCGAACACGGCCTCCGAGCAGAACCGAGGTTTACCAAACATACAACTGGGCGACTCTGACCCGAAAGATCAATAAATCTCACACGGAGAGGCCCCTGGCGGTGGACAAGTACGAAGTTGTTATCAATGTTCACTTTGTAATGCTGGCCGCGCGGAACGCTGGCTCAGGGTTCAGACAGCAGAACTCCACAGTCGGTGCGCCGTCATCGCGCCACAGAAAAGGACCCTCAACCTTCAGCAGACGCGAAAACGAACGCGCGCCCTTTCAAAACTACACTGTACTTCGCGTCCTTGACTTGATCAGGAAAAACAAGTGGGGAAACCGTACCCAAGTGCATGTTCCTCACACCCAATAGGCTGCCTGGCATACCTTTCAGGTGTGGCACTTCAATGACTTGCACAACAGCACAACACTCATGTTGTCAAGACCAAGACGACGTTATCAGCGGTCCAACTGCTGTCACACGTCAGGCACGCAGACCACGTGTTCGAGGAGTCAACCTTTTCGAACCGGAAGTCCACGTCGCAAAACCCGAAGTGAGAATGTGACTCTTGGTGGACCCAAGAAATACCCCCCCCCCGCAAATATGCGGACTGATGTCCAGGCGCGTGTAAAAACAAACACGCCATTTCTGAACGACACATTGCAAACGCGGGAACGTAATTCGAATTCAATGACAGACACTTGTGCTGCAGTCCTCCAGCGTCAGCACAGAACTGCACACAGGAAGAGTCTGACGTCACCTGGGAGACGTGTGATGCTGTCCTCCTCCTCTCCGTTTCCTAGCAACGGGTTCTGGTGGAGCTCTCGGTACCAGGGCGGCGTCTTGGGCTGCAGCATGTTGAAGATGATCACCTCCGGGGAGTTAAACTTGTCCACGTTACTGTACATCCGGGGGAGACGCTACCGGAAACTCCGCTCACGAACCACGTGACTCAATATCCGGGGAACTGCAGCTGGCTACTCCACTGGACACAGGGGTCCGTACAGCTCCATCTGGTTCGCATAAGCCGGAAGTCCCTTCAGTGCACCACGCCTGCGCAATGGGAGATCCGTTACAAACTGCGACTGCGCAGTGGAAGCGCCGCCACCCATCCCACAGGCCTCAATAAACCTGATCGAGAATAGCTGTGTTCCACTGAAGGTTCGATCCTTCTGAAGATTTTTATGCTTGATTTATCTCAAGTGAGCAGCACTTAGGAGTGTCCGCTCTGACGGCGCGTTCACAAGGGATGCGTCGTGCGTTTCGTCTCCACACGTCACTGAGCGCTGCGTCGCAAGTGACGACGCGGCACTACGTGACCAGCGCCGTGACGCGACGCGTGACGCGTCCTGTGTGAACCCGCTCTGACACGCCCCAGTTTATCCTGATAAGCGAAGGTGTTTACCTCGCACGACGATTTGAGGCTTGTGTCTACATTCGGTCACCACGTGGATTGAGCTGTACATCAGAAACACGGATCCAACCAAATCCAGGCCAATGGGTGCGCAACGCAAGGTGCAACATGACGCACATTGAACCGCGTGGGGACGCACGACGCATCGAGTGCGACGCAACTCGTAGAGTACAGGGCCGCGTTCAGTGTGTATCCCGCGGTGCTGACAACAGGCGCGGCGCGCGACAGGTGAGCGTCGCGCCGCCTGGTTCCCGCGGAGACGAGGCGTTACGTGCGGCGAAGCAACGCGCGCCTGGGAACCACACGCCGACGAAACTCGTCCTCAGCCATTTTTGATCAGGACCTCGCGCACTGGAAAAATCGCGTGCGAGTCATTTGCCACTGAGTTGATTTGGTGATGGTTGTTTCACACTGCGTGCGTTTTGTAATGCGTGCGTGTTGTGATCAATGGGACAGAACAGCCAAGTCGACGCAGCCTGCCCTGTCCACAACACGCACAGTGTGAGCACGCCTCCGAGTTGCCACGAGATGGGCGCCATAATCACGACGGTTACGTTTCCAACTTTCCCGCTGAGCTCCAATCGGAGATCAGTCCGATCACGTGTCACCGTCGTTTGAACCTGGTTGATAAGTTTGACGAGTGGATCATACATTATCTCCATCTGATACTGTTCATCCCGAGATGACTACAGCTGTACCCGTGAGCCACATACTCCGAACTGTCACGTGGCCAGACTCGTCACACACACACACACACACACACACGCACACTCACACACACACACACACACACACACACACACACACTGATGCGGTGTGATTGGGCTCGCGAATTCACTTGGGTTCCACACTTGTTTGACCAACACGAAACCACACACACTTTCTTTTGGTGTGAATCTTCCTCGTGATAAGTATTGCGATGGGCACACTGATCTTCGCAGCTGGAACAGCCAACATAGTGCTGATCAGACAAGTGGTAGACCATGTACTATTTGGTCTCAACAGAACTTCCGTTGGCCCAACATACGTCGTAACCACACGTCAACAAACAAGACGACCCGACTTGCATCAGATCCAAGCACAAGACAATTGGCACTGCGTTGACACTGCGTTGTGTCACAGAACAAGTCAACAGGTGCCACACCCCTTGTTCATTTCATACTTGAAGGTCGCAACGCACTGGCCACGCATCCAGTGTGAACCCGACCTGACGGGTGAAAACTCAGCCCTGCCACGAGAAAACCACCGGAAGTGAGAGAGCGGAAGTGACCTTTACCTGACCAGAACTCGACGGGTGAGAATTCCACGGGCGAGAAGTCGAGGTTGTCGTCGCTCGACGACAGCGACTCCCCCTGGTGGTGGGAGCTGCGGCTCGCGCGCTGCTTCCGCTGCGGCGACGTGCGCTGGTGCGACACCTGGCGGTGGTACTCGCGGTACCACGACGGCGTGCGGTACTCGGCTGCCATGGCAACGAAGCTCCACAACAAAGTGTAATAATACTCCTCAGTACTCAACACGGTTGCTATGGCAACCAAAAGGTTTCCCTTCTGTGCGTCACAAAACCGTTGCTTGTGCGTCCAGCAAGTACCACGTCAGTACTTCACAGTGATGTTGCGATGTTTGCAGTGTTCAGTTCAGATTAATCCCGTTCTTCCGCTGTGTATTTATCCCATCAAAACGCGTTGATGTTGTGATGACCGATAAAGTGCCGATTCCACGTGGCTCCTGTGTCAACAGTCGATCCTTTTGTTTCCAATCACAATAGCGCTCAGGACCGATGACATCTGCTCAACTCCATACTTCAGTGCCAGTTGCGTTTGCGTTGGTTGGGACATCGCGCCAAGTGCGAACAAACTGTGTCGCTTCGCTGAAAATGCGGTTTCTGAACCATGAGGCTGTGTTCACACCTGGTGCGTCACGCGCTGCGTCCCTGCACGAGTCAGTGACGTAGTGACAGAGCGCTAGTAATTAACCTGCAAAAGGACGCAATCGCATGACGCGTCCAGCGTGAACCCGGCCTCAATTCCACTCGAGATGCGAACTTTTGTTGTGCAAAGATCACTGCTCGCATCCTTGAGTTCATGTCGTCAAAAGGACGGGAAGCGCTGGGGCCTGGTTCACACTGGAGCTGCGTTCGTCACGAGCAACGCAGCACCAACTGACTTGTACGAGGCACACCTTGCACGAAGCACCCAGTGTGACTCAGGCCCTGAAATGCCGTCAAAGCGACGCGTTTGAAAGGAGGGGGCCCGATGCATGTGATGTGGCCCACATTCCCCACCAAGACGCCGCTGGGATCCTTTTGTCCGCGCTAATGCAGAAAACATTTTTACATCTTCCAAGGCAACAGGTCTGTGAATTATTGTCTGTGGCGAGGCGGCCTCTTTGAGGCCTGGTTCACATAAGTGGCGCTGTACGTGACTGGCGTCCCTGCACAGGTACCACCCAGCGTCCCCCGCTGCCTTCAACGCACACGCGACTCACGACGCGTTCACTGTGAATCAGGCCTCAGGAATCCTTCGCGTGTTGCAAACACACTCACTTCACAACAATCCTTAACGTTTAAACGTCCCATTATCTCCACAGCAACTACATCCAAAGCTTCTGTTTGGAATCGAGGTCTTTGGCACGTTGCGTCTTCGACTCCTTGTCAATGCAGCACCCACTGAGAGAGATGCAACACGCAGCACGTGTGAACTATCGCGGTCCCCACAGCCAACGATTCTGTATCCAACGGAAAATTCCGAACCACGAATTCCTCTGTCAGGAAAGCGCAGCTGATTGCGCCCAATTCCAACTCACCTCAGACCAATTCGAACAGGTCTCGTTTTCCACTGAAAACCTTCACTCGCCTTCCGCGAGGAGCGTGCGTCCTCGCGCTGACGCGTTCCCGAACCACGCGGTCTGATCCCATTCACCGAGTTCGAATCATCATGGCCTCGCCTCCTCCCCGGGCGCGCTGACCAGGAATGTCGTCACGCGGCGTATGGGCTTCACACACACTCACCGTTTGTGTCTGCGGCAATCAAAAAGCACCACGTCGGCCCATTGCAACCTGCGACGCGTTCAGTGCAGTGTGAAGTAGCCTGATGCCTGCGAGAAACATCCCTGGTCAAACCGCAATGCTTCTTCTCCGGTCCCCTGGTCACTCCGGTGGTGACTGAACCAAAGCTACTGAACCCACACACAGACACACACACCCAACTCGCACACGTCCCTCCATGCCAACAATATCCCAATTCCACCATCAACAGGCAGCAGTTGCCACTCGACACTTTCACCTGTAGCGCTGTTGAACCGAAGCGCTCGATTTTCCTGTTTGTGGTGGTGATGTATCGGTGGCGGCTTCACACTTCAGTGGATCAATGTTCCATTGCAATTGGAAGCAAAAATCATTTTAAAAATCATTAAAATTCCCATGACCTTCATCGCAGTTCAAGTCAGAGGGTCAGACGGGATAAAATCGGGTACATCCCTCGACCCGAAACTCGACACCGCGGGTAAATAGGACCTTCTCTCCTGGTTCACGCCGGCTGCGGCACGCCTCGCGTTCATGTGCACGTTGATGGGTCACGAGACAGCACGCACAGAGTTGTACGAGATGCAACGCTTGAGAATCCAATGTGAAACTGCCCTCACTCTGTTGCCTTTTAGAGACGGCGACAGAATAACAGTCAAGACAGTCACGCAACACTGAATCTGCCCTCCTGTAGTTTGAGGCCAGATTCACACAGACTGCATCACGCGTTCCCTCTCTGTCCCAAGTCAACGCGATGATTCAGCGACCACTGACCAGTCCAAGCACGCTTTAAAGCGTGACGCAATCAGTATCAACGCCACCTTGGACGCTGAAAAATTCTGACAAGACAAACTTTCAAAGTTCTAAGCCAAATACCTCAAGTGCACCACGCGTTCTTGGTTAAGATTCCTTTGCTCCGTAACACAGCACGAAATCCTTCCGCTGCCAAAATGGGAAATTGATTTCTCGACACCTTGACATGTGGTTTGAGGCTCTTTTTTCTTGTCCTTGTTACAGAGCACAACTCCGTGACGCAACGTCTCAACACAAACACGAAGTCTGTCGTTCTTCCCGGAGGTGGCTTCACAGTGGTTGCGCCGTGTATGTCAGCGACACCGGACGCTGCACGGCGTATCCTTGGAACACGGCGCGTGGTGCATCGGTCCCTGGCGTGACTTGTAAAAATCCTGTTTACAACTTTGAAACCAGGAAATTTATGAGTGTCTGCTGCTGCCTCAGTGCACGCGCTGACACCTCTCAACACAGGCGCCGGTCGCACAAGAATCAAGCAGCCAAAGAGCCGACACGTTTGCTTGCCGCAAGTTGTTGAGCGTCCAAAACCACGTCAGTGTCCCATACACTCGACGTTCATACAACAGCTTCTCTCCCATCTCTACGGCAACCACGCAGTCCTTTGCGTCACAATGTACGGAAACGAACCGGGTCCCAGTCCAGCCGCTCGGTGAGGTGAGCAATGAGTTCAGGGCCTGGAGGGGGGGGGGGGCTCGACTTCGCGAAGGAAGACATTCCCAACACAGGCATGCAAAAAAGATTCGCACAAGAAGGCACAAAGTTGCGTCTGCTGAAAGGTAGGTGCTGGTGCACTGGTCAATGGCTCTGGGAGCGAGAAATGTTTCCCATTCCAGCGTCAATGACTCAAAGCGCACAGAATGCCTCAGCGGCCCTGCTCCTCAGTGGAGCGTGAACGGCTGCGTCGTGGGAACTCGCACCAGCATCAACAGGACGTCCACAATGCCTCCCAGGCGTGACAACTGAAATTGCTCAAATTGTGATGAAATGTGCAGAAAGAGACTCGGAGCGCACAGAGGTCTTGACCTTGGGGCCTCAAACAGTATTTTTCAGTCAGCACGAGGCATGCGGGTCAGTCAGCAGTTTGGTTCAGATTGAATTGCTCTGAAGTGATGATGGCTGTATGAGCCACAGGCAGGTCCAGATTCCACATCTATGTCACAAATATAGCAGGAAACCCCGATACCCAGGACCCTCGCGAGCACGGATCCGCTGGAGACTGGTCTGTTCGACAAATCCAACAAGACCCTCGGAGATTCCCACAGTGGTGTCAGGTTCTTTCACATCACTCGCTTTCTACCCATTCAGTGGCAAAGAAGACCCTCCCATCCCAACTCCGTATCTCTTCAGAAATCTCTTCGGTGAACGCACACGTGTGAGGCTGGCTTCACACAAATGGCCACAGAGATCTTTCTTGCGGTTTCTGTATCGCTCCACACTCACACGACTCAATCTAACCCAGGGCTTCAGTCCGGGTCCCAACATTTGATCACAACTCAAGCACACGGAAGACAACGCGCGTTGTGTCCAGTCGGCCATTTCCTTTGACAAGCGCCTGGAGCAGGGTTGCATTGCGTGACATATGAGCCAGTCGTTCAGCGACGCAACGCTCTTTTTCTTGTTTTTCCTCCAAAGGAGGTCCTTGTCGAACCCTTTCATGGCAACAACCTGAGACCTCCTGTTCAGCCGCTCAAAGATCGTACAAAACTGAAGCAAGGCGAAGTGAATCACGAAGGATTCGCCCACCTCATTCTGGACTTGTTTTCCGTGAGAAATGGCCGGGCGCCAGATCCGGGTCGCGCCACGTCACGCCGCTCCCGGATTTACGACGTGGCGTCTACTCGCGAGCGACGCCGCGTCCAAATGGCCCCGTTGTTACACGTGGCGCCAGGTGTCATGACAACCAGTTAACATACCGACGGGTATTGCGCAAACCTGAAATGTTTCTGTCAACTTCCTGTTGGCATTTGCATCACCATGCGCCGTTGTTTGACTTCACAACAGTGCTGTTGCGTCAAACATTTGAGACCAATGCACATGACGGCGCACCGACCATTTCCGGGAGATCGATGGGCAGAACAGAAGGCTTTGGAGTTGTCGCGCTTTGATGTGTTCGACACGAAGTCTGGTTCACCCTCGGTGCTTCGCGCGTTGTGTCCACGCACGTCAGTTTGAGTGTCTGCTGTCACCTCAGCAAGACAGCGCCTTTGCGTTGACTTATCCAGGGAAGCAAGGCGTGCCCGGTCCCGAGCGAGGCGTCGTCCATCGAGTCGGACACGTGCGGTGTGACCGCGCCTCGTGAACGTCGCGTCACCGCGCTGCGACCTGCGGCAGCCCGCGCATGCGCATTCCCGACGCAACGGCCCTTTCATCGAGTCTTTACGACGCGGTGCTCTGTGCGAGTACAATACCAATGCATGGGAAGCGTGAACCACCAATGGTGAGCATTCACTATGCAGTGCGGTATTTCATTCACATGACTGTATCAACTGGTGCCACAACAATGATCCATCTGAGGGCACACGGGAAGGATGACTCCCACAGAACTTTGCAACATTCCTTCAAAGTTCTTGATTTCTGATCTGACCCCCAGGTGGGTTGGTGTCCCTTTCGACCAAATCATGGACCCACCCAAAGCGCAGCCCAGCGCGCGCGCGCACACACACACACACACACCTGTTCTCTTCCCTGGTTTCTGACACCAGAAGAACTCTCCGCCCCTATGATCTACAGCAGGAACCCACCAGATCTCCAGTGTCTCACGTTACAACTCAGGTCGTGTTCGTCGCGCACTGCTCATCGCTTCAATTGTCCGTTTTCCGTCCCTTTCTGACTGCCGAGACAACCTAGAATTATCACTGATTGATATCAGCTCTGCGCATACATTTGGTGAAAGCGCTACCTGTCCTGGAGGTTCAGATAAACACACATTGGTGACAAAGGTAATTCTGAGGTAAAACACAGATGAAGAATCGGTGGGGCGGGTTGTGAGGAGTACCCTTTGACGAAAAGGGAAAAAACTAACCCCCCCCCACCAATTGGCCTCACATAAATAAATACTGCAATCTGGAGAGGGAAAATTTAGAGCGTTTCTTTGGGTTAAACTTTCTGAAATGTGGGTCACCATTCTTGAGTTTGGGGTCCCACTTCAACCAATTCCCACAATCCGCCCCTGGGGAATGTCGAAGGACGCCCCCGGTGACATTGGCATACTCTCCGCATACCCTGTGGCAGACACGCATGCCCTCCATACCAAGAAACCAGCCACACGCTTCAGAGCGCACGGTCTCCTCGGACAAACTACCCTCTCCTCACAACCTCATGGTGAACGGCAGATGTCTATCAGATTGGTATGAACCACCACTGACCACTTGGCACGAACCCCAGGGAAACACAGTCCTCACAACTCACTGTTCCTTCTTCTCGGAAGATGTGTCAGTCAGACAAAACCTGCCCTCGAGAAAACACGACACTGATTCCAGTGGTGTGTGTGTGTGTGTGTGTGTGTGTGTGTGTGTGTGTGTGTGTGTGTGTGTGTGTGTGTGTGTGTGTGTGTGTGTGTGTGTGTGTGTGTGGTT
>JAAUXT010125988.1_pt1 | contig 11276 bp, 12 predicted proteins | sample 7278171 | NCBI WGS metagenome assembly JAAUXT01 (sample SAMN14350112, study PRJNA611818) | marine sediment metagenome | isolation source: surface marine sediment (1.8m) | place: French Polynesia: Moorea | collected 2018-08 | reverse complement strand
GTTAGTGGGGGAGGGGGGTAGTTAGTGGGGGAGGGGGTGGTTAGTGGGGGAGGGGGTGGTTAGAGGGGAGGGGGGTGGTTATATTCCAAAGCGTGGACAGACGCACACATGAATGCTAAGGGTTTTTAAGCCGACAGCGGCACCTAGATGGCCGGCTACGCGACCATCAATGAAACTTCACAGAGGTTGTGTGATATGGGGACCACTCGAACACGTCGGCAACTGGCTCAGACGAGCACAGTCATTCCGTGGCCCCGAGCTTTCTTCCCACGATCGTCAACCGCTGTTCTTCATTTTGTCCCTGCCATTTGCAAACCACACAAAAAGCATATCTCCTTGCTTGTACAACACTACGTAATCACAGGAAGTATCCAAAATAAGCGGACCTGATTGTGTTGGTGGCTTAATTCTGCCAAATCTCATTTGCGTTTCATCCAACTTGCGCCTCTCGCTGCAGCCTGAAGACGCAGCTGAGTGGAAAATTGTTGCGTGCGACTTCCACAAGCTTCACTCATGCTGCAGCCCCTCCAGTTTGAGCCACAATTAACTGGGCCATTATTTCGACCAATTTGACTTGATATTTGAGGGAAATGTGAGTTGGGGAAAGCAACGTAGCGATCTAAGTTCCAGAAAAAAATATTTGAGCAAAAACAAACCAAAGCGTTTTTTCTGATGTGGAACACGGTGCTCGTTCTTGGAATCAGTTTTCTGACAAATTGTGACAACGACCAACTCATGATTTGCCTTTCAGTAGATTTTCCAGATTTCAGATCTGAACAGTGTCCTCACAGTCAATCAATGAGAAAGATTTGCCCCATTGCTGGTCGTAAGCGATAAAGACCAGAATGACTGTGAGATGTACAGATTGAAGAGTCACAGACACGGAAGACTGTGCCTCGAGGGATGGACGGCGCAACTGACACAATGGGAGGTGCAACCTGCGGAAATGGCTGATGGAAAAGTCCGGGAGCTTTGCAGAACCTCTGAAATATTCCATTGGTGCCTGCGACGCAAGAATTGACCATCCTTCCTCTGTCTTCCCCGTCATGTTCATTGATTCTCTCATCCCACACGAAGTCGCAACGGGCAGGAATTCGTTGGATTATCTGCAATGTTAGTGTCTTCGGAGAGAAGTTGCTGAAATTGCTTGTTTTGGCTGAGGAACAAAGGCACATAATTGGCACCCGAGGCAACTGCTACGACACTAACAGCGCAGTTTCTGAAGCGGGAGTTTCACAACGTGTCGCGTGAAGCTGCATCGCAACTGCAGGGGACAGCAGCGGTGTTCTTCCTGAAAGGAAAAATGCTGTATCTCACGAATGCCCAGTTCCAGCTTGGGCTTTGGAGAGTTCCCGCGTCTGCTCTGAGTCGTCAGAAAAAGAGGGTTCATCCTCTCTTCTCAGAGCCATGGACAATTCGACGCACCAATGGTCATTCGGACAGGCCGTCCAGCTTTTTCTTCCTCAGAAATACCACTTGCGACGCTTGAAACCGCACAACCCAGCCAACTGAGCAGGACAGCAGGACGACGTTTTGTGGTGGAATAGCTTTGATCAACAGATTGAGGTCCACGACACACATACATGTGAACTGTCTTGCGCAAAGAACCATGGGCGAAGAAACCTGGCCGCAAGAAAGCTATCCACTTGCACCAGCGGCAAAAACAGCCTCCACAAAAAGCAAATGACTCTTGCACATCCAATGTTGTGTTGGTCACAAATTTATTCTCGTCAGCTCCAGATTCGATTGCTGGTGAAAAATAGGAGATGGTGGAGCACACAGGGAAGAGTTCGTCAAGCCAGCCTGCGGTATCAGATGCGAAGAGCGACGCCTGGTCAGCGACAGTTATTGGAAAGTGGGAGAGAGAGGCAACTTGATTAGACACTTTATCTATGCTGCAGCAAACACACAATAACACGAGACTGGCTTGCCGAACAATGGGGAATTCTCTGCAGCGATGGTCGCGGAGGAAATTGCTGAGTCTGAAGTACAAATCAAAATTCCTCTCAGCAAGACTTGTTCATGGACGAAGTTTCCAAGCTGTTACATTCGCACCAGAGAAAGAGGTGGTGAAGAGATTCAGAGATACATGGTGTCTGTCTTCAAAGAATCAGTGTGTACGAGGGAAGTCCTATAATATGCGGTTTTTGTCCGGAAAAAAGCAAGTTTTTTGGAGACCAAATTGTTCCTTCACCCTGAGAGTGTACCAGAGACACGTCTGCTTCTGTTGATGTCAACAAAGCATGTCAAAGACCATCTGATCGACCTGTGCAGATACTCGGAGTTCACTGAGTGCAGTTCCTTCGGCGACAGACAACGAGCGTAGCAACATGCGCTTTCTGCTCTCTTGTGTTTGCATTGTTGTTTGTTTGAGTTTGGGTGTGTCCACCACCAAAATGGACAAGAAGGTCGAGCAGAGGACTGTGCTCAGCTTCCTCAGCCGTGTGGGCAACAAACCCATCGACTGCTGGAGACAGATGCGACAGGTTTTCGGGACTGAGACCATGTCTGTGAACTGCGTCCGGGTTTGGCACCGCCGATTCCAAGAGGGAAGAACAGACTTCAAGGACAACAAGCACACAGAACGACCACGTTCAGCACGCTCTGCAGCCAATATCCAGAAGGTCAGAGATTGTCTCCAGGAAGACCAGCGATCCACAGTGCACGACATCATCGACCACGCACAGCTTTCAAAGACTTCTGTCCATGCCATCATCAAGAAGGATCTGGGACTTTCCAAGGTTGCACCCAAAGTGATTCCCAAGCTGTTAACGGATGAGCAGAAGTGCTTCCGGGTCCGCCTCTGTGAAGAGAATCTGGCACTCCTGAGGGATGACCCAAACCTGATGTCAAGAGTGGTGACAGGGGACGAATCCTGGATATCTGTCCTTGAAGTGGAAACAAAACAGTCCAGTTGTGCCTGGGTACCCAAAGGTGACAGGAATGCATGCCCAACAAAAGCAAAACGCCAGCGAGGGGACAGAAAAGCGATGCTCACCATCTTCTTCGATTTCTCAGGTCCAGTTTTGACCGAGTTCCTGGCTCTGGGTGCAACTGTCGATGCAGATGAGTACTGCCTGCTGCTGAAGCGCCTCAAAGAAAACATCAGGAGAAAAAGACCAAATCTGTGGGGCTGAGTTGGGAGAGGTCAGCCACGCCCATTTCTGATTCATCAGGACAATGCGCCCAGCCACACATGTGTCATCACCATCGCCTTCTTCGGGGAAAACAACCTGGAACTGCTGGCCCACCCACCCTACTCTCCTGACTTGGCCCCATGTGATTACTTCCTCTTCCCCCGGCTCAAAAACCAGCTTCGTGGAACCAGATTTCCTAACCTTGACCAGATGAAAACAGCAGTGCTGCGGGAGCTTCGGGCCATTCCAAAGGAGGACTATCAAGAGGCCCTGATGTCCCTTCCCATCTGATGGATGAAGTGTGTAACTGCGGGTGGTGAGTACTTTGAAGGGAGGCACCTGAGTATCACCCCAGAAGACTTTGGAGTTGAGATTGTCTTCGGTGAGAGCGAAGGAGAATCATCTGACAGCGAAGAAGACCAAGAACAACACCAGGACCCCGAGTCAGACACTGACCAGTGACTTGTTGCCGAAGGAATTCAGTTCTGTTATGTTTTACTCAATGTTTGAGCATTCTGTGTTTGCATTTTTTGGAGAATTTTATGTTATTTGCATGTTGGAACACCTTTACAAGTTCAATTAAATGGTTTGGCAATTTTACGCCGGTCGACACTGCTTTTTTCCGGACAAAAACCGCATATTATAGGACTTCCCTCGTAAATACACTTTGGCTGGTGTCATTTTATGGCATGTTTTCATCTTTCTCTGAGCAAGGCGCTCTGCCCCTGTTTTCTTCCAGTGTACGTACGTCCAAATGCTCGTCGTTTCAGGCGATACCCTGGAGACCACCAGGGGCTCACGCTGTCCAATCTAGAAAACTTTAGATTGGTTTGCACGCTTTGGGAATTAATTCCCTTCGAACTTTTGCAACTGCAAGGCAACTCAGGTAGCTTGTTGCGTCCCCTGTTTTCTTGATAATGTTGCACTCGTACTTGAAGCCACAACTCCAATGTTCTGGCTTTGATTGCGTTAACGAGGCAACCCACACCAAAGAAATATGAAGTGTTTTCTCAACAACAATCCGTGGAAAACAACAATAATTCTCGTCCCGGCACACAAACCCAGGCCGCCGAAGTGATGTTCAAACGACGTGCCTCTGGTCATTTTTCACACTGAGCCACTTCACTCCTGCAAACTGGTGGTGGCAAGTTTCGAGAGTAAATCATTTAGGCTCGTCAGAGGGAAGCGGACCTCCGGGGTGGATACATTGTAGTTTGCATGCCAGCGAGCAATCGAGTCATCACCCGGAACAATTCCACCTCGATGGCAGGTTGACTTCTCGCTTTTCGGGACACTAAAGCACCACAGACACGTCATCTCTACCGACACGAGATTTACCGGGCTGCAATAAAACGGGCGGTAGACCTCTCACACAGGACGTGTGTTCTTCCCCAAAAATTGATTTTCCCACGCAGGTTGGGAAGACACCAGAGAACGAAACTGAAGCTGTGTGTTTTCTCTTGGGCGAGCAACATTCACCCATGTGGCTTCTAGTTAGACAGGAAAGGTACAGGGCCAGCAGCTGCGCTGCGCAGGTCTCATCAGGGCTCGAGCCACGAGACAATGTTGACATGAAACCTGCGCATTACTGCGCCCGTGGGACGCATAATCTGCATCCGCAGTGCCTCCACGACTCTCCACTGTCTTTCTCAATGCCACCGACATGGCCCCTTCACAACATTTGACGGAAAACACATTTGAATTGTTCAGAGCTGCGCAGTTCACAAGGGAACCAGGCAAGTCACAGCAATTGTCTCCTTGGTGCCCTGTGAATCATGTTGGACTTGCTTTCCGTAGTGAGATCCCAAGGCACAACAACGGCACACACTGAACAAAACTCAAGAATGCTGCACGTGAGAAAGTGCGGCGGCATCATCAAATAAGCTCCTCGGTCACAACCCAATCACTTTGTCGGAAATCAAACGAAATTAAACATGAAGTTGACTACAAATTCCCTTCTGTTTCTGTCTGATAGCCAAACGGATTGATTCTTCTTTATTCAATGGGCCCCATCAGAACCAAGTTCTTCGGAGTTTCAATTTGGGTCAGACGCCCAGAGAAGGCGCCAGCTTCGTCCACAGTCCTCGGTTCAAAAGACGCCACGATTGGATCCACTTGGTATGTGAAACACGCTGGAAATTTGAAGTCGTAGAGTCGTAGATCCGCCAGCCGCATCCCGGTGAAGGCGGCAGAATACAGGTCGGAACGCCGGCCCACCTCTCCAGCCTTATCTTCCCGGTCCGGCCCGAGCCCAGGAAGCCCGGGGGAACCACCAGGTCAAGGTGCCACCATCTTCACAAATTAAATTTTGCAAAGTGGGACGGACCCAAACTGACGCATTGGTGGTGGATGGAGTTGTGATCATAGAGTTGCTTCTGTCATTGTTCGTCCTTTTAGTCTCAATGAGCAGTACAACAAAAGAACCAACCAAAACGGAGTGTCAAAAACGCCAATTTAGCTCAATTTGATTCTGGCTTTGTCTGAATTCAAGTGTCGAGAAGGTTGTTTTGTCGCACTCACGAACAAGAACAACAACACAACAAATGTCAAGGGGCTGTTCACCGTGTTTTCGTTCACGGATAAGGCACTCCAGCACTTGCCACGACAAACTGAAATCGATCCACAAAATAACAGGAATTCTGTTCACGAATGACAACAGCCTGCGAAAACGGCATTGTTGAACTGATGTTGAGGAGTCTAACTCCGAAGGACGTATGAGCGTTCGTATGGCGGCACAGAAAACGGGAGCAGGTGTCCAACACTCCACAGCACGTCAGCAGCAGAACCAGGAAGAGAACCTGAAGATCAAAAGAATCCAGGGGCAGAACCGGCGTCCCATGTTTTGGGAAGCTGTATCCAACTCGTGTTCTAGTTGACTGCACAAATCTGAAGACAAATACAGCGCTGAGCCCGACACCGACTCAGAGCGCTCAACCAGTCGCGCCCAATCACTCGCAACACTCGCTCCTCGCTCGCTGCCGCGCACCGCCCCGTCTCGCGGCGCGGGACGCTGCAGGCCCAGCTCTGCAAGAAATGGATCTTCTCCGGATGCCTTTCGTTCCTGTTTCACGACTTAGTTTTACAGGCTGAATGGAGATAATGCTCGCTTCTTCGGAGACAAGATTATGATGTGGGAAGTGTTTTGTGTGCTGTATGGTTCCACGATGATTTCGAAGTTGATGCTTGGTAATCAATGTAACTGCAAGAGAATGCAGTTTGTCTTGAGCCCATTCAGAATGGCTCAGAATCTCTATGGTTTGAGGCATTGAAAACGGAAGAAACTTGCACTTGTGAAGGAGAGCATCGCCAGCCACCTGGATGTGTTCTGCGTCCACGTAAATGGACTACAATCGACAAAGGGTAATTTCTCTGAAAGCAGTACCGTTTATGGTCTGGAACAAACGACAACCCTCCTCGTCACACAATGTGGGAGGACACGGACTCTGAGGACTTAACCTTCACCCTCCTCAATCTGCCTCCACCCGAGGTAAGCACGTTCACTCCGATTGAGGACCCTGTTCTGGACTGCACTCCCATTGATTTTGTGGTTGCTCGTTAATTTTTTAATTCGCAGAAGGACAAAACACATCTCACTCTTTCTTTCAAGCCAAAAAACGTCGAATCGGCTTCATGAACGACCTTCAAACTGAGGTGGCAAGTATTGTTTCGTTTCCGGTACTTGGAATCCCTGGCTTCCCTGGTACCGTGTTTCGTCCTCTCTGAGTGACACATTCCCATCAGAACAAACTTTAGCAATCGTCTGGCCTTGATCAATCAGAAACTTGAAGAAAAATTGTATTTTGGCTTGTACACAGCAGTTTGACGGCATTTGGCAAGTTTCTTCGTCAGTCAAAGGTGTGGTCATCCATCATTTCTTGTGTCTTCCGAATGGGCCGAGATAAACATACCAGCTGCAGACGTTGCGCCTTCTTGTTGTTGCTGCATTTCAGCAGTGAAATTAAAATGTCAAGTGGGTTGATTGGAGTGAGATTGAGTGGATTCTAAGTCCCCTTTATACACGGAAATGCAATGGAACTTTTAATTATAGTGGAGTTCGCGAAGACAACAGGTTCGAAAGCTTGTGCAGCCCAATCAGGTTTTGGTCAACTCAGAAAGTTTTTTTTCCGAGAGAAGACCAATTATCTGCTTCGAGATGCCAGAACTGGATGCAAGTTTTGTGTCTTCACAACAGAGGAAAGAAACAGCAACACAGTTTGTTTTGCAGGAAACGAAGGTGTTCTGACTCTCGTCAGTTTTGATCCTGTTGGCCACAACAGATGGTCAAAAGGCACAACTGTTTGCTCAGCCCATTTCTGTCGTGACGTTGGCACCAAACGAGCAGAAATCACACCCGACAAAAGAGCTTGTGTCGTTTTGGCCAAGCTGATTTGAGAAAAGCTACCTTTCATTTTTCTTGCGGCTCGTGACTTCGACTGAGGCTCAGCCAGCTGACTGCGCCTCGGAACTCACAGGCAGGATTTGCCCCAACAACAGACCTGGACAGCGCTGTGTGTGTCCTGTGCCCAGAACATGGCGATTATTGCCAATATCCTGTCAAATCAATCAGTTTAACAGGCCTCGCACTCATGCTGATGAACTTTATTTCACGTTCGTGCCCTGACGCTGCCACAAAACAAAGTGCTCGCGTCAGGTTTCTGCTCCTAAAGTGGATGTTGTCTGGTTCTTCCAAAGATGCACACCTTCTGAAAGAGAAGAGATCATACGGAGGTTCAGCAAACACGCGCACTGCCTTTGTACTTCCGCCGCTGATGTCAGAGCTTCAACATCTGGCAACTGTTTCGCGCAAAAGGCAAACGCACAGAAGCAAGTGTGTGGTCTTGCTGGGTGTGTGTGAGGTCACTGAACAATGAATGACGAGCACATGGTGTCTCTGTATATTTTGACACATTTCCTTTTCAGGAAACTGGCCTTGTGCACTGTCACTCACACCGACGTCAGCGACGTATTACCGTACCGAGTATAAGATCGTGCTGAACCTCCGCAGTGTTTGCCAGTGGCCCCCGGCGTTTGGCATTCCGAGCCGGGATTTTCACCAAACCTGAGCAGGCTCGTCTCCTCAGGTGACTTTTCTGATGACGAGAAATACGAGGGTCCGTTCGTATTTGCCGCGAGATACTTCATCAAGAAAGGCAAAACATTTGTTCGCCCCGCAGAAGCATCAAATCTGTTAAATAATGAAATCCCAGACACACAACTTGTGAGCAGTACGATCTGGATCATAGGAATGGTCCTCAATGAAGGTGGCAACTGCTTGATATGTGAACCACGATTGAGGAGCCATCAAACAGCAAGGTCGTTTCTGCGAAATCTGCGCTTTATTCCACCCGTTTGTTTGTCGGGCTCGAGGTTTCCAGACTCCGTACAAACGTCAGGTACTTGAGAATGGGCGACCTGCCTCCCACAACATACTTTAGCATCACTTTGCAGAGAGCAAGGCAGTTTGATTCAATTGAGTCACATTTATCCCGCGCTCTATTTGACAAGTAAATCCAACTAAAGCCCAATCACTTCTTCTGTGCTGCTGGGCAACTTTCGAATCATGGAACAGAACCTCAGGAACCTGGACTTGAGAGTCAGGAACCTGCAAATCAGGGACGCTGCAAAGCTTTCGGTGACGAACAGATGCAGCTCAACTGGAAGCTCGCACAATGCAAGATTGTTACACAGCTTACATGGCGACTGTAAATCCCTGACACCAGAATCTGGAAAAGAAATCAGTCTCCAATAAACTGCCCGGCTTTGCCATTGATTTTCTGATAGTTTTATTGCTCGGAATCCTCCTTTATATTGAATCAGGAAATTTGTCTCAGTCAAGTGTAAAATTATATTCAACTCTACCGGTGTTATGGCTTCCAGTGCAGATCTGCAGGGCCACAGATAGGCCTTTCATTATGAGCCACAAAAGGGAAAATATTCTCGGGGAGAGGTTTTCTCCGGTGATTTCAATGGAAATCAACATGCTGACCGGGCTGAGCCTTTTCGGCGGTAACGTTTTGAAGGTGATTATTTCATTCTAGCTGAAGAGATTAATGATAAATTCTTCTGATGTATCAAGAACTGCTCCTCATGCAAACTCCAACTGGAGACACACTCTCCAAAGGTTTCAGCGACCAATTTTCCGAGGAATTGAATTTTGCAAGGATTCAGAACTTGGTTTCAATTGAAAAATGAGGCATTTTCAGCGTAAAATACTGACAGTTGTGTCGTGCGATAAATGAGGAGTAGTCGCAGCTTGGCGAATTAGGATAAATCCAGTTTCATTCATCTCCATTATTTTCCCATCGACCTGTTAAGATCCTCGCGTTCATTGGTACATCTGCTTCGAAATTGTTTGGATGAAAAGTTGGTTGCTGGCTGATGAAATTTGTGCAATCTTTTGCAGCGTTTCATTTCCCTTTTCACACGTACACCTTCCACTTGATTTTGCCTCACATGAGGAACGGTAAAATGTTTTGAGTCTGAACAGGAAAACACACACGTTTTTCATTGCAGGCTTATGAACGTGTTGCTTTTGACGTTTGTGCTGAATTTGAGCCTTGTCATTCCTGTTCGCGACAAAACACAACAGTCTGGCACTGAAAAAAGAACTTGAACGTTTCGACACTGAGGCAGACGAAAGTCTGCTTCAGTGGAGTCCCCCATCGTTTGAAGAATCGCGTCCTGAAGTGTTCGACAAACCCCGAGGCCTGCAAACCTTGTTCCCTCATTTTGATTCTGTGCCGGCAAATCACAGAGAAAACCTTTCCCCGGGCAGAACCCGCCCCAGGAAAGCGCAGCCCAGTGTGATTTGTACAAAACGTCCTGATTGAGTTGAGATTGTGTTTCATCAACTGTAAATCATCGTCTCGTTCTTGTTCTGTACGACACGCATCACCAACATGAAATCGCTTTTGTTGAAAGGGAGAATTCACGCAACCCGAAATGTGCTTTCTATAAGTGGCACGTCAACTTTCTGAATTGAAGCAGAAACGGTTGTGCCGCGTTTCGCGCAAGCCACAATCAGTTGGAATGCACTGCCAAGAAAGTGACGCAAAAGATGCCAATTGTGTGTTGATGTGGGTTCTCAAAACGGAATTGGAAAAATCATCAAGTACATGCGTCAAAGGTTTCTTTCAAAGTGAGTCTTTTTCTGCAGCTGTTTTGATGTTGGAGACCGCTGCCCTGGCTCCTAGGAAGAAGAAGAAGTGTTGGGACCGACCGCATCAGGAGGTTGTGTTTGGTGCAGCAGTAAGAACAAAGGTTGCAACGTGGATTCCACTAGTCTGTTCAGAAAACCTTCTCCTGAATCTTCCTTGCTTTTTACAGACACGTCACCTGTCCTTTACGAACATGCAGTCACCTGGCCGACACATCGAAAACAAAAGACGCATCCACCTCGGAAACAATGTCAGGGTGACACTCAAAAGAGGCCAGTTCGTACGAGCAGCTGTGTGCATTGATTGAAACATGAATGCTCGTATCTCTGTGCCGGCTGTTGAACTTTGCTTCAAAACCGCGATTGAAAATGGGAATAAGTCCGTTTTGCTCCGGTGGGGGATCGCCCTCAACGTTTGCACGCATTTCAGTGCAATCATCGGACATTACTTTGATCGAGTCTCAAATTTCTGCTTCAAATGAGCTTGTTCGGAGCAGCACTGGTACCTTGCCCCACGAGCACTTCGTGGTCTCGGTGGAAACGAGCGCTGTCAACTCAGGTTCTGCATCAGACTGTCACAGATGTCACAATGCTGCAGACGAGCCGCACTTTCACGTCAATTAGTCTGGACGAATGATTTCAATGCTCTGAACTCGAAATACAAATATTTCGCATCTGCGGCTTCACAATCCCCTCGCACTTCCCAGATAAACTTGTGTGCATCCGATCGTGTTTGAAGCTGGGCTGCGGAAAATTTAATTTGTGGGTCAAGATTTGATTTGATTTGAAATATTTATTTATTGACGATTAAATTATACAAATTCTTTCGTCCATTCATAACCCGCTCACTCACACAATTATTACAATAACAATATAACAGTTGGATGGCAGTCAGAGAAATCTTTTGGTTTTTGTAATATATAATTTAAATTGAGTTATTACAAATTTATATTCATTTTTATGCAAATAGTTATTGATGTTAT
>JAAUXT010113791.1_pt1 | contig 11277 bp, 24 predicted proteins | sample 7278171 | NCBI WGS metagenome assembly JAAUXT01 (sample SAMN14350112, study PRJNA611818) | marine sediment metagenome | isolation source: surface marine sediment (1.8m) | place: French Polynesia: Moorea | collected 2018-08 | reverse complement strand
TCTGAGGATAAATAGTGCAGTACTTTGTGGAGTATTTGTTCCCAGGGGGTGAAATGCTACGTCTATGTTCACGCGTACGTCTACGTTTCATGTTTGCCGAACCTGCCTAATCGATGGCGCGCACTTAGAAATTTATGAAGTCGCCACAATTTTACTGCTCACTGATATTGACGGCACCAATTGTACTCAAGTCATCAGGGAAAGGTGGGGGGGGGGGAGGTACGAAGAGTTGGGGTCCCACGTCAAGAATAGAAATTCGACGCCAGCCAGTGGCAGATCTACTCCCTCCCATTCATGTGGCGTCCCCCGGAGAAAATTAGTGACAAAACGAAGTTTTACGTTGCGGTCGGTATCAACATACGCCAACGTGAATGAACCTTGAAACCTCCATCGCATTGGATGCAACCAACAACAAACACCTTGCGGGTTCAAACTGTCATATTTATGTACACACTTTGTCAGAATGTACAACACACATAGTCTACAGGACACACATCAAGTGAGAGACAAACAGCTTCACTTTGATTCACTTTTCATGATACGATCATGCGCGTCACCAACGACTTGAGCAAATAGACCCACCGGAAACGACTGTCACAATTTCCTTGCCTGGTCACAGCCAACAGAGAACATGAAGAAATGATCAACGCAGCTACGGGCGTCAGAACTACCGCTCGTCTTGGCATCGATTCTCTGAATCAGCTCAAGTGATGATCGCACAAAATCTTTTATCTTTGCTCGCGCGTGAAAATGTACAATTCCACTGACAAAAATCTGCTATCAAACGCACTGTACACGACTGAACAACAAAATCGAACACTTTTCTTCAGCACAAAAATATTGTCTTGCCTAGTCCAGTCCAGTTTGACTTAACGCAGCATTCAGTCTACCACCATTTTGAAAATGTACAAAAGGATGTTCTGCCACTGTTGCAAAACATAATACTCGGGCTGCAGAGCGACAAAATTCTGGGACTGACTGAGATGAAGTTGGTAAACGCTGGACTCGGACAGCAGTTTGGGATACGTATCCGTGATCAGCACTGACCCCAACTGCTCCGATGATCATTAACCACACCATACAAAAGGTAGACTCTGCAAGAATTCCATTTTCGATCGCAGTGTAAGAATGAGATCGAACAGGACGCGTCTGAAGACGAAGAGTGTCAAGTTACACGAACAGTAACAATACTCGGAGTGGAAGTGCCCCCTCCCCCTCCCCCCCCCCCGCCACGCCCACAGTCCTGGTCAACGTCTCCGACTCGCGTCTTGCAACGACGCTCTGAGTTCGGTCTGTCTCACCGCTGGGAAGCGTCACGCGTTGTGTCTCGGCTCAGTTACTGCGTCGCTTGAGTGAGCGTCGCACGCACTGACCTGCGTGACGCACGAGTAGGTGCAGCACGTGACTCGCGCACGCGTGTGAACCCGCGCCTTACGTCTGCAGTCCGCCCGAGGCGAGAGCGTCCATGATCTGCTGGATGTCGAGCTGGCCGCCCGGCTTGTCCGGGGTGTAGGAGACCATGAGCTGCTGCTGCTGCCCCGGGTTGTTGGGGTCGTCGACGAGCAGGAGGTACTGCTGCTGCCCGGCCGCGTTCACGCCCTGCAGATGCGCCTGCGGCAGCGACCCAGGAGGCTGCTCACCTGCAAGCGAAGGGCAGTGGTGAGGAACTGAGACAGATGAGCAAGCTTGCCTTGGAACGTTATGCATGTGATGGGGACCGGGGGTGCAAGCAGCTTTTCTGAGACACGGTCGATTTTACGGTGTGTGTGTGTGGGGGGCGTTGTGTGTATGTGTGTGTGTGTGTGTCTGTGTATGTGTTTGCGTGTGTGTTGGTGTGTGTGTGTGCGTGTTTGTGTTGGGGGGCCTTGTGAGCGTGCACGCGCGGTGTGTGTTGTGCGTGCACGCGTGTATTCAGATGGTGGTGTGGGGGGTGTGCGTGCGTGCGCCCAGCCATTGTGCGTGACAAGTTCACGATCATTCTCCGGCTCATCCTGCCTCAACCGAAGGAAACAGGAGTTTGTCTGACCACATTGTGACCTTGGAACCACACACAGCGACACGCCTCGTTGCGAGGTCCACCCGCAACGCTCTTTCCCTCGTGCAGGTGGAAAACAAGAACGCACAGTTGTGGACACAGACGCGTCGCAAGCGCGCACCGAAAAGTCATCCGGATGCTTCTCAACACATTTGCAGAGTAAAGGGTTGCGATACACATGCGCCCTTCGTGCCTGTCTTACCACTTGGCCAGACCGCGTGCGCCAGCGCATCACGCGCAGCTTTTACATTCCGCACCACGCGCCAGCGCATGTTTGGGGCTGAAACCTGTCCACGATCATGGTTGTGCACATGCACTTCAGTGTAAACACAACCATTTACATACATGAGACCATTTTGGTGCGCTGTGACCTTGGCGTGCACGTGTGCTGCCACACACAGTGTGGCCGAGGCGTCAACGCACGCGGTGAAAACTCAACGCCTCAGCTGAAGCAACTTACCCACAACGAACTGAGTGTCTGACTGCTGGGAGACGGTAGAGGGCACCGACTGACCGGAAATGCCCATCAGCATCTGCGCCGCGTGCTCCGTGTCCGCCATGTCCCCGTACGTCTCGCCTGCACACCGGAAACACGTGATCGTGAAGTGTTTGGGGGGGGGGGGACACGTGTTCATTCCCTCTGAGTGACACTGCGTGCGTGCACACGACCGTGCACTTCAGCACAAACCAGAAAGCCAACAGTTATCAGTGACTTTCATGCGTGACTTTTCACCAGTGGACGTGACTTTTCACCAGTGGGCGTGACTTTTCACCAGTGGTTGGAGTCTAGTTTTGGACCTGTTGTTGGCACCTCTCGACACATACTCACCCTCAATGAGCGCCGTGGGGCTGAGCGGGTTGGTGAGCGCGCCTCTCCCGCCGGACGTGGACGATTTGACGGGCGTCACGACGGTGTCGGTCATGTTCGCCTTAGGCACAGTCACGAACTCGGACTTTCCGTTCGGCAACTTCCGCACCACGAGCTGGTGACCTGCAGATCAGTGTCGCGCTGTGAGTATTGCATTGGAGTGTGACGATTACATTGGAATGTGACCATTGCATTGGAGTGTGACGCTGTGTTGCAAATGGGACAACAGGCACCCGGTAGCCGCCCTCCCCCATCGGGTCAGCGCTTTCCCCCGACCCAACTGACCTTTGGGCACGACGAAGGTCATCTTCCTCTTGCCGCCCTCCTGTGTGGAGGAGACGGTCTTGGCCGGGGTCTCGCCCGGCATCACGATCTGTCCGACGGTCGCGATGTTCTGCTGCGACATCACTGACGATGACGTGGTGACGGGAGCCGCTGCGGGCGTCGACGTCTCCTCCTGCAAACACACGTGCGTCACGTTCCTACCGCGCTGCAGTCACGTGCTCTTCAAGAGGTCTGGTCGCTGCCACGTGACCATGATGCAAAATGGCGCATGCCGATCCTCCACACCGACCCATGCCCGCTGACTGACCGTCCTGCCGTCCAACCAACAACCCAACTCCCGTGCAATCCGCTTCACACCTTCCCCCCTCCCACAGACCATTCGCCGGACCCATGCCCGTTCAACGTTCTTGGCCACCCCATCTCCCCCCTCCCCACCCACCCACTCACCAGCGACGGGGATGGGTCGGAGAGTCCGACGAGTGTGCGCGTGGCCGCCTCCGTCTCCGCCTGGCTGTACCGCATCGCCTTGGCCGCCGACGCCGCGCCCGTGCTCTCGCGCCCTCGCTTCCGCCCACGCTGCTCTTCGTGGTACTTGCCCGCGTCGAAGGCGTCCCTGTCGTCCTCATCCTCTCCGACAGGAACCGCCACCGTCTGACCTGCAACACGAGGGTCACGCGATACAGGACGCATTGAACACACACACGCACACATACACACACATAAACACACAAAACAGCAAAACAGACACCTGTAGACATACGTGTGCACGTGCAAATATCCACACATACACACACGTGCACAAATCACACACACACACACACACACACACACACACACACTGCACGGTTGCAAAGCCGTACCTGAGTTGAGGTCCCGGATGAACTTGAACTTGGCCCCGCCCACTTTCTTTCCCGAGGAGCTTCCGTCCTGCAGATACACATCAACATCTCTGACCCAGCTCATGGATCCTGTACCCTCCAAATCCATCTCAAATTCACAATTGTTACCCAATTGAAATCGTTGAACATAACCGCATTTAATTTTTCGTACCTGCATTGAGCTGGACGTGTCCACTGTCTTCCGTGGACTCCTGCAAACAAAAGGAAAATTTAGTCTTCTGAAACAGCAGAACACCATTGACGACACCAGACCACAGCTCGTGTTTGATCTGTGCACTCGGGCTGTGCGTCTGGTGGTCCTTGTACCAACGAATGCGAGTTGCAGCTCACAGATCGCGTGCAGCTCACGCACACACTGGGCGTGACGCGTCCAGCGTGTCGTCCCCCTCACCTGGACACAGACGTGTCGGTCGAGAAGCTGAAGAGCTCGTTACTCGTCATCGGGTCGATCGTCGACATCGTCCCTTCCTCCGCCAACTGCGGGCAGAAAACCAGCGCAACACTTACCAACCGAGCAAAACCTGAGAATGCTGTTGGGACCATCGGTCCGCCAAACGCTTGCACAAACTGTGCACGCAACTGTTCACTGATTGGTTACACGCCGTTTGTGCGTCGGCTTCACATCAAGAACACAGCCAACGTGAAGCGAGGTGACCACGGTGTGCAGACAGACAGACAGACAGACAGACAGACAGACAGACAGACAGACAGACAGACAGACACTGTGTACCTTGTACTCCTGATCGCGTTCCTTGTTCTCCACTTGGTCCTTCCAGCCGACCTTGGCGGGTCTGCCCCGGGGCCTCCTTCCCGCCATCGCTGACACCGGCGTCGAGCTCCCGCTCGGGTTCCACTCCGGGTCCTGACAAGGACAGTTCCCACTCAAACTTCTGTCACACAGGATGCGTCGTGCGTTCCTTTCACACGTGTACTCGTCAATGGGTGCAGCATCGAATGAAGGAATTTCATTAGCTTGGGACGCAACGGGGTGAACTAGCAGATATTCGGTTACCGACACAGGAATTTGTCACGACGGGGCACGTGTTTCAGGAACGATTGACAAGCATGTGCGATGACGTGTGCGTCCAATGTGAGAAACATCTTGACCTTTTTCTTGTGCAAAAACAACGGTCGTGTCTGAACCCAACACAACTTTTTCTCTCTATGAGTTCGAAGTGCACCAGGACTGCTGCAAAACGAACTGCACTCACATCTCCGGCGCCGGGTGCCGGCTCCGCCTCGTGCGGCGTCGACGCCGCGCGTGCCGCCGCCGGCGTCGTCGGAGTCGCCGCCTTCTTGCGCAGGATTGACGTGTGTTGGTAGGTGCGCGTCCCTTTGGGCGTCGCCCTGCTCCCTCCGCGTCCGCGCGTCGCGAAGGACGGTCTGCCCCGGCCCCTGCACAACCAAAATATTGCCGTATAGTTCCGCGTGTAATTCGCACCTTTTTGCGCCAAAATTGAGCATCAAAAGAAGGGGTGCGTCTCATTCACTGGCATGAATTTACCTCTTTTCAATGAACCTTGGTGCCGAGGTGCATCTTCTTCACACGCATCAAAAAACAAGGAACCGTGTGTTGTGGGGGATGCGGACAGACACGCTTCAAATCGGACATCAAGCACCAGCGTTTCACTGCGCGAAGCGACGCCCAGCCGAGCTGCACACGGTACTCACGCGTACGCCGGAGCCGGCGGCGGGACGTACGGCTCGTTGCTGATCACGTCCCACGCCGAGTGCACGTTCTCGTAGCGTCCCGTCACGCTCTTGACCGGGTTGAACGTGTTCACGCTCACACCGCTCTGACCCTTGTAGATCGGCTCGGGCCAGATCCCGACACTGTGAGGAGAGGACAATGTCCAATCAGGAGGCAGCTCGACGCCACGGAAGAGCCAGAACGAACCGGCTGAACCAGGAAAACAGGATGGCCATTGCAGTGGGTAACGGGTCACCTGAGCGTGGTCATTTCAGTCAATATCGCCGGCCTGACGATTCAAACACAGCGTCTTCAGTCAGCAACTGGTCCTCAGGAAAGTTTCGTCGGTAACGAACCCGATCAACACTCTCCTCAATCTCGACCTACTCAGCACCCAAAGAACGTCATTCACACACAACTTACACACATCACCCAAACAGCTGTGCATGCACGCACACATCCAAACACGCACGCACGCATGACTCACTCGGCCTCCTCGCGCGGGTCGGGTCCTTCCGGCTGGTTCCGGAACCCTGAGTACTGGAACGTGGGGCGGCGGCCAGGACCCGTGCCTACAGCGGGAAAACAAAGTCTCACGTGATACAAGGCGTGGGACAGCTCTCAGAAATCAAAACCGCTCAATGGTTTTTATTGGTCGCTATGTTCACGTGTTCCCATCCCAAAGCGTCTACAGAACACCGTCGCAAAGGACACCGCCCAATCACGTGACCACGCCGCAACTCACCGAGCACGTTCTTCACTTGTTTCGGCAGCGCCCTCTTGCGCGCGTCAATCTCGTCATCCTCGTTTTCCGCCCCCTGGTGGTAAAAATAGTAATCAGGTTTTTACCAACAAAATTCCCAAGTCAGGGTTGTTTCCCAAGTGCATTCTCGTCTGGCTGAATTGAAGGATGGAAGATCAAGCCACGGCAGTGCATGTGAAACAACGAAGCGGGCATTTCTTAGGACTCGTCTTGTTGCGCGCGCACGTTCTCCTCACCTCGTCTCCGTACAGCATCTGCTCGAGTTTGACCGACATGTCCCACCCGACGCTGACGCCCAGTCGGTTCAGTGACGTGATCGCCTGAAACACGCGAGATGTCAACACATTTGCCTGGATTTCACAGCAACAAAAACTATTTCTCCGTGGGGCCGTTTCCACCTTCCCAAGATGTGCACACTGGATTCGTCGTGCGTTCCGTCTCTGGCCGAGGGCACACGAGTGTTACAGTGTGGACCTCGCCCAATTGCAAAGCTCGACACAGTCATGCGCCACGTGACTGGTTGGGGTCCGTGTTGTCTTGGCCACGCCCCGTGTGTTGTTTGCCTCTGTAGCTCAGCAGGAAAGTCTGACTTGCTTGGCTCATTGACTCCAGTGCAAGACAGGCCCCAGGGCTGCGTCCCCATGAACCCCAATCCGCAGACACGCCATCTGGTGGGGGAGAAGAACTCACGGTTTTGCGGTTGCGGTGCAGCTGGAGCCCGTTGCACTGCTGCACGAACTTGAAGACGGGCGGGTTGCGAATGTACATGATGGTGGCCAGAAGGTTCGCGAACGGCACCGAACATCTACAACACACATACGTGTGGCACACTGAAGGCAAAGCACGGTGAGTGGTGGGGGTACAATACGAATCAAGAAAGAACACCAGACTTTCTCGCGCACGTGTTTGAACAGGAAGAGACAGAGCAAAACTGTGTGTGTGTGTGTGTGTGTGTGTGTGTGTGTGTGTGTGTGTGTGTGTGTGTGCGCGCGCGCATGCGGAGCAGTGCACCCCGCGTAGCACCTCACCTGTGCTGGCCCCCGTGCAACTTGCGCGGCTCGGCGTCGTCGAAGCTGTCGAACGTCTTGGTGGCGACGGCGCCCATGAGGACGCGGTACAAACACGGGATGCCGTCGCCCAGCTCCTCTGCAACGGAAGCCAAGTTCACCGCGGGTCACACATTTGGATGTCAAAGGACTCTGCAGGCGAGAGGCGAAGCAGGCTGGCTGAAGCTTGTGCCGAAAACAGCCACCAATCTCACCAAGACACAATGTGAGGGACTCTACATTCGTTCCAGTTCAGACCTCTCACATTGCACTCACAGCCTGCTAACCAACGAACTGCTCAAGTCAGACACGTGACCTGGCATTGCAGTTCTGCTGGAGTCATGATCACTGTACACCCCCTTCAACGAACTCAGCCCCCCCCCCTCCCCGCACTCACTCCAAACATTGCGTCCACCCAGCACTCTTCACACACACACACACACACACACACACACACACACACACACACACACACACGAACTCACCCAGCACCTGCGACCAACTGAAGGTGGAGATGGAGCTGGCCGTGACGGTGTCGGTGAGACACGACGTCTTCACGCCCTTCGACACCTCGAAGTTGAAAGTGCGAACTTCGTTGTTCACTCGCCGCGACAGGAAACTGTCAAGAGAGCCACGCAGTACATTGGGTGTGAGTTCTATTTGCCCCTCCTCAGTGGCCGCACTCGCGATCTTCGTTCTGGCAACCGCGTCTTTGATTTGGCACTGAACGAAGGTCCACAATGGGCCACGGGTGGGTGTTTTGATCACGCTCTTTGAAGTCAGCACCAGGCTGAGGATGCGCGGATGCGACTCTCTTGCATGACAGAAAAGACTTGCTTGCAAACAGGAGCGGATTCAGAGCCTGGATCATCACGAGTTTATCTCTCACACGATTGAAACAGAAAAAGGAACCGGAAGTGACCTGATGATTTCGTCGCGTGACCCGGGGTCGTTGTAGAGACAGCGCATCGCGTCGCGCACGTTGTTGCTCCTCAGGAACGAGATCGCCTTGGTCCGCACCTGCGCGACACGTACACTTGCGTCTCAAGTCTTCGCTCATGTCGGTCGCATGCTTCCAAACCCTCACAGGCGACGCAGGTGCACTTGGCCCCTTGCACCACCCCAAGAACACTACTCCACTCACTTCACACATTCTTGTTCCTGACACCCAGATTAATGTCGCCCCTCCCCTGCAACCCCCGTCCCACTCAACCCAACACATCGCTCCATTCCCCAACTTCTCCACTCAATTCGACGTTCTTATCCTCCACACCATGGCTCAGGCTCAAATCGGCGCCCCCAACCCGCAAGTAAAACCCGCCCAACACACACACCACGCACAAGCTTCCCCGCTCACCTCGACGTTCTTGTCCCCGCCGCCCTGCGCCAGGGTCAGGCTCAGCTCCGTGCCCCTGGACCGCCTGTGCGGCCGGAAGTCGCGGTCGGAGTCGAGCACCTGCGGGTCCGAGTCGCTGTCCTCGTCGACCCGCTGGTGCAGCGAATACTTCCTCCGAGGCGGCAGCGACCTGAGGCAAAGGTGAAGAACTTTCACAGGCCGTGGCGCGCACGTAAGCCCCCCCCCCCTTCACTCACACATGCACGCACACTTTTTGAACCGGTTTTCATGTACAGGCCCGCGACTGTTGGAAGAGTTCCGTGCACGCTGTGGCTGGGTTCTTGCTTGTTGTGTAATCGAACCGCCCTAATCCATCTCTCGATTGATGGTTCGATCCCACATGGTTCATTCCCGCTCCCCTATGAAGCTGTACGTCCACTTGAGTTCTGGGCTTCTCACCACAGAGCTCAAGTGCAACTGACAGACTCCAATAAATGCAACACTACAGGTATCTGTGAGACCAATTCTTTATGCGAATGGGTCCATGGAGACAGGAGGGATTGGTTCCTCTCTCCTGACGTTAAGCTGCGGTCAGGCTCAGACACTTGAAGGCGCTGGTTAGATGCTGACCCGGGCACAACAACATAACATAGTGAATGAGGAGGCTCAGCACATCCGCATTGATACCGAGGACACGTCGCGGATTGGTACAAACTGGAGGTGTGTTTTGCCAATGACCAATCACAAATAGCTCCGTAAAAATATTTGTTTTGTCTGCCATACGCATACTCGCCATGTGCTCTTGTTCAGTGTCTTGGGAGAAGACAGTTGATATGACAAAATCCTCCTTGCGCTGTCATTCATCTGCCGTCAGCCACGAAAGACTGCACCGATGACAGGTCTGGGTCGTGTGTTGCGTGACACAGTTCAACGGAAACTGCGTGGTCACTGATACCCCAGCGCGTGTGCACACAGCGCATCCCGAGTGCACCCACCCGCCTCGGTTTGACACGCACCTGAGGCTGAAGCCGGCCGCCTCGCGCGGAGTTCTCGTCACCAGGTCGCGCCTCGGCTCGTCCACGATCGGCTCCCACGCGTAGCCTCGGGGAGGCTGAAATTCGCACACACGTGACTTGTACACCGTGACACGTGACTTCACCGTCATCAAAACACACACGTGACTTGGTGCTCCTCGTGACACTGTGTTCACAAAGACTTCGGAGCAGCAATTTCTGTACCGGCTCCCCACTGTGAGACACAAGTTGGAAACATGCCAAATTCTAAGTTTTGTTTCAAAAGTAAAGCTTCATTTTCCGAGAGTGCGACTGACAAAACACGCAACTAAAACACCTTGAGGTGTTGTATCGCGCGATCTATTTGCAGTTACAGTGACAACCAACAGAGGGCGAACTGCGCAGCGAATGCGAGAGTAGAAGTTCAGAAACCTTTTTCTCTCTCCTGGGCCTCACGAGAGCAGCGGCGGCGCCACCGTCCATACTTCCGGTGTCGCTTCCGCCCCAGTCGGGGTCGTCCCTGTCGACAGGAACCGGAAGCTCCTCGACGTCGTTGTCGTCGTCCGAATCCGATGCCGCCGTCTACACGTCGAACAAAAACAACTCAAATTGTACAATCGGGACCAACCAACACAAAACCGCATGTACAAGTGCAACAAGGCTCGAGCGCAAATCTCTGCTCAGTGTTTAGAGGATGAAATGAACTAGAATAGCAGCAAGACAGTTGAGCCACACGAAGGTGTCACTGAAAACAAAGATCCAAAAGGGGGAATGTTGCAGCTCGACACATCAAATGGACGGTCGCCAGCAACACCGTGTTCAGACGGACGACCGTCAACGCTGATCAAAGCAGGTCGGATCCTCGTGCTCCGACACAGCGCACTCGGCCCTTTTCCCAACACAGTGTGCGTGACTGCGCGCGCATGCGTGCGTGCCACTCACCCGCCTGCTGCGCGCCACGACCTGGGAGATGCTGACCCGGTGCAGTTTGAGCACCGGCGTCTTCCCGCCCACAACCACCAGCGTCGGCTTGCTCGACTCTACTGCCCGCTGAATCGCCTTCTGCAAAACAGAAAATCGGACTTGCTTTCAATGCAACGGATATTGATCCCAGTCTGTGTGCAGACTTTTTCCATGTGGCCCCGTAAAACACGTGCAGACTTTTTCCATGTGGCCCCGTAAAACACGGCCAAATCAAACAGCCCAACACTGTTCTTGTTAGTCTCTTCCGGTTGTGGCAAGGACACGAGGGCGCCCCCCCCACAGAGAAAACAAAACCGTAAGCGAGCCGCCGCCCCCCCCCGCGCAGGGTCGCACGTTGTGGGGGGGGAGGCGGGCGGGC
>JAAUXT010048921.1_pt1 | contig 11277 bp, 10 predicted proteins | sample 7278171 | NCBI WGS metagenome assembly JAAUXT01 (sample SAMN14350112, study PRJNA611818) | marine sediment metagenome | isolation source: surface marine sediment (1.8m) | place: French Polynesia: Moorea | collected 2018-08 | reverse complement strand
CATTTCAATGTGCAGTGCAACAGTGTCAAACCATTTAAGTGACAACTGTAGACTAATTGCCAGTTAACCTCCGGTGGAGAACAAAAGTTGCCCCTGACGACGTGCCTTAATCGTTCTTTCTACAGTTTGTGAGGTGTAAGGTTCCATTTGCTAAATTTTTTAAACCTTGGGGCTGATTTATTAATGTGTCAAAGTGTGTTGTGGATCCCACTGGATGATGCTTTAGCCGACGCCTGTGTATCCTGTTCGCCGATCCTGCCCAACACAAAAACACGACGTCCGACCAACGTTAACTTGAGACCAGGGCGGGGGGGGGGGGTGAATGGCACAAGCATTTGCTCAAATGTTGCCAGAAGCCGCACCCGAGAAAAACGTGCTCATCTGCTAAAGTGATTGAACCCGATTCTGACTTGCCTGTGCAATGAACCAGCTGGAACCAAAACAACAGGGTCGGAGTTGGCCAGCTGATCAGCGGTATCTCGGATGAATCGCCGTTTCCACTTGCGCGACTGCGTGCATGTGGAGCGGGGATGTGCCTTTCCACACGTGCCGTGAATCTGTTGAGCAGGAGAACATACGTATCGCATGTCACGCCTTTCAAGTGAGAATCAAACAGCTTATCTGTCATCACAGCAACTTTCACGTGGAAAGTCAGAAACGCTGGTCTTTTCATCTGGTCACGTCACGGGAACGATCAGGCAACTGTCGCGATTGTTTTTGCGCCAGCGCCCTTGATTCGTTCCCTTTGTGGCAGGTCTGCTTTTGAGCTTCGTGCAGTGTTCTGTTGTTTGGTCTGGTTGCAGAAAGACTCTTTCTTGCCTGACCTGGTTTGATTTGATCAAGACACTTTTTCTCGCGATGCTTTTGCGAGTATCACCTGGTTCATCCGGTCTTGTTTGGGTGCAAAGGCCACTCTCCGACTCATGCCGTACAGAAACAGACCGAATGGTTCGGCTGAATTTGTGTGTGTGTGTGTGTGGGGGGGGGGTGGTGGTGAAAAATCAGAACTGGAAATGAACGTTTTTGTTTTGCTGGTGAATTGTCGAGAATGAAGTTGTCTCCACCTGCACGGCACATGCATCTGATCTTTTTAATTTGAGAACCAAACTGTCGTCTTTGTCTTGTCAGCAAAGCTCAACGAGGATTGCCAGGATTTACCTGGCTTCTGAACAATTGATGGCAGCGGTGCCCCCAAGAAGCTTGTGTCTTGTTTTCTGTTCATGGCTTCTTGCAAATGCAGCCGACGTGGGCAAACAATGTCTGAGCCTCTTTATTGCTGTCGTGTGCGTTTGAAAATAGATTTGAGAGTTTTCTGTGTTGGTCTGGTCGCTGTGAGTCCTGTTTGATGCAGGTTTGGTTGCATCACACAACTTGCATGGAACGAACATGCTGAAGGATGACGGAATCAGCTTCGACAGGCCCCATGCAGAACCAGATATTGTCAACTTGTGTTCCAAAAAGAAGTCGCACATGCCCGACGGCAACGGCTGGGAACTGGGGTGTCTCATATCAACAGCCAAAAAAGGTAATTTCGCGTAATCGCTTTCTTGTGGGCACCAGAAGAGGAATCGAGGTGATGACCTCTTTGAACAACTTTTATGGGAAAAATTGACAATGTGCATGTCAGCATGCAGTATCAACAAGTGTCAGTGAACCCAGTAATTCGAGCGAGGACGCTGGTTCTCACGAATACAGGTCTGCACAGGAAGTGTCCCATCAAGTTTTCGCAGACAATACTGAAACCCTCAGTCGTCTGAATGACAGTAATTTTCTTCAGGGGACTGGAATCCCAACGCAATCTGTTTTTCGCAAAATTTCACCCATTTCACAAACACGAATTTGAGGTAATTTCAACCAAATGCGGCTCAATAATCGTCATTTTGGTGCGTGAAAATTGTTAACAACCCGAACCTTGCTCGAATTCTTCGTGGAGCCAACAAGCAAAGCGACCTGGCCTCAGAATTGAGTTCTCTCTCTCGATCTCTAATTGAAAGCCGAGGCTGACATGTCAGGTATGGCTGGTGCGTGATCTTTCCACATCGTTACAAGGTGAAACATTCTTGTTAAATTCACCAGAAATTCTCTTGCACCAACATGTTTGGAAGTCTCCACAAAGCGAACTGCTGCGGCAATAGAGGGGAAGTGATTCAGACTCCGAACGACGCGACATTGAGTTGGGTTTGGACGAGGAGACCTGGAGAGTACAACGGTCACCTCGTCAACCTCATGCAAATACATTTGTGGTCGCCAGATTGTATTACTGATTGGGCTGAAGTTGAGGACATGAGAGTTTTGGGAAATTCGACCTGCTCTTTGTAAACGCTGCGTGAACGTGAATCTCATTTGTCCAACGCCCATTCACAACCAGCAGTCAACTCAGTCAACTTCTATTTCCTCGTCAACTTTCGTGTTGCACCTTCAGAACCCACAAGCGTGTTCACCGTTGAAAAAGAACATTTGCACGTTGTTGAGCCAAAGGATCTGGTTCAGTGTTTCGTTGAATCAGAACTTCAAAAGTGTGAAATGTAACACGACTGGCATAATGGTACTAAATGATACTCGATGTTTGCCGTTCACTCGAGTTGAGTGAAATAATGTGGGTCTGAATGCAAATGAACCCGCTGCCCGTGTCTCCGTGCCCAAACATACAATTGCTGAGACACCTCAGCAGAGATCAGCTCGCCTTGTGTGGAAATTTAAACGTGCTTCCCCCGCCTCACTCGCCCCGTTTAAATTCAATTTGGCGGCGGCGGTGGTGGCTCGTCCTTCCTTCCCTCTTCGCGGTTGAGCGGGTGGAATCGCTCGTTGTCACGTCTCTGGTTCGTCACGGAAGTTGGAGCGCTGCCGCATTGGGAAGGAACCGAGCGCGAGGGTCGGATCGGCACAGATGTGGATCTCGGTGCTGTTGCTGAGCTGATCTCGCCTTTGCGGGAGGAAGACTAGTCTCGAGTGAAGATGCCGTTTTTCAACCACCAAACGGAGCAGTGAATCGAATAAGGAACAAAGGACATGAGTGAGATGGATGGATGATGCTGTTTTGAGGAGAAGTGGTCTGCGCTGTGAGACGCATCGTGGGAATCTCAGTGAGGTCACCGAAGCTTGCGAACTCCGCAGATTTGAACGAGTCGATCTACACGAGTCCGAGGGCACTTCCTATTTGGCGGTTGGGCCTTCTGTGTATGTTTCAGTCGGGTTTGTTGATATTAAATTTGGACGACTGCGCTTTTCCAATTTCAACAAAAAGACGAAAGGGAGCACTTAAAGTGAATGACACTGTTTGCCTTCGGGGTGACAGTTGCTCAAATGCTTTGTGGAGGAATTTCAGGAGACACAAGAAGGAAGAAAGCTCGGCTGTAGCCTGAGATCTAAACTTGCAAGTTTGCGGATTGACACTTGTCAAGGTGAACAAAAACTTTACAAGAGATCGTGACAAGCGCACTGTCAGCTGTCTGCGATTGTAGGTGAACGGCTAGCAGTGTTTGGCTGCACTTTGGACACATGTTGTGCATTGGAAGCCTGTGGGTAGAACGACATATTTGAAATCAACGTTTATTTACATATTCTTATTGTTGAGGCGCTTTATGTTTATTTGTCTGTGCTGTGAGCAGTGCGTATCTGGAGTCGACATTCTCTCATAACTGCACAGGTAAACAGAGATGTTGATATGTGCGTCATTATGTTGGACAACGAGTACCCTCTCCATGTTTGCACTGCAATGAAAACTCACAAGTATCCAAGCGGACTATCTGGACAGCGCTCGTGCGGACGGATCGACGCTGAGTTTACTGCACTGTGACGGCCTATGGAGCCTTGTTTGTCTCGCAAGACATTTTTGGAGCTCCAGTGGGACACACGAGGTGATTTAAGGCTTTCAAAAAAATGTCACTGCGTTTATTTGGAACATGTTTTCCTGTACATTACGGATAATCAAGCCACTTGCCACGGTGCCAGGATTTTGATGAGAAAGAATTTCAGCTGACAAGATATTTTCAAAAACTTTTTTGTCCTTGGCGACAAACGTGGAGTGTAGCAGACACGCCTCCTCTCCACCTACCACTTGTGGGTCGGGTTTCGTGTTGACACACATCAGAGCGACCATCTTCCGCAAAAGGACCATTTCACTGGACAAAAAATCATAAATTGACAACACCGGAAAACCCTCTGTCAACAAGGAACAGAAGGCCGCATTGAAGCTCCGTCCTCGCGCTTCCTGACTGTGAGTTGAGGAATCGAAAGAAGTGCTCAGTATGTACCTGGTGGAGTTCAACGTGCGTCACGTGGTGCCGAATACGGCGCTGAAGCGACGGTTCCTGTCGCTGGCGGCGCCGACGCCACCCGTCATGGCGGTGACGAACCTGACGGTGCAGTACCGCCCCCTGGAGGACGATGTGGCGGCGGAGGTGGCGGAGGAACGCGACGAGGAGGAGGTGCGTACCGAGTTTCCGGATTGTTCAATCGATGCACATGCAAGCACTCACAAAAACAAAACAGAAATTATTGTTTGATCTTTGTTGACCATAAGAAGAAATTTCGAGGGTGCATCGTCTCCTGCCGTCCGAAACTTTGCCATGATACCGTTTGATTGCAGTGGTATCATGGCAAAAGTTTGGATGGTGGAATTGGACACGTCCTCGTGTTTTTCTTCAGCTGTGAACGCTGACAGATTCTGGTGTCGCAAAATCTTGTGACGAAGTTGAAAAACTTTCTGTGAGTGGAACACGAAACTGAACTGAAGTGTCCAATGCGCAAATTCACAGACGGACAGACTGAGGACGCCGTGCATGGCTCTGGTTCTCGTGTGGACAGTGAGGGACGTGATGCCCCCTGGGAAGTCTAGAAGCGAGACGGCTTCGTGAAGCTGTGTTCAAAAATTGTGCGTTCTGCAGCAAATGGACCCTAGAATCTACATTCGTGCATCGCCCACAAATAGGGAGGTGGCACCCAGTGTGAACCTGGCCTGATGTCAGATCCTTGGGACGCCCACATCATCCGATATCCGCAGAGACTTCGAATTAGGCTAATATGGACAAGTGATCCTATTTGTACTTCTGCTAGTTCAGTGATAACTGGCAATCAATCACACCGCACACCGCGACCACACTGTGTGCGTCGTGCGTTTTGCCTCGGAACCGGTCAATGAGGTTTGTGTCGCCAGCGACGATGCGGCACTCGCTCACTTGGGACGGGACGCGTCCTGTGTGAAACGGGCCTTAGCTCCGGTTGTGCGTACTGTTCGGGGCGGACGGGGGCTGCATGAAGACACTGGCAATTGTGAGGTTCCTTCTCACGCAAACCAGCCTCGGGTCTCTTGGCAAGAAAAGAGACGGTGGCGGATTTGTAAGAAAATAGTGCCAAAGTGTGGTGTTGTACAGACTGCAGGCTGGGGGAAAGTCATTGACAAGAGCAATAGATTGTTTTGTTCATTTGCATTGACCGCGTCCTTGGGGCTGCGGCAGGAGGCACAATCGCATACTGCTCGCTTTCAGGGCTCGGTAATCAACACGCCCGGCGCCATTGCCAGACGTGAAGTCGAGGTCGATCAGGATTGTTGCGTTGGTCTGTTGCCTTTCATTCCTGGCAGGATCAGAATCGGGCTCGGTCTGTTTTGCTAGAACCGTTCTTGTGTTCCTGACCAACTCACCTTGAGCCAAGACATTGGCACGATACCGTTTGGAGTGGTACTGATCTGCTGTCGCAGCAAAGTGGCATGCGTGCAGTTTTGACTGAAGGAAATCCCCAGGGATTGATCAACGGAATGTGGCATAAGGTCAACAGGAAATGTGGTCGCAGTGACAGGATCCACACGGAACAACAAAATTTGACCACTGCGGCATTCCTCCCCTTTTGATCGCTGCCAATCCGAGACACGGTCCTCGTCTACACACAAAGTCGGGCCAAGATCAAGTTTGTTTGCTGCGTAACCGTCAAGAAAATCAAAGGAAACGCTTTTCCTTCTTGAGATTTGAATTACCTTTCAGGGTCAAAAGCTACGAAACGCACGCATGCGTTGAATATGGTTTGCGCATTGTGACTGGAGGCGGACGCTCGTTAGCGCTGTGGGAAAATGTGGGTAATGGTCGCCAAAACTGCACACGACATTTGAAATTATTTCAAACAACCTTCAAATTTTTGCATTATCGCAGAATCAGGTGTGCAATCACTCCACGAAAATTGTTCGAATAATTTCAGTCGTTGGGGATGTTTGCATGCTCTTGACATGCGTGCAAACACTGCAATTTTGACAATTTCAAATGTTGGGACATGGACGTGCTTTTGATCTTGAGAAGGGCAGGCGGTTCACGAGCCATGAGAACGATGTGTGACCCAATGAATGTGATCACTCACTGAAACATCTAAATTCAAAATTTAAACTCTTCAATCTGAATTTGAAAAGAGGAAACAGTGAAATGCGAAAATGAAACGGAATCCAAGAAGCGCTGATGGATGGTAATTGACGCTGGGTTCAAAGTGGCGGTTTCGTTGCTGGAATCGCGCCACACACGTTGATGAAATTGCAACAATGACGTGTTTAGGGGCGGAGGCTCCATTAGCAATCGCATAATTACAACTTTGTAAACACTGCGTGTACTTTCGTTTGTGTAGGTACAGGTACAGATTTCTTTTGACTTGATAGGAATTCAAACTTTTTCCAGTTGACATGGGCCACTCAAACAACTTTTGAGCAATCGTAGCCTCCAGATCTGCCCTCCGAACATTTTGTCTTTTCGCTCATTTCATGTTGGAATTGACAACAAAGTTCAAACTTGCACCTCAGATTTCAACCGGCTGACAAAGCTCCGCGAAAGGGACGATGAAAAAATAGAGCCATTGCACGGGAATTCGCGTCAACACATTCAGGCTCAACCATGACAGCCGACTTTGTTGAAAATTTCCTGGGGCAAAGTCTCTTGGTGAAAGTGGCTCACGACAGGTCGCACAAGACAGGTTCACGAGGAGAGTCACGTGAGTGTTTCGGACAGACCCATTGGCCTCAGAAACCTTACCTGTTCGGGTCACTGTGCCCCCGTTTGCCAGATCTCTCGAAACTCAAGCTGGTGTTCAATTTGCTCTCCAAACAATTGGGTGAGAGATTGGCAGCTCGGCTCCAGTTTTTGCTGAATGAGCCGCTTGGAAATTCAAGTGTTCACGACGGTGTGTGCTTCTGTTGTGTTGAGTGAACCGGACCGAAATCTGCCAAAGGGAAATGGATGAAGGTCGTTTCCACTTGTCGCTGCGCGGCAGCTTTGAGCGATTTGCAAGTCCTTTTCCCCAGAGTCAATTCGCAAAGGGGTTTCAGTGCGCGAGTGCCTCCGTGTCTGGTGTGAGATGTTCGTAAGAAGTGCCTGTTACTGGTGGGAATTGAGTCTCATCTGTCCGTCAACATTCTTTCAGATGTTGCCCGAGAGCGTCAGTCAATCAAAGTCTCGACAAATTACTGAATGGAAGCTGTCCGTCGTGCAGCGGGAGCACGGGGCACACAGTTGTCACGTGCTGGATGAGAAGTGCAGGGACGATCCTGAAGAGTTCAGTGCAGTGACTTGAGACAAAAAAAGGAACAATTTTTTCATCTGATGGCGCAGAAACTGGGGTTTTCTGGAGACCGACACTTCGGGACCCGATCTACGACCTCTGCTTCTCAGAAATTCCAAAGCAATTTTTCAAACCCCCTGCAGTGAAACAAGCTGGGGCGCCGTGGAGAAGAGAAACTTTTTGACGTCACTCTTGGTGTGTGCAAACGTTGTTAATAGATCTACACTGGCGCAAAGGGAGAGGTGTGAGCAGCAACCGTCAGCCGAGCTTACTTTGGGTTCAGACGAATTTTCTATGTACCTGCTGCATAAAGTGGACATTTTCATTGCATTTTCCTGCAACTGTGTCCCGAGCGTTGCACTTCGTGATGCAAGACAGTTCTCTGTTGGATTCCGACCGTTTGGATTCATCGTCTCCACCCAACGCAGTTGCGGCGCCATCACAAATGCCTTCAATCCAGGATCCTTGTGGGAGGATACGATGAATCAACTCGCCGCTATTCTGGAGAAGTTGTCCGTTTGTGCCGTTCGTTACCTCCGAATAAAACCAACAGAGGGCAGAAGTCCTCCCGAGGTTCTTGGGATCGACGTTTTGTGTTGGGTGTGGCTGCCAAGATCTCTGCCTTCATTGTGGCCACAAGCCGACTTGGGGGTAGATCAAGCGTCAGGTGACGTTTTTCAGGGAATGAGTGCACTGATCCCCAACCACCCTGAACCTGTCCTCATCACCTCCCCGTGTGAGGCCGTCAGGGCTCTGGAGTTTGGAAAAAGTACTGTGGGTCTGGGCTGGAGCAAGGAGCACAGTATGCGAGCCAATTGGACAGTTTGAAGTGCCTTGGAACTGACAAATTTACGGTGTCGGCACCAGCCACGGAGTCAGCGTGTTGAAGATGTCCTGTGTGTCTGGAATCTGGGACATTGAACCTGCACTTCCAATCTTTGCGTGTTGCAACGCTGGGAAATGGGCCTGATCTTTACTATTTCCAATCCCAGAATCCGTCAATTCCAGGTTCTTGGACTCCAAGGCTGCCGGTAGGACAGCACTTTTGTCCGAGAAGATCCGAGGGACCGACTATCCGACCCGGGGGAGGACTCGAGAATTGTCTGACTCACGGATTCTCGCAGAACAGCATCACTGGTGGTGTGACCCGGGTCATGGCGGCGCAGTCCTCACAAACTTCTCCAGTCTGGACCTGAATCTCTCTGCGTGTGCAAAATTAGTGTCGCGTTGCATCTGGAACAATTATCCTGTGCAGAAAGAACAAGTTGACACAGATGAGTCCGAAAATCTGCACAGTATACTCGGTGCAGCTCGAAAGAACATTGCCGATGGTTTTGGAGATTATCGTCAATTCAGAATCACTGTTTGAGATTTTCTGCCTCGCAGTCCGCCGTGTTGGTGCTTTTCTGTGGATGGGGGGCGGGTGAAGCAGGATGTACAGAGGTCTGCAGGAGAGCACGCGTTTGCTCTGCACGTTGCTCGTGAAAACCACAAAAATGCAGAAGTTTGTGAGAAGGTTCTTCGGTCTACATGTACCGTTTCAGCTGTATTGGTGAAACCAAATCCGAACATTGTTCATACTCCTGTGTTTTCTGGGAGACCACGATACAGCTCTGCACGTGGCTCGAGAGAAAGCCACAAAAATGCATTTCTTTGTGCGAAAAGGTTCTTCGGTCTGCGTACCTTTGAATGTTGTAGTTTTTTGGGTAAAACACAGATCCAAATCACAATGTCCGTCTACACTTTTTTCATTCTGCGAGTGGAATGGCTCGTGAAGAAAAAACAAATTTTGCACCAAAGGCTCTTCGGTCGCACGTGAAACGTTGCAGCGGCTGTGAACGTCTTGCAGGACCACGATTTTGTTGACGCAAAAAATGACAAAGAAAACACACAGAGAAGAGATTGGAGTCAAGAAAACGTACAATTCTCGTCCCCTTGATGTATTTGCTGGCTTTTCCTGACCACCCACAAAATTTGGTGGTTTACTCTGATGACAGTCCATGAAATTTTGTTGGTCCGCCCCCTGTAGATTAGTCCATTTCATGGGCGGGTTTGGGAGGAAACCAGCAACTTTCACGAGATCGTCTCCTGAGCTTTGAAATTTGCACCTGACCTGACTTGACCAACAGTTTGTTTGCCACGCACCTCATGTGGCAGAACCTCGTGCAAAAAGTGCCTGAGGTTAGTTGGTCACCCTACAGCTTATCAAGTGTTTACGTTTGCGAGTACGTGTCTCACTTCAGTCGGTCAGGATTCCTAATTGCTTGTGTTTCTTCATTCTTTGCATTTCACAACCAGAAGAAATTTGAAGATGTGCCATGGAACTCGGATTGACGTCGATTGAGCTGTTAGGGTTCACCACCGCGAGCAATGGGGCGACTGGGAGATCGGTCCACGCCGTGGTCGACGAGTCTTGTGCGCACATTTCAAGGCATGGATGAGTACAAATACGCGAGTGAGACCTCGAGAGCTTTAGCTCGAGAGGGTGAACGAGCGTTTTTGTACGAATCGATGTTTTTAGTGCGCACAGGACAAGTCGACCAAGGAGTGTTCTGGTCGACCACGTCGCCCCACTGCCCACGTTGTTGAAGGCACGTCTACCCCACAGGTTGGCAGTCGAAACACGTGCGCAAGTTTGTGTTTAGCATGTCTGACCTGCTTTGGATGGAGATTGACATGTTGAAGTGCGTGTTTTTACTCTTTTCTTGGAAGTGGCTGAAATGTGGGTCGCAGCGCGATCAACCATGACGACGTTTTCAAACCAGACTTGCATTTCGGGCCAGGATTTCGACTTGATAACATGTTATTTGGCTTTGTTCTTTTCAAAATTTCTTACGGTTTTGTTGTTGATAATTTTGTTCCTTACTAACTGGACATGAATCGTAGTTGAAAGTTTGCACACAAGCTTGATTTGGACGAGTCTGGTGACGAAGATGTCGGCGTGCTGACCATGACAGCACTTTCACACACATTTCGTTCGACCCTGAAAAAGAGTGAGTATCCCCGTCATAAGTCTACATCACTGCTTGTTTTAGTTGTACCTTCCAAAAGAACAATTGTGTGCATGTCACTACCACGTTATTTTTTGTTTTTTTGCTTGCAACTCAAAATTACGATGTTTTTTCAGAGCCCGTGCAATGTCGACGCAGACGCTGGTTGAGACGCAGGAAACGGTGGCCGACTTTCAACTGACTTCCAACTCCCTCCTGGACGACAATGACTCAGAAGCTTCCTCAGATGACTGCCAAGTGATTGGAGAAGAAACTGTTGAAAACTCTGACTCAAAGCCCAAATTCAAGGAGTATATTCCCGGTGACTGTAGCAGTGATGACGACGTCGACGGCCTTGTTCCATACGTGGATACTGACGAAGAATCAAGCCAATCCGCCTGTACCAACTCATCTCTTCAAGCAGAAGACCCTCCAGAACGTCACAAGCAACCTGTCAGTGAGTCTGAATTGTGGGATTTACAAGGCAAGACCTTTGCACCGGCAACTAACAAAAAGATAGGTTGGGCCGTGAAAATGTTTTGCGACTGGTGGAAAAGGCGAATTTCCAAAGGTTTGGGAGACCTCCAAATTGAAAGCAGTGACATTTTGGATCCAGATTGTGAAGTAGACCACTTGAAAAACACAATTTGTTTGTTTCTGAGTGAAGTCCGAAGAGCAGACAGTCAGGAGTTTCCAGGCCCCTCGTTGTACAATATTGTTGTCATGCTCCAACTTCATTTCGAGCGTCAGGGAAAGT
>JAAUXT010018017.1_pt1 | contig 11277 bp, 11 predicted proteins | sample 7278171 | NCBI WGS metagenome assembly JAAUXT01 (sample SAMN14350112, study PRJNA611818) | marine sediment metagenome | isolation source: surface marine sediment (1.8m) | place: French Polynesia: Moorea | collected 2018-08 | reverse complement strand
TGTGTGCGTGTGTGTGTGTGTGTGTTTGTTCGCGTGTGTGTGTCGTGTTAAGTGGTTAGGTGTGTCCGCACCGGCCCCAGGAGGGAGGCTCTGTATTATTGTGTGTGTGTGTGTGTGTGTGTGTGTGTGTGTGTGTGTTTGTGTGTGTGTGTGTGTGCGTGTGTGTGTGTGCGTGCGTGTGAAAAGTGTTCCTAGAATAACTGTTTCGCTTGGGGTTTTTGTTGCAGACAACTCAGATCAGTGGCATCAGTCGGGCCTTCGAAGACAGCGACACCGACCTCATCCTCAACGACGCCGAGATCAACCTTGGCGAGAGTAACCACAGCGCAGCACCAGGGGGCGGCGCGGCTGGCGGCGCCGACGCCGCGGCGCGCAGGACACACGCCGTCGTCGCACAGCAACCCAACTCCACACAGGTACGTACAGCTTCAGTGTTGTAGACTTGCACCAACCGTGTCAAAATCTGGACCAGAGATGAAATTCCTTCCGCTTGAAAATTGATAATTTGGTGGAGCGTGCGCCTCGCGCACTGAGCAGTCCAGATTCCAATGAGTTTGCCTTCTTTAAGCAGCAGCGTTGCATGCGTTACAAATCTGTTTGTGTGCGTTGAAGAGAAGCTGCAATGAATAAAAAATATTTTGATTTCATGGTGGGATGGATTTTCTGCTTGAGTTTAGTTCCATAACATTTTCCGTTGTTGCACAGCAGATGTGGTTGATTGCGTTATCTTGTGCATTTCCTGGCTCAAAGTTTCATTTCTATTTCATTACTTTTGTTTTCTTTTGATTCCCCACGCTTGCTGGATTCTCTGTGCTAAGAGCTTTCCGATGTTTTCACCTTCGTAAGTGGTAGTAAAGGCACTGAAGAGTATCTCGCCACCGCGATCACTGACTTTGGAGGCAAGAAACGTCACCAAACAAGCAGTGGTGAATGAGCATGCGTCACAGTTGAAACAAAGCGTTTTCGTCAAATTTTTGCATGCACCGGAGAATAACTACATAAGCGCGTGTTCGGAAGACGCTTGATTTCACTCGATCAGACTACGGCGTCCCGAGGCGCAAGTGACGAGTGTTCTTGTTTTTCCCTTTCTGAACTGCTGGCTGCTGTTGTGGGTGGTTGGGTGCTGACCTCAAGATGTTGAAAAGCGCACAACTTTTTCACGCTTCAAAGTTGCACCAAACAGAAAACAGCAAACGCTGACTTCTGTCTTTCAACTTCATCCAGTGCAAACTTCAGGTGGTGGGTCCTCTTGTTCGAACAGTTCATTTCATTACCTCCTTTTGCCAGATATTTTCACGTCGCAATCAATATACTTTTCTGTTTTTGTTGTTTTGAGGATGAAGTTGAAACAGAGGTTGACATCACTGACCTCAGGTGGGATCACTTTGACAATGAAAAGCAAGAAGACTCCAGTGTAAGACAAACACAGAGACCACAGACTCTTGCATTAGACTTGGAAGAAGACTATTTTGACCAAGATCTGGACAGTGCACCGCTGCTGAGTTCTCGACACTCCGTCGCCAGCAGCACAGACTCCACTTTGCTCCCGTTTTAGCACATGTTTGGTTCTTACTTCGTGCGCCTTGTTGTGAGAGCCCTTGTTTGCGTGACAATTTTGTGAGTTTCCGTCCATTGCACGTGTTCGTGTTCTTTAGACGACCACGAATTCAGTGTGGACAACAATGGCAGCTGGGAGAACTTTAGAATCTGTCTTTCGTTGCGAAACAAGTGCAGTGCTCTGATGAATTTTTTACGCAAGAGTTCAATTGAACGTTCTTCTTCTTGCACAATAATCTGTTGGTTTCCGCTTTATTGTTTTGACTTGACAGGAAGCAAATTAACTCAGTGTTTTAGAGCCTTTGGTGTTGTGTTGAAATCTCTGGTTCAGTGTTGCACAAAGACAACTGTTTGTCTGACGAGGAGGGAGTTTTTTGAGTTCATTGGTCTGATGCATTCGGAGTTCCCGAGATTCAACAGCAGTTGCAGGAAGCAAACCGTAGGAAGCAAACCATTTGCGTAAAACACTTTTGCCAAGCAAACAGACACATTTCACTCACTCCGTGCAGTCAGCGGCAAATCACAAAGTGCCTCCTCGAATGTTTTTCTTTGTGCCTGTGATCTGCAGATGTGTCGCTTTCGTGCCTGATGTTGTGTGTCCTAAAGTCCATTTGGTATCACGAAATGAGATTCCAAAACAACTGCCTAAGCCCCTTGTAACTGCAGACGGAAGATTTGTGCAAGTGTGGCCCCTTTTGTTTGAGAACATGTCAGTCGAGGGACAAGAATGCTTCGTTTATGAACCGTTTTGGTTCTGTGTTCGTAAATCATTTGCTTGTCATTGTCATTTACCTGCGAATTGCGAAACTGCCTGATATTTTGTGCCCGTTTTCGCGTTTTTGTTACCTTGCGTTGTTGACCCACGCAATAACTTGTGTTTTATCTTGTGTCTTTTCAGCAACACGATAATAAGGGTGTAGATGTGTAGTTGTGCATGTGATAATCAAGGTAGTTATCATTTACTTGTTGCACCCGAAAACAAATTTACGCAGAGAATAAAAATTGCAAATGGTATATTTGTGTCCATATGGTGCTTCTTGGCTTGGTCCTTCTGTCGAAGCTGCATGCGCCACTTGCCGCACTCTCGTCCAGCTAATTTGTGACCAGATGAAGTGGAAACGGGTGTTTCAAGCTGCACAGCTCCTTACCTCGAGTCTTGCAATTTTGCAGACACAATTTTGAGTTTGGTGGATATGTTTCCAGCGCTGTTTTCCCCGCAACTTTCCCTGACAAAGCACCGGCGCCTCAACACGCCCTGTGAGGACAGACAGAGCATGTGGTGCACAGCGCGTCTGTGTCTGCCCCCTTCCCTCCCTTCACTGAACCCAGCAGTTTGAAAATGCCATCAAGACAAGTCTCTTGTGTCACATTTGCACCTCACTCACAATGGAATGATCTTGATTGGTCATCAAAAAAGAAAAGAAATTGTGACGTTCTCAGTTGAAACTGGTCCTCACTGCTTGTCGATGGCACCATCGATCCTTCAGACTTCAGTGACTTCCTGTTTTTGAGCTTCTTCTTGAGATGACCGTAAATTTTCCTCCATCATCTTGGAAGAAATTTCTTTCTCGTGTTTGTGTTTCTAATGTTCGATTTTCTTGCAGTACGAGGACGACGAGGAGCACCTGATCGAGCAGGCGCCGACGCGGGTGCGCATCCCTGGGATCCGCGGAGACCTCGTATGATGTTCACCCGACCGGGGCAACGCTCATCTGGACGCGCCTCGTTGCTGAGCACTCTGGTCTTGTACCTCTCCTGTGTTCTTTGTGTCGTGTCACACGCAAAATGCATCAAGTTCACTTATTTGTGATTGTACTGTTCGTTTGGTGCCAAAAGGGCCAAAAAAAGAAAGCATCAGCAGTCAGATCAATCAACCGCGTCAGATATGGTCGTACACCCGGCACATGCCTGAATTTTGGGCCGAATTCGCCAGTTGGCTGGCGGGAATACCGAGAATTTGCCGTCTCCTTGGGAGCCAAGTGACCAAAGTGCCCAAAAACTTCCTCTTGTGTGAACAGATTGTTTGCGGTGCAAATTATCAAAGAAACAAATGAGCAGCACAGAGCGAAGGGGGTAAAGTGCCGAGAAAACTCAAAACCAACAAACTCGTAGGAACCAGGAATATTTTTGCGTCCAGAAATTTCGTACTTTCCAAAAAAAAACCCAACTTGGGTTTGGTCAATAAAGGCAGGCAATCTCATTGCCTGAGAAACCAATCACCTGGGCTGATAAAATACATTGTACTCAGAATTGCACATCGAATTTGCCGTGAAATCAAATTTGCCGGCGGATGAATTCGCCGTGTCCGGGTGTACTCCTGTCTTTGTCAGAAATTGAAATTTTGATTTTCCTTTGGTGGTGAGGAAGAGTACGAAATTTGTCTCTTCTTTTGGAGCCTTGTACATTGCCATTTTATTTATTCGTGTTCGTGTTCAATTCTAAACAGGTTTTTCCCGTCTCAATTTGTCACATTATTTCCTTCTTTTTCTTGCATTGTACACGGCTTTATTATTTTTTCCATCGTAGTTTCTCATTCCTTGATGTGCGTCGTGGTTTTCACACTGACGAGACAGTGCGCACTGATAATGTTGGTGAAATGATGTAAACTGTGGAACGAAGCCCCAGCTCAAACTTACTTGACGAACTTGGCCGTTTGTTGTACATATATGTGTGTAAAAAGTAAAGTGTAAAATATTGTGAATAACCCATCTTTGCATTTTGCCACGGTCTCAAGCGTTGGAGTCTGCATTCGTACATTCCACAAACCGGATTCGCTCGTGTGCTTGTCTGCGAATTGAGTTGGTTCAGTTCTGTTGCATTGTAGGTACAGATTCACACAGAAAACTGCTTTGCTTGAAGCAAAGGACGGTGCGAATTGTGTTTTCAAGCATTTGTGACTGGTTTGCGTGTTGCTGTTTCGATTTTTGTGTGCTGTGACCTCAATGACCTTGTGTGACGCGTGTTGGAATTGCAATCACACGTCAGCTTATAAAATCCGAGTTCAGTGCAGTTTCTCAGTGAAATTTTGTAATTGTAATTTTGAGAACTTTCCGTGATGATGACACAAGCAAAATGCGTGGACAATCACCACCAGTTCTCTTCTGTGGCTTGACAGTTGTGTTTGTCTCCTGACAATGGACAATTTCTCGTTTCTCTGACGCGCACACGATCAGATCCTCAGACGCGCGGTCACAAAAGCGACGCGTCCAAAGCACTCACTGTAGATACCACTGGCATGGCAAGGCAGACGTTTCTTTCCTCTGTGCATTTGGCACTTGTACTTGCTCCACAGGCAGACCGCGCGTCTTCCAACACGCCCTGATCTTGTTCGTACTGAGTTGTCTTGAGTGACCTCATGCAAGTGTGTTCAGTTTTGATGCCAGTCTCGAAACCATAAAGATGTCAACAAGTTCTTGAAGGTCATTCTCTGTGTTCACTTTTGAAGTTTGTTGACCGTCAGCTGTGCCTTGCCTTTGTTTTTGATTCCTGTGCAATAGTGCGCAACAAGAAGGGAGGAACTTCGTGCAGACGGTCATTAGCGATGTGGAGTGCTTTCGTTTCCGAGAAATGTGAAGGTGTGTATGGCAGGCTCCGCTTTGAGTGGAGATCATCAGTAACACGGGCTGCGCCGCTGCTGGAAGGTGTGGTCGGTCTGTCCGCCTCATTAAGCTCTGCACAACGTAGTTCACACGACGCGTCATCAGTCATTCCGCACCTCCTCCTCACGGAAACGTAGAGACGATTGTGCGCATCAAAGAAAGCGACAACCGAGACAATCTAACAGTGCTCTTGTGTGGAAAGGATGGGCGAATTCTATTTTGAAAGCCTTCATGATAGCCTTGCTGTGTATTCTGTTAAGTTTGTGTCTCATGTTTGTTGCGCTTCCCTGTTTGCGTGCGGAAAAATGTGTATGAAATGCAAAATAAAACCGTGAAGAGCAGATGAACGATTTATCTTGTTTCGTTTCTTCAAGCCAAAATTAATCAACGCTTTTATAGCTGGTCAAATAGGTGAAATTTTTTTGCCAATTGTAATGCGAACGCCTGCCGAGCTAAAAGGCTCTGTGCTGCGCGAAGCTGCGCTGCTGCTGGGGCCTCTCCACCTCCCAAGCGCCGCGAGGCTCGTCCACCGAGGGGTAGCGCATCTCCGGGTGCTGCGCCGACGCCCTGTACGACGGCGGGGGGCTCACGGAATACTTGCCCGGCTGTATGCTGAAGCCTTGTGGGTACATGAAGTAGGTGCGCTCATCGTCTGGAGCCTCCGGCCTGGAGAATGGCCCCTCGCGGGGTGGCGAGCTCCCTCTGATCTTCCTCTCGTAGGCCCTTCTCACGTCTGGTGGCACTTTCCTGTAGGGGACGTCGCCAAATCTGGAGTCACCGTCCACAGAAGGCTCGGCCCGCGCAGGTCGCGCCCAAGCCCTGTCTCGATCTCGGGGGAGGCGCGACGCTCCTGGTCCCGCGTCGTAACCCCGCGGTCCACGGCTGTAGTAATCACGAGGCGATCCATATCCGACCAGAGCGTCCAAATCCCTGGCAGGGCTTCTCTCTTCAGCCCATCTCTCCCTCATCTCCATTCTATGAAATGAACAGGGAAGAAAATTGCATGAATTTGACTTGAGTAGAGGAAAAAATTCTGGTGATTACTGGTCATAGAATCAATTCGTAGCCCAGCAGAATGCTGTTCCAGGGCCTCTTGACTTCAAGCGAAAGACGTCGCGCCCTCTCCTTACGAATCTCCACAAACCTTTTGATCTGGACCAAGATATGGATCTACGCAGCTTAGCAGCAACCATAGTTGCAAGTTGACGAAGGAGACGCATGGAAAACGAATCACTTGGCCAACAGAACATGCTGCGATTACAAACTTCATTTGTTTGTTTCTCATGGTGATTTTTTTGCAGCCAGTCTGAACACAGCATCCACACATTGTTCCATGGAGGGTCATGCACAATGCGGACCTTGCCTTTGTGAGAGAGAAAAGCAACACAGACTAGAAGAAGGAACATTGCAATTTGCCGCACCTGTCCCGAGGTGGCTGGGGGTACTCGTAGTCGTAGTCATACTCGCCGAAGTCCGCCTCGTCTAACGCCCTCTGCACCCGGTCCCCGGCCGCGTCAATCGCTTCCTCCCCGGCATCTGTTTGCGACATTTTGCGACATTCAACTGACCGCACATTCAGGGAGAGCGCACCGTTTGACTCCTGGAAGCACAACGACACGCTACATGTGACGGAAAAGTCCTTTGGACTTCGACAAATGTGTGTCCTCAGACTTGAGTTCCACTTCAGCGAAAAAGGCTACTTTTCCGTACACACTTGATCAAATTTACTCAGAGCGACGACGCCGCTGAGGTTTTTGCAACATCGAGATCAGACAGCTCTGTAGTCCGTGCACGACTTCTCTGGATAATTCTTCTTTTGTGACAAGTTCATCGCAAAAACAAACAAAGAGTTATGCTGCTCTGTTCAAACTGTGAGATCAGATGAATAATTTGTATCGTCTCGGTTTGGAGCTGACGTGTCGGACGAGTCTCAATCTCTTGGAATTCACCAGACGCTGACACAAAACAGCAAACGTTCGTCCTTGTCTTTTCTGGCTCTTTCGAACAAATACGCTTCGTAGATCTGGTTGCAGGCTTTTCTCTGTTGTGCCGTTTTGACTTACGGTCAACCAAGCTGTCGAACGGACCAAGGTCCACCTCGTCCTGGAATTTCCCAAATCCGAACTCCGCTCCCTTCTGCCCCAGCATGGCGCCAAACTTTGAAGCGCGTTTCTTGTTCGCAGGCGTCAACATCGTCTCTCTGCCTGCAAAAAGACATGCAAATTCTGCATGAAAATACTCGACGGCTCTGTTCATTTGTCAGTTCTGATTGATGTTCATTTTTGGATGCTTTCGGGCTCTTGAAGGTCCAGGGTCGCGGTCCAAACGGAATGTGACCTGGGAGGGCGAATTCAATCTCTCAGGTCCAAAACGCCTCTGAAGGGCAAATTCAAAGGATTCCTTTGGAGATTTGGAGCTGGGTGGAACGACTCCGGCTTTCTTGATTCACTGGTCTTCAGGATGTCCAGAATGTAGAGGCCTGAGTTGTCTCGTTTTGTTTGTTTGTTTCAGAGGTTTAGATTTTTTCCAAAAGACAGTATACAACAAGGAGACAGTACTCATGTCCAACCGCATCGATGCTTTGCAGCTCACCTCTTGCAGGATAATGTTCATTCCTGGGATCGGGGCTGTAGCCATACTGGGGACGCTGACTCCCATCGCTTCTGTAGAAGTTCGTGTTTGTGTCCCGCGAGTTGTGGTACTTGGGTCTGAAACAATAAAACTAAATTGCTTGAACGGAACGTGCGAGCGTTTTCGTCCGTGCACAGCTCTGAAGATCAAATCGCCGGACTTTTGCCAACTGCGTCAACCGACAAGTCATCAGAACCAGATGGCTGAAGCACTGAAGCAATTGCTACAGATGTTTTTGCCTTCCTCGTTTTGGTGGCACACATACTTGCACTCGTAGACTTGTATCTGACTGAATTCTTGGTTCATTCTTCATCAACAGCACGAACATGGTTCCACTTACCCGAACCCAAGTGTGGTCATCATCCTGAATTCGATTTCAGCAGCCTCACACCACCACAGGTTCTGGGGGACAAGAAGAAGGCGACTTCGTAAAATTCATGTGAAAGCCTGACATACTTTTTCGAGGGTTTGATACTCAGAAGTGTGTTTGACCAAGAATGAGAAATGTGGCCTAAAGATGCTGAACGGCCCTTTTTGTTTGCGGTAGAAACACGTTTCATTCGGAAAAACAAACAAGCAAACAACCCGAGTTTGCTCTTTTGCTGTAGCTATGTGGATATTAATCCTCAGGAGCAGAGTTCAGATTCACGTTGATAAAATTGACTTCGTAACAACTCGATTCTGCAGGACAAGAACAAGCGTGATGCCTTCGTGAACCTCAGCTGATCGTGCTGATCCCTTGTGACAAGTCTCTGTGGGTCAGTGATTGAGTACGGCCGGCATCATTTGTGCATGGCTAAATAACTGCAGGGACCTTCTGGTGCGGATGCTCTCGGGAAGGAAGTAACCAACCTTGGCAAGGTACGCCTGGCCTGGTGACTTTGTGTCCAGAGGCTGATTAAAGTTGTACGTGACAACCTCCTGCGAGGAGACAGGTGCATCACGTTCACAGCTGATTGCTCCGTGGGGATTTCGACTGAGCTTTGGAATTTGCAGCCTTCATGAACCTGAATCTAAAGCTGTGCAGTCAGTAGTTGACCACATGACCACACAAGTTCCAGGCTTCAAACGCTGAAACTTGGAGGATGAACCCCTGACTAACAGCTTTTGTGTGTTCTTTTGTTTTGTGCATTCTTCTCACACTTGTTATGTTGTTGCTGCTCGATTCGAGTCAGCTTCTATAGCGCACGCACCACTGCTGCATGTCAGTGCTGTAGGCGTCGCTTGCCAACAGTGTTGACTGATGTGAAGTGGGAAAGGAAAACTTCGCTGAATGGCTCTTTGAAAAGGGAAAACACAGCGAACTACGACCAAGACCCAAAGATTTGGGCACTTTTGGGGCGCAATGGGCAAACCCAACAAGATGACGGAAATGGAACTGTGAAACGATGTCAGGGTCAGACCCTTCTGCCACGGATTCTGACGAGAAAAACAATCAAACTTGAAGTCCACACAAACACAACACATATGAACAGCTGCGCACGGTCGGAATTCAGACAACAGCAGGACTTCTCGACCCCAGACACTCGCTCACAGGGTGGGGTCTGCCCTTGAGCTTGCCCAACAAAAATATACAGAAAACTATATTGGGAAGTGAACTTATGTGCCACGGGGAAAAGGGACTGCAGCCCACTGCATCTGCTGGAGGTGAATCTCGTCGGATAATTTTTACTCGACAAGGGACTGTCTGCTCGTGTTTTGAGTTTTCGGAATAATTTCGTGAAGAGAGATTCTCCGTCAGGTTTTGCGTCATTCATATTCATCGAAGGTTTACCTCAAAAACGTCAACAAACTGACGAGTTCAACTGAAGCTGGGAAACTAGTGCCTGTTCTCAAGTCAAGATTTAATTTCAAAACTTCAACAAATTAGTCGCGTTTCACCGAATTTCATTTCCTCCAACCACAAATTCGTGTCTTGGTTCTTTTTTTCTTTCTTTTTTTGCATTATTTGAGTCAGTTTTTCCCACTTTTCGTCGTTGAAACCCGAGTGACCAGTGACCAGTCCAAGATTATCACACAAATAGGACTCAATCCTTTGATGCACAAATGAACAATTAAAAACTTAAAATATTAGGACTCAGACCAACCGATGATTTCACACGCCCGTTGTATGTACATTCAAACTTGCCTGTTTCTCACATTTGTGATCGATCTGGCGACCCTCAAGGATTCAATTGCCACTCTGAGATGAATCTTTACGAGAACTTGACACTTGAGGCAACAAATTCGCACAACATGAACAGGATTTCATGGGGAGTGCATCGCCCAGCCAAGGTTTCCACTTGCATGCAGTGAAGCGGTGCATCGGTGCATAGGTTACTGTAACGAGACAGCCAGCACCGAAAACCGCAATCAAAAGTGATCAGCGCAACGATGGGAATAGAGGCCAAAGGAAATGAAAACGAAGCCGCAATCACTCTTCGAACAGTGTGAGGTTAGCGCGAAGCGAACTTCATGAGCTTCAGTGTCTTTGTGCAAGCAGTGACAAGTAAAAGGAAGCCTCAGTCTGAAAAGACCCATCCCAAATACCTAAAACCGAGACTCGAACTACGAGGGTCAGCAAGCCCCAAGCCCCTCGTCTTGGAACCACTGGGGTGTTCTGTCCCATGTTCTTATTTCTGTCGGTCAAAGTTTCCAAATGTGACATGACATGTGGTGATGTAGATTTATGATCCGCGATCCTTGATTGTTCTCTGCAGTACATTTCGTAACTTCCTCTCTCTACAACAACTGTTCTGACCGTGTGACAAACAGAAAACTTTGCTGTTTCGCAAAACAGAGATCAATGAAGCCAAGGTGAAAGCAATCCTTCTGTTTTGGCTCAATTTGCAAAATTTCACTGCAGTGAAGGCCGAGTCATCCAGAACTTCCAGAACAACGCTCGTCTCCTCCCATGACGACTGGGAAATTACCTCGATGAACACAGCATCATTTCAGCAAAAGCTTATTTTCCTTTGTCACACATCAGATTCCTTCGGGTAAAATTGTGGACTCCAAAAACTGATAGTTACAAAGAGACTTGACAAACTTGTAAGACGATGAAACAAGACATTGTGTGCGAGCATCCAGCAAATGTGCCCTCGAGAGCAGCAACCAAACGCAACATAAACATCTTTCAAAGAAACCTAAAGGAAACGAAAGGCAGTTCTGAAGCACGAGATGCACAGAATGGTTTCTGTAATCAAATTACGAATGAATATGTTTTTGTCTTCAATCAATCAAGCATTGGACAACCCCTTGGACGGCAGCGCGATCTGCCTATCGCATGGGTCTCCACTTGTTCAAAGCAAAGCAGGTCTTCAGGCCAGCTTTGTCTTTGCGATTCCTTGTTGCGTGAGAAATTAATGAGCCACCACATTTTTAATGGGGCACAGATGTTCGCCGGGGGTGACGCCCATGCTTCTGTGGCTCTGTCTGGCTGCAGCAGAAGTGGGTTTCTCTTGGGACACATCACGTCGGCAATTTGGTTGCGTCTCCGGGTGGGGGTGGG
>JAAUXT010065414.1_pt1 | contig 11279 bp, 9 predicted proteins | sample 7278171 | NCBI WGS metagenome assembly JAAUXT01 (sample SAMN14350112, study PRJNA611818) | marine sediment metagenome | isolation source: surface marine sediment (1.8m) | place: French Polynesia: Moorea | collected 2018-08 | reverse complement strand
TCATATCATTCCCTAGATGGAGCCACTATCCTAAGCTGGGCACATGACCCAGACTGCCAACAGACAATAGCTTGAGACACCATAGAGGAAGGTAGCCTAAACCACTGAGCTCCACCTCATACTCTACAATAAACTATACTACAACATCACTACTGGGGCTTCACTCATATATACAACACCAGAAAGAGAACACAGATGACACTTGTCCTTTTCGGCTTTGCACAGCTGTATCCAGACAGTTGTAGTGCCGTTTTTTGTCGTGCACGAATGCAAACCGAGAATGAACGCCCGAGATGTTGAAAAAGCGGAGAACATGTGAAAGATCCTGGAGGTTCTGACTGCACCACTGCACTGCGGCCTGCAGCTTCAGACGAACCTGTTGCGAAGCCACAGATGGGCTGCCAAATAGTTCCCCTTGACGCGCCCACGTAACCTTGCTGTAGCTGCACTTCCGTGTTCCACAACCCAGGATTTGAGCAGCACACACTTGTTACACAGTGGAGTTCAGAAATACGTTTGCTCAGACACAAGTGGGCTTTCTTCTCAACTCAATGGATTCACATGGATGTGATGGTTGTGGAATTGCAAACACCGGACAATTCTCTGTTCTGATGGGATAGATCAACTGTAAGTTGCTTGGAATCTCTTGAATCAATGCAGTGAGACACGTGTGCAGTCCGTGGTGCTGTTTGAGAGTCAGCACCACCAAAGTTCTGGCAATGTTCGTCAATTTTTGTGCTCACCAGTTCGTACGTATTGCTTTCATCTGCACTCCCCAATCGATTGGTGTAAGTGTTAGGCTGATCAGTGTGATGTGTTTGGTGCCACTGGTCAGTTTCAGTTGGTGTGACAGATCTGGCTTCACCAGTTAGTGTGGTGAATCTGGCCCCACTAGTTGGTGTGGTGGATCTAACTCCACCATGGAGTTGGTGCACGGTGAATCTGGCCCAGTTGGTGTGGTGGATTTAGTTCTCAGCTGGTGTGGTGAAGATGTACCTCCAGCCATTTTGATGAAAATACACGGTTGAGTTGCTAAATCTCTGTCTGAACCTCGTCAGGTGAAGGTGCGACTTCTCTTGGTGACAGGTTTTGCTCCTGATAGCAGACGAATTTGGCAATAGTTCAAAATGTCGGCAATGATAAACATAACACGTGCGTATTGGAAAAAGGTAGCCTCATATAATGCTTTTAAAAATTAGATTAATTTTGCTACGTGTGACAAATTGGGGTCTTCAATGAAAATTAGGGAAGAAACGGAAAAATTACATTGCACCGATGTATTTCCCTTTTGCCCACGGGACATGGTGCTGCGCCAATCACAGGCGTTCTTTCATGTGACGGTCGTTGTTACTACCTCCCTCTGAAATGAAATGCTGAAGGAAGACAGCCATGACAATCCTCTTTTCGTTTACACGGATGGTTGAATAACCTGGTGTACGTCTGAATTACCGGTAAGAGATCCCATTCATATCCATCTAGAAGTCACACAGCGTGGCCAGAAGGGATGCTGTGGGCCTGAAGTCGTGTATCTTGCGAGCCACCAGCGTTTGAAATCGGCGTTTTTGGGCGGTTTGGTTTTGTATACAGCTGTCTGCATCCTTTCTTCTTGTTTCCTTTCTCAGCAGGGGTGATTCCGCCTTGGCATCACTCCCATGCACGGACGTTTGAATGTTTTCAAACACAGGCACCTTGCACGCTTGATCTGAAAGAACGTTGAACGGTTACCCTGTGCGTGCGCGGGGTTGTGTTTGCCTTCCGAGGTCACTGCAGAGAATTGACACACGTGTGAACAAATTTGTCTGCCGGTGTGAACAATACACCATACCCCGTGTGCCAGCTTCAAATCTGACATATCAACGGAGTTTCAGATTTTTGCCCCCGAGTGTGACCGATCAGATGAAATGACATTGCAGCACATTTGTGCACAGTGGAGAAACGGAGTATCAACTGATGCCTCGCACCACACGGTGTTGATTGAAACGTTCGTGTTGTGTCTGTGTTGAACCGTGGTGGGTTAGGACCAGTGATTGAACACAGACAGACGGCAGCGAGTGAGAATGACTCGGTAAATTCGGATGCGGATATGCTACAAACACAGCTGCTCGACCGGTCCGTGTTGTGACATGGCGGCTGTGTGTTGGGAGGGAGCAGCGTCATCTTCTCTCGCTGCACTACATTTCAGTCTCATTTCCTGGGTTTCAACTATCTGAGGAGCAATTCCAGTTTGTTGACATCATCAGAAGAGAGGGACTTTCGCGACCGCCCGGGCCAAAAAATAATTGACAGGCCCATCCGCCCCCTTCCCCTATGAAATAAACCACTGTTTCTGAAGGAGAAAAAAAAGGTTGCAACTGTTTCTTGCACGATGACTAACCACGAAGCTCGGATAATGTGAACGCTGACCCACCACATTGCTGCAGCATTTTGACTCAGCATGCAGTGAGAATTTGCCGCTTGTCTTTGCAGGAAACATTGAGGGATTGACGCGGCTGCGGCGGTGCAGGCAGCGGCGGCGGCGGCGCCATGGCGGAGCCGCCTGAGCCGCCCGACTGGCTCTGGTGGTACGGCACCACCAAGGACGAGCACCTCCCGCTGAGCATCCTCCAGCTCGACCCGGCTGACCGCGCTGTGCTCCGCATCGCAGGTCAGTGTGTGTGTGTGTGTGTGTGTGTGTGTGTGTGTGTGTGTGTGTGTGTGAATGTGACAGCGGTTTGTGAGTGTTGTGTACATTTTGTGGTTTGTGTGGACAGGTGTGTGTGTGTGTGTGTGTGTGCGTGTGTGTGTGTCTAGAGTGTGTCTAGAGTGTGTGGTGCGTGTAAACGAACCTTGCTTCTTGAACGCAGGTCAGTTTGTGCACCGTATGTCTGCGTGCAAGCACGGCCATGCGCGCGCGCGCGCGCGCGCGTGTGTGTGTGTGTGTGTGTGTGTGCAGCTGTGACATGTGTGTGAACAAGCTTTGATGGTGTGCGCAGGTTGTGATCCGTACGTGTGCGTGCTCGCCTGGTCATGTGTGTGCGTGTGTGTTAGCACGCGCGTTTGTGTGTGAGCAAAAACACAAGTGTTTGAATGTGGGTGCCACATTGCCTCCGACCTGATTGCAGGCATGTGTGTGTGTGTGTGTGTGTGTGTGTGTGTGTGTGTGTGTGTGTGTGTTCGTTTGTCTTCGAGCAAAGTGGGTTCGACTTTACGGGTTGTAGACTTTGCAATGTGTTGCACGAACAGGGAACAGTTTTGTCGAGTCCAGATGACCGGAGCAAGCAAGCACGTATCGAAATCTCCTGCCACGTGAGCACTTGGTGTTTGCTCACCTGCGCTTGACAGAGCAGCGCCCGTTGGACCGTTGACAAAAGATCGGGGGCTTGAACCCCTGTGCGTTGCACTGTGGTGCATTGTGGTGCCCTGAATGCTCAATCTACGAGTGTCAAGCGGAGGAAATAATTAAATTCCCACAACTGATGGGGTTCACTGGGGGCGGATCCAGGGTTGTGTCGAGACGGCTCCGCCCCAGGGGGGGTGCCCCCCTCAGAGCGTGAAATGGGAGTCTTGAGTGGGGTAGATTTATTTTTTCTGAGGGTGGCCGCCCCCCCAGGCCCCACTGAATCAGCCTCAGGATTCACACAGGAACTTTGGCCATGGCAATTTGATGAAACACGCTGAACGGAGATTTGACCAAAAATAACACGAAATACGAGGGCGATGTTTGATCATCTTGAATTTATGACAATATTGATTGAACATGTTTATCAATGTGTTACAATACGCGCGGTCAACAGTGAGGCTCCAGCTGTGCCTCGTGCGCTTGTGTCTGCGCTGTAAACGTTGCGTGCCTCGAAGCTGTGATGTGTTGAACACTAAAGCTGGGATGGAAAATCAAAACAAGAACACGGTCAGTGTGGGCGCGCGCCTCGGAGGTAGATTTACAGCCCTCTGTATGTTGCATTTTCGATGTGGAAAACAAAGTCATTCTTGAAACAAAAGTACTGAGAGAAAAATTGACAAACTTTATGAAGGCCCTCATGTGTGGGAACAAAAAGTTTATTGTTTGGTGAGTGCTTTTGAAATGCTGGAAAGTACTTCACAGATAGATACGTGTCTTGGATAAAGGACAAACGCGATAATTTGACACGATTTTCAGCGAACTCAGATGTTGCCCTGGACAAACACGTGCGCGCGCGAGCTGCGTGGGTTGACGCCACGTTTGAGAGCAGAGACTCCTGAATCCAAGGCTCAGGTGCAACGTTCAAGAAACTACGAAATTGTAGGGCGTTGACACAAACGTGCACGTCTCCCTGTGCGACCATGTGTGTTGGCCGAAGATCCCTCACGTGGCGGTGTCAATGTCTCAGTGTCAAAAGTTGAGAGGCAATTTCTTGGGGGGGGGGGAGTCAGGTTGTCCGCGGGAGAGCCTTGAAGCATTTTCGCTGCGATGAAACCGCGAATCGGCGCATTCCTGGAGGCACCAGATGGCAGCACTGCGCGTCTCGGGTCCCCACTGTCTGTTGGCTGAGACACCTTCCTTCACCTCTTGTTGATCACCTGTCCTGGTGAAGCACGGACAAGTTGCACAGCACCGGGCGGATTTTTTGCGTGTGGGGCCCCGCTTTTTCAACAGTAGCTTTTTTTGTGGCTTCGTTCGCTTTGTACGGAACAGTACAGACCCGTATCAGCAGTGTTCACACTGTATGCGTCACGCATTACGTTTCAGCACACGGGTAAGTGAATGAGCGTTACATCGTCGCTGGCGTCACAACGCCCATTGACGCCTGTCAAAGACGCAACGCGCACTGGCGAGAACAGGACCACAGCGCCCGTTGGCGCGCTCCGTGTTTTTCAGGCCTTGAGCCTGACTCTTGTTTGCGCAGCTATTGAACTTCGTTTGTGCCAGATAAGGGAATGCACGACTCAAATCGAGCACCTTTTGCCGAGTGGAATCTGTTCGAGCGAGCCAAGAGGCAAGCCATCACAAGATTCTCAACCTTGTCCTGAATGACAGGAATCAAATCTTGATTCGAACTTGCAAGACGAGATTCTGCATGAGGCGAGTTCGAATAAGACAGGGTGTGGTGTGTCAGTGTGGCACTGTCTCAGGACACGTGGGTTCAGACCCTGAAGTGGACCTGACCGGTTTGACTCCACAGACCAGACAGGCTCAAAGGCCCTTTTGTCTTATCTTTGCTCTGGTTTGTTCGCATTGTTGGTGTAAAGACCTGTACTCGTATAATGCTGGTGATAACCTGTTGTCATGTGACGAACATTACTGTTCGATGAGGAGCAGGGACGGACCTAGGGGATGTGGTGGGACGGCAACAATTTGGGGACAATTCAAGAACTCCTTTCTTCGTGCATGTGACACAAAACAAAGATCACTTTTTGGGTCCGGGTCCGGGTCGGGGGGGGGACTTTGGCTCTCTGGAACCGCCACTGAGACGACACTGGTCTTTTGACTGTATTATCAGATACCACAACGGTTGGCTGGTCTTTTTTAACGCATCTCCTGCCGAGGGAAATGCGGCGCAATCAGATCATCAATTTGGACGCACCTTGTAACTCGTGTCGGGTGTCGTGTGTGAGAACGGCGTCAAAAGCGCACCGTGCAACAGGGGCCACTGTTTGCGGTGTACCCCCGGAGAGGCTTGACTGATAGATAGCTGTTCCTTTCAGGAGAGTTCGTCAAGTTTTATTGCATATTGAAGGGAAGTGAGTGAGCGAGGGAGACGGTCAGAGTTTGTCGCGAAGAGGACCAGGCGACGCCTCACGTCTCCGTGGCAACGTCACATTGGATACGATATTCTGCTGGACGCAGAAATAATTCACTCACACGTGTGGAGAACATTTCCTCTTGTTGAGTGTGAAGTATTAGATCAACAGGTGGGGCACCAATAAACATACCAACAGACACACACGGATTTACTACCGTGCATTATTGCTGCATGTGTGGATCAGTTAATAACTTTGGGGACTTTCAGTGCAATTCAGGCCAAACGTATTTGGGCTGCGTTGACGGTGTAAAGTTCAGTGGGTGACTGTCCAGTCAAGTGGCCGAAAAAAGCAATTGTTTCATTGGATGAGTGCTTGTTAATAAGCAGTCCAGATTTGTTCGCTTTTGCACTGAAATTCCCTATTTCTGGAACAAATTGCAAGGAGAGCGAGGATCCGGAATTTGTGCGTGAGGAAGGGCCCGAAAAAGGAGGCCCGATGTGCCGCAGAACTGACCTGGAGGGGTTGAGTCTGGAGTGACTCCAGGCCCTGAGGACGGAAGGAGAGAAGCATGGCCTTCCGTGTGAACGTATTCAGCAAATACGAGGAAAACAGGAGGAAGGGGTCCGGTGAGTCCCGCTGCGCCGTGTGTGTGTGTGTGTGTGTGTGTGTGTGTGTGTGTGTGTGTGTGTGTGTGTGTGTGTGTGTGTGTGTATGTGTGTTGTGTGTTGTGTGTGCGTACGTGTATGTGGTGGTTGTGTGTGTGTGGATGTCTGTGCCTGGTTGAATCTCTGCAAGGTTCAGCTGGGTGTGGTGCATATTGTTTCACCTGCAGGTAAAAAATACTCTTCATGGCCCCAAGCGACTGGCTCTGTCAGCGAAGTTCTTCAACATTGCCCTTTTGTGGTTCTGAGAACAGTGATGATGTGATGAATGGGTTTGAGTCGCATTTCGCACTGCTGTGTGGTTTGGCTTGGCATTGAAATTCGTGACTCCTGACATCATCTTCGTCCCTCAGCCGTCAAATCAACCCACAGTGTGAACAGCCTGATGAAGTGGTCCCCAGATATGACTTGCGTCGGTCGCCATACTGACAGCTGTACACCTGACCCCGCCAGTCCGAATCGGACCTTTTGGAACCAGGTCTCGTACACGGAGATCGCATTCGAACAAATGCCCCCCCCCCCCAGATCCCCCTTCCAATTCGAAGCTTGGCAAATCCAAATTTCATCTGGGGGGATTGCTTGAAGTGGTTGGGACGAGTGTCTGGTTCACCTCAACGTTCCCGCGGGGTTCGAGTTGGGGGGGGGGAGATCTCAACACGGGACTTGGTGGGAATCAGGTGGAACCGAAGACTTCATTGCCTCAAACACGTTGCGTCTGTTGGTGCAGCTTTTGTTTTGACTCAGTTCGTTTCTCCTCAGCGTGACTGGCCGTTTCTCTTCTCAGCCTCGAGGCGCTTGTCAACGCTGATAAGTGTTCTTGTTCTCACGTCCGTGCCTCTCTTTTTCAGATCAGCGCGATGCGGTGCAGAAGAAGACGTTCACGAAATGGGTCAACAAACACTTGATCAAGGTACGTGGTCACGTTTTGACGTCACCGCGTTCTGACGTCATCGCGTTCTGGTGTGGAGATGTTTTGACGTTGTCACGTACTGATGGTACATTCTGACGTCATGAAGTTTTGATGTCACGTTCTGATGTCATCGCGTTGTGGCGTCCTTTGCTGAAACTCTCAATTCTGACGTCCTTGACATTTTGACGTCACGTTCGGCGTCACACGTGTCACAGAGTACCCCCTGAGTACTGAGGCGCAGCGTGTTGTCGGAGGGCAACGCCTGCAGTACTGCGGCTTTTGTACTCCTCTGCCTCCAAAAACCAACAATCCGAGGATCGGTGGCTTGTGTCTCTTGTACTGTGCTTTTGAAACTGAGAAGCAGAGGAACGGACCGGTATCTCTCGCAGCAGGGTAAAGAGGCAGTTCTGTGGCTGCGGAGCCGAACACAAAGCCGGAGATCCTGCAGCGAGGCAGTCTGGGTGATTTTGTGTGCTGGTCGAGATTTCTGTATTGACCGGGCAGTTTTGTCATCGATCGCTGGGTTCGTCTGATGACGCTGGCGTCAGGTTTGCTTCGCACTGCGTGCGTCAGGCATTGCGTCCCTGTGCAGGTCACTGAGCGGTGCGTCAGCGCTGGCTCACACTGGACGCGTCATGCACAGATCACAAACGAGAGCTTCGTGCAGGGACGCGACGCAAGTCGCATCTGGTGTGCGTCAAGGCTCGGTGAGATACTCCAGGGTGGTCGTCTGCCATTTTCAGTTGAAGTGTGTGTGTGTGTGTGTGTGTGTGTGTGTGTGCGTGTGCGTGTGTGTGTGTGTGTGCGTGTGCGTGTGTGTGTGTGTGTGTGTGCGGGCTTGCCTGCGGAGTTATGGAGGAACTTTTCCGTCTTGTGAACAGTTTTGAGATTGGGCGTGAAGTTTTCCACAACTTCTGGTTCTTGTCAACGACTTTGAACTTCACACAGAGTCGGAGTTGGATGCGCTTACGAGGAAAGAATGCAAGTTCAAGTCGCAGCCACTTGTGAAATCCCTGAAATACCGCGCATTCTGTGGCAGTGTTGTGGAAAACTTGCCCCGACCTTTGTGAGTTACGAGTTCACACTCCGAAATGGGGGAGACGAGGACGTGCTCATTGTCGAGATTGAGCTTATCACACCAAGGGGTGAGACCCGCAAACCGTGCAAGCGCGGAGACACCAGCACGCTGCGCTGCTTTTTACAATGCATTCTGCAATGAATGTGTTCGATATCGGGCCGAACGTACTGCGAAGCATTTTTCGCTGGTGATTCGCGGTCGCGGTGCGTTCCGAGCACAGATCGAACGCGCCCAATGTCTTTTCAGTTTATGGATCCGAATGCGTTGACAAATGTCTGTTTTTAGTGCAGGTCTGTTGAGCAGAACTTTGGTGCTGTTCAGACATGAGGAAAAAGAAAGCCTCGAGTGTTTTGGGAAGAACGCTCTCGATTGCAGTACGCTGTTCCTGACCTTTGTTGACTGATCAGGAGAGCGTGGATGGTGGTTTTGGATCTCCCCCTCAAATGTGAGGACAGTGCAGGGACAGATCCCTGGGGCTACCCACTGGCCTACAGACCAGGCACAAGAATCCTTTGCTGCATTCAATTTGTTTGGTGTTGGGAGCCATTGGGTGTTGCCCCACCGGGCTCCTCTTGGATCGGCCCCCTGCAGAGAACGCGAAGGCACAGGACGTTCAGCGCAAACATCCGCGAGCGAAGAGACGGGCACACTGCTCCGACATGACAATCAGATTAGTTCTCTGAAAAGGAAATATTTGTGGCCATTCTCCTTGAAACTCTCAGCCAATCCCCAAACCAACGACCAACCACATTCGGACATTTCAGTTCAGTGAAGACAAACAAAACAGTTTGTCGTCAAAAGGTTCGATGATTGATCACCCGAGCGGACCGGACAGGGGACTGAAACTGCCTCGCCGTGTGTGTGTGTGTGTGTGTGTGTGTGTGTGTGTGTGTGTGTGTGTGTGTGTGTGTGTGTGTGTGTGTGTGTGTTTTGGATCTCCCCCACAAATGTGAGGGACAATGCAGGGACAGATGCCTGGGGCTCCCCACTGGCCTACAGACCAGGCACAAGAATCTGTAAGAGTTGTGCAAACAGATGCTCGGTCGCTGGGGACGGGGTGGGTGGACGGCAGGTGATATGGCGGGGTTGTTCGTGACCGTTGAGAAATGTGTGTGTGTGTGTGTGTTTTGGGGTGGAGACCCCCTGCGCCAAAGCCTGGATCTTAACCCGGCTGAAAGCTTGATCACGCTGAGTGCGTTTCGTCTGTGTGAGTTGCCTGCAGACAGAGCTGGTTCCCTTTGGGAAATGTGGTGAGAGTGCGGGGCTCGACTCGGGTGGGACTTTCATCATCACGTGGTGTGTTGTGATGCCGTCCGTGTCTGCAGGGTCAATCCAGGTCTGTTCCTGTGGAGGAAGCAAGGTCAGGGACAATTCAGAACGAACCTTTGTTATCTCGTAGCTTGGGTTAAATTCAGAATATTAAATTGGTGGGACAGTGTGCTGCAGAGATTTGCTTCGTCACTACAATTGGGTGATGAATCAACAAATGTTGCATCAAGTGACGTTGTTGTGACACGTTCCTGAAGTTGATTGAGATGGAATTGAAGACGCCTTGGGTCGGGATGGCAGGTGAACCCGGCGTTTTCCCTTGTGGGGGCTCACGTACTGTTGTGTTGCTGTGTACTTGTGTTTCTTGTTGTGGAATGAAGGTTTCCTTTTGAGTTGTGCAAACAGATGCTCGGTCGCTGGGGAGGAGGGGGGGTGGACGGCAGGTGATATGGCGGGGTTGTTGGTAACCGTTGAAAAATGCGCCTGTTTTGGAAATGAAAGTTCGAGTGAGTGAACCAGTGCAGAGGAATGGAAAAACTCTGAAGCCGAGTTCACGCAGAAAGCGTCATTGTGGAGTTTGTCCCTGTGTCATCATTTGATGCACGATGCGTCATGCATTGCGTCTCTGTGCACGTCCTTGGGTGTTCTGAACGCAATGTTCTCCTACTTGTGCAGAGGCTCAGCGCACAACGCACCCTATGTGAATCCGGCCCAGTCACACAAACACACTGCTTGTTTTGATATTGCGAAAAGGCGTGGAGTGAATCTTTTCGTTGCTGGAAAGGACGACAGTTGAGAAGTATTCATATAACACAAGGATTTGTTCTTGAACGCCACAACCATTGTTCTCGAGACCCATTACTATTTTGTAATGAATGCTTATTGAAGACTGACAAAAGTTAATGAGGCATCAACAAAACCAAACCAAAAGTCAATGAGGCATGAACAAAATGAAGGAAAGAAACAATAAATTTTGTGGTCTTCAGAATAAATCCTGGTTGTATGTGGGTTATTGAAACTCAACTCAACAAATACACAATAAAATGCACTCAAGCACTCCCAAAATGCACTCGTACTTTGTGCATTAAAGGTTGTGCCTTTCGTGCATTAAAATTGTGTATTTGTTTTGTTAGCGTTCAATAACCCTGACGTCGCTTTTTGGTCCCGCATCCTTCATACTGCGAGCGTTGTGCTTCTGTCAGTTCGGTCCAACCCCTGAGAAAAGAGTGGGCATAATGAACGCACCTTTCATAAAGACTTCATTTCTTGCTTTTCATGTACCTGGGTTGTCTCGGTGCAGATTCGTACTCGAACTTTTTGATGCAACGATGTGAGTTGAGAATGATGCACTCGTGGGTACTTTCCACGAGCAATTGGGCCAGGCCTCCCAATTTCAGCTCTCCAAAGTTGGAATGTCAGCTGCACGTACGAGTCGAACAGATCCAGTCACGTGGTTGCCCCCCCCCCGGTTGTTCGAATCTTGACAACTCGAAGACAAACAGTCTGAACCAGTGTGAAATGCTTTGCTGCTGTGCGCGAACACGCCGAGGACAAAGTTCTCGCACTACTAACGAGTTGAGCGGAGGACATCTCAGAACACCTCGAGATGCGGAGCATTGAGAGGTGTTCTTGTCCTCTGATCAACAAGTTTGTGTGTGAG
>JAAUXT010057893.1_pt1 | contig 11279 bp, 13 predicted proteins | sample 7278171 | NCBI WGS metagenome assembly JAAUXT01 (sample SAMN14350112, study PRJNA611818) | marine sediment metagenome | isolation source: surface marine sediment (1.8m) | place: French Polynesia: Moorea | collected 2018-08 | reverse complement strand
GTATAGTGAGATTGAGTGAGAGAGAGAGAGAGTGAGAGAGTTAGAGAGAGAGAGAGAGAGACAGGGAGAGAGAGAGGGCGAGTGAGATAGAGAGAGAGAGAGAGAACGAGAGAGAGAGAGAGATAGAGAGAGTGAGAGAGAGAGAGTGAGAGAGAGAGAGAGAGAGTGAGAGAGAGCGTGAGAGAGAGAGAGAACGAGAAAGAGAAACTGAGGGAGAGTGAGAGAAAGAAAGAGAGGGAGACAGACAGACAGACAGACAGACAGACAGACATTTCGAGAGAAAAAAAAGAGAAGGTAGTCAATATTCAGTTTCCGTTTTCTCCAAGTAATATTCAAAATTTCACTTTTCCCTATGCACGATCAGTTGGTTTATGACACGAAGCCTTTCGCTGCCGCCGTCGCTGGAGAATCTCCCTCATCATTGCGTTGTGCAGTATGAAATAAAGATGCGGCGCGTTGTTTCGTCCCCTCCGCACCGCGTCCGATCCGTCAGAAGCGACTCGGCTCGTGAGCTCTACGGCTGCGACGCCAGGCGAGACCCGATCCATTATTGAGCAGATCTGTCGTGCGCCCCCGAGACTCCATGCTACTCCACGTGATTCATCGACCACGTGATTTTTCATCTGGGAGGGGGGGTCGGCAGGGGCGGATCCAGGGAGCTTCCAAAAGACCTGAGCCTGCTGACCATGGAAGAGATGCATCTGGCCCACAGAAACTGAAATATTTCTCGTGACTGTCACGGAAGTATCAAAAGCACCACGGGCACCACGGTACTGCAGCGTGCTTCAAGTAAAAACAGTCGACAATGCAGACACATTCATAGCAGATCCAACCTCATATCAGTTGAGCTCACGGAGAGCCAGACGTGGTTCCACTTCTTCACTTTCCAGTTTCAATTGAGCAGATGCGTTTTCAATTGTTCTTTGTATTGGCACGTCCTTCGGAGAGAGTTTTGTCGTAAACTGGTAATTATCGACGCTTGATGTTCTTGGTTGGTGGGGGGGGGGTACAGGACCTGCTGATGTCCTGGGGGAGGTGGCACCTGCTCACGTTGGGCGGGGCCTGCACGCCTCACCAAAGAATTTCAGGTTCGTCTGGGGTGGGGGTGGGGTCTGCCCAAACTTGAGCTGTTCCTACCCCCCCCTCCCGACGCAATGCCTCGGGACGCACCTGTGCTCAGAGCTCCGCTTTCTCGTTGCACTTTGCAGCCCCGGTTCACCGCACCTTCAGTTCTGCGTGGGGAGCCGGAGCTCCATGTTAATGGGTGAACCCGATCTGTCTGGGAAATTACCCTCCTGCAACACGGATGTGCAAATGAACCCTGAGCGCTTAACCCGCCGCCTCCAGTCTTCAACACACTCTCAAACTGGGGGCGTCAGGTCTGGGTGTTCTCCACAAAAGCACTTTGCTGATACTTGAATCATCTTTCATGATTGTACGCATACAAAGCACGTTCCTTCTGCAGATGATAGAGCTCGCTCACACTTTCCTGCAGCTTGATGCACATTTTCAGTCATCGTGCTCTCATTGCGCACCTTGTTTTGAGTCCTCAAATTTTGATAGATTGCTTACGTTGTCAAGACTCTCTCGCCACTCCTGAGTGAAAGCTCATCAAGATTTCTGCCAAAATTGAACAGGCCAGAGAATGTGATCTGTTCTGAAGCGCATGACTCATGCAGGGTCTCGGTGGAACAGGCTCGGTTCACAGTCGCACCTGTTCTGACAGTGCTGAAACACCGCTGATGTGCCAGTATCTTGTCGGTGGGGAAGCCTGGATGGTTCCACCATCCTGAGTCTGGCTCCTCATCCTCCAGGTGCAGCAGAATCGAGACTTAGAGGAATGGCATCACGCGCGACGTGCCACGTCGCTGCTGATCATTCGGTGTGATTTGAATGAAACGTACATGTACGCTCAGACCTGCAGAGCCAGCGCGGAATTTGTCAAAAGTTTTACACTGTTGGGGGGGGGGGGACAGAGAAAGTCAAAATGAATGGGGAGGTCCAGCACGGTCTCAATCGTTCAAACGTGCGGTGCCTCAAATGCCAGCCAGACTGATGGCACAGGCATTTCCTTCCGAGAGCCAATGACAAGTGTCCGTACCCGTGGCCATCACTGCTGACAGTTGCTCATGGACCCACAGAGGCTCAGGTGCTCCACTTAATGTGTGTGTGTGTGTATGTGTGTGAGAGAGAGTGAGTGTGTGTGTGTGTCTGTCTGTCTGTCACTTTGTGTGTCAGTGTATCTGTGTGTGTGTCTGTGTCTGTGTGTGGGTGTGTCTGTGTGTCTGTGTGTCTGTGTTTCTGTGTGTACACATGTGTGTCTGTGTGTGTGTCTGTGTGTGAGAGAGTGTGTGTGTCTGTCTGTGTGTCTGTGTGTCTGCGTGTGTGTGTCTGTGTGTCTGTGTGTCTGTGTGTCTGTGTGTCTGTGTGTTTGTGTGTCTGTGTGTCTGTGTGTGTGTGTCTGTGTGTGTGTGTCTGTGTGTCTGTGTGTGTCTCTGTGTGTGAGTGTGTGTGTGAGTGTGTGTGTGAGTGTGTGTGTGTGTGTGTGTCGCAACGTGGATCTATCTACCTGGTGCCCCCTTGATCCTCCCCAATCCCAGAAGAAAAGTCCCTTTGGGTTTGTGTCTCCTCTGATCTTGGTTGAATACCAGGTCAGGGCCCAAATGCTGGATCCGCTCGACAGATCTCACGTCAACGGAATCACGCGGTCTCTTCACGGCCCGCGGGCACCAACCCTTGTGACCTGTGGACCACACAATAGGTCTTCTTCTCTGGTGTTCGTTATCCCAGCTGCAGCTGTGTGTTCCGGGCATGCACGTTTCCTTCAGCCCCTGCGCGGTGAGGGTGAGGCGTGCATCGCATCTGCCTGATTCGGGGAAACGTGACCACGAAGCGAGGTTAATGGGAGGCAGCGCTGTGCGTGTGCGCACGTGTGGGGGTAGCGCACACGTGCGTGCTCCAGGGGTCCTGCCTGAGGTATCGCGTCCAGGGTTTCACGCCGCACTTCCCCCCGCGCAGGGCGGATCCAGAGGGGACTGATCGGGAAGTCTGAGCGCAACGGCTCTCTCCGCCGCGCGAAGGTCGCGTCGCCCACGCGACAATCAAACGTCAAAAAACCAAATCCCGACGGGACGCTTGAACGTGGGAAGAACTTGTTTCGCAGGTTCATCGGATCTTTCAGGAATGAATTCGTTTTCAAGTTTTGCATCAGCGGGCCAAAATTTTTTTTTTTGCGCAACCTTATCCTCGTGGACTTCGCTGCCGCGCAAAGTTCTTCCAGCGCAGGTGGTCAAGAACACAAGGAAAGGAAGATGACTTCCTGCAGATCCAGTGGTACGGGACTCACATGGGACTGCACGCGTTTCAGCCCATAGTGTTTCCATCTTTTCAAGGAGCACTGAATTCCATTGAAAGGCCATATTTATTTGATCCTGCTCACGTTTTATTCCTCCAGCAAAGAGTCTGATCCCACCGTCCGCTCACGAAGTGTGTGTCGGAACTACTCCGTACCTTCTGGATCTGTGGACCTGCTGATTCTCTCACTTCAACCGTTTGATCTCGTCTCTCGTATGAAATGAAAATATGCTCAAGCCAAGCGCGTAGACCTACACCAGGCCAATTTGTATTCCCCAAAGTGCACTCACTTTCTTGTGTATACATTTTTGCACATAAGCGTACAAACTCCTCTGAATGTTTTCACATTCCTGGGCGAAGCACAGACCCTCGGATACAAGGCAGTAAACACTTGAGCAAAGGAAACAGCATTTATGAAGGATGTGTGGAGAGAGACTGTGAAACTGCATCTGGTGAGAAATACCAGAATTGCACTTTGTAATCTAGTTTGGTGGAAAATTTTTTGCATGAATTTTGATAGAAAGAGTGCACATGTACGTGTGTGCGTGTGTGTGCGTGTGTGTGCCTGTGTGTGTCTGTGCGCGCGTCGTGCGTCACGCGTCGTGTGTCGTGCGTGCAACACACACACACACACACACAACCCCCACAACGTGCGTGCGTGTGTGCGTGCAACAGACACACACACATGCACACACACACATACAATGTGAATGATCTGGCCTGACAAATAACGCTTGTCGCAAACATGTCCTCCCTCGCAGCGGCCTCTTCAGGCAAGTGAGGATATTCTGTAACGGTGTTTGTGTAAACGTGTGGCTTCTATCTGAATGTTCATCTTGGGCTGTTGAAATCTAGTCGGGAAATCTTCGTCTGGAAGTGCTCACTCCTAACCGTGAAAAACACTTTGCGGTGCAAAACTTCGCACCGCTTTGATGGAATCTGGGGTGCTGAGTTTACACCAAGAATTCATCAACAGTCAGACCCTGCGCTCAGGCATTCAACAAGTCTCAGTGGTTATCTTTTGACACCTGCAGAGAATGGCTCAAAACTAGATTGGCAGGGGAGCCCGTTTGCACGTGTTTGAGAGTGCGACTGCATCACCACGTGTCTGAGAGTGCGTTTCTATCTGGATTCTGATCTGCACGCGACGAAGTGTGAAAGCGTGCGGCCTCTTGAGTGTGCAGATAAGAGTAAACATCGGGAGGCCGCCTGCGCTGAAGAGCACCTTCGTCCACTGCGCGATCCGGGTTCCACGGACGGGTCCCCCCGCCCCCCCCCACCACTGGAGCGTCCCTTCACATGGACTCCACCCATCGGACTCAAGAGATCAAGAGAATTGTCCTCGTGGGTTTGGTCCTTGAGTGTGCATCAGCGTTGGTGTGTGTGTGTGTGTGTGTGTGTGTGTGTGTGTGTGTGTGTGTGTGTGTGGTGTGTGTTGTGCATGCATGCGTGATGTGTGTTTTGAGTGTGCATCAGCGTAGGTGGGTGTTTGTACGTGTGTGTCGTGTATGTGTGCAAGTGTGCGTGTTGTGCATACATGTGTTGTGCTTTGGGTGTGTGCGTGTGGTGCGGTGTGTGCGTGCGTGTGGTGCGGTGTGTGCGTGCGTGTGTGTCATACATGTGTGGTGTACGCGTTTTGGGTGTGTGCGTATGGTGCGGTGTGCGTGTGCGTGTGTGTGTGCGTGTGGTGCGGTGTGCGTGCGTGCGTGTCATACATGTGTGGTGTATGCGTTTTGGGTGTGTGCGTGTGGTGCGGTGTGCGTGTGTGTGTGTGTGCGTGTGTGCGTGTGTGGTGTACGCGTTTTGGGTGTGTGCGTGTGGTGCAGTGTGCGTGTGCGTGTGTGTGTGTGCGTGTGTGTGTGTGCGTGTGTGCGTGTGTGTGTGCGTGTGTGTGTGATCTTCTCAAAACGAAAGAAACGGGATCCGGTTGTGTGCGGGTTTGTTCGATCCTGTTGTATTGGTTCGATTCTTGGTTCTGTTTGGTGTTCCATCTGTGCTCAAGAATGACAATGACTCTGTAGTGATCTTGCCGTGGGTGTGTGGGTCACACACCGCACAAGGACATGTCCTGTACATAGGTGGCGCTCAAGACCTCCTCAATGTTTCTTATCGTCTGAAGTCAATGAGGCCTTGTGGTTGCCGGAAAGATTTGGTTTGTTGAGCCTTTGGATCCACACAAGAAACTGAAAGGTCATCTGTCAGATTCGACTGTCCGATCAGAGAACATCGTGACGGAAGCTGTGTGTACTTGGACGAGAAGGTTGAATGCTGAGTACTCGCTCGTGTGGGTTCGTTCGTTTCCGGATCGCCAGGCATCGCCTTCAACCGCGAGTACATGCCTGCGTGCGCTCGCGGTTGAATCGTGAATGAATGAAAAGTTGTTTCTCGATTGAAACAGAAGTGCGTAGGAGTTCGACGGTCACGTATTTTCTGTCCACATTTTGCCCGGCTCCACCTGGGAACTCAACGCGGTGGCCACGCGCTCACGAATCTGGGTCAGATGGACGGAACAGCAGACGCTACTCATTAACCCAAGTACAACTCGCATGTATCTAGACGGTAAGCTCGTGTATCGCGTTACTCTGCACCAACGTACTCGTTCCGTGTACTCAGTAAGTACTCACCTCGGGATACTTTGCAGTAGTACGTCTCCAGCAGAACAGCGAATAAGAGGAGTAGTCCTCGTAGGAACGTACTGCTATCCATGGTCTCGATACTCGTGTATGCGTTCTTGAAGTATTCCCACACACGCACGCACAGTGAGGTGTAAATCCGTCAATTGACTCCGTTCACGAACCGCCGGGCGAAGCAGTTTTCAGAAAACCGTTCAGACACTTGGACGTGGGAATGCACCGGCTTCAAGCGTACTGGATTTGCCAATTTCTTGCGATAAAACGCCGAACTTTTGCACCTCCTCAGACTTGTGTGTGTGCAGGTTCTGGATGTGTTTCCTGTGTGGAACTGAGAGAGAGAGAGGTGCTGCTTGCAATGCTGCCTTGTAAAATCTCCTCCTGTGCTTCACATTTTGCTGCACACACGCTGAACAACACAACTTCTATCGCTTCTTCTTCACCTCCAGATTCAGATCCAGATGGGAATCCAGATGGAAAGATAATCCAGGGCTTTGGTGTGCAGCAGCAGGAGCAGTGGAGGAAGGAACGCACTGCAGTACGCGCCGCAGCAGCAACGAACGAACGTACGGCCTGTCTGTCGGTCTCTTCAGTCTCGCACCCCACGTCCAACTGACTCGAGTGAGTGAGCGAGCGGTCCGTGTGTTTCTTTCCTCCTGCACGGAGCGGGTGCTCGCGGACACTGTGAAAACGTGCGCGCTTTCAGGAACTCAGGATCAACCCAATGTCCACAGCAGCAATGACCACTGATGCCCGTGTTTCTGAAAGGCACAGAAAAAGTCTCTTGCTCAATTTTTGCTGCAGAATTTTATTTTTCAAAACACGTGCATTCAAAAGAAACAATAGCTTTCTTTGTGTTTCAGGCAGCAGGTCTTTTGCCACTTGAAATTTTTGTCTTCTCACTCAGTGGCCCCGACGAAAGAACCGCACAATTTTTTGAGAAAGATCCACCAGAATCGAAACAAAAACACGGAGCATTATTTCACAGTCGTTTGACCCGGGGCCGCTGTGCGCAATCTTTCACTCTCCCCCTGTTTATTCAGCAAGTGGCTTTTTACAGGAAAGCACCAAATGGCAAAATGGTTGAGAACCCTCTTGTGGGGGAAATGTCAAAACTTCTGACAAACACGAGGATCTTGTGCCGTCTTGAGTGAATTTGTATTGAAGTTTTCGTTGTGATATTTTGCCTGTGGAGACATTCGAGGATGTACACTGGTCCGTCAGCAAAAACAAATTGAGACTTTGCATGTACTTGGCAAGTACTCTGCCATGGGAGAGACTCGGAACAGGCGAGTCTGCTCTGAACAAGCAAAGTTCTTCTGCTGCGTGTGTATGTGTGTGTGTGTGTGTGTGTGTGTGTGTGTGTGTGTGTGTGTGCTCTCCACGTGCACACATGTGCACATGATTCGTTGCATTGTCTGCACCGCAGAACTCTCTGAGTTCACCCGAAACTGATCGAAACTTTTCACGCGCTGCACGCGGATGTGGACTGACTTGATGTTTGGTGGAGACTGGATGTTTTCTAACGCCAGTTTGCGTACAAACCGCAGCTGTCGTGCTGCGCACACATATCAAAATACATGCGCCGGAGCGCAGCTGTGGGGGAGGGGTGTTCCAAGGAGTGCGCAAGTGCACTTACCGTATACCTGCGTGCAAAAGACGCATCTTTCCTCCAAGGGTGCAGAAATTACAGGACCTTGATCACGTTCAGCTCCGTGCACCAGACGCACCCTTATCCTGCAGAAATGAACATCAAAAGAAGGCATGCATCAGAAAGATAAGTGGGAGGTTTCTGTTGTTGTCAGTGGGACCTTGGTTTCAAATTGGTATGGGATTTTTTGGGCCAAAAGTTTGGGGCGCGTCTCACACAAGGAGGTGGACGGCACTCTGAGATCTGAACCGTGTGCATTCAGCTGACGTGCTGTTCAAACGCCCCGAACCAGGTGCTTCCCAGGTGAGGGAGGAAGCTCCTGCAGATCCGGCGGGGGGAGGGGTCAACCCTTGACCTTGGAAAATACTATTTACCTGACCAACGTATGCTGTTGGTGCAAAATGGTTTCACTGTTACCGTTTTGTTTCCGAGGTTGGGAGTTTGCCCTGGGGTCGGGTCGGGTCGTTTCTGGTTTGCCCCTCCCCCCTCGCACCACAAAGTAACTGGAGGTGAAACCACTAACATGTTGCATCTTGAGGCAAATTTTATCATCAGTTGGTGCGGTGTATAGACCCGTGGTGCTGGTCAAAACATACAGATCTGCAAAGTTTTTCTTCTGTTTTGTTGTTCCACGGAGGCTCTGGTGCGTTGTGAAAACAGAGGCGGGGACCCGTCAGTCCAACGACTGACACAGACACGGATGTGGTCAAGGAGCGAACCTTGTGGTCCACCCACACAACAATGCTTTCTTTCTCACACACGCAAAAGTCCGTGATCAGACGGAATACCTGGAAGTCAAGCAAGACTCCGCTGAAAAGGAGCATTTCTCCTTTGCAATCAGTGGTCATATCCACGTTGTGCACACCTTCGATGTGGAATGGCGTTCACTTGTGCGACTGAGAAGGAAAAAAACTCTCTCTGAACACAAGAACAACCATGGGGTCTGGTTTGCAAAGCTCAGCTCAGACTCAGCCTCCAGCATCAAAGGCGTCTGGCTGATTTATGTTGCTGTAACTCCTGTGATGGCTCCTCACACTCTCAAAACTTGCCGAACTGCGGTGACAAATCTGACGTTCAAGTGGTGTCCTGTTTGTTGACAGAATTTCACATGTCGAACAGCGAAGCAAGTTTCGGCCGTGGATGCGGTTTCCAGGTCAGGCCAGAAGAACAGAAATTGGCGTGTTGATTGTCCTTATATACATCTCATTGAAGAAATGGATACCAGGATGACTGTTTGTTTGTTAACAGCGGGAAACTTATTCTGGATGCACCACCCTCCACTTCACCAAGACGCGTGGCGTTGCGAACTTCTGAAGTCATCAGGACTTCCTCTCATGGACCTGGGATCCACTGAGTGAGTGGCAAAACTTTCAGAGGGTGGGGCGACTCCAACTTGGCAGAGACCTTGCTAGGGAAGCGGGCCAGGGCCACGGACTTCTAATACAGGACGTACAACTTGCTGTTTACATCCCGCACACTTCCGTGCTCACCCAGCAGCTCAAAATCCTTTGCGTTTTCCCTACAGCTGCCTATTGATTCCAATGTTAAATTTTTAGATGTGTTCAATTTTTCTTTTTTCTTCCCTATTTGTAAAAGAAAAGCTCGTGAATAAATCTGTGCAAAAAATTTTCAAATCACTTGTATTTTAGATGGACTTTTTGGAGGTTGAAGTCAGCTTATCTGCAGTAGTTTTCTATGTTGCCTGTGTGAGGATTCCCTACAGGGCTGCTCCCACATGTGCGCACAAATTTGCAGCATGCAGTACGTCCTATATTAGAAGTCCGTGGCCAGGGCTTACTCCAATCTCAGATATTTTTCCAGTGAAGAGTGGTGCAGAATGGGGTGGGAGAGGTTCGATTTTTGTGGGTTTGGGTTGGGTTGAGGGTCGCCCCCCCATCCGTGGATTTGCTACAGGGAATCTCGAAACTCGCAGCTGCATTTCTCACAGTGCTGGACAACACTGCAGGTCATTATTCTGCGGCGCGAGAGAAACAAGAAACTCGGTTCCAGTTGAAAGAATCACTTGTTTACACAACAGCATTGTCAGCGTCAGCTTCATTTCTCGAACAAGGGAGAACAGCAGCCGAACCGCTCTCGTGTCTGGCTGTGCTTTCAGCCGCAAAGTTCAGACACAAAGAGCACAGTTCGGGTCAATCTATTTCACACAGAACAATCCACAGAGGCTGCTTCTCCAATTGTCTGCCTGCACAATGGGTGAAGATACATTTTCCTTTGTCACCGTGTCAAAGGGTTCGAGCCCCTGGTGCTTGTGCTCCTGCAATTTGTCTTGTGTGACCGCTGCAGAAAATGTGAATCGGTGGACATGTCGTGATGCAGGTGTGCCTGGACAGTGGAACCTGAATTGATCTTCCATAACGGGCCCTTCCCGGAGGACCTACACGTGGGAAAGCTTTCAGCCTCCCACTCCGCACCACAGGCATCCCCTTCGCCGCAGTTGCTCCCTCTCCCGACCGCAGTGGGGGTGGGAGGTGCGCGCGCATCCGGCTCTCCTCACGACCGCGACATCCGACACCGGACTCTGTGGTTTCTCCTGCTCCGTCTGATCCTTCTGGGCGAAAGGGGCCGGGGCGGAAATTATGCCTTTCAGAGAGCTGTTCACGAAGGCGTTGCAAACAGAGCCTTGAGTGTGTCAGATGCACAAAACCTCCAGAGGATCCAGAGGGTGCCGTGCGGCCTGGGACCCTCCCGTCGCCCCCCCCCCTCAACCGCCCCCTTCGGCGTTGCATGTTGGAGGTTGCAGTCCTCGGGGAGTTTTTTGCCACTCCGACGATTGAGATTGCAGTTTGGGCCCCTGCACTACGTTTTGGCCCCTCCCATGACCTCGATTCGGGATCAGTAAAAGGGGACAGAACTTTCTGGTTGATTCTCGGGATCTGCACTGCAGTGCAAATGTTGTGCAAATGAAGTGTCGTGAACGTGACCTCGGTCGCTTGAACTTGACCTGCGAATTCTGTCGTCACTTCACTTTCCTCTGAAGGCGCATCACGGTGTGGGGAGGGGTGGTGGGCAGCAGACTCAACCTCTTCCTCAGTACGCGTACCTGAACACATAAATCTCACGAGACGCCTGGATGGGGAAGGAAGAATCGCTATAAAGTGTGAATTATTGAAGAGAAAAACTCATCCCTGATAAACGTGCGAGTGAGTGATGGGGTGTTACTGCGTTCTGGCGGATCCAGGATTGCACATGAAAACACGCAAAAAGACAACAAAAAGTAAGTCCGGTAAACGGACCCGGATGATGGTCGCGTCTGGTGGGAGGTTACATTCCAAAGTGTGGACAGATGCACACATGAATGCTAAGGGTTTTTAAGCCGTCAGCGGCACCTAGATGGCCTGCTACGCGACCATCAAAAAGGTGGCATGCGGCACAAAATGAGAGTTTGGCGCAGCTTGGAGGGTCCAGGGTCCAAAGATCCACAAGAGTCGGTCCTGCGGGTAAGGTTTGGTTCCAGGTGAAGAACACGAGCGGGATTGAATGAGATTTTGTGCGTTTTGGAGAATCTCAGGCAAAACGTCCTGTCCCGTCCTGTCCTGTCCATCCCCTACCCCCCCCTGTGGACAAGTCTGAATGGACATTTGGGCTGGGTTTCTGCATCTGAGGCTCAATACAGTGTTTCAATT
>JAAUXT010035640.1_pt1 | contig 11279 bp, 11 predicted proteins | sample 7278171 | NCBI WGS metagenome assembly JAAUXT01 (sample SAMN14350112, study PRJNA611818) | marine sediment metagenome | isolation source: surface marine sediment (1.8m) | place: French Polynesia: Moorea | collected 2018-08 | reverse complement strand
CCCAAATCAATCCTCATCTTGACCATAAAAGTGCTGCTGACATACTTTTGGAAGAGGCTGCCTATAGGTGCTTCAATTTGGCTCGCACCGATTTGGCTCATCAGCCCAAATCATGCAACCCACCTCAAATCACCTAAAAATCATGCCTGCCTGGTTCACATACAAGCAAACCATTCTTCAGACAAGCTTTGCCTTTCTGGAGAAAACAGAAGGGATGAGGTTGTTTCTTGAGAGTTTACACCTGGTCAGATTCTGTCCTTGTTGGTCCTGCTTCTTGCAGAAAACAGTGAGGTTATGCGTGACTCAAGAATCAGTTTGCTGTTCCACTGGCATTCTCCGAACTTTTTGTCTGATCTTTGCAGGTTTGGAGAATTTGGAGGTGGCGGACTGGGAGCCGTCGTCGTCCTGCACATTCTGCACGGCCAGGCCCACCCAGGTCAGTTTCCTTCTTCCGGCCAAAAAAAAAAGTGTGGCAATCCAGATCAAAAGTTGATCGAGACCAGGTATTTTTCAGGGTGTCCGTCGAGTGACATCTTTGGTGCTGTTCTCAACAAAGCCTTGTGCATGTGCAGCGAGGAGATCTGTCTGAAATCTTTTTGAATGAAATTCTTCGCTGGATTCATTGGATTTTTCAGGGCGTACCGTCACTTGATTTTTAAGCGTGTGGTCCCGAAGGGTCTCGACCACACGCTTAGTGTAATCACCGTCAGTCTGTATATGTGTGTGTGTGTATGTGCAATGTGGTTATGATGGGGGAGAGGTCAGAACCACATTGGTTCCAAAATGGTCAGTGATGATCACTGATCATTTTGAGCCAATGTGGTTCCACCCCACCCCCCGACCATGTGGTTCATCAAAATTTTTCGAGCTTGAAGGTGTTTATGAACTGCGAACGTTTGTATGGACCACACGCTTTTTATGCGCCACACGCTTTTTATGCGTAGCATTCTTGTTGTTTGTTGTTTGTTTCTGACGTTTTTTGTTTTTGTATGTGTCTGTGTGTATTCGTCTTGCTCCATGGAGTCTTCACTCCTCTCATTTTCAATTGTGGGCATTGTGAATAAAGTTGCGCGGTTTGTGTTGAAACAGTTTTCCCCACATGCAAGAAGGGAAATGTCTGCAAAGCTTTTTGTTTGTTTTGTTTTGTTTTCGTTTCTGTTTGCTGTTCCGTTGTTGAGAACGAAGTTGAGTTGGCCACTGTTGCTCCAATAGGAATCTTCCTGATGTGTAACTGGCGTCTGCGCCTTTTCCCCGAGTGTCAACAATTCAAATGTTGAATTCATTTCGGCATTTCCCTCGAATAATTGAGAGGCTGCCTTCCCTGGATGCCCCGCGCAAGGCAGGGCGCTGCAGCGCCGCTGCGGCGCGGGCGCGCAGCGGCCTCGGCTCCGCCTGCTTTTCGGGAGGCACCAAATGCGTCTGCAGCGACCCCCGTGCCCCCCGCTGATGAACATGTCTAATTTCCCTGCGAATTACGCAGTCTTGCTCTTAATTATCGCTTGGAAAACACTTCGCACCTACATCTGTCTTACAACTTCCATTAAAGGACGTGGCGAAGCCAGCTTCTTGCGCTGAAGACACAGATGCACTCGACGTAACAGAAACATTACGTCCCGAGGCAGTCAAGGGGAAATCATACAGAATGTAATTAAAAATCTGTCCTGAATATGTAAAGTGATAACTGTTGCACTCCTCGGGGAGAAAAGGGACAAATTCCGACGTTTCGGTGAGGATTAACCCACAGACTTCGACACGTATGCGTACGAGCACGTAAAGTGGGCAACACTTGCAAGCAGAAGTGAAACTGTCTTGAGTCAAATTGATGCACTTTTGAGAAAAGAGTTGTGTGATTGAACAGGAACTATTTTTGTGGTGAGAGCCCATTTCTACGACCATGATGGCACGTGCGATTTTTGTGACTGCAGAGTAGAAACGCGCCCAATTTTGGCCTGTTTCTGTTTGGCTCAAGTGAACAATTTTGATTTGAGGGGAGGGGAATTGTTGCTGCAGATCTGAATGCAAACTTGATGGTATACCGAGCCTTGTTGCCGCTGTAATCCTTAATTGCGTTGGCAACAGCACCAAAGAAATTGACAAGCTCATGCATGCAGCTCACAAGTGTTGCCGTTTTACTTTCCTTTCAGAAGGCTCGACAAACTGCAAAATTGCACAACGAAATATTCGATCCGTTTTTTGGTGAAGTGGTACTTGTGCGAATTGGCATAAAACAGCCCAAAGGGAGTGTAATTGTGACTTATTGCTGAAAGCAGCTGGTTAGGTTTCGCTTGATAGGGGTGGCCAGGGGGCGGGAGGCAGCTCGGGCGAGAGCAGATTCAGTAAATGACCCTCCTGCGCTCCAAACCCTGGATTGGACGGTCTTGGCAGTGACAGATCTTAATTGATCCATTCACGTGTAACAATACCAGCCGCGAGTCTGCGAGGCAAAATGAATCCCTCAGCTGCAAAATTAAATCATTAGAGCCGTTGCAGGAATTTCGGGGGTTTTCGAGTATTTTCTTCACACAACATGTTGTGGTCTATTGAAAATCTTGTTCAGCGATCTGTGAGCGAGGGAACGTCGAACATTCAACCAAGTTCCGCGCAGTTTGGCGGTGGACCTTTTCCACTTCCCCTCGGAGGATGTTTTCTGCGACAGAAATCGAGGGTATCAATTTGGTTGCTGGATGCCTGGAAACGCAGGGCCTTCTTCGTGTCCGACTGACATCTCAGAAATGCAACGCGAGGCCTCCAAAAGAAACCATTGCCATGGCAACATAAGCTCTGTGCCAACGTTCGTCATTTTGGAAACAGAAAGTCGTGGACTGCAATTATGTGAGAGCGACTTAATTTGCCGTTGATCTGGAGACGGCATATTGGTAAGATGGACGGGGAATTTCTCTCGTGCCACGCAAGAGTCGGGCTATTTGGCTATATTCCCAGTGGGGATACAAGAAAATGGTGGCAAACAATCTTTTGTCACTGATATTCGGCAGCTTTTCTTCTGCGCTGCGGTATTGTCATTTCCGTATTGTGCGAACCACGCTTTGTCTCCTCCGTGCATAGAAAGTGCTGATGGCTTTTTCCCCAATTTTCAATGCCTTTCCTCGCCGCCAGTGGTTTAGCTTACTTTGTGCGACACTGGGAGGGCTGAAGATAATAGTGGCTCAGTGCTTGTCTTCATTTAATACACATCTCTCTCAATTAAGCCAGCTCAATTTGGGAGGGTTGCCGAGATTTTAGGCATTGCCAGATTCTTCATATAACTCCTAATAGTATTATCGCAGGAGCTTTTAAATGCAATATTGCCACGCCTAATGTAAGCGATTGTTGTGAACCAAGTTTTGTCATCTGAAAAGTGTTTCTGAAATTCGCGCCATGCAGGAAATGGCAGTTGTGTGTGACGTTACTTCACGAAACAGGTGTGAGATTTCCAAAACGTGGGTCGGCTTTTAGTTGGGCATCTGAATTTATTAATTTGTCGCATGCGAGACTGAGGAAATGACAGATTGGTTCCCTCATTTTCGAGACGCGTGGAGGACACGCACAGGATGTCATTTTCCATGTGGAGGTGGAATCCAACCGATTCGTGTCAATGCATAAGGAATTTTATCTTTTTTGTCTTTGGTGTGACCAGCTCTTGATCCCCGAAGTGTTTTGAGCTGAGCATTGTTTTTCGCTAATGATTTTTGGGAGAGAGGGAGGCAGCTCGGGGCTTGAAGCAGTCGCGCGGCTATTCAGGTGCGTGCAGCCGCAACTGCAGGGGATTGGAGGGTCACGCGGCAAGGTGCGCCGACAAACACGGCGCTCTGCGCAGCGCAGAAATTCGGCAGCCCCTGGGCACACTGCGATGGTTTCTGTCCCCCGTCCCTCTCCGCGGTCCCTCTGTGTGCCTACCTGCCAACGTCCCTCCAAAATATCATTAGTGTTTCCATGGCAGCGCAGGCTCGCTGGGTCCGCAGTGTGAATGGTGGTGGATTACGTGGGCTTTATGAATCGCTAATTACACCGCGTTAAGAGCGTCCCAGGGACGGGGCGCACACTGCCTCAGATAATGACCAAGAACAATACCCGCAGCGCCGAGGGAAAACACACCAAACTGTGCCTAAATTAGATATTTTCATTGATATTTTGGTGGCTTCATGAATGGAGCTTTTCTCCTTCTTGCCTGGGTGGAGAAGGCGCAGAGGGGGAAGGGGACCGCGGAGCCGGGTTGCAGGGAGCACGGCGAGCCTCGCAGGGAATGGGATTTCATCTTAACAAAAGCACGGAACAGCAATCTTCTCGCCGCCGCGCGGGCAGCTTCTTTTCAAACAAGATATGATTTTAGTGCAATGAATTAGGTCATCAGTGTCTCATACGGCTGTTTACAAAGACGTCTAAATGCAAATCACTGTCAAATTGAAGCTGTATTTTTTCGGCGAAATGAAAATTATTTCAATCTGCAGCCAGAGCTGGCGGTAATTTGGAGAATGTCTTATTGCTGATGCATTCTTAATGAAATACTCCATATTGCGGATTTCTGTCAACATCGTGGGGACAGACAATAATTTAGAAAAATATCGCAGAATGTTTTTTGGCACTGCATGCATGGGTATCCTCACCAACTGCATGGTCTCTGTCAGTTGGGATCACGATACAAACGATTTCCAAGTCGATCAGAAACCAATTGCCTTGAGTCTGTACGGGGAATAAACAACGCATTGCCTGGATCAAAAGTGCTGACTTCAAAAATTGAAAAGGAAAACTACAAAAAAGGACAAATGATGGAGTGTAAATCTTGACCGTACATGAACAAAGAATTGTGGGCATGTATATAGTCCATGCAGTTTCCTTGAGACTGGTGTTGGCTGCAGCGTTTTGGTGTGAACTGGTTTCGGGGAACAGCAGACAATAGATTGTTGTGCTGCTACCACTTCAAGTCAGGTCTTCGCACCTGTGTCATTTGCCTGCTCCAAATTGCAATGTACATTTTACGTCCAAATGGGAGACTACAACCATTCAGAAACGCAATTTCCTTTGTCTCTGCTGCATTTCAGCTGTTTCCTCGTACAAAATGAGCAGTGGATGGAAAGCAAGCCTGTTCATTTCATTGCTGACGTATTCTTTCCAAAAATATGAATTCATAATGAGCGTGAGGAGGATAATTGTGTGCAACCCTCGGCAGCTTCTCATCCGCAAAGAATCAAATTGAAGTGCGCAAGGATTTGGGTCATGCGTGTGAGATGTCATTTTTCATTTGGCGTCTGAAGCTGCATGCTTTTCTGCCGAAATTGCGCAATGCGAGATTTAAAGATTCTCTGCCGCGCGGGATTTGTTTTCGCAGCCGCGTTGCTGGAAAATGTGAAAGACCAGGCACCACGGCAGCACAAAAGCTTTTCCGCAGTCCTGGGCACACGCGCCCCGAATTCCGTTCGTTTCATTGACTCTGATCATCTGTCGCCAGAAGCAAGTCCAGAACATGAAGTCTTGACGTATTCACACACGCGACAGATGTGCGGGTCTGGTATTGGCCTTGCAAGACAGTGCGTTAATGAGCCATCTTCTTCCTTTCCAGGAGTCAGACTCGGAGGATGGTGACAATGTGTCCTACGACGGAGCAGGTACGTAGTTTTTGTGCCGAGCATGCCCGCGCCCACCAATTGTTACTTTCCACTTGCATCGCACGGTCGAAATATTGCCGCCTGACGACGTATCGAATCTAGAATCTACACATGTGGCAGCCAAATTAGTTTACAACATGTGCAGGTGTTGCATTGTGGTTGGAAAATTTGGATGTATCTGCTTCAATCATTTGTCCAATCTCTCGAAAAAAGAGTTCGGCAGGCTGCAAAATTAATCATCCCCGTTTCCCTGTCGCCAAACAGAGTGGCCTAAATTTCGGTTTTGGAAATGCGTCGCGAGAACCACTCGTTCTTTGTTTGTGACGCCGAGTCTTGATTCGGTTCCTGTCACTCTTCTCCTGCAGTTTGCGCCGATTCGTCCCAGCCGCAGTTCCCGCCGCTTCCTTACGGCCTCACAGCCGCCTATCCGCTGTCGCTGCACCTGAGCGGCCTCGACGACGTCTCCACAGCGAGCGGCGGCGGCGGCGGCGGCGGCGGGGCCTGCGTTGGGACGCCGCTGGACCTGAGCGCATCGACCCCGCCGGCGCGGGACCGCTCCCCGAGCAGCGTCGACGGCGAGAACGTGTCGCCGTCCGGGAAGTCGATCCAACTCAAAGTGCCTCAGATACTCAAATCAGGGTGAGTTCAAACCCACGCCAAAATTGCTTTGTGCCAATTATTGGATCAAATATCTGTTGCCAGTGTGTTTTTGTGGGGCTGAATGCTACAAAAACATTTCATCACAACGAGATGACCAAGGCACACTGACCCGGAAACTTGTCTGGCCATTGCAGGAAGAAGCGGGACGGAAAGCGCGCGTACACGGAGGACGAGTTGGCGTCGGCCATCAGCGACGTGCGCAGCGGCAAGATCGGCACCCGCCGCGCCTCGTCGCTCTACGGCATCCCGCGCTCCACCCTCAGAAACAAAATATTCAAGGTGCGCGCAGCTGACATGTGCTCAAGTCTGAATTTTTGTGCAGTTAATCGACCAATCACCCGACGTCTGCGAAAGCATGAAAAGGAGCTCAAAACGTGGTTTCAATGGTTCCGTTTTCATTGGCGTCGTCTTGTCTACAGATGGAGTCGTGTGCGTCCGGGGACGCGAAGCACGAGAACCGGCTGTCGATGGGCGACCTGCTGCAGATGCCGAGCGACGACTTCATGTCGGCGCTGTCGCTCAACATCTTCGAGGACAAGTTCGCCGAGTGGGAGCGCAAACTGGAGCAAATCCGCCGCAAACATAACCTGCTCGAGCCGGACCGGAAGTTCGGCGCGCCCAGCTCCATCCTCGACTCGCCGCAGAGGAGCCTCGGCCTCTTCGATGGCGAGGGCAGCTACGGAAACGAACAGAAAATGCCCTTCCTGCCCGAGTTAGTGAGGAGAATGGCGGGGAGAAGGTTGGAAGAAGAGCTGAAGTCGAAGAGCCCATCCACATCGACGTCACGCTTTTACGATGAGAGTTACATGTCTCCACTGCAGTTGGACCTGAACTCGCCTCCACAGCCGTCGGGCTCCTCTTCCCTCGGGGGGCCCTCGCCAGTCGAATTGAAAATTCCGTCCTACAAGCCCATCAAGTCTACGTTTAAGAACGGGCTCACGACGATGGTGTCACCAGACTCGGACGATGGCGTTTTGTTGTCGCCGGCGTCGGGCGAGATGCGCACTGGCCGGTCTGGTGATACTCTCAAAGATATGCTGGCCAAGTCCATCGTGGACAAGGTGCGATCTCGCAGCAGCAATGGCTATTTTTCCAACGGTCAAGCCAGTCCATTGGCACCACACAACAGTAATTACAATATTCCTCTCACAGTCGACCCATCTCACTATCCGGGTAAACGACGCCGCTTGGATGGCAAGTCCCAAGACAGTCCCACCAAGAAAAGTCAGGAGGCCGTGGGGGCAGATGGGACCCCACTGAAGAAAACGCGACCCAAACGCGGCCAGTACAGAAAGTACAACTCGCAGTTGTTGATTGAAGCTGTGAAAGCCGTGCAGAGGGGCGAGATGAGTGTCCACAGGGCTGGTAGCTACTTTGGGGTCCCTCACTCAACCCTTGAATACAAAGTAAAAGAGAGGCATTTGATGCGTCAGAAGAAAAGCCCCACTTCTAAGTCAGGAAACAGCAGCAGCAGTAGTGTAGGCAGTAGCAACGGCGGGTCAAGTGCTCACGGGAAGAGCGATTCTCCCCCGCCCTGTGATAGCAAGGCGTCACCGGCGAGTTGTAGCGCCGGGCCGCCGCTGCCTCCCGCTGCTGTGTCCCCGAGTCTCAGCGCAGGTCGCTCGTCCACCGACACGCCCACCTCGTCCTCCCACCCGCCCAAGGACGACGTCGACGCTCGCGACGAGGAGGAAGCGACGGGCAGCTCGACCCCGGGCACGAGCTCGCCCGAGCCTCCGCAGCCGTCCTCCTCGGGGCCGCCCAGCTCCGCCGCCCCCGGGCCCGACGCCCTCAGTGCCAGCTCGATGCTCGCTGCCCACGCCAACGCCGAGATGCTGATGGCGGCGGCGCACGCCAACAACCCGGCCATGATGCAGCTGGCACACCAAGCAGCGCTGTCATCGCTCGCACTCGGGTCGCACTTCCCTCTCCTCGCCGCCTGGGGACACCCCAACGGCTTCTTGCCCATGGGGCTCCCGGATCCCACCATGATGGCGGCTGCGGCGGCTGCGGCCGGCTACCCGTTCCCAGGTGCCTTCCCAGGGGTGAGCACGTCCGCCTCGGACCTGCTGAAGCGGCTGCAGCAGAAGGTGGAGCACAACACGGGCATCCCGGACCTGCTGGAGCCCGGGGAGATTCCCCGCCCCCTGAACCAATCGGCTGCTTCGTCCAGCTCCCCAGACCCGACCCAGGTTGCTGCGCAGTGAACTCCCAACATGCGTGCAGGTTGTTGTGGTTTGTTACAGGCAACTGTTGGTCCCGCATGGAAGTAAAGTAAACAGGTCTCTCATCTTCAGTGGATGTAGTTCAAAATGTGTTTCTGAATTTTTTGAGTCACTTGGTGGACTGATAAATACGAATTGCTTGGTGCCTGCACGAGCAGTTTGCGTCTTTAGCGTGAGTGTCTGACACTCAACGCACGCGTGCTTAAGTTCTGAAACTTCCTTTTGATCACCATTGTAAAGCGCGAGAACGCCAGAAAGTCTTGTTTGATCCTCAAAGAGGTTGAATTTTGAAGCTGCTGTACCCGAAATCCACTGTTTATCCACGTGATTTGGTTTGTGAAGTTTGTGCCCGTGCGTGCACTGCATGTCAGTCCGAAAACAGAAACGGAAACATTTCCTGCAACGCCAAACGTGTTACTTTTTTGAAACGTTACCGGTGTAACAGGACCAGACAACGACCAGGACCAGACAACGACCACACTGTTTGGTCGTTCTCTGGTCCTGAAATTTCAGGACCACACAACGACGTCGGAAAAATAGTACGGTCGTTGTCTGGTCCTGAGACACCGGGTTACCGGGTTGCGTTACCTCAGACGGTTACACGCCAACGCATCTTTTTGACCTTGCGGGGGATGTAAAGACCGGAAAACAATTGTTTGGGCACACAAGCATGTTTCCTGATTGCAATTTGTTTTTTTCTTTCAATGTTGAAGATGTTTCGACAAGTCTCCCATCAGTGTGCTATTTATATATTGGTTGCACGAAAGGTGAGTGAGTGTTGTCCTTTCGATGTGAACACATCTGAATGTGCGTCAATTAAAGTTAAGTGGCGGTTGTTTTTGCTGTGTTGGATTTACGAATTTTCGATGTCGTGGCAAGATGGCACTGAATTGTTGCACTGTGACAGTTTCTGCGTGTCGCGGAACAAAAATTCCGAAGCATTTGTGGTTTCATCCAATGATCAGAAATTCGTCCAGAAAGTTGTTGGAGAAATGATTTTCTCTCTCTGAGAAGCCTGTCAAACAGGACTTGTACTCTTCAATTAAACTTTCACAAACTGATGCGCGACAATTTAAGCTTCTTGTCTCAGAGCTGCAGTTTGTGACAGTTCTGTTTCAGCGAAAGGAAGTCGTCCTGTCAGGGTGTCTGTGTTTAATTTATTGCCAAGGGCAACAGAAAGAAAAGGACCAGTCATCTGCACGTTACGAACAAATGTTTGAAGGTGAACGCTCTTGTCGAAGACTGCGTGATGAACGATATATGATTTTCTCTGTGTGCATGATCACATTGCTATCAGTTCGCTTGCAAGGGCATACACACTTGTCCAGGTGTGCATGGATGAGGGTGGTTTCAAGAGAACTCCAAGTCAAGAGAAGGAAATACGACGGGGTTTATGTGGAAAAATGGATGGTCTTGTTTTTTGCCAATCCGTATATATATTTGTCGGTATTCATAAATGATAAAAAGGCTGTTTTCCCTGCACCTCGTGTGACCTGCTATCACGACGAACAGACTCAACCATGCACGCACACGTGCATGAAGTGGAGAAGATTTTGAGTGTTTCTGAAGTGAAAACGGCAGGGTTCTCTCAGTGAACAAAAACACGGATCCTGCACATGTGTATTATCATACGACTTATCGAGACCTTTGGTCGTGAAATGAGTTGTGTGATTGAACATGCAGGACACTTTTTGTCAGGTGAGAACACCTTCCTATCAAGATGCGAGCACCACAGGTTGACAGCGAACTCTAACCAATCTGTTGCCAGCAGACAAACCCGTTTCTTTGTGCGTGCACGTGGAGACTTTGGAACCAAAATCACTAAAGTGGAAATACACATTTGCTTTGTTCAGAAACATTTGTTGTTTTTGGCGTATTGGTGGTCAGAGCTTCACTCCATGTGGAAATCCCGAAGTCTGAGATCGGACAAGAAAAGGGCCAATCTGTGAGATTCTTCCAGTCCAATCCTCTAGTCATCATTTTCTAGTCAATTGAAACTCGCTGCTTTTTGCAACGACACTTGTACAAACGCATTGAGTTGTTCCCCAAACAGGTTTTGTGTTTTTGCAAGCACTGATTTCAGCACCGAATGTGTTTTTGTGGTTCTTTACAAGTGCGGTCTGTTTTTTGGTGGAAGGCTTCTGTGATTTATATTCCAAGTTTGTATTGGTGAACACTTGTGCAATAAAGTATCAAATACAACACAATACAGCTCAACGGTTTGTTCAATCTGATGTCCGCGCTTGACACAAACTTCAGGACATGCTTGCAAGGACATTTCTTACGCGTGTGAACGCACGAAGTTTCGACAAACGCGGATCGTAACCTGCCCTCGGCCGAAGTGACATGTCAGCAACACTGCGAGAGACACGGCTCCAGAAGCCAGATTACAAGCAGCAAAATCAATCCCTCCTGCAGGAGTTTGCATCCCTGACCAGTTTTTCAAGCTGAAATTTTGCAACTCTTCCCAGAGTGTGACGCTGGTGCTTGAAAGGCAGCCAGTCATGACATCCCTCGAACACCGAAGAGCGCCGGGGCAGTGTCAACTGCCCCACCGGGTGCATGGAGAGTGACGAACATTTCACAGAAATACTGGAATTTACACTTCGGCAATGTTTATTCTCACACTGATACAGCAGATTTATCCAAGTCTATCACCGAGAGTCTTGTCATCTGTGCACGTGAAGTCCACTCAATCATATTCACAGATCTGGGCATATCTGGATCGCAAATATGAAGAACGAACCCCCCCCCCCCACCCCAACCGATGCGTAGACGACGTCAGACGGAGTGG
>JAAUXT010006104.1_pt1 | contig 11283 bp, 14 predicted proteins | sample 7278171 | NCBI WGS metagenome assembly JAAUXT01 (sample SAMN14350112, study PRJNA611818) | marine sediment metagenome | isolation source: surface marine sediment (1.8m) | place: French Polynesia: Moorea | collected 2018-08 | reverse complement strand
CGTGGGCGTACTGAACGTGGGCGTACTGAACGTGGGCAAACGTGGGCGTACTGAACGTGGGCGTACTGAACGTGGGCGTACTGAACGTGGGCGTGCTGAACGTGAGCGCAGTGAATTCAAACGTACTGAGCGTGCGCATCACACATCTGAGCGGAGAAAGAAGGAGCGTAGTACTCCAAAGCCCAGTGTAAACACAAGCCTACTGAACGTGACTCTACTCAACATGAGCATGCTGAACGTCAGACCGTACTGAGCGTGGGTATGCTGAGCATGGACATTTACTGAACGAGAAGGTGGTCACCACACCGAGTGTGAACGTGCGCAAACTGAATCTGAGCGTACTGGACGTGAGCGTACTGGACGTGAGCGTACTGGACGTGAGTGTACTGTACGTGAGTATACTGAACCTGCGCGTACTGAACCTGCGAGTACTGTACATGAGCGTTCAGAATGTGAACGTACTGTACGTGAGCGTACTGTACTTGAGCGTACTGAACCTACGCGTACTGTATATACGTGAGCGTACTGAACGTGAGCGTACTGAACCTGCGCATAGTGAGTGTACTGAACTTGAACGTACTGAACGTGAGCGTACTCACCACATCCAGTGCACGTCGAGCGGCGCCTCGATGTCGCAGCGCTCCCGCGCCGCCGTTAGGGGGAGCCACAGTTCCTGGTACCGCCACACGCCTGCGCAGAGACCAGGCAACGTGATTGGTCCTTCAGTATGGCGAGTTTTATCAATCACCCTTCATTCAGAACAGTACCCCAGTGGCCAGGTTGGTGGCATAGAAAACAGAGCTTGTTCTTGGAGTCGGTGACAAGCAATCAAATGGTGCATGTGTCAATTGGGGCTTGTTGGGGGAAGACCGCACGGATCTGCCAAAACTCGACAGTGCGAGTGGCCGGGATTTTGATTTGAGATTCTTTTCTGGAAGACAAGGACCCCTTGGTGCCCCATTCGTCATACGTGGTGCGATATGAAATTGTCAAGTTGCTTGTTGAGTACTGAGTGAGTACGCGGTGAGTACTGACCGTTTCTGAGTTTCCTCTCGTCGAACATCTCGGATCGCTCGACGACCTCGCGGAGGAAGGCAAGATGTGCGCGCGCATCCTCCACCAGGTCCGCGCTCAGGGCCACTTCCGCTTCCGGCGTCTCGCGCTGCTGACCACGTGACGAGGTCACGTGATCTGAGGCCTCCGTCTCGGTCTCACCAGACATGGCTGCGGAGACACGAGAACGCAGCACTTCACTCAATCGGTTCGTCAGCGGATCCAACATCAATGTTGGCGGAGGGTGGACATCTGGATCTACCCTGTGGACTCCCTATCATTCGGGCGGAGGGGGGGGGCGAATTGATTTTGGGGGGGGGGGAGGACCACGTCCGTGGGCTCCTGGGGACAAGCCCTGGCTCTGTGTGCGTGCGTGTGTGTGTCTGTGTGTGTGTGTGTGCAGAGTGGACCGAAAATGGAGCGCTCGGATCCATGGAGGATGTTCACATGGGTTGAGATACTGACACACCATTCCAACGTGGGGATCCGTATCTTCAGGAATTTGTATGAAGGCAAGTGTTTATCACGTGAGGGTGCGGGTTATGAATGCAAGAGAGGAAGTGTGCACTTTTATCGTGAATGAATGCATATTTCAAATCAAAACCAAATTGTCCCATTTTCCAACACTCCGCAGGGGACGTGGCACATGCCAGGCAAAAATACGCACAATAAACACGAGTACAAGAAAAATGTGACAAAGCCTGTTCTTTGAGGGTCAGACCCCATGCCTCGGTCCACTCGGGATTGGGCGGGTGGGTTATGGGTAAGACGTAGAAGAAACTGGAATTCGGGTTGGCCTGAGCCAAGCATCGAGGCCTAAGTTTTCTTTAGCGTGGCCCCTGGTAAAAGTGCGGTGAGTCAAACGTTGTGAATATAGACTGTGAGTCAGTGTTCGTGTCTGGTGTTGTCTGAGCCTTTCCCTGCACCGCACGAAAGACACAACCAGAGAGTGGAGTTGCACCAGATAGGGATGGATCAGAGGTGGTTGAAGGTGTGGATAGTTTTCAGTGGCCGCGTGGCCACTTGCGCACCTGACCTCCTGACTCCAGAAACAAAGGAACAATATTGCCTCCGTCACCCTCGAACATGTTCACTGCAGGTCCAGCCTGTTTTTCAAAATTAGCAATGGGCTTCACTCGGGGGTTTGGCCCTCGTGACGAAACCCTGGATCTGCCTCAGCAACAGAACAGTGCGTGGCTTTCTCTCTGTAGTCAATGGCGCGGTCTGTAAAAGGACATTTCCTCAGATATTCTTCATGCTTATTAAAGCAATGCAGACAATTTCTCTTTCTCTGTTTCTTTGTGCCGGCAGATGAAACGTGCAGAAATTAACAATGGCCACAGCTGGACAGGGTGAAAAACACCATTGTCCAGCCTGACTCATCTCGCAGTGCGTCGTGTTGTATTTTGCAGAGTGAGCTCTGCATGAAGAGGTGAAACAGACACCGCTGCACAGTGAGGTGTCGCACGCCCAGAGCCAAAGGTTCTGGTATTCATTGTCTTGCAGGAAAAAATTTACATTTGTTTGAGTTCTTGAGGCCAAGCAAGTGGCCAACCACATGTCTGTTCTCTTTCCTGTTCACAAAAGGACACGAGGCAGGAAATAATGTTCACGTCATTCAGCATCACGAAAAACGATCCCCTCAACCTCGTATCCAATTCACGCGCACTTTCGAACGTCAAGGCCTTGTTTTAACCCCGGCCGGAACGTTCCAGCAGTTGCGTCGTCGTTGCGAGCGGGTTACAGCTGCGAAGCCAGTTGGTGTGCAGGCTGAATCTGGACGCTCCATTTGGTGAAGATGGGAGTGATTCATTCGCAACGTCACATTTTCACACGGGATAAACACATCGTGCCCGCCATAACACGTCCAGATATTCAGGACCGGAGACATGCATGATCTGTGTACCAGTCAGTTGGAGCCATCTCGGGAACCAAAGGACCAAACATAATTGGGGCCTGTTCAAGCCGCTGACTTTGATGGGTGTCCTGTATCCCAAGGACCAGGGCCTGCTTACCTTGACGTGGTTCCTGCAGGAGCCTCAACCTTTACTTCCGGTTCCTGCTGGAGCCTCAGTCTCCACTTCCGGTATCTTTAGTCTGAGCGCTTCCCATCATCCTGTCTGTCTCCAACTGCAGGTTGATGAGAAAATCCAACGTCACCCATCAAGCCGACGTCAACGTGGAAAATTTGACGTTGTCCAGCGTTTCGTCGACGTTCAACGTGAGACGTTCTTTTCTTGACGTGAGACGACCTCGCTGCGTCTGCTGCAACGTCCAAACTGACTGTTTCCGCGATGTCCACTGATGTGGGCGAGACATCGCAGCGAGAACATTTGAAATTCAATCCGCGAACGCACTGTGGAAAATCCCTGCTCTGTGCAAACGATTTGACGTCGCTTTGAGCGGAAGTAGTGTAGCAGCGAGAAGACTGGCTGTTCGTTCTCACGCTGTGTATTCAAGACATATGTTTTTGAGTCAGGGTGGAGAATCTTGCAGGGGTCCGAAATGGCTTGATATGTGAGCAACGTCCGTCATTGGGATTGGAAAAGGTTGAGCTCTTTCTTGCTGTCAACAGACTTTGCTCCTCATTCGGACCCTGGTGGCTCCCTTCTTGTCCCTTCCGTCTGGTGCTTGCGGATTCCACACCCTGACGGAGATAGATCTAACCCACACGCACACGCCAACAGGAATACCCACACCCAGTCTGCACGCACACCTCTCTGCACACACACCCTGTACAGCAGCCCGTGACATCCCTCACCCTGCACAACACAAGTTCGACAGATCCCCCACCCTGTACATTAGCTGGTGAGATCCTTCACCTTGCACAGCTCGTGAGATCCCCACCCAGTACAGCAGCTCGACAGATTCCCCACCCTGCACAACAAAAGCTCGACAGATCCCTCACCCAGCAAAACAGAAGCTCGACAGATCCCACACCCTGTACAGTAGCTCGACAGATCCCCCACCCTGCACAACACCAGCTCGACAGATCCCGCACCCTGCGCGACGGCTTTCCAGCTCAACTCCATCCCGCGCGTGGCTGCGAGCTCAAGTTTCAACCACCACACGAAAATCATGACCACAAGTATCCACGGTTTGCAAAGGTTTCCATGGCGACCTGACCGGCGAGAGTTATGCACACCTTCGCACGTGTTGTGGGCCGCTTGAGACGCTGGGTTTTTGCACGTTTTTCAAGGTGATCGCGAAAGAAGAGGATCAAGGGGTCAAAGATGGAGGTGAGTGGACCCGGACCTGAAGTTCATCGGGAGGAAAGGGCTTGCAGATCGCCCCCCCCCCCGACATGCACACCAGCACACCACACACACACACAAGCACACACGCACACAAGCACACACACATACACACATGCACACACACATACACACATACACACATACACACATACACACGCACACACACACACACACACACACAAGTCCGCACCGTTTGCGGATCCACCAGATCCATGGAACGCCCGTGCGGCCGCGCATGAAACCCCGATGAATCGAAAATGCACGTTTTATTTCCCAGTTTTCCATTACAAGTCTTCAGCGTTCCCGAGTCATCGATTAGTCGAAGTAAAGCCCGTGCACGATCCCGATGGCGAAGACCTCGTCGTTCATGTAGGAGACGGAGGCGTAGTTATCGAAGCGACTCTCCCACAGACTCCGACTCGACACGTTCAGAGACTGGCCCTTCCGCTCGTTGATTATCACCTGCAATGAAGGTGCGTGTGTAGGTAGGAGGTGTGCGTGTAAGGGTTTGGTGGATGTGGGTGTTGAGAGTGTGGGTGTGGGTATGCGTGCAGGGGAATAGATATAACACACAGGCTCTGACTCGACACGTTCAGACACTGACCCTTCCGCTTGTTGCTTGTCACCTGCTGTGAAGGTGCGTGTGTGGGACGGAGGTGTGCGTCCAAAGTGCGGGCGTTGGAAGTGCAGGGGTGTGGGTTTGGGTGCAGGGAGTACCCAACTGGCGTCACCTGTCCTGCGATACCAAGAGTGTTGGTGCGTGCAGACGTGTTCGTGTGGGTAGATCTATCTATTCGTGTTGTGTTGTGGGTTTGGGTCAGCATGATGTTCGCTTGTGGTGAGAGTGCGTGCGTGAGTGGGAGGTATACGTGCAGGGGAGTTTCCCAGAGACTTTGATTCCAATCCGTCCTCTCTTGGATCATCACGCGTACGTTGTGTGAGGAGAGTACGTGTGTGTGGCGAGGTGTGTGTGCAGAGCTCCCACACACTGCGGGCAACTTTCTTCTCATTGAATGAGTTTTGCAGAGCAAATCTGTCCCATCCATGACGTGCTCTGTTTTCAAATGGAAAAGTGTGTTTCTATGTGAGGAAGGCACAACCACGTGCTGCGTGGTTGTTCATACAGTTCAAAGATTTGACTGCAGTCTGCTCATTGATTCCAATTACGTTGCCAGATTCAAACATCAAAAACAAAATTCCTCACCTGTGCGACGATCTTGTACCTCGGCATGTCAATCATCTTGACCTCGGCTCGGATGAGCCCGCACAGCTTGAGCGCCATCTTCGGGGACTCGGTGCTGCAGTACGCATGCTCAGGCAGGTGCGCGTTCAGCACCTTGGCGATGGCGCGCTCGACAGCGTTCACGTTGAAAACCTGGTCCGGGTCCGGGCCCAGTTGGTACGAGTTCTCCAGCTTCGGCGGGTGCGCATGTCTGGAGAAAAGTGAAGCAGGAGTGTTTGAATATGGCTGGATGCGTCGTGCGTTGATTGTTGATGTTTGTCGGCCCTCATTTTGGCAAAGTGGTCTCAACGTTTGTGGCGTATCCAAGTGAAAACTCAAAGAAAGAAAGATATGGGAGAGGGTGGGAAGAAAAGAGACAGACAGACAGACAGACAGACAGACAGACTGTGATTAAAAGAGAGGTTGGGGACGGACAGACAGACAGACAGACAGACCAAAAGACAGGTGACAACATGAGCAAAAGGGAGACAGATAGACAGACAGACAGACAGACAGACATAAGGGAGATGCAGACAGATAGACAGACAGACAGACAGACAAACAGACAGACAGACAGACAGACAGACAGACAGACAGACAGACGCACCTGTGTTCGGTGCCCGTCTCGTCCGACGCGGGGTAGAAGCTGCTGCGACGCGACAGTGGGAACAGCGACTTCCGACGCTGCGGCCGGAACTTGATCCCAGCGACATCCTGCGGGAAACACCGTCAATTTCCGGTCAGGACACGTGACCACAACCCCAATAGGCGCCACCAGGATTGCAGATCCAGCTGGTCAGAAGTCCAGACTCGTGTACGAGTACAAAAATGTACGTCCAAACCTCAAAAAGTCGCCTCACGGGCCAGAATACGTGGCCACAAAATCACGCACGAATGAACTCTCTGCCAGAGGAATGGGTCGAAATCCCTGCAGAAACTGTTCAAAACTTTTTTTTTCAAAATGCAGTGTCCAAAGTGGCCCACACAAAATGGTCTGCATACGATTGGAGACGCTGGAGTTTGGATATTCAAGTCTTTGGATCCTTTCCTTTCTTAACTGAGGTGGAGTAGAGTCTGGGTCACAGGAGCCACCAGTCACCACAGAACGCACACTGATTGAATATACACAGCTGCCACGGATGGAAACGAAACAAAGCGATGTGTGAATATATATAGGAGGTGCGGAGAGGTTCTCACGGAGGTGGTGTGCGCGTCGAACCGGGAGTGGCGCCTCTCGAGGGGGGCGTGGCCCCCGCCGCCCCCGCCGCCCCCGCCGCCCCCGCCGCCCCCGCCGCCACCGTGCTGCTCAGTCATGTCGGTTGGTGCGGGTCAAACAGGTCTACGCGATGATGCGCTACTGATGTATTGGAACCAAAACAAAGGGAGAGAAACTCAACAATACACAAAACAATGAAACGAAGTGAGTGTGCAATGACTTGACACGGAAGTGATCAGGCCTCACTGACAAGTGAATTGCCATCAAGTTGCTGCTTTTCAATTTTCAATGTGATGTGCTTTCAATTTTGAATTGCCTTTTCCTGTGGGGTCCGACCCTTCTCCCGTCTTGGTTCACGCCACGCTAGTTCGGTTGATTCCTCGCCCCTCACGTGAGACCTGATTACTTTTGACAGAAAACGCTGAGTAAAAACGTGTGAAGCCAAAATCAAGCTCGAGGTGACGATGAGCTGGTGGATTCGGGTGCTGACAACATGGAGGGTTCGACCACCCCAGATTCTCTCTCTACTTTTGGCCAGGACCATTTTTGGTCAAGACTCGCACACCTTTGACCACACCTTTTACCAGGGTGACCAAAAACCACAGCACTCAAAGACGCCCTTGGTTCTCTGAACAGAATTCAGCTCAAATAGAAATCATGCACGTCAGCGAGGGAAAGTGAGCCACCAACTATCAAAACAAATCACGACTGCACAGAAAACCAATCGGAGACAAAACAGAAAACCCGTTCACATCAAAATCCTTTCTCTTCGACACGTACCTGTTTCTGCGACGGTTGTTTGTGGCTGAGAATCAGAAGACAGGTGCTTGTGTACATGGATGTGTGTTTGTTTGCGTGTGGCTATCTTGCCAACACAGCACGCATGGAGAGATAGATACACGTCCGTATGAGTGAGTGAAAGGAGATCGATTGATCCTGGCCTGGATGCGCGGCCGTTTGCCCGGCTCGGCCTTGGTAACGTAGACGCCGCCGCCGCCGGCCGCGGACAGTCAACAGAACCATATCCAAACACACACAACAATGCGGTTCTGACTCACACGTACTGAGTTGGAGAAGCTCTGACGTACAGTGGTCTGGCCTTGTGAATACCTCCAATGGCCTTGACCTGGGTGAGGTTCAGGTGCTGGACCTCCCCCTGGATCTGCTGGAGAAAACTGTCCCACGCGCGTTGTGCAGCACGACGCCACTCGATTGCGTTTCGCGCCACAATGTCAACCCTCTCAGCTTACTTCTGGACCAAATAGATTTGCGGGTAACAGATCTTCATTTTGCAATTTTGTTCTGAGGCTTTCCCACTTGAAGTCAAACTGGTCCTCACAATTCGACATCAGCAGGGCCCATTCTTGATGGGGGGGGGGGGGCTTCGTTGGGTGGATGAATTCAGATGCCCTTTCCCTTGAGAATATTAACAAGAAGTAGTGCTCAAAGCAACTGCAGTGCGAAGTCCCGTGCCGACTGGTAATGTCATTGCCGACTGGTAATGTCGTTGATTCTTCCTTGTCCTCCTTGTCTTCTCCATGTGTGTGTGTGTGTGTGTGTGTGTGTGTGTGGTGGGGGGGTCTGGCAGGGGGTGGGGGGTATGGCAGGGGAGGGGGGTCCAGTGGGGGAGGGGGGTCTGGCAGGGGAGGAGGGTTGGGGGAGGGGGAGGGGGTTGGTGGAGGGGGGGCAGGGGACATTTCATCCACCTTGCCATATACTGCACTACCACATGGTGCTTCGCCCTGAAGGGACTTCGCACAATCATGGATCCGTTCTTCAATGTTTGACGTTCTGTGTGTTTTCCCACGTCCGCCCTCCTCCCTGAATCCAGTGCAGTGTTACACTGATGGATAGAGACAGCACGGGCAGGTGGCTCAACTGTGCGTCAAACAGTGAGCAATCGACCAACCGGACGACAGAAACACGTGGTTTCAACTTCACGTGTGTCCTCTGGAAACACAGACATCACTGAGGAGACTTGCTTCACCGCAACAAAATTTTTCTTTGGACATCGGGTCTGCAACACTTATTCCACTTTCGGGCAAGAAAACAAGGAAAGGTGTGTGTGTGTGTGTGTGTGTGTGTGTGTGTGTTTGGTGTGTGTTTAGTATGTTGCGTGTTGCACCTCGGCCTGGCAAAGTTCATGACAGGGTCTCTGGGATGTTCACAGTTTGGTGCGGATGGTTGAACACAATGAATCAGAACAACAATGTACTTCCTTGTTGGGGATCGGTGGCAATTCTTTACCCAATTTTTAGTGATTTGCGCCGCTACCGGTCAAGCGCGAAGCACTATAAGCAGCCTCTTCCAAAAGTCTGTGTACAGCAGTTTCTCTATGAAAATAGTACTCAATTATGTTCATATTTAGTTTATAGATTTGTTCTTGGTCAAGGACAAGGTGCAAGGAAGGAAATTGATCAAAATGGCTGCTTTGTGATTTGGCTATGTTCCAAAATGCTCTTGCCTGGGACTTTTGACCTTCAAGTGCAATGGGGTCAGGTGCAAATCATGTGAGTTCCATGGAACTATTTTTTGTGGCTCTGAGCAATTTGGACCTGGTTTTTGCTTGATCCTGGGATCATCTAAAGGTCATATGTCAATCACTTTGTGTGTACCAGACACAATGGGGAACTTGTCTGCAATGCCTTTTGTAAATTCAGGATTTCAAAGACAGAAATGACAAAAAAGGGGTTGCTTGTGCAGAAATGAAAATGGATTTGGTTGGGGGAAGTAAACTTGGAACATTCTGATTTTTGCTTTGTTTTTTCCAGCAATCATTGGGTTGAAGTTAGCAAAAGTGAGACTTTTCCCTTGGTCTTTTCCAGGGAATTTCATCAAGTTTCTGTCACTATGTCACAGTGGACTGGAATATTTCTTCTTGCAATTGCCTTGCCTGTTTTGGCTCAAAATAATGACAGGATTCATGCTTTTGTGCTGAAAGTGGAAAACTATGTCAACATTATTGAGGAACAGGCTCAAGCCATGACCAATCAAGTCCAAGGCATTGCAGAGTGCAAGAATGTCACAGATGCCATGAGGGTGGCTGTTGACGAGCAGAAGGTAACCATAGACGAAAACACAGATACCATTGAGACACTGAAGAAGAACATCAAAAGACTCAACAGCTCTTTGGATGAACAGCAGGAGGCGTTGAATGAGAATAAAGGTCAGTGTTTTGCTGGGCACAAACAGGAGAGAGGAACAATCAGGAAAAAACTGGTCCAATGACAGCTAAATGTGCACAGGAAATTCTAAATGTGGCAAAGCATTTGGGATTCTGGTCACATTGTGTGTTTGGCTTGTTTCAATGATCTTCAATGATGTATGTTTGTTGGTAAATTCTCTAAAAGACATTGAGAGTTGTTCTTTTCACAGGTGCCATTGCTTTCCATGCTGTGGCCGGTACATACGGCACCCTGAGCAGAAATGCAACTGTCCCTTTCAATGAAGTTCTCATCAATCTTGGCAATGGGTGAGTTGACCTGCAGTTGGGATGGGTGAGTTGTGGTGGAGATGGGTGAGTTTATCAGTTAAAGAATTGGAGACGGGTGTCTTGACCAGTGTGGACGATTAAAGCCTGTACACGTTTGTTACTGGCTGAATTGATCTCTGCTGAGATTAGTGAGTAAATTTTGTGGTGGCAGAGGTGAGTTGGCCAAGCCAGAGACAGGGGTGGGTCAACTGAGGACAAGATTGGTGAGTGAGTTGACCAATGGTGGAACAAATGGGGTGTGCTGACTTCATGACAATCTCAAATTGAGGTCTTGTTTGTTCATAGGTACAACAGTGGCACCGGGAGGTTCACAGCTCCCCCTGCTGGAGGTGGGCTCTACTACTTCTCCACCTACCTCCTGGTGGATGTGGGTGACGCTGCGTTGTTCAACATCACTGTGAATGGGAAGAGGATCTGCAGAGCCCTGGGAGATCACTCCAGTTCAGTCAGCTACGCCCAGGCCATCTGCAGTGGCCTGGCTGAGCTGGCAGAAGGTAAGAGAGAGCTGCACAAAACGAGAAGGAAGTTTTTGCAACAACAACTGCTGTTGGTTGACAGAATTGGCATTGCAAATAATTTCAGTCAGTGAAAATTGAGAAGTCTCTCATCTTATTCAGAGGCGGATCCAGGGTCCATTATGCAAAAAAAAAACAGTGCGTTTTGTGTCCCGTCAGAGCAGAGCACTTAGCGGTGTGCAGAACGACTTTGCTGGTGTGTCCCCTTATCCCATCCTGTTTGCCCCCCCCCCCACCAACAAGACAGAATTGACATCTGGGCTGAGGTAATGCCCTGTCGCCTGCCGACCCCCCCCCCCCTTGTAGGAAGAATGGACATCTGGCTTGAGGCTTCCGTCTGGGGCCAAAAACATCAAAGGAGGACGTCGCACCCGCAGTTGCCTCAGCACTGCTTCTCTTGTTTCCAAAGTTCAAGTTGAGCTCTCTGCAGGGGGGGGGGGCTGGGCTCCCTTGATCAGACCTGGATCCGCCGCCCCTGATAAAAACAAGAAGCAGTGCTCAAGGCAACTGCAGTGCGAAGTCCCTTG
>JAAUXT010121503.1_pt1 | contig 11285 bp, 8 predicted proteins | sample 7278171 | NCBI WGS metagenome assembly JAAUXT01 (sample SAMN14350112, study PRJNA611818) | marine sediment metagenome | isolation source: surface marine sediment (1.8m) | place: French Polynesia: Moorea | collected 2018-08 | reverse complement strand
GCTTTGTATAAATGGAGTTCCTCCAGTGTCAGTTTCAGTCAGAATAAATGTATCAAACATGCTGGAAATACGTGTTCTTTCTGCATCAGCCCGGCAACGTGGTTTGCGACTGAGGATACGGCGAAACAATTATTGCATACATGTCACGGCCCAGAGACAACGCGATTTACGCCAACATGCACATCACATGGCACGCATTCTCAGGGGACTCAAATTCGAAACTTTAGAGGACTTTGCAATTCTGTGGCATTTGAGGTGCGTGTTGGAGGACATGACACCGATGGCAGCACTGTTCATGCACTGAAGAGGTAAGGTTTCACATCTTTGGTGCAAAAAGCATGCAACGTGAATTCAAGACACACTGACTGCTGCGATGAGCACAAAAATCTGGTCAAGTGCGCTGTCAATCAAAGTGAGTGCGCGAAAGCATCATCTGGCAGAGTGGAGTAGCATCTCTGATGCATGTGCTGCGCCCTGGGGCCCAATTAGTGAGCAATGCCGCTGTAATAACCACATGCTGAAAGCTACTATAGTAGCTCGTAGCACTTTTAGTGTTAAAGGGCACTCAATTTTGAGTGACTGAAACAGAGTGACCAACAGAATTCACCTGTTGACAGCACCTTCCAAAAGTTTGGGTACAGCAGTTTCATGGTGAAGATATATTTCAAATTTGGACCCATTGGGTGTTTTTGAATTGGCACAAGTCAAGCATAAAATGTGAGTTTGGAATTTATCAAGTTTGAATTTTTAGGTTTTGAGGTCAAGAAGTTCAAATTGTTGCAGTCACCAGGAAAGTGTTTCAAAAAGACAATTGGCAAACATTTTGGTCAGCCTTGTGTGCAATCAGGTGACAAGTTTCAAAATACAGATTATTTGGGTGCATTTTCTGAAAGTAACAAGAATATTTATTGAAATTGATGATTTGTGCATCCAGTCATTCACATATTTTGGTTTCTTGTGTTTCTGTTGCTGTGTTTTGGTTGGTTGTGTTTCGGTTGCTGTGTTTCCTCGGCTGTGTTTTGGTTGCTTGCATTCTGGCTTCTCATTTCAGCATTCATTAGCTCGATGGGGCTACTTTTTGCTTTGTTCTGACAGAAATCTCTTCAGTACAAAACCAACTAAAATGGCAGGAATGAACCAAGAGTTGATGGGTACAAGTGTGACAATTGTCCATGGAATGAGTTGAAGATTGAAAGGCCTCAGCAATTCTGTTGTGAAGAAAACCACATTGCTGGATAGCCAACACAGTGATATAGAGAGCAGAATCAGAGATAACTGCAGAATAACTCCAGTTTTATCTTCCTGGTTAGATTTGTTTAAATTTGGCTTTGGCTTCAAAGTTTCAAAAACAGTTGCAAAATAAAAACCAATTGCCAACAATGCTGACAGTAGCTGAAATGTCAAAATACCCCAAAGTATGACAGTTTGGAAAATGAACCTGGTTGGTTTGAACAATGGGGTGCAAAATTTTGTGTGTATCTCTTGAAATACAAGTTTTGTGGACAAAGTGACAACAAGTGAAAACAAAAAGCAAGTTGTTAGCAAAACTAGGATCACTTTCCTCACAAAACTCCCTCTTTTGAAGTTGCTGTCAAGAGGACAACAAATAACCATCAATCATGAGAGAGACAAAAGGAGTGTGTCAGTTTTGCTGCTCATTATGAACAGGAAAGAAAATGCATATGCTGCAAAGCAGGTTGGTCCAGATCTCCACCACATGTCTTTTGCCATGAATGTGTCACTGGTGATGGTATCACTGACCCACAAAATCCCAAGGTACACAGCAAGAAACAAGTTTGATACATTTTTGGTGAGAACAATAGCTGTAAAAGCCTTGTTTGACTTTGTCATTGACACTACATGGACAATGCTACTCACAAAATTAGCCAGTATGATGCCTGTAAACACAACAACAAAGGATGTTTCAATTTTGTGGTTTTCTAATAGGTTTTTACAAGATTTAAACCAAGGTATTTTAGCCATGCATATTGAGCTGGAGGCTTTGATACAGCACAATTGATAACTCATAGTGTGGATAACATTTGGCTCACTCACAGCAAAGACATCTTTCCCACTCTCAAGAAATGTTATGTTCACAACCGAAATGTACAAAAGACATTTTGAGTCATACAACATTTTAGGTGGTAATTTTGCCAGAGGATTACCTGATAGGACAATAGCAACTAAGTTGCTCAAGCCAGAGAATGATTTTGAAAACAACACTCGTATTTGATTCCATGACAAATTGATACATTTTAGTTTAGTATTGTGAGAAAATGAGCCTGGGGGAATTATTCTCAATGCATTGCCTTGAAGATCCAAACAGAGTAAGGCAGGAGGAAAATTTATGTGTTTCTCTGAATTGTTACTGTTCTGAATCAAGAGAAAAATACACATGGTAAATTTGTGAACATACTGAATCACAAGAGGAGAATGTGTGACTTTGATTGTCCAGAAAGGGTAAACCCACAGTTCAGCATGATCTTTGTGACACATGATTGCAAATGCCAGACATGCACATTCTTTGGGGCATTGAATATCTTTGAGCTGGCAGAATTGTTCATCATCACCAGATGGGCAATCCTTTATCTCATCACACACACTGGCAATGAGTATGCAGCTCTGTGCTCTCCAACATCTGAACATGCCAAGACACACAAATTTGCTTGCACCACATACATGTTGAAATAGTTCATCTTCTCCCTGAGGGCAATCCCATTTGTTGTCACAAACATAGGTCCAAGGAATGCAGTAAGATCTCTCACATTTGAAATGTTTGTTGCAATCAAAGGACTTGCAATCCTCCATATGCCCACCATTCCTGCATGGAAATGTATGTCCACAACTGTCCAAAGAAAACAAACAGATTTGACTGATGTGGAAACATTTGGAATGTCCATCAAGACATGGCAATTCCATTGGTTGATGACAGAAATGTATTTTTCCTTGCAACAGTGTTATCAAATCTCCTTCTTCGGACAAGCCCCAGTTATTTGATTCTTTCCAGTTGAAATCCCAGTCAACAACAAGATCATTTTGCATGTCCTCTTGGCTACATTGGGAGATATAATTATTTGTTGTGAATATTGTTGAACTGTACAGAAGGCACTTGTTGTCATGTGTTGTGAAATAAAGAGGACTGCATTGACTTCCCTTTTGGGAAGATATATGTTTACATTTTCCCAGTTCAGTTGCTGTCACATCCTCAGAACAAATGCAATTTTCTTCATCAGATTTGTCATTTGGACAGTCAATTGTTCCATCACATCTGAGAGACACCATCAGATTACCACCTTCCTTGCAAGAAAGCAGATTTTTTCTGGGGTCATTTTGTTTGAGATCTGACTTGAACACTTGAAATCCTGTTGCTTCCCTCCAAAATTCTTTGTGATAAATGCAACTGTGCAAGACAAACAATTTTCTGCAGATTATTGTCACTATTGTCTCACTATTGGCAGCAGTAACCAATGGTGGAAAATTAGCATTGATAGATTTGAAAATGTCTTTCACTTGTTTCAGTTCAGAAAGAGAAAATTCATTCATCCCTTTCTCACCAAAATGTTTTGTTGTATCTTTTGCTGTTGTTTTTGTCCAAATAAATGAACAGCATGTCCTGCTGATAGATATTGTTTGTGTTGGACATACAAATTCTTTTCCAATGAGATTTACATTAACATCATCAGAAATATTTGCCAACTGTTTGTGCTGCACACAGAGTACATTTGGTAGCATAAGGTGATTACAGTTGATGTTTATCCAATCTGGTTCAGCCAAATTCAGTACCTTCACCAGAGTACATTTGTACTTATCTGAGGTTGATGGATACAATACAACAGATGAAATGTTTGTGTACTTGTCTATCAGTGAGCAATATGCCATGGAATATTGCGGAGCTGCATGTGTGTTTGGCTCAGATGTGAGAATAGTATTGCACGGGAAGGGTGGATTGAAATCAAAACAATCACACGATGTGTCTGAAGTGTTGAACTGATAATTACCGAAAGGCATATATGCAGCTGGTGAGTTGTTGGTCCATACCCATTTGCTCTGAAAATATTCAGTGATTCTCATGCAAGAAGTGTCAACTTGAATGAAAACATATCTTGTGATGCTTGTTCTTTTCAAATGAACTCACTGTGGCATTCCGATAAAGGCCAATGAAAATTGCTTGAATTGTCTCTCCAAGGAAGTGTTGGGAATGCATGGCATAATGAAGCTGCTGAAAATGTTGTCTTCTAGTAAATGAGGGCAAGGAACTATTTATTGTCTGGCACACACTGTGAGCCTGGGCCCATGAAAACTGATGAGGTAGGGGCACCTGCTCATCAAAGAAGAAAAATTGAGTCTCTAAAAAGACAAAAGCATTGTCAAGTTTTTTACTTGAAGAGTTGAAACAAGACCACTGATTTTGAAATTCTTTTGAAAAGTTTTGGCAGGGCAACATTTCAACAAGGTTTCTCTGATAAAGGGAATCTGTAAACTTTGTCACTCTCAAGGTACCCGTTCCATTAAGACACAACTGAATTCTATTTGGTAGTTGTGTGTGCAGGAGGAATCTACTTTTGTTGGGTTTCAATTTTATGCCACATTGGGTTAGCAAAGCTATTGTGGACAAATGGAATCCTCCTCCCCAAATGCCAACAGGAGTTTCTTCCAATTTGTAGTGGATTGTCACTTTGTTGCTGTTAGAATGCAAAAGTTGGAATCCAAAGAAATAGGAATATCCTCTCACATCAAACTGGACCATTTCCTGCCAGAGAAACAGTAGATCCTACTGCTTGTATTGCCAATTAGAAAATGTATGAAACAAAACTGTTTTTGTTGACTTTGATTCAATTAGTACACCAGCTCCTGGTTTAGAAAATATAATCTAAACACAAATATTTTATTGCTGATGAGAAGCATTGGTCTTACCTGCTGGATTTGTTTGAGAAACACCACTTTGTTTCTTTCTTCTGTACTATTTGCTTCAATATTCTCAAACTTTAACTGAAGTTCAATCCAATTGTTGGCATGAAGAGGTTCAGTTGTTCTCATCATGAAACCAATGTGTGTGGGAGCTTTCCCTTCTACTAGTTTGCCTGTCATATTTGGGAACATTTGAGTGAATGTTTTACCCAAAAACGTTACACTGTTTCTGAAGCCACAAGAATACATGCATTGTTGCTTGGCAGAATTTTTGTTCAATTTCTGATCCAATTCAATTTGTGCCAAATAATGCTTCTTGTAGTTGAAGTCAGTTGCAACAAGCAAGTTTACAGATAAACCTTTGAACCTAGATTTCCTTGTGTTGCTCAGTGAACAACTGTGAATCCGAGCAATCTGAACAACAAGACATGGGTCAAAAGTGTGTGGAGAAACATGTACAATGTTGCTTTCATGGCTGATAAATAATACCAGTTTTCTGAGCTTGTAGCCATTTTGCAAATGTTTCTGATAAGCAGAACACTGTGGTGAAGGACGTATTTGTTTTGAGAATGCGCAAAACAATTCCATTTCACATGGACAAATGTGGAAATATTTGCAAATTGTATTTTCCACTCTAATTCTAAGTTTGAGTGAACTGTAGGCCAAAAACTGGTACAAAATTGCCAACAAAGTACCATCTGTACTGTAAAAGCTTTTGTGGAAACCTCTTTTGTGACTGATGGTTTCACAGAGAATAGCATGTTCAGTGTATTTGTCCACAATGTGCTGTGCTGTTGTAAATCCACCAAACTTACAGGCTTCACTTTTTTCTCCCACATATATGACACTCAATACAGTGAGATTGACTTGTTGTGTTTTTAAGGAGTGGAAGCTGAGAACACACTGGGATTTGGAGCATATTCGTTTGTCTGGTAAACTAATTTGTGTGCTGTTTTGAAGCTTCAAAGGTACTTTTGTGACATTCAAAGAAGTGAAACTGAGATGACTGCTGGAAAGCAAATCTGGTTGGAGGCTGGCAATAAAAGCTTGAAAGCTTGTAAGGCTATAAGTGTTGTGTGATAGTTGAACAACAGGAGATTTGTATCCTGGACCATCATGGACCAGAAAAATGTTTTCATCACTGTGGACATGAATATAAATTTTCATAAGTTTACACATTTCTATTCTGAACACAGATAATGTCCACTGCTTCTGGAAAGCATATGAAATTGTATCTCTGACAGCAAAATTGTTAATTCCATACAAAGATGTGAAAATCTCCAAACTTTTATCTTGAGTAACAAATTGTCCCTTTACCTGGAAAAGGGTTGATGGGTACAGTGTCATTTGTATAAAGATACTTTGAAACATTGGGTAGATGCTTGTTCTGGACAAATGGCCACAAAAAGATAACTGTTCTGAGAATAGTGATGAGGGCACAAGTTTCCCCAACCAGGACACAACCAGCAGTTGACCAAGTTCACAGGGAGCATGTCCCCCAAGAAAGTTGCTTGAGCCACTGATGAATTTCACCTGGTCAAATGTGATATTGACCATCATGTGGGGAGAAAGGAACATGTACAACAAAAATTCAAAATGAATGAAATCCAAACAATCATCTTTTATGGCAAATCCATCACTGCAAAAAGCTGTGTACAGCGGGTGAGCTGATGGCTGAAGATATGAATTCAATACAAAATTTCCTGTGGCATTTCTAAGGATACGGGCAAATGACATTGGATCCTTGTTGCTGAGAAATTGTCCTGTGTTGTTCAGAGAGAACAAATATTTGCTCAGTGAAGATTTGAATGAGTTTAGCAAAAATGCTGATGAATCATGTGTCTTGAAAACAGTTACAAATGATAAGGCATTTGAAAGATAGCCCTGCATTTGAAGAACAGTGATGGTGTGGTCACCAAGCTGGTCAATGTGATGTTTCAGAAAGCTCTTGATGTACACATGCCACAGTTTAGGTGCTTCATTAAAAATGTCTAGTTTCTGCCTGACCCATTCTGTGGCAGGTTCTCCATTGCTTGGCCACAACAGGAAGGACATGGTCACAACCTGAATGGTTGTGTTTCTTCTGCTTGTTTTGAATCTCATAACTGGAGCCCTGCAACTAACATCACACACACAGTTGGAAAGAGCAAAAAACTGACACCTCTACAAAGGTAAATCTGATGAGTATCCAATTCCATGCACAGTGATAAATGATTGTTCTCAGCCATTCAACAGCGGTGCTTTCTGTCACCCTGTGGAAGAAAGGTGGGCTGACCACAGTAATACCTACTGAAATGAAGGTTTTTACACTTGAGACCTGCAAACATTGGTGACCTGACAAATTTGTTGTTTTGCTCACAAAGAAATTCAAACAACTGTGAAATGAAACTGACCCACCTTTCTGGCTTTGATTTGCAAAGCAGATCTTTGATACTGCTCTTTGACATGAGAACTCCAATTTGTTCAACTAAATATCTGCTGACAGTCGCAAAGCACTCAGATTGAGCACAGAATCTGTTGATCTGTTCACATGATGTGCGATTTCTCTGATATTGTCTCTAATATCAGGATCTAGAAGTGGTTTCAGAACACCACTTCTTTACCTGAACATAAATCAACTTTTCGCCAGTACTTTCCGCATCAGAATCTGACAACTTTGCTCAAGTTCTAATGGAATGAAACCAATCACGTCAATTGTGAAGAAGCCAAAAGTACCCATTGCTTGCTGAGCAGCTATGGCTTTCCAATTTTTCTTCGTTTTGGGCAAAACATGTGGATCCAGATTTTCACCTAAATTTTGGAGAGTGCTTTGACAGTTGACCACCTCTGAAGTCAGTTTTTTGCTCGCTTCAATCTGTCAAAAGAGTTGGGGGCCTGATCAGGGTGGGCTGGAGCGCTGGAAGGGCTCGAGGGCCTCATACCCAATGCAACGTTGACCCTGAAGAGCGAAAGCGCGTGCCCAGCGCATTTCCTTTTCAACAGTGCTCATTCCCTTGTTGTCTGTGAATGGGTGTGGCGAAGGGCATTGCTCTCTGGGGACACGCTGTGAAGCTGAGAACTTTGCTCAGAGGTTCAAGCGCTGAACCGAAAATAATCGCTCCATGAAGCCCCCGAGACCTCGAACAATTGATCAAGCTCCTCAAATCACCTGAGAACGTTTGGAGCCCGAGAAACTTTGTTGGAAAGAAACGCAGCGTTTTGAAGAAGGAGAGCGTGATGCATTGCACACCCTGGTGTTAGCCATGCATGTGCAAGGGTTGTGAATCAAGCCTTTGACCTTTCTACAGCTGACAACATTCACTGATGGACAGGTTTGTTGTCACCCTCGGCTGGAATTCTGCCACATAAACAAAGTAATTTACTGAGAGGAGAGTTTTCCACAACTCCATTCACCGCTGAACTACTAATCCAGGCTGAGGGCTCAGTAAGAGCTCTAAAGCGGATTTCTATTTGTTTTGTGCAGCAAAACAAACAATTCCATTGAAAGAAAACCGACGCTCTTGGGACCCGGCGCCCCCCCCCCAAAAAAAAAACAAAAAAACTAGACGTTGCTCGCAACTCAACATAGGCCGATTGAATCTTGAAAATTTTGGTGAAGTTGCGCTCTCAACCCTGTGCGGTGGAGCACCTTCAACCAACAGGGGTTTTCACACAGGCAGGACGCGCAGGTATCAATTTTAACATGACACCCAATGGAGGGCGTCAAAAAATGCTCCAGTCCATATTTGGCGTCGCGTCAAACTTTTGACGCTGCGTCATCTGTGTGAAAACCCCCATGGCAATGGTGCATCCACCCCTGCTCCTTGTCACCGATTCAATGTTTGGTCTGCTCACCTCCCATGGTGTTCCCTTTGCGTTCCCAACCCACAATAGTCTTGATCCTCTCAGGCGCGATTAATCCAGTATTATCTGGGTGCTGATCAGATCAGTCATGTGACCAACACCACAATTAACCGAGTCACTCGAGGGAATTTCATGTAGTTGTCCACTCTGGGTCGCGCTTGTATTGGTCAATTGTCATTGTGTCATAACATGGCTCAATTGAATTTTTTTGCCCAGTTTGAACCTTGTTCATGACAGATGCATCAAAGTCTGATTTTCCCTTCTCAAGAGGCACGAAAGTTTCGAAGGTTATTCTTGCGCAAACTTGAGCACGATAAACTAAACCAACTGAAAAAAACGTCTTTTGATGCGGTAATTTTGAGGGACTGAAGCTCTTTCATCAACGAACCGAATTTCATGTGAATGAAGTTGTGGAAAAGAGAAACTAGAAACTAGAATTCCGCAAAGTGTTTTGTGACATAAACTGAAGAAATTTTCAAGTTTTGGCACGCTTCATTCTTTTCCCCTTGGTGCAGTTGCACGCAAAAACTTGAGCACAAAGAAATATTTCTGAAAGAAGAAGAAAGGAGACGGGGGAAGAAAGGGCTGGTTTCAGTAGGTGCACGGGTCCTTCCATTCGTCAATGAACTGTGGAGGGATTTGTGTCTCGTGTGAATCAGGCCTCATGAAGGATCCAGGATTTGGTCAAGGGGCGGGGGGGGGGGGTCCTGACCACTCACACTGATACAACAAGGAAACAAAGCTCCGTGAAAGAAGTTAGTTTGCACTTGCATTGTCAAATTTGAGTGTGAGTGGAAACACTTTGTCACCAGGTTGGGCAACCAGGTTGGGCCACTGGTTCCCCTGGATCTGCAGACCAAACTGCCCTGCCTTCGGTGGCTTAGACGGATCCCCTCCTGGAGCCGTACATTGTAGCTCTGCACCATCTCCAGTTTGTGTTAGATTGATCAGCACAACACACTTTCTTTTCTGGTCCTTCTGTTGCCCTGGTTTCCCTGCAGACCATGCAGTGCGTGTGCCATGACACCTGTTGTGACCTGATTCACAAGGGGGGACGTCAATATACGTCAATGAAGACGTCAAACGCATCACGTGGGGTGCGTCACCGTGGTCACGTGATTGACGTCAGCATCTGTTGACACAAAAAAAGAAAAACGCATCTGCTGTGAAACAGGTTTCGCAAAGGAAAAAACTTTGCCCCCCAGGATAAGTTTTCTAGTTGTGGAGAAAACTTCCCTATTGCAAGCTTCCTCCAGAGCACACAAACTGTGTAGTGTGCAGAACACAATGAACCCTATTTTCCAGGCACTGCTTGGAACTTTAATCCTCAGATACGACGCACGTATTGAATTTTGAAACCTGGAAAGGAACCGGTGTGATCCTTTCACACATGAAATTAAACTGCATGTTAATTGTGCAACACTTGTGAGATGTACCCTGTGCACTACGAGCAGCAAAGCCGAATGCAGGATTTGTTGAAAGGTTTTGAACCCGATTGTTGAAGACTTTAATTGCTCGCGCGGCACAAAACGGATGCGGTGCGCTGTCCAAAGATTCGCCTGTGAAACACAACCCAATTGAGCCCAATTCAATCCGCTGGGTGCAAACTTGTGTGCACCACAGGTTGTGGGGCTGAGGATCCCAGAAGCTACAAGAGAATTTCATTTCCCCGTGTTTCTTCGTGTGGGACGCACTTACCTTCCATGCCTCTGGCGTGTGAGCAAAAACCAGCTGGCTGAATCCGCAAATTAGTTTGAAATAACAGAGTCGCATGTGTTTTCAGGTGTGGTTTCAGAACCGACGCGCAAAGTGGCGGAAGCGGGAGAGGGAGAGAGAGGGGGCGCTGTTCCTGCTGCGGAGGGGGGCGTCGGGGGCGGAGGCGGGGCCGTGGGCGGGGCCGGAGGCGGGTGCGGGGGCGGAGGCGGGGCCGAGAGGAGGGGCCTGGAGCGGCCCCTGCCCCCTCCTCCCCCTACCCCTGGCCCTCCATCCGGGCCTTGGGATCATGCCCGCTGCAGCAACACTGGAGCAACACGCCAGTGCATCCACAGGTAGATTCACAAAGGGCCTGCAGAATTGAGGGAGAGGGTTCCAAACTCGATTTGGGCATCTTGTGCAGGACTTGCCCAGGACGATCACAGACTTGAAGAACCCAAGAAACCCATGACGAATGACAGCTTGATTCAGAGTGTACCTGGCCTTCCCTGTACACTCTCTCTGTCTTTCTCTGTGTCTCTGTGTCTCTCTCTCTTGCTGCCTCTCTCTCCTCTCTCAGTCTCTTGCTACCTCTGTCCTCCCTCCCTCTCTCTCTCTCTCTCTCTCTCTCTCTCTCCTTCTCTCTTTCCCTCTCTCAACAGTGCAAAATAATGATTATTAGGTGATTTGAGGAGCTTGGTCCGATTTGTGAGCTTTTGGAAAAAGCTCACAAATCGGAGTGAGCAAAATCAAATCACCTATAGGCAGCCTCTTCCAAAAGTATGTCAGCAGCAGTTTCATGGTCAAGATAAGGATTGATTTGGGATCTTTTGGGCTCTTTT
>JAAUXT010073236.1_pt1 | contig 11285 bp, 15 predicted proteins | sample 7278171 | NCBI WGS metagenome assembly JAAUXT01 (sample SAMN14350112, study PRJNA611818) | marine sediment metagenome | isolation source: surface marine sediment (1.8m) | place: French Polynesia: Moorea | collected 2018-08 | reverse complement strand
TTGCACTCATAACTGTGTTAACTGGTACCAATTTTAGGGCAGAAAGGACACAAACCAAAGGTGATACAACATGCAATCGAACGTTAGAATTGCAAGTATCCTCGTATTTGCCAGGACAATGCGTGTTGTGAGCACAATGCCTGCTGTGTGGTGCCGCGGGCTCGTTGATTTTTGATCTCTTGTTTTCAACTCTTTTCTCTCCCAACAGGTGGTGCTGGAGCGCGCTGTGACCGGATGTTTGGTGCATCGGGCCTTGGTGTCATGGCTTTGAGGACTAACTTGACGTTCGCAACATAACCTCTCACAAGTGCCTTTTGAGGAACAATCTGCAACCAAAGAGTCATGTGATTTGTGCTGCCACAAAGTATCCAACAACACACAGGGAAATAGGTCGTGTTTTGATACAGTTCGGTCAAGTGGAACAAAGTCGTATGTCTTGCCTACAAATTGGAGCATCTGTTTTGACGCGGTTTCAGGAAGTTGTGAACATAGGCCGTGGGCTTGCCAAATTTTTCTGGGACACCACCACTGAGGTCTTTTGAGGTTGTCTCGCAAGGATGGCGCGAGTGTATGTGAAGCGAATGCTGCCCGCCGAAAAGGAGCAAAAGAGGTCACACGTCTTGTTGGAGGGTGTGACGACGGACTCGAGCAGCACAGACGAAGCCTTGAACAACGGCTCTTCGTCTGCGGCGGAGGAGGACCAGGTACAGTCAGAAGCGGACAGGTTCGGCGCGGGCACGGTGGATACCCTGATGAGGATCATGGATCTGGAGGGAGTCACCATATCAGAGTCGGGTACCGACGGAGACACGTGGAAACGGACTTCTTCAGCTGCTGGTGCCGTGGCCAATGGGGGTCAAGCTAGATTGAGCCGGGGTCAGGGTCACGTGAGGACAGGTTACCGTGGCAGCGGGGACCAGAGGGACTTCAACTACAACGACGAGGACGATGTTGTTGTCGACGACCTCGAAGGTCATTCAGATTCTGGAAAGATCAACAGGAATTCGGGGCAGGTTTCGTACGCCAACTGGTTGCCGGACTTCGCTCTACCCATCCTGTTCCGTCGCCGTGGAGACCGGAAAGACGACGTTGCTGGCGGCGGTCGCCTTGACAACCGCAGACTCAGGCCTCGTTCTGACTACGTCACGACGGCGTCGGCTGCGCGCGGCGGTGACGCCGCCTATCCCGACTCGGCGGCGTCCTTGACTGGTCAGCTGGACCTCTCGAGCTTCGAGTTCGTGGAGAATATCGAACTGCACCATCTGGACGGCTTCATCTTCAGCTCGCAGCGCGAGAAAGGACGCGGCCACGCCTTCGAGTGTCTGCAGCTGTCGAGCCCGAGCTGGTGCGACAAGTGTGGGGACTTCATCTGGGGCGTATACAAACAGTGCCTACGCTGCAAACGTGAGTACCACAACCTCTCATCACCCCTCCCCCCAAACGGATCCAGGATCTGGTCGGCGGAGGCTGGACCTTCAGAGGCTCACGTTTTGGGGTTTTTGTGGGTTCATGGGAATTCCACAACAAAATTGATCTTACAAATTTTTCGGGGGAGCCAGGATCCGCTGGAGCCAGTCAGTCGCTGATGAACTGGTGTTTCCATGGCAACACTTCTCTTTTCGCGATGAACGAACGAGCACCTTGACAACGGTTCAGCAGCACCAGTTGCGCACCAGCACCGAATTTGGTGAATGTTCCCGGTTGAAATTTCTCGCACGCAATGCCCAGCCGGGAGACGTGAACAGGCTGTGTGTGGTGCACCCCGTACGACTCCCATGCGGTGTTCCTGTGCGTGTCTAATGCGGCACAAAAACCATTCATTTGTACGAGAAAATTGAAGACGACTCAGCCTGGTGTTTGAAGTCACCGCTTTGGTTTTTGCCTGAAGCGCACACGACTTTGGTTGGTTTACAGTGTCTGAATTTTGGGCTGAGCCAAGACTGGAAGTCAGACCCCGAGGGACCAACGAAGCTTCGTCCTGTTTTGCCCTTGAGCAGTGAAGTTTGAACCACGCGTATTGGTCAGCCAGAAATCAGCTGGCTTGCACCCCGCCCCCCTCCGTCCCTCTGGTCAAAATCAGCTGCGTCCTCAATGGAATTCCACCCCCCCCCCCTGGTGGTTGGGATTCACCGCACTCAGCCGGTTCACGCGTCCTGCGCTGATTGGTCTGTGCGCAGCCGCAAAACAACCCGTTAAATCACGCAATCTTTTTCCTTTGTGCAAAATAGTTTATGACAAGTGGTGAAACTTTTTTTGCTCGGGAAACTAAGATGATGATGTCTTTGCACTTCACCCCCACATTTTTCTCTCACAGTATCTTCCTTGTTCGCACACCCGTGTTGTTCCAGGATCACGTTCCCTTTCAGCCCTTGCATGATGACACAGCACACATGAACTGGTTTGTTTCAATTGAATTTCAGATGACACAGCTGAACTTCAATTTGTTTTAGGTTCCTGATTTCACGCTCGAGTTTTTGCTCCCGACCCGACCCAGTTTGACTGTGGTTTTGTTTGTTTTTGTGAGAGGGGCCGGAAGGGGAGGGAAGGGGCAGGGCGCAGACACAACAACAGTCTGATGACGATGACAGAAGTTTGGGTCAATGTTATCTCTGGTGGTCTTCGGGGGGGGGGGGAGCAGACAAAACAAAAGTTGCGCTGTGATAATGGCAGAAGTGTGGTCAATTTTGTATCGGGGGGTGGTGCGGGTCGGAGGGTCACGAGTCGTATGCGGGGTGATGCAGGGTGATTATGATGATGATGACGAGTCAGCCTCTCAGCCTATTTGATCAATTAACTTCACATTAATTGGATCATGAACAATTAGTACGAGTTGTAATGTATGGAGGTTGGTGTTAACTGTGTAAAATGGGTTGTTTGCTCAGATAGGGAGAGTTCGTTGCGCACGTCAGTTGAAGTTTGTGTTTGTTTGGCGTCAGGCGTCGTGTTTGAAGCCACAACCGTGAGTACAATCGTTTTCGAAATCCTGAAACGCAAGAAACACGCTTTGCTTGCGTGGTTGCACGCGAAGGGAAGGTCATACTCGTGCTCAGTGACATATCAAAAGGTTTTGCTGCAGGATTGGGTTTGGTGCGTCTGGATGGGTGTGAAATGTACGAATCCCTTACGTGAGGACACGCGAAAGCAGTGTCAGACCCCAGTATGGACGTCAAAAGGAGGTTTACGTGTTGTCATTGCGTGACGTGCAGTGTGACTGGGTGTGTGTGACACGTGGCGTCGCAAAACGCATGAAATTTGTCAAGCTTTTATGCCATTCATTCACACTGGTACGAGTCAGGGTCAGGAACAAAGAGCAAGGCCCGGTGGATCCAGGTGCGTTGCGTGTGTCGTGGATTGATGTGTCCTTGAGGTCTCATTGTGACGCAGGGATCGGGCGTGCGCTGGGCCCACGGTGCTCTCCCAGCCACAGGCTTCATTGAGAACAGTGATAGTGGAGAGAGAACAGGGCGCCGGCGCTGTCTGTGATCTTTCTGATCAAAGCCTGCAGCTGTGTGTGTGTGTGTGTGTGTGTGTGTGTGTGTGTGTGTGTGTGTGCACGTGGAATGTGCGTGTGTTTTAGGTGTGCGTGCATTCGTGTGTGATTTTCTGGGCGCCGCCGGCCAAAGATTTTCAAGGTGGCGAGGCATCGCACTTTTGATTGAGGTGTGCTTTTGTGTGTGTGTGTGTGTGTGTGTGTGCGTGTGTGTGTGTGTGTGTGCGTGTGCGTGTGTGCGTGTGTTTGCATGCGATCAATGATTTTGGCTCTGCAGGTTTCAGAAGACCCTGGACCTCTGTGTGCACAGTGATTGCCCGTTCCCCTGATTCTTGTGTCTGCCGCGGTGAGTGAGTGATGCGTCATGGATTCCAGGGTGAAAACGATCCGCTATTGAAGTGCTGATGTTGCAGGCAGGAAGGCCTGTCCATGCACAAGTGGAGTGAATTTCGGGCCACGGCAGCTTCTGTTGGCGTGGATTCTCAAGTGTAGAAGAGGGAGGTCTGTCGGCCAGTTGATGTGGTTTGAAAACTGTATTGACGTTGGAACCTCTGGTATCCACAAGTTTTTTTACGCAGATGCTACGTCATACCGTAGATCAAAGAATGGTCTCAGCGAACTGGCATTCTTTCTGCAGGATATTGTTGTGCAACGCATTCCATGAGGAACGTCAGTGTACCACAATCAGCAAATCCTTCGTGCGCAATCGCCCTTGACCCACGCCCAGAACGAACTCGCGAAGGGTCACGGCCGAATTCTTCTGTCGGACCCTGTTGACCACGAGGACTTCGTGCAAATTTGTTCAGAAAAGATTGTGCCAATTGGGTGGAGCCGGGAGTTTTGCAGGGAGGAACAGGAGTCGACTGTGGGCGGAGTCCCTCGCTGTTCGCGCTTCGTTTCGTGTTTACTCGTGGCGTTACAACGCGTCCGGTGCGCGTGTCGGCACATTGCGCGGGTCGCCAGCACTGCGCGTGTTTGCAGAAGGCGTTGCGAAGATTGCAACCACTGCGCGCCCGCGTTTGCGAGGTTTGCAAGCGCCCCACCCCTGCGCGTGGTTGCGCGAACCTTTTGTGTTGGGTTGGCACCACTGCGCGTGCGCGTGCGCGTGCGCGTGCGCGTGCGCGTGCGCGTACCGCTGCGCGTCACCAGGGTCGCTATCACTGCGCGTCACCAGGGTCGCTATCACTGCGCGTGGTTGTGCGCATCTTCACCGCTGCGCGTGGTTGTGCGGGTCTGCATGCGCGTACCGCTGCGCGTCACCAGGGTCGCTATCACTGCGCGTCACCAGGGTCGCTATCACTGCGCGTGGTTTCGCGCATCTTCACCGCTGCGCGTGGTTGTGCGGATCTCCATCGTTGCGCGTGTGTGTACGTAACGGTACTTTGCGTTTGTCCACTGCGCGTGGTTGTCTGGTGGGTTGCCACCACTGTACGTTAGTTACAATGGTTCTTTCAACCGCTGCGCGTTGCGTGGGTCGCTATTCGTGTGCGCCACGTGTTACCTTGTTTGCTCAAACTCGGGCGCATCTGTGAGCACCAGCACCGTGTGTACAGAACAGGCTGGACTCTGATGAAAGAATTGAGTGGACCCTGAAGCTCTGCACACGGACACTGCCACCCAAGTCAAGCATGCGTTGTTGTTGCTGCAACACCGTCCGTTGTGGCCTGCCCCCCCCCCTGAGCCAAAGAAGAAAATCCACCCACAAAAACAAAGGAAATGGGCGGGAAGGACACAAAACTTCTTTGAAGTCTGAGTCACTCCTTCAGGGATCAGAGTTCCGGGAGTCTCCCTGAATCCTGGATCCGCCCCCGTTTCTATTGGGAGTTGGACGTGAAGTGTCTTTGCGCTCCACTCGAGGCTGCGTCTGCGCACCGCGTCTGCGCACACGGCGTATTGATCACGCACTCACTGCGCATGTTTGCTCTGCTACCTCGAGCTGAGGTTCTGATCACGTAAGAGCAGATCAAAACAGAGGCGCCGCAGATAGTGGGGTCCGGGCAGGTGCAGTCCATCAAGGGTCCGTCTTCACTCGTCGTGCCGTGACCTGATTCACGGCACCGGTTGCTTCATGCACCTTCAGTATCGGGTCACAGGCTCGTGCCCGCGCATTCGGCGAGGCACATGCTTGTAACTTCGATTCAGAGGGGAACGTCCGGGTCTGCTTCCCCCTTCCCACAGTGTGATGCAGTTTGGTTTTACATCTTCAGCAACACGCAGGGTCAACTCCAGTGGGTTCAGAGGGTGGGGCCTCGGGGCCTGCGACGGAACCCACGAACAATGTGTTCGATTGCTGGGGTCAGGAGTGGCACTGGTCTGGCTCGCGCCATACGCTGATCCTGGTTCGACCAGAGGGTCATGTGTGTGTGTGTGTGTGTGTGTGTGTGTGTGTGTGCGTGTGTGTGCGTGTGTGTATGCGTCCAATACCGGGTCTGCCAGGACAGGTGTGTGTGCTTGTGTGTGTGTGTGTGTGTCTCTGTCTTATTCCAGATCTTCCAGGACAGGTGTATGTGTGACAGTGTGTGCGTGCGCGCGTGTGTGTGTGTGTGTTTGTGTGCGTGCGCGTGTGTGTGTTCGTGACAACGGGGCGTGGTGCGTTCAGCACAGCCGCCGCTGCGCTCATCTGTCTCTGCCATCACTCATCCCGCTAAGGCGCTTACGCCGACGGCTGCGCGGTCAATAATTGATGATACCACGCTCAGGTCGTCGCGCTGCTGTGGGCGCGACTGGGCACTTGACGACACTGCGACATATGCCGCAGAAAACGCGTTGTCTGCAGCTGAAATAGTTCGCATGCGCACCACAGGAGAGGTGTGGACACCTTGAGAGAGGAAGCAGCAACGTGCTCGTGTTTTCACTGTACGTGCACGACGTCGTCGACGCTTGACGTGGCCACCTGGTGGACAGGTGGAAAACTGCGCGAAGAATCACGTTGCCGACGGGTCAAATGACGGTGGTCGTGTGCGTTGTGCTCATGCGTTGTTACTCAACGCCACCTGGATCCTGTATTGTGCCTTGGTTTTGCACCAACAATTCTCTTTGCTGCTCGCAGCTTCCAGGCTGCGTCTGGTGTGTGTCTTGTTGCGCCCAGGGGATTGTCCTGTGAATGGGCCTGTACTGCGCGCATTGAGGCACGGCTGGGTTGACTGAACAAGGTGTGTGCGTGTGTGTTCTGTGCGTGTGTGCGTGCGTGTTCTGTGCGTGTGTTGTGTGTGCGTGTGCGTGCGTGTGTGCATGTGTGCGCGTTGCCTCTGTGTGTGTTCGTTCGCTTAGTCACTGGCAGGGAATTTTATTTCCCGACACGCGCGGCCCGAATCTCCTTCTGCGATCGCCTTTCATTCATTGACATCATTTTCTGATTGACAACTGATCAGGTTCTGAGCCGCTTTGCATGGAAGTCATGAACAAGCTTTTTCCTTTGGAAGAACGGAGCTCACCGCATATCTTTGGGGGGATCGTTGGAATCTATTGATCAAAGAACCAGCACTGAGAGTGTTGCCATCTTTTGTTGTGAACAAAAACACAGCTGTGAAGCATCCCAATTTGTGTCAATGAAATGAGCAAATTTGCTTCTATTTATAGGCAGTGAGTCATCCTGTTTGGAAGTTGTTGCGTAAGTGTCGTTCCTGCAGTGCTCGTGGGAAAACTTCAGGGCGAGCAGCGAATGTTTCGAGTCAGCAGTTCTTGCAGCCTCAATGTGCTGAAATTCCTGAGTTTTCGTGGAACCTGGGTCAAAACCTTTTGGTTTTCGTGCTGCACCAAAAAGTTTACAACTTGTTTGCATCACTGTGCTGCACCGATTATGATTTTAGACACTGTGTGTGTGTGTGTGTGTGTGTGTGTGTGTGTGTGTGTGTGTGTGTGTGCGTGTGTGTGTGCGTGCGTGTGTGTGCGTGCGTGCGTGTGCGGGTCAAACTGTTCAGAAGACTGCTTTTCAGGCGAGTCCGTCTCAATTTTGGGTTGGTTCCAGACAAAACATCACGTGAGCCTGGTCGGGGTTTCTGCTGCAGACAGACTCCTGCAGACCCAGCTTCATGTCGAGTCAGATGAGACGTGCGGTTACATTGCGCAAGAATTCGCAGCTGCAGCTGCTGCTGTTCCCCAGCTGTCAGTCAGAGTCTTATGGTGCATCAGACCCCCACTGTAAGAACAGAACTGGGCAGCACTGTTCTGGGTCTGACAGGAATGCGGCAGTGTGTGTGTGTGTGTGTGTGTGTGTGTGTGTGTGTGTGTGTGTGTGTGTGTGTGTGCGTGCGTGTGTGTGCAAGTGGAGCTTTACTGCAGCATCGTGTATGTTCTCCTGGAGGTACAAATTCTACCATTCACGTGTTTTGTTTTGGAGCAAAATGGGCCCCTTTTTGTGCCGAGTGCGTGACATTTTCCTCTTTCTCTGTGTTCAAAGTTGAATTTGTCCCGGCTTGAGGGTCACTGCCCCCCCCCCCTTGACAAGATCCTGGACTCGCCCCTGGATAACTTCTGAGTTGAGCCTCCGAGCTCAGAGACGTGGAACTGGAGCTGTGATTGAGACCAAAAACGTGTCCGTGTCTCCAGTTTGATGACATCCAGTCTGCACTTCTTTATCCACTTGGATCGAGACCCACACAGTTCGGATGGAGCTGTGTGATCGAGACCACTCTGTGCACTCAACCCCATAAAACCATTGAATGGGTCTGATGTTGCGCCGAATTGCCCTGCTGTATTGGTTCGGGATCAAGAGCTGTCCACGGACCGGAGTGGGGTGCGTGTGGAATGCGTCGTTTCCCTTGTCCATTGTTATGGTGCAGGTCGCGTCCTCTGAACCAGTGTCGAGATCAGCCCACCCACCACCGTCTCGTGGAGAAAGCGCTGGGTTTGTCGAAATCGTGCCACACGGTGTTCTGTGTGGGGATCCTGTCCTCGTTAAGTGTGTCTGTCACACACTTCCAGGGTCGGGTTGGGCTCCTGGGTTGTCCGTTTTGACGCAGGATGGAATGAGTTGGGCTGATGGTGCATTGCCTTGTCCGACCCAGGAAGTTGGGTGAATGGTGCTGTACCCGTGTGAACTAGGACAGGGTCAGTCCGATCTATCGTCCCCGCCCTGCATGCAGGACAGACGGAGTCCGGTTGATCGGACTCACCCTGTGTGATCCAGGACAGGGCGATGACAGGCAGGAATTCAGCGTCACGAACCCGAGACGCAGCGCGGTCCGCGCACTGGACGATCCCCCCAGGAATGTCGCCACCGCCGGCAGCGGCGGCGCCACCGCGCGGAAGTGAAGTGACACTCGCATCTCCGTTGCATAAAAACCGGAGGAATGCAGAGCGTGTGTGTTGACCCAGTGTGCAGCGGTTTCCCCCACTTTGCTACAGCACACGGGACTTGGAACTGACCAGAGACAGTTGGACGAAACTGAGTGTGGTGAGTGCTGCGTTGGCGTCTTGAACACTCATGACACTGGAGACCTGGATGAATGACGAGGTGCACAACTCGGACTGATTCAGTTTCAGCTGGTAGTGGTTGGAAGGAACAGGAATATTGGGAGGAAGAAGACTGAGACGCAAGCGAGTCCGGTTGTTGGGTGCCCACCCCCCCGTGGATCCGCGTCTGAAACGTGGCTGGTTTGCTTGGGTGGTTCACTTCTAGTATTAGAAGTCCGTGGGCGCACCCCATCCCAGCTTTGTAGCAGTGAATGGGGAGGTAGGGAAGCAGGTGAGAATGGTGGGATCAAGGGAAGCGCCGCGCGGTGGGTGTTGGGATCGCACACCTGAGTACGGAGGATCCAAGGATCTGTGTGTTCGGGGGAGAGCGCGTGAGCGTGCGCATTGACCTCCGCCTGGCAGAGCAGGAACGGTGGCAGTGCGTGCAGTCTGTGCTGATATCCACTGCTTGGAAGCGTGGAGCATTGAGAAATTCAATGGATTATGTAGTTTTGTCGCCAAGATGGAATGTACTGAGGGCTGTTTGGATGAAAGACAAGCTTTTTGGCACCATTCACAACGAGTGAAAGGCTGATTGCAGCAGACAACCCTCATGACAGCTTTGGACCTGACCGGTGAACTTGGAAAACGGGAGGTTGTGCCGCATGCTGCGTGGCCGGGTCTTCTGCGTTGAGTGGACTTGGACTGAACTGCGACAGAAGGTCGGGGGCAGTGGGTGCGTTTGATCATCTGTGAACTGTGACACTGGACCACAAGTACTGATCCAAAGAGTGTGGGTCCATACGTGTTGCACAGAGAGTGGTAGGTAGCGCGTCCCTGTACTTCGTGTTGTCCGTCAGGCAGCAGTGATCACGTGTACGTGTCACGTGTCTGAGCTGCAGCGTTGCCTTCCGGTTCTGCAGCTTGTGGTGTCGCCCCCTGTTGGAACCACTTTGGGCTGGCGCATGCTCGTTCCACCGCCTTTGGTGGATGACTAGCACGTGGATTTGTTCCACACTGAACTTCACAAGTGGCTTCTCTGTTCAGTGTCTCAACACTTTGTGTCGTGGCCATAGCAACCGAACAGGTGGGCGCACTTTCAGCCACGGTCTCACGTGACGGTTTCCGAGGCGATTGGAGGCCGAGTCCAGTGTTTGTGAAATCTGGAAGGACTGTGCCCGCGCAGTTCCACTTGAGCTCTGACTCGTGAGCCGGGGCGGGTCAGTTTCCAGGCATTGCTGAGTCGTTATCGCGCTGCTTACGAAGTGGCAACACGTTCACTCAGGCAAACCTCCGAGGCTCGTGCGGAATGCGCCGAGCGGTCAGGCCCTGCGTGGTGTGAAGAAGGGAGGGAGGCTTGCCGTGTGTTGTGCTCTGGGTTCGACACGCACACACGAGGCTGTGTGTGAAATGGGTGTTTTTCAGGGGCGCAGATGAAGGGAGAAGCCCCTCCGTGAAAAGATGCAGAGGAGCGAGGATTCTTTTTTCCCTCGCACAATGAACTAACCTGGAAAACGTGTGTGTGACGCGTGGTTTCTTCCCTTTGACAGCGTTCGTTTGTTGAAAAGCAGACGTCAATGCAGTCAACAGATCAAAAGGGACCTTGATGGAGGTGTGGGGTCACCTGTGATGTTCAGACTTCCGACAATTTTGGGAAAAGATGAAGGTCTCCTGACGCGAAGGTCTCGTGGCTCAGTAGTCAGCTGTTCGGTCCAGGCCCTGGCGCGTTTGTCGGCTGCTCCTGTTCGCCCGCCCGCCCGCCCGCTTGCCGCGTGCCTGACCGACTGAAGCTGGTCCGACATCATGCCGTGTGATCCTCTCCGTGCTCTGAGTGAGTGAGTTACGCAACGCAACGCTCGGCCGCCAACCCCCCCCCCCTCGGTACCCGTCCCCCCCGCCGGCCTCGATTGCAGCTGGCAGTGAGAGGCTCAAGCCGAGCTGTTCGAACTCACGACAAACAGTTCAATACGCTCCGGCCCGCTTTACGGAGACGCGTGTTTACACACACAGTGAAGTCAAGTACTCGTCATGCGTGTCTGAGTATGGGAATCAGGACAGGGGGGAGGAGCAGGGGGTGGGATCGTGCAGTAGGGTCGCGAGGGGCCTCGTCCCTCCTCTCTCGGCGGCCTTGACGACCCTTCGTATGGTGTTTGGGGACCAGAGTTGTTTCACGGGTGCTCGATCTGGAAAGCTTGACCTGGAACCAGCGTCCACGGTTGCTTATTTCCCTGTTCCACCTGACCAAGCGCTCTTCCGCTTGCATCACTCAACAAAAATTTAGCACAGAAAGACTGACAAACGAGAAGCAGTGCTCAAGGCAACTGCAGTGCGAAGTCCCTTGCAGCGTTGCAGTGGCGTTAATGTCATCAATTCTTCCTTGTTTATCAATTCTTCCTGGTCC
>JAAUXT010066531.1_pt1 | contig 11287 bp, 11 predicted proteins | sample 7278171 | NCBI WGS metagenome assembly JAAUXT01 (sample SAMN14350112, study PRJNA611818) | marine sediment metagenome | isolation source: surface marine sediment (1.8m) | place: French Polynesia: Moorea | collected 2018-08 | reverse complement strand
GGGACTGACCTGGCCCCGTAGCTCTGGGTGTTGGGCGGGACTGACCTGGTGTTGGGCGGGACTGACCTGGCCCCGTAGCTCTGGGTGTTGGGCGGGACTGACCTGGTGTTGGGTGGGACTGACCTGGCCCCATAGCTCTGAGTGTTGGGCGGGACTGACCTGGCCCCGTAGCTCTGAGTGTTGGGCGGGACTGACCTGGCCCCGTAGCTCTGGGTGTTGGGCGGGACTGACCTGGTGTTGGGCGGGACTGACCTGGCCCCATAGCTCTGGGTGTTGGGCAGTGCTGCTGCGGCGCATGTCACGCAGGCGTCTGGAGGCGGGTCCGGAGGCTTGGTGTCGCCCTGCAACAAGACGTGAGGAGGGCTCAGTGGAACTCCGCGCACATGGGCGGATCTGGGAGTGTTGAGTGGTTGTACACCTGACGCCCGATCAGACGTAGCCAACACGTCACTGGATGCTGCTGCATCTCTGTGGGATACGCACGCAGCAACCGATTCAGAGAACATAATCTGCGCCCAAGCAAGGTTCGTTCCGAAACGTTGCGGTTCTGAAGGGCGGATTCTGATATTCCTGAAGGGGGCGTTGGTTCCACCTCCAGGGCCGATTGAAACTTGGTTTTCTAGGTGGTGGTGGGGTGGGGGCCAACATGGGAATGGGCGGTACGAGATTCACAGAGATTGAAACGAGGCGGACTCACCTTCGCGTCAAACTGCTTCATGAAACCCCAGTTCTCCTCCCTGTTAATACGAGACACACTTGAGTCACAACAGAGAGAGAGAGAGAGAGAGAGAGAGAGAGGGAGAGAGAGAGAGAGAGGGAGGGAGGGAGACAGACAGACAGACAGGCAGACAGAGGGAGAGAGAGGGAGAGAGAGAGAGAGAGAGAGTAAGAGACAGACAGACAGACAGACACACAGACAGAGGGAGACAGGAAGAGAGGGAGAAAGACAGCAAGAGCATGGGAGAGATCAGAGAGAGAAGAGAGAGATGAGACAGAGAAGACAGAGAGGCAGAGACAGAGAGAGAGAAGGAGAGAGAGTGAGAACAAGAGAGAGACAGAGACAGAGAGAGAGACAGAGAGAGAGACAGAGACAGAGAACACATCGGGATGTTTTTGCACTGAGACTGGATCCCCATGAGCCCAGGGGAAGGAGCCCTGGATCCCCCGCTGACGCAGTGTGGATCCACCCCCGCGGAGAGTCAAGTCGAGGACGCCGGTATCAGGTGCGCGACGTCGTGAGTGTTTCAGTGTTGCCTCGCAACGCAGGAATGTGAGGCGTCGGTGTGTAGGATTGTCAGCACGCGGCCCGTGTCTCGGTTCCGCACACAGATTCGTGCAAACACGCACGCACACGCTCAGACAGACACATTTTGAGCCGCAGTTTGTGTGTGTGTGTGTGTGTGTGTGTGTGTGTCTGTCTGTCTGTCTGTCTGTCTGCCCTTTTGTCACCCCTTCCGGTCACCTCGACTTCGCAGTTCTCCCTCTCTTTGTGTGTCTGTCTGCATGGACCTCTTTCTATTGCCAACAAAACATTCTCTTTCCCGTCCCGCAAACCCTGTCCTGGTTCCTTCCTTCTCCCTCCTCCCACTCACCACTCGCGGACGCCCCTCTGCTCGGCCGTCACCGTCTCCCTCCACGCCGCGTCCTGCGCCACGACGTCGCGCGTCCCCCCGGCGTCTCCCCGCCGGCGCCCCGCCGGCTCCACGCCCCCCGCCGCCGGCCCAGCCGGCAGCCGCTGCGCCGCAGGGATACAGTTGGTGTGGTACTCACTGTAAAAGAGACGACATGTGGTTACTAAGGTGACGAGGTCATGTGATGTCCACGTCTCTGACGCGAGACGCTGTCTGGGGATAAAGGCTGCAGAGTGCTGGACCTGGATGTGGATTGCGCCCGTAGAGGGAGCCTGTCTCTCTCTGACGTCACCCGGTGTGGGGGGAGTCTGTCTCTCTCTGACGTCACCCGGTGTGGGGGGAGCCTGTCCCTCTCTGACGTCACCCGGTGTGGAGGGAGCCTGTATCCCGCGGATGTCGTGCGTAGGTTGAGATGCGAGATGCGTCCTGCGTCCCTCATATCCGCTTAGTGCGCACGTGACTAATCCAGTCCAGTCAGAAGACGCTGATCCTTGTAGAAGGGCGGCACTGTGGATCTGGGGTCTGGGTCACACTGAATGCGTCACTGTTCAACTCAAATGGACATTGCCCCGTTACAGCAACGCATACAGAGAGCCGTGACGGAAATTACAGCAAATCAACTGTTCTCACTCTGCAAGATTCGGGGTTTTTTGCACAGGCAGGGCGGCTTCAGAATTTTTGACGCGCGCGTCAAAATTTTGACGCGCAGGCGTCAAATTTTCCTGACGCCCAATGGCGAGCAACAAAAAAAACAAAACAACAAAACTGTGCCCTTTTCAAAATTTTGACGCCGCGTCATCTGTGTGAAAACCCTGTTTCACACTGAACGCGTCACGCATTGCGTCGCTGTGAGCCTCAGTCCATGTGCGCAATGCCCATTTGACTTGCGTGAAGACGCCACGCGCGCGAACATGACCTTGACCCTGAGAGCGACCTTCAGAACGTCTCCCGTTTCCGGATCCTCTGACAGAAGTTCCTGAGTTTTCTTCGTCCAGTGTTGACGTGTGATGTCAGTTTCACTGTTCGCACGCAGACTTGGCGCGATGTCAGTGGCTATTTTGCCGTCATTCGACGGTCACTTTATTCAGCAGTTCCAGTCCCCGTCCGTGATCACCAACGTTTCTTTCAGTTTTCCATACAAAGTTTCGACCTTGAATGTGATAATTCAGAAAACCAACAGTGAGATTTAAAGATGGCAGAATCAACACAGGAATTCGACCACGTGTGGCGAGGAAGAAACTGTGGAGAACAGAGAAACAGGAAGGTGGGGTCCAGAGGAGGGGTGGGTCCTGAGGAGGGATGGGTCCAGAGTAGGGAAGGGTCCAGAGGAGGGAAGGGTCAAGTGGAGGAAGGGTCCAGTGGATGGAAGGGTCCAGTGGACGGAAGGGTCCAGGGGATTGAAGGGTCCAGGGGAGGGAAGGGTCCAGAGGAGGGAAGGGTCCAGTGGAGGAAGGGTCCAGTGGATGGAAGGGTCCAGTGGACGGAAGGGTCCAGGGGAGGGAAGGGTCCAGTGGAGGGAAGGGTCCAGTGGAGGGAAGGGTCCAGGAGGGAAGGGTCCAGAGGAGGGAAGGTGGAGGGAAGGGTCCAGTGGAGGGAAGGGTCCAGTGGAGGGAAGGGTCCAGGAGGGAAGGGTCCAGAGGAGGGAAGGTGGAGGGAAGGGTCCAGTGGCGGGAAGGGTCCCATCTTTGGGTCCAGTGGGGCAGGGATCCAGCCATGGGGGATGGGGTCTTGTAGGGCTGAGCGTCCAGTGGTGTGCTTTTGGTCTGGGTGTGAGACTCAGTCAGGTCGGAGTAGGGCCCAGGGCAAGCCAGAGGCACACCAGAACCGCCAGGGGGCAGGACCCAGTTGGGTGCAGATGTCTCTTGAGGTTGGGACCCAGTGGGTTGGAGGCTGCCGTGCGGCATGATGGGTAAACCTGAAAGGTGTCCTTGTTGCGAGCGTATCACACAGGGGCAGATCTTCATCCCACAGAACCATAGGAGGGCAGTGACTGCAGCTGCACAGCAAAGGGTCTTGACACGTCAAGCCAACACAGGATTTTCTGTCCCTGCAGGTGTGTCCAAACAATGGAGACCCCCTCTTTGCACCAGACTCTCCACTGTTCGGTCCCCGCCCTGATAAGTGAAGTGACAATGCTCCCATTGTTTGTGCATTGTTTATCGCGTTAATCATTGTTATGCACGTGACAACAGACTTCCAAGAGCTTGAGCTGCAGATCCAAATGAGTGGGATTCAAACACTGACACGGGCGGGTAGTTTCCTTCAGAAAACTTGGGAAATCCCCTGAGTTGAGCAGTTGAAGTAAATGTCTCTTTGGTGTAATAAGGCGAAAATAGCTATTTTCTGGTTTTGAACAAAGCCTCAACCTGTCAAAATGGGGACTCTTGTCAACAAGAATTGCTCTCACGTCACTGAAGGTTTTGGATCCAAATTAAACAAAGACAAGGACAAAGAGCAAAGAGCTTTCATTCGTTGTGAACCTTCAAATGCAGTGACGAAAAGGAGTTTTCACACAGACAGGGCGGCATAAGATTCTTTGACGCTGGCGTCAACATTTTGACTCGCGGGTTTCAAAATTGACATGACACCCAATGGAGAGCATCAAAAACGGTCGAGTCCGTTCCTGGTGTCGCGCGTCGTCTGTGTGAAAATCCCAAAAGTGGTGCAGTTAGTTAACTTGACCCATCACGCTTCTCAGTTGTTTGTCGACGGAAAGACAAAAGGGAATGAACACACGCCCATGGCTCCACCCACCTTGTCTTGTAGTAGCCATAGCGCGCTGTGTCCTCCATTGCTCACCCAGCGGGCACCAGTGGAAAACACGTGAGTGAGAGAGTTGGAATCAGCTTCGTGACAAAAGCCTTGAGGTGAAGAGAAATGTGCAGCGTGGGAGAGACAGGCTTGATCTCAAGTGAGGAACACATGCAGATCTTGAAGACGGAGGCGGACCATGGGTCGCCATGGCTGCAGGGGTGGCGCAGGGAGGGAGGGAACAAGTCTGCGTGAAGCCGTTTTGTCGTTGGTACTGTCGACGTCAAAACTCAACGTCAAAATTTTACCTGATGCCCGATTGGTGGGCATCAAAAATTGGTCCAGAACATTCTTTGACATTGTCAAAAAAACACACAGATAAAGTTGATGCCGTCACCAATGTGAAAACCGCTTGAACCAGGCCGGACGTAGTGTTACCTCCACCTGTTTCTCAGTCTCAGTCTCAGTTCAATTCTGAGGCTCTGGTTCTTCTGAGCAGTACATTTTGGTGTCGCACCAGAGACTCAGAACTGAACTGAACTGAGACTGAGACTGAGAAACAACAGGTCAAGGCACGTCTTTCATGCGGCCCTAGACGAAACACGAAAACCCCTGTTGTCAGTATCTGGAGGTCAGCTGGTAGAGGTCAGCTTCAAGGTTGTTTTTTCTTCATTGGTGACGCGCGGTCGTCTTTTTGACGTCGGCGTCAAAATTTGACGCTGAACCCAATGGTGGAATTTTTGACGTCAGCCCAGAAAACGACCTCACATCATGTGCACCCAATGTGATAACCCCTTCAATCTCCATGCGTCCCGCTTCTTGAATGCACCCCCCCCCCAAGAACGGACGCGGTCGCCCCCTGAGTGAACCTCGGATCAGCAGCAGTGCCTTGAGTTGAGGAGCGGCTGAGTGGCGCGTGCCGTCGCGCACCAAATCTCGAGTGCTGCGTGAACATGCGAGAGGTCAGCGGAAGACAGGGTTCTCACACTGTAAAAACATCGTTCCTGTGATTTCACTACTTTTCGAGACCTTTGGTCGAGAAAGGAGTTGTGTGATTGAACAGGAACCCTTTTGTGAGGTGAGAAGTCATTTCTACATTTCGTAGACAATACACGAGCTCTGTGCGACAGTGTCCACACAAACCTGACCAGAGAAGCGCGCGCGTCTCACCTCGAGGTCCTGACCCCAGGCCACTGCTCATTGGCGGTGCCCATGGTGATGGCGTCTCTCCTCAGCCACTGTCCTCTCTCTGCTGGCTGTCTCCTTCCTGTGGTTCTCTTCTGGTTCTTTGCGAGTTCTCGTTGGTTCTTTCTCGTTGTCAATTCTGTGTTGCTCTTTGTTATCTCCCAGTTCTCTCCTGTTCTTTTGAGATCTCAGTTTTCTCTTCCCAAGAACGCCCAATTGTGACACGGATCACAAATAAACTTTTGCCATGGAGGGCTCGTAGTGTGACGCACAACACATAGCCAGAAAGCGTGGGCCTGGAAACCCAACACAATAGAAACTGGAGCAGGAGGATCAGCGGAGAAGATCCGTGTCGGGAGATAGAGTTTCAGCCATGATCCGCACGAGCGTCCGGTCAGGGGTGTCCGCCGGATCCAGTCAAAGGGTTGGGGAGGGGCTGGTCTGGTTCTGGATGGGGGTTGGGTTGGGGGACTGCTTCCTTGAAAAAATGAACGTGTTCAAATGGCACATTTGCGAGGTTCAGCACAGCTTGATTTTACACGTGCTGTGCCCCAATTGACAGATCGGTGGCATACATGACAAAATTTTGCATCACATGAGCAGTTGAGAGCCAATGACAAGTCACCAAATGGTATTTGTGCCCCCGATCTGGCAATTGGGGCACGTCAGAAAAGGAGCGCACGTATTTGCTGAACCTCCCTATTTTGAGCCGCAGGCGCCAAGCGCTGGACGAAAAACTGACGTTTTTGGCGGTTGTGAGGCAGGTCCCCCCCCTTGCACCCTTGCCTCCGCACCCTTGCCCATGGGGCCACCTGAGGCCATTTTGTGTTGGGGGTTTACTCGCGGCTGCAGTGTGTTGTTGTGCCACATCTGGGGCGCAGGATTCCAAATCCTCTCCCCATCAACCTCTCAGATGGACCCTTGCTGGAGAACCACAAACATACGCATGAATTTCGGACTTCACTGGTGTTCCATCGAGGACTCTTCAAATTCAAAGGGTGGTTCCTGTGTTGTAATCAATTTGAATTGTGGGACATGCGACGCTCACGCACGCAGAATGAACGTGAACAGTATTTCTGTGGTCGTTCAATCTTTATTCGTCCACAAATACAACATGACAGCGAAGGGAACCAGAATGAGCACGACGCATGCGCAGACAGCGCACGTCGCTGACGACCGGAAGTGAACGCCGATTGGTTGTCGTGGAGACGCCGCGATGTCATTGGCCAACTCCAGGTCTCCTAGTTCGTCTGTAAATGCAGAAATGTGTCCAAGGGACTCGACATCTTTCAAAGACCAAACGGCCAAAAAAACTGGGGTGTGTCTTTGAACAAAATTTCACACCATGAAAAATGCACCAAGCGTGGACAGGAGAGAAGAATCTTTGAGGGACCGGAAATGCAGACCGGAAGTGAGATGGTAAGACCGGAAGTGCTCACCGGAAGTGATGTTTTCGCCCTCGAGACGCTTGTACATGGAGAAGTCCCTGAGCTGCTGGTTGCGTTGCTTGAAGTCCTCGAGGATCCCCATGGCGGGAACCTGCGTCAATTGCGTCACCTGCGTCACGTGACGTCGCTTTGACGTGAACAACAGAACGTCATGACGTCATGGCGTTGTTGCTTTGACGTGAACAACAGAACGTCATGACGTCATGGCGTTGTTGCTTTGACGTGAACAACAGAAAGTCATAACGTCATGGCGTTGTTGCTTTGACGTGAACAACAGAAAGTCATAACGTGATGACGTTGTTGCTTTGATGTGAACAATAGAACGTCATGACGTAACAAAGGACACCATCACAAAGAAATACTACATCTCATTGATTTGCACGGCAGGCTGAAAAGAAACACCTGGTTCTGCCAACTTCGGACACACCAAGCTGGTGAAGACTGAGAAGGAAAGGAAAATGGGCAAGTTGAGGAGTATGTGTGCCCTGCCCTGCTCGGTGTGGACACATATGAAAACCATACTGGGCGACGTCAGCCATTGACCTCACTCGGCCAGCCGGGACACGCAAATCGATCACAACCAATGAGACAGACTTCCTGAGAACTCCTTATACGCAGCAGATCTTTCCCCTTGTTCCGCGGTCCTACCTTCTGTTGTCAGGCTCTGTACAGCACGGTGCTTCAGATTCTCAGCGATCCCCCAACGGTGTCGTTGTCTCCTGTTTTCAGACTGTTTCACCCTGGGTGCGCCAACCGCCACATCAATGGCGAGTTTGAGCAAACAGCCCGCAACAAGGAAACGCAGGCGCAAACGTAACTTTTGACTGTCACATCAAGCCAAAAGTTACATTTGCATTTGCGTTTCCAGGGTTGCGGGCTGTCTGCTCAAACTCCCCATTCAGGAGTTTTCACACAGGCAGGGTGGCGTCCGGTTTTTTTACGCTGGCGTCAAAAATTTTGACGCACGGGTATCAAACGTGACACCCAATGGAGGGCGTCAAATAGAAGGTCCAGTTGGTTCCTGGCCTCGTGCCAAAATTTTGACGCTGCGTCATCTGTGTCAAAACCCCTCTGTTTACTGCACTGGGCCGTGCCTGTTGTCTTGATCGTTGATGTGACATATCCAGGGTGAAACAGGTTCCAGATCTACTGGGCGACGTCACAACCTCACACTCAATGGGGGTTTTCACACAGGCAGATTATTTGACGCTCACATCACAAAATTTGATGCGCAGGCGTCAAATTTAGCATGGCGCCCAATGAAGAGCACCAAGAAAATGGTTCAGCCCATTTCTGACGTCGCGTCAAAATTTTGACGTCGCGTCATCTGTGTGAAAACCCTCAAATCTGACGTGACGTCAGCTTGTTCACGACTGCGTGCTCTGCGGTTGCGTCGTGCGTTGCTTCCGGTGTACGAGTCTGCGGACGCGGCGTCATCGCTCACGACGCAGCGTCCATTGACGTGCACAGAGGACGTAACGCACGACACGTGACGTATCCAGGCGACATACACCACACTGCTCGTTGGTTCAACTGGGAACGTGAACGCGCACACATCTTTTCGCGCGGAAAGCTGGGACATATCCTTTCAAGCTGAAGCACGCGTTTGAAAACACACTTCCTCCAGCCATAATCCAGAGCCCAAGACCAGATGCAGGGACACCAAGAGCTTCTCATGGATTCCCGAAGTCTTGCACGCACACCTGGGTCCACACACGCACGCACTCACATCACATCCACCCACCCGCCCACCTTCCTTTCCAAGTCCATGTAAGTTTTGTTCATCTTTAAAGTGTCAGCCTGAAGTGTCAGCTTCCGTGTAGTTGTGCGGCACGTTGTGCGAGATGTATATATGGCAATTCAATGCGGGTGGCTTGACGCAAGTTTGACGCATCTGTTTCAAAAATCGATGGGTCCGGCTGCTGCAGTCATCAACGCGCGTTTTGTTGGGATGCGTCACTGGGGAAGGTCAAAGGGCAGGGCGGATCCAGGGGCCGCGGTGACTCTGGTTCGGGCTGCAAGATCCATCAGATTATGCTTCCAGTGCTGGTGATCAGTTGTGGTGAGTGGTGTGTGTGTGTGTGTGTGTTTGTGTGTGTGTGCGTGTGTGCGTGTGTATGCGTGTGTGCGCGTTTGTGCGTGTGTGTGTGCAGCTCTGCTGCGCCGGTAGCGCTATGCGCACACTCCACAGTGAATGTCACGTGTTCACTGCACTGCAGTGCTACAGCCTTGGTTCTGGAGAAGGCTGTGTCGGATGGAGTAAGAACAAACACACATACCCAAGGGTACTTCCAGCTGGTTTACTCAGTCCGAAGGAGAAGTATCTGCACAAGGTGGGGGTTGGACGCGCAGCTTTTGAGTAAGCTTTGGAGGCTGGCTTGAAGAACAGAGCTCTTCAGCTTTGGACAGCTTTGCTGAAGCAGTTGCCCCAAGCACTCAGCTCTCCAACCAAAGCTGGATTACACGCTTGGGAAGATGCGATATCTTCCACACGACATGAGTACCAGCGAGAGACCCAGATCCACTGGAAACCTGAAAGTTCTGGGGTCCTGGAGCCACTGAAGGTCTGGATCCACGGACCCTGCATCTGAAGGAGCTCTGAATCCGCCGGAGACATGAATACATCAGAACCAGGATTCATTTGGACTGGGACCCATTGGGATCCAGTTTTTGATCTCTGCGCTAAATCCAGTTTGATTTGCGCGCGCGTGGAGCGGGGACGGAAGCGCGCAGTGCGCAGGCGCGCGCGCACATCTGCTGGACGCCGCATCTGCGTCTACAGTCCGCGCGCGCAAAACAAGATGGAACTCCAGGCTGAGAAGGTGCTGCCACCTTGCGCTCAGACGTTCTGACACGGTCCAAACTGAAGACTCAGAAACACTTTTTGGCAACAGTTACTTCAGAGCAAGCAAAAAAATTGAAATTATTCAGACACAAAAACAAGAAAAAACATTTGACAAGAAACAGGGCCAGTTGGTAGAGCTTGACACTGCAAATCCTGAGGTCCAAGGATTCAACCCCAGTGTAGCCAGGGGAGAAAACACTTGAGGCAATACAGTGACCAGTGTGTTGTCGACCGCACGGGCTCCGGTCACCTGGCCATGTGGAGTGATGTGCAGAAAAATTCACAAGAGAAAGATGTTTGGAACAAAGAAAAATTCTATTGGGCCAACAGCTCACATTTTGGCCGCAGCCACGGGATATAGAGACCCGTTAAAGATTCTGCTGCCAGAAATGGACGCACTCGTTTCTACCATCATCTGGCAGCAGAGAGACGCTGCCTGTGTTGCTGCGCATCCCGCTCGCGCAGCTTCACTTTCCATAGCGCAGCGACTGTAGCTGCGACAATTATGCTGGGCGGGGGCCGCTGAAGCTGCTGCTGTTTCCTGCGCATCTGTGGGACACAGCGAGGCTCAGCAGCTGGGCCATCACAATACAATTCATTCCAATACAATACGAGTCATTGTGAATTGTGATACGAGCTACAAGTCTTGCCATTCTATCTGCTGGATTTACCCAGAGGTGAGTGAATGCTTGTTGCATGTGTTGTGGAGTGCAGTGCAGAGGAAATGGGGATGGCAGTGAGGGTTTTGGAGGGAAAAGCTACGTTTGGCAGTCGTGTATTTTGGTTCCTGTCCCGTGGCCCAAATTGGGGACACAGGCGAAGGTCATTTTTGGGGTTTGTGCCAAAAACACCCACGACCAAGGTTACACGTGCTGTGTGATCATGGAGAGTTGGAGTGGGTGGAGATGGCACTGTGGCAACAATGTCTCCCATTATTCTGCATGAGATTCATTCACTCAATGGTGTCACATTGCATGCTTTCCACTGTTGCCTTCATATCTTCCTTTCATTGCAAAAAGGGGCTGGTTGAGCATCACTCCCGTTGGTCTCGCTGACCTGACATCTGCTTTGCACAGCTTCATATGTACCTTTCAACAGTGTGCACATTCTCTTGTGGATCTGTCCCAACTGACACTGCCTGTTTGACACTGGCACTCAACACCACATCGCAGAGGATAGCAGAGGCACCAATGAGTTAATTGATGATCAGCACGCCTTTTTCCATGCGATACTTCTGCGCCTTTTGTTTGGACAAAAGGCAGCCCTGTGTGACTCTGATCCTTCAGTATCCTGTATGGCTGTGTCTCATTGCACAGAAAAATAGCTCCATGGAGCTCGCGGTGATTTGAGGAAATTTCAGTTGCACTGATTTGGCTTGCTCTGATTTGGCTTGCTCTAATTTGGCTCACTCTGATTTGGCTTGCTCT
>JAAUXT010010167.1_pt1 | contig 11287 bp, 10 predicted proteins | sample 7278171 | NCBI WGS metagenome assembly JAAUXT01 (sample SAMN14350112, study PRJNA611818) | marine sediment metagenome | isolation source: surface marine sediment (1.8m) | place: French Polynesia: Moorea | collected 2018-08 | reverse complement strand
GTGACACCATAGAGGAAGGTAGCCTAAACCACTGAGCTCCAACTCATACTCTACAATAAACTATACTACAACATCACTACTGGGGCTTCACTCATATATACAACACTATGGAGGGGTGACTCTGTTTTTACGCTCGAGGGGGAATACCTTTCGGGGCCGCGACTTTGAGGCTCTAATAGGGTAGTCACAAAAGGCTTCAATGACAATAGTTGACCCTCGTGCACGTGTAAAGATATTTCTCGGTGCTCACTGGAGTCTCAGTCAGTCACACTCACAGAGGGAACGAGATTTGTCTGAATCTGAAACTCGCACCTGAACTGAAAAATTCTCCCTCAACCGTGCAGTTGTCCTTCCGTGCATGCACGAGGAACGGGTGGTCTCTGGATTGGATCTTGTTATTCCAAATCCAGTCCCCGTGCTGGACCCGGCCCTGAGGAAGCAGGAAATGAAAGGTTCCCGCAGACACAAGTAAAACCTCGTAACAACCCTCTGGCGTTTCTGTCTATTTCCGAACAGAATGAAAGCATCACGTGTTAGAGTGTTTGTTTTGCTAGTTTCTTCCATTAACAACAGACACACAGTTGGCACCATCAAATCGTCAACATAAATTGAGCAAAGGATATTATTGACAGTTCCTGCTCCATTTGTCTTGAATCCTTGAATACACAGTACACACCAGAGGCGGAACGGGGTGTGTGTAGAATCAGGTGGATCATCATCCAATTTCCAAATTCTTCCACGCGAAGGCCAGAAAATATGACACGTTCAGTTCTCAGCCGGAAACATTTCAGACGTGTATACCCCATTGGAGCAAAGTCATATTCCGCACTCGGCCGTGAATCTCCTTGGGAGAGGGAGTACTCCTTCGCGAAGCCCGTCCCTCCTCATCAAACTTGAGTGGAGCTGGTGAGACCCAGGAGCCCTTGACGTCAGTTCGTTGTGGCAATGTACATGAGGAAAAAATCTATGGACACAGAAGAAAATCCACGAGGATCGGGTCACTCCAGACGGCAGAAACCACAGTCACGTGGTCTTTGACCTTGAACTTCGAAGGAGCCAGCACACCTTCGTCACGCCATTTCTACAGGTTCTGTCAGTTCATCTTCCATCGAGTGTTCCATCAGTGACTTCATCACGAACGTCCATCACACACTGTTGTTGAACAAGTGTAAACGTAGGGCAGACCCTGAAGAAAATCTCGAAGCAAATGGTGTGTTTTGTCTTTTTCCTTCCTTTTGGAAAAACCTCAAATTTACAAAAGAAATACCTGAGAATAACACTGCTCGAATGTTCTTCGCATTACGAGCGCTTTCGCGCCACACATCACAATGTCATCACATGTGAGAACGAAAATGTCAAATCCACCGAAGCAAGTATTCCACGACGGAACACTGACTGACTGAACACCAGGCGGAATCTGTATGTGGAAGACGTCACACACCCGGCCTTGGAACGCTCAGGCCAGGGATCTTCGGTCCTGGGGCATTGACCTGCGCAACGCTGTATTTCGTCCTTGATGATGGAACAACGAAGCTCGGAACACTGTACCTGGGAACCTTGGGGGGCAGGACGGGAGAAGTTGGAGGACTGGGGCTTGACAGATGAAGTCCTGGGATTTTAGGCCCTGGAATGTGGATTGGTGGAAGAATTGGAACAGGGAGCATTGCCACACTGAATGTGGGAAGAAAGGGTTCTGCAGGACTGGGTCCTGGAGCTGTGGGTCCTGGAGCTGTGGGTCCTGGAACTGTGGGTCCTGGAACTGTGGGTCCTGGAACTGTGGGTCCAGGAACTGTGGGTCCTGGAACTGTGGGTCCTGGAACTGTGGGTCCTGGAACTGTGGGTCCTGGAACTGCGGTTCCCAGACGACTGGGTCCTGGAACAAAGGTTTGAGGGTCTTGATCATTCTCGGCAGCACTGCAGCCTTGGCATTCTGACGCCGAAGTGCTTTGTGAGGCATTTGCGATGATTGCTGAGATCTCCTGCACAACTTCGGCTGCTGAGATTCTGTCACGTGGCTCGAAGCACGTCATGTTCCCGATGACCTTTCTGACCTGACCCCACAAGGTCATGTTGGTGCACTGTTCCTCCTTCACTACCGCCAGGGGCTCCTGTCCGCAGGTTTTTCTCTCCCACATGAGCAGTCCTGCTGGTATGTGCAATTCTGAGGCTTCATTTGGTGTCTCAATTCTTGGGAACAGATAAGGATTTTCTTGGACTACACCCAGGAAGGTCAGACCCATGGCAAAGATATCAACATTTCTGTGATAGTTGATTTTGCCATCTGCATTTCTCTGGAAGAACTCAGGAGCCTTGAAGGCCTGGGTTCCCACATTGCTGGTCATCAAGGAAGTACTGACTCGATCATCAAAGAATTTACTCAAAGTCAGTCAGTTTTGCTATTGCTGGGATCCCACCAACCAGGACATTTTTGGGTTTGATGTCCCTGTGGACAACATTCTTGCCATGAAGGTACTCAACACCTTTGGCAATATCTGCCATCAGTTGAAGTACTTTCTGGTTTGAAAGAGCATTGCTTGCCTCTTTGCCTGTCTTGAGGTAGTCCTCCAGATCACCATGTTCACACAGCTCCATGAAGACCCAGACTGAATTCCTCTGGTGCAACACCTCATGTAGCCTGGCAATATTCTGGTGTTTCAGACTGACAAGTCTTTGCAGATCTTCAGCAGCTTGGGCCAGTTTCGCTTCGTCTTTGTCGTCAATTCTCTTGGCAGCTATTCTCTCACCATTTTTATCAGTGGCTGAGTGCACAGTTCCAAACGACCCTCGCCCCAACACAGAGTCGGTATCAATGGTGTAGTGCAGTTTGTACAACATTGTCAAGTTGTCAAATTGTTGCAGGAAAATTTGCCGTCAAATCTTCTGTTCCTCCAGCAAGTCAACCTTCGGCTTCGCGTGGCTGTTCTCAGTGCAGGTCTGAAAGAGAAAGGAGAACACGGGTCAGTGGGCAGTTCTGGACGCGCTCCATGTCACATCCGGACGAACACGTCCGTTAAACACTGAGTGCAGATGAGACACAACGCAACATGCTGACCAACAACGTCACGCAGCGAAAAATAACGAGAAGGTTCAGCACGATTCTGCAATCGGTCCGGTCTGCGTGGCTGATGTTATTTGAGTGACAGCGCAGGGGTGTGTTTTGTGATTCCACTGGTTTCTCCCAACGATGCACATGGAGTTCTGCTGATAGGCCACACCTCCACAGACTAATACAAGGAGGAGGGACCCAGCAGAGGTTTCTCCAGTTTTCACGCGCGAAAACCCTAGACTCGGACGTGTGGTCATTCCCCATGGTGACATGTGTACGTGTCTTCTTGAAACAACGTGCAAATCTATGGCAACCATGGTTCTGTTTTGCACAAAATTTCAATATGTGGACGTTTTGTCTGGTGTGTTTTGAGGTTTCCACGGATCTCCCGTGCGGTTTGGGGATGAATTTGAACACCAACGGGGGCCTCCCCAACAACGAACAAAGCCATCCGTGGTAGACCCGAGGCTTCACAGAGCTGGTGATAGGTCCTGCAGTTCTGTGAGACCTCTTAGAACCGTACGAGGCAAGAAATTTAAGTACCCAATCGGGCGGCATTTCTAGTGGTTTGGGTGTAAATTTTTTTCAAATCCTAAGGGAATAACAAAGAGTAGGACACAATCTTTCTTCCAAAGCAATGCAACCTTTTTTAAAACAAGTTAAGACTTATCTGTGATAACTTAAAATGGGGTAAAGTTGGCTGTGTTGGCTAAACTTAATTGTAGAAGGTCTTGACATTTTTAGTTGTTATTTTCTTAAACTTTGATGAAATTGTGCTTATTCCTTTGGTTTTATAACTTTTTCAACAAGTCCTACTGAAGTTGATTGTTATTGAGACTAAAAAATCTTGAAAATAACCTCAAGGAGACAACTCATTTCTCAACCATAGAGAGAGATAAATCAAAGTTATGCTTTATTTATTACACATTTATAATTATTTCTCCTGAAAACTTTTATGTAAGAATGTTGTGTTGCTGTTGGTCTTTCATCACAGAAAGATCTGAGCAACTCAAATTTGGCATTCTTGAAATATGACAGCCAATCGGTCACTTAAATTTTCTGCCCCGTAGAACCTGTCCAGTGGTCGTGTCCGGCCCAAGTCTTGGCAGAGGTTTGTCTGGTTTTCACGCCCGAAAACCACAGACTTAGAAGTGTGGTCATTCCCCACGGTGAAAGAACTTGGACAACAGAAACAGAACAGAAAATCTAGCAACCATGGTTCTGTACATGGTTCTGTTTGCACAAATTTGGCGCAAGTAACCCGTGACTTCAATATGTCCAAAACCCAACCAGAAAGGAAGTAAACGTGCAATCCCGAGTCCACGCAACGTTCGGGTGCGCTTGCGCAGCACGCGTGGAAACGTTTTCGGTAACCATGGAGACACTTCCACTGTTGCGCGCGTGGTACACAACGCGTCGCAGTTGTGTATCAGGGAGCAGATCTATTTGAAAACTCGAAAAAAAAACAACAACTCAACCACGCCACAGTTGCACGGGTAAAGCGCAACGTACACATTTTTGCACGACGTCACGTGTGATACGACGCAAAAACTTCGCCCACCCCCACCGCGAAAGTGACTCAGAACTCGAGTGTTGTCCAGGTAAAAAAATCTTGCGTGGGAGTGAACGCCTCAGCGCGTTTGTGCGGTTCTGATTTCTCTCTATTCATGTCGACTCCAGAAGGGGTTTTCAGGCCAACTTGGCCTCCGCTCCCTTTCACTGCACATCCCCAGAAAAATCATACCAAACTTGAGTCAGAGATGCAACTATTTGTTTGTTTTTGTTCCCGTGTCTCGGGTTGGCTGCGTTGACCTCAATCTTAGAGCCGTTGATGACTGACGTGAGTCAAGAGTCACGAGTCTGTCTCGTGCGTCTGGGCTTAATTTGGTAACAATCTCAATTCACAGATCAGAAACATTTGATACTCTCACTCACCTTGCTTTGACTGTTGTCATGGAAACGTGTCACTTCGTTGCTATGGTGAATTTCACTGTTTTTTTGGCGAGTAAAAAAGCAGAGGACTTGTGTGTGTGCCAGTACCCCAGTATCTTCCGTTTTGTGTCTGGTTCACCGAACCATGGCGGGGGATGCCCTTTTGGGGAAAATACGCACGTGGGAAGGGTGACACTGTTGTTGGGGATACCCCTTTCGTGTGTTTACCACAAACACGGCTGTGATTGGTTGACAGAAAACAGTTGTGCCCGGTAAAGGAACACACGTGTTCAGATGAATGCTGAGTCAGCCATGCCATCATGTATATGAAGTTGAGAGACCACGCGCAAATTACAAATGAACTGTGACAAAAAATACTTTGAAAACTTTCATTGTCATCCAAAACAAAACGGGGAGGTTTTTGTTGGTGTCACGGAAAATATATTTTCACGTTACGTTTGTGAGTCTGGTTTTGCCACCTGTGCCTTTCACGGCATTGGAAACTCAAGCCGAACTCCGTTGACTTGCGCAGAAACGACCTGCGTGACGCACGCAGTGTCCGTCTGTCCTGACCCACACCCTGGCTCCACGCCTGGTGCACACCGCGTGCGTTGTGTGCGTGTTGCTGAGTCAAGCAGCGCCATTTCACTGCCACAGACGCCTCCGGTGTGCCCTGTTGGGTGACGCGGCGCACGTGACAGCGTCGCTCACCAAAGGGCCCCACTCACGCGGAACCGGCTCTCAGCTGCTTTTCGCGCACTCGTGGACACTCGCGACAAGGCAATTCAGGGGGGTCGCGCACTGCGCGTCGGTCGATGCTGTTTTGACACTCAAAACGTGCCATCAGGATTGTAGTAAAAACATTGGTGGAACTTTCAGGTTCTCATACCAATAGATATTAAAAGCAAAATATATTAAAACTCAGAGAAAATCTCCATTTAACTTCCATTCCTCCTTATATTTGCCTTGTGAAAATCAATATACTGTAGTTTATTTGAGAGTCAATGAGAGTCCCAGTGCCACATTATTCAGGGTCAAAATGTTTGACTCGATGCTCTGTGCACGTGTTTGTACGTGTCACCCTTCGGAACATAGCTTCACCTCACACTAAGAAGACGACGACGAGCCATTGGACGCTGGTCTCCATGGCAACGACGTCAGATCTGAACGCCTCGCTCAGGACGTAACGTCTGTCGCGACGCTGTCCTCAGAGCGAGATCTGACAATCCAAACCCGAGTTTGAACTGACAATAGAAACTTGATTCAATGGGTCAGTTTTCGCCTGAAGTCCAGACTCAACGTTGTGTCACTGACGAAGCTGGATCTGAGAGCTCATCATGAATTCTATTGAAAACTTGTAAATTTTCCCCTCCAGTTCAAATGAGCTGAGGTTTTCAATGGATCAAGGCATAAATGAAACAGTTCTGGTCCATTCACAAACAAAAACGACATATTTTTCCATCGTATTTCCCAAGTTTATTTCCATCACGACCAAGTTCGTGCAAAAGAGGAATACTAAAGGTACAAAATCATCTTGGGTGACAATCAAACTTTGTTCTCTGAGTTTCACGCGTGCTGACTCAGCAAAAACCACAATTCTCATGCTTTACACTCGAAGATTCAGCGCACTTTGAAAAGTCCGCAACTAGGGTGCGATCCTCATTCAAAACATCTACCAGTTGCCTGGCTCAACTGTTAATTAAGTACACGCAGAAATCGTGAGCACTGTCTATGCTGTTCACCACAGGACCAGTAGGGTGGCCGTCAACAAAAACGGTACCGACCTTTCTTTGACGTTATCAAAAAATCATGACGCTGGCGTTAACATTCTTTCAACGGAAACTGTTTTCGTTCTGTGCTGTCTGGTGCTCAGATCAAGCACAGAATGCAACTCAATACATGCGTGGCAGGATTGTGAGGGGGTCGAGAGGGTGTGTCAAAGGTCACAGCGTCGTCCCCGGTGTGCGTCACACTTCGCGCGTCGCGCGCGTCACGGACGTTGCGTCGTGACGTCACCGATACCCACCGGAGCGTCGTGGTTGAGAGGCGGAGCGGGAGAGGACTGGGCTCCGAGCCTACGAAAACACAAACAGAACGTCCCGAGTGCCGTTCGATTTTCCGATTGTGTTTATAATTCCGCAGGAGTCCTCACCACGCCCAAATTTGAACTCCATTGAGCGCCAGGTGTCAGCCTTGACCTGTACGTTCTTACCCCCCCTCCCGCGGGGTCCTGTGAAAGCAGGGTCTAGCTAACCCAAGACAGAGTCCACGGGGTGGCGTGGCCAAACAAATTACACATTCTGGAACAAAGTCACTGTACTGAGCTGCTGCGGGCCAACCCAGAGGGTGAAGCCTTGAGGGTTTCAGGGCTCATGGAGCCTTCTCGCCAGAGGACAGGTGTCGCCACTCACCCCGCCGTGAGAAGCGTCTGGACGCCGGCACCGACGTACCCTCCCGCACGCGCTGCTGCATAAATATACAGTCGATCACTCACAATACAAGCACAAAGTATTGAAATACCAGGGTTGACAAACAGAAGCGAGAAACAACGAACCCAATGGGACAGAAGTGACAGAATTTGTCGAACTGATGGCGAATCAACAGTTGTTCTTTTCACGCGGGATGGACTGTCTCTGCCTGTTCAAGCACCAATGCGTACAAGTGGAATTTTCTCATGGCTTCTGAGGAATTCAGACAACGTGCGGTCCTTTTTCGTTGGGCCCCAATTGCCAGACCAGTGACACAGACACCAATTGGTCACTTGTCATTGGCTCCCAAGTACCAATCTGACTATTGGGGTGCTGCACGGAATGGAGATTAGTGGTTGCTAAACCTCGCCAATTGCGTGCCAAGATCTGAACTTTGCTTTGCTCAACATTTTCGTCTTGCAATGCTGCACTTGGATTCAGACCCCACCCACCCACAGGGTCCACCCGACTGGGTGTGAAACAGGGCTGTACCTGTCATTGGGCTGGCGGAGGTGTAGAACTTGGAGAAGGCCTCATCCTTGGGTACAGGACGGGCGGGGCTCGGACGGTGCAGCAGCGTCAGCGCCGTCAGGTCCCTGAGGCGGTCCGCCAGGCCTCGGGCCCGGAAGTCCCGCTCCCCGAAGGGAGCCAGGTGCAGCACAACCTTCTCTCCTGAAACAATGAGTCACATTGCCGTCTGTTCTCCGGACCCCCACCCCGCTTGCATGTTCCATTCAGCCCCAAAATCTCAACAAGCCTCTTCCAGGGATTATTCAAATGAAGGGTCTGGGGCCGTGAACGCCAGAATAATATGAACTCCCCAAGGAAGCACCGCAGGTGAGTCAAGTCCCTGCAGGGAGGTCCGGGGCCCAAAGTGAATCTTGGATTCACCCTGTCCTGCCCTGCTATTGGCCCACCCTGCCCCACCTTGCCTGCCCTGCCCCTGGTCTACCTCTGCCCTTCCCTGCCCTGCCCCACTGTACCCTGCCCTGCCCTGCCCTGCCCTGCCCTGCCCTGCCCTGCCCTCACCAGGTTTCTCGGGATCTTCTGCCGTGAAGGCGACGCTGAGAGCGCCGAACACGGAGTCGGAGAAGCGCAGCAGGAAGGTGCCCGGCTCGCACTCCATCAGCTCCTCCTCTGCGCGCTGCTTACTGGCGAACCCGCGGACCAACCTGCGAAACGTATCACGAGATCCTTTCGTGATTTGCGCCGCTACCAGTCCAGCGCGAAGCACTGAAGGATCCAGGGTGTTTAATGAGAACAGCACTTTCACAATGAAGACAACAGCCAGTTTTCTTCATGTTTGGTCTGTTGATTTGTTTGATAGTGTACCACATTGGGTTTTTGTCAGAATGCAGTGACAAAAAAATGGCACCACAGTTTGCTCTTTGATGCTGTTGAGCTCGAACAAAATGGCAGCAGGCGCAAATCACATTTATCAGAGCCAATTTTTGGTGAAAGAAGCTGGCGTTGCCTCAAGCCCAGATCCCTCACACATGTCTGGTAAACCTCAACAACACAACTACAACACACCACACAACTTTCTCACCCGTCCTTCCACATGTGTTGCAAGGCGGGGCACCAGCGGCGCGTCAGATCCAGGGTCGAGTCGAACCAGTCACGAAACGTGAACTTCCGGCCCGGAAGTGGATCCTCGTTGAACTGGGACCACGTGACAATCTCGGACGAATAGCTCTGCTTCGTGCCTGGAAACACACAACCGGAAGGGAACTTATGGGTCAGCTGCATGAGTGCATTGTAGTGTGAACTTTGAGTTCATTGCATAATCTCCCACCGAGGGAAGCGCAGGGAAGCGTAACTTTGTCATTGGCTCCTCAATTTAACCAGCTCTGTGATTGGTCTTGGTCATAATCTAAGCCAATCACAGCCCTCTATTTCAATTTTCAGTTTCCCAAATCCAAATTTCTCCAGGAGCTCCGCATACTTCCACACTCTACCGGTGGGAGAACAAAATTGCCACTTCAGAGTCATTGGTTGGGAGCCGCATCCCAAGAACATCCTCCGCTGAGGGTCAAAATGAGTTCCACTCACTCACCGAACAGTTTCTCGGCGAGGCATCGCAGGTTGTCGTCCGTGAGGGGGCGTCCGCAGCTCTCGTGGAAGCGACTGCTCAGCGTCGCCACGACGACTGCCCACGACGCCAGGGGCGCGTCAGGGTCACGTGATTCTCCGCCATCCGGGCTCTTAAATGGAAAAGTGTTTTTTTGGGTACGTGGACCTCGCGTTGATTGCTGTTTCTTTTTACGGATCTCAAAATCCTTCTGAAATCGAATGCGGTTTGGCATCTGATTCAAATTTCGACAAATTTGAACAATTTTTTGTCTGAGGAGGACGCACCCTGAATCCCGCCTGGGGACCAGCAGCCACTGGCCCTGCAGAAGGTTCTGCCGCTTCCGCCACTTCCGGTGCTGTGAGGACTTCCGGTGGAGACGGCGGCGCGGGAACGAGGCCAGCGCCCCGAACAGGAGGTGGCAGCACGTACTCATCACGTGACGCGCCTGCGCACTCAGATCTCAACGACGCTGCCAAAACTCGGACGAGTTGCGCGACCTGTGTGGCTGTGATTCTTTCTGCTGGGTGAGCTGAGGTCATCTTGCTGATGATTTTTCTGATTTCATCGTCAGTTTCCAGTGTTTCTCCTGCGGTATTTTTCAACGTGACCACAGCCAGCGGCTTCGTACCAAACCTCAGTCTTTCCCACATGATCAGCCCAATGGGCACACTCAGTTCAGAAAGTTCATTGGGAGTCTCAATCCTGGGAACCAATCCCTTGTTTTCTTGGATCATTGCTAGGAAAGTTAGTCCCATGGCATAGACATCAACATTCCTGTGGTAGTTGAGTTCTCCTTTCTCATTTCGAATCCAGAACTCTGGAGCTTTGAAGGCTGGAGTTCCTGCATTTGTGGTCATCAAGGAAGTATTGTAGGGTTCTTCAAGGAACTTGCTGCAGTCAAAATCTGTCAGCTTTGCTGCCCTTTGTAACAGTAAGATGTTGGATGGTTTGATGTCCCTGTGGATAATGTTCTTGCTATGCAGGTACTCAACTCCTTTTGAAATATCCAGCATCAAATTCACTTTTTCCTCACTCTGGATTTGCTCCCCTTTATCTCTCTTTCCTGCAAAGTACTCACTCAAGTCTCCCTGTTCACACAGCTCCATGAACACCCAAATTGTCTTCTCACTTCTTTGTACATCAAAAACACCAGCAATATTTTCATGGCTCAAATGACATAGTTTCATCAGATCATTAGCAATGTCAGTGACCGCTTCTTCACTCTTTCCGTCAATACGTTTTGCAGCAACTTTCCTCCTGTCAGCTGTGTGTACCGCAACGTGAACCGTGCCGAATGCGCCCCGCCCCAACACCCTGTCCAGGTCAATCTCATACTCGCCCTTGGACAGCATGGTGGACGACCTGAAGGCGGCAGCCCGTTGCACTGAGACTGGAGTCCAGAGTCGGAGTAACGAGTTCAGACCCTGCGTTGTCGTTGGTGGGTCTCGCATGCCGAAGGAATGGCTGGACGAGGGTCAACCTCCAGTGGGTGATCCACCATGCGCCTGAAAACCGCAACACGAAGAGCACACGTTTACTCGTAAAAGATCCTGTTATGCGGGAGTGACCAGAGAGTGAGAGAAAAACAGAGAGAAACAGATAGAGAAAGAACAAAGAGGGCGAAACACACAGAGAGACAGCGAGAGAGAGAGAGATAGAGAGAGAGAGAGAGAGAGAGATAGAGAGAGAGAGAGAGAGAGAGAGAGAGAGAGAGAGAGAGGGAGAGAGAGGGAGAGTGGGAGAGTGGGTGGGTTTGGGGGGGAGATG
>JAAUXT010114461.1_pt1 | contig 11288 bp, 9 predicted proteins | sample 7278171 | NCBI WGS metagenome assembly JAAUXT01 (sample SAMN14350112, study PRJNA611818) | marine sediment metagenome | isolation source: surface marine sediment (1.8m) | place: French Polynesia: Moorea | collected 2018-08 | reverse complement strand
CACATTTACTGTGTGAGAACCACAGGTGTTTATGTCTGTGACAGCAGCAACATAGGTGTCAAACCATATGTACAAACTGCTGAACACAAGTTTGAAAATAAAAAGCAAAATGATGAAAGGGTTGACATTTTTGATATGGGCTTGAGCCCAAGTGTTGAGAAACATCAGCAGAGAAGTGTGCTTGGTCAAATTTACTGCACTTTCTTTACTCATATTCAATGAATAGAACAGTGGTGATTTGAACATTCTAGACAGATCTGTATACTCTGTAATAGAATGGTGTTGCAAGGTCAATGGCACAAGATTTTTGCTGTTCTTGAGGTAAATGTTATCAACAGAATATATTTCCTCCATTACATTCCAACACCCAAATTTAGCTGCCAGTTCCAGTGGTCTTAATCCTTGCTTGTTTTCTTGATATAGAAGCTTTAATCTACTGTCTGTGTCTGTGTGCATCATCAGGGTTTTGAAAGCTTCTGCACAGTTTTCCTTCTGACTGGGATTTAAAGCTGCCATCACCACTAAAGTGTGAACAAAGTTGTTTCCATCTTCATCCTGAACAAAGACATCCACATCATACTTGAGAAACAATGGAATTAGATGAGCTGAGGCACACCTGGCCACTACAAGCCACCAGGGACATCCATCCACATTTGTAGCTATCAAAATATCCAACATTGGATTGTCACTGCCTGGAGGGAGTTTGCTGGGAGGCATTTTGATTTTCCCATGAATGAGTTTGGTTGGGAACTCAACTGTGTCTAGCAGTTCCTTTGCCTTGTCACACTCATCTGTTTCTATGACCCCAATCCACTTCTGTAGGATCAGGTCCTCCACCTCAGTGTGCATTGTGTTGCTGGTATCTCTGGAGAACTTTTTTCTGTACAGAAATGTCAGAACAAGGGTTGTCTGCTGCACAAATTTGAATGTGTGTGTGCAACAGAGAAATCTGAAAAGGGAACAGCTACCTTCTTGTGTTTGTGCACAGAAATTGCAACATATCTAAACAGGGGCAACGTGGTGCATTTAGCCATTAGTTTCCAAATCAACAGATATTGTGTAGCTGATGGATTTGAAATGGAGGTGACGTATGAAAACTATTTTTCATTGTTTGCAGTGCATGTACAAACAGGAATTGATAGTTTGTGTTGCGGCTGTCAAAATGCAGTCAATCAATGCTTGCAAAAGTTTGTGTGAAACTGTGAAACTTCTCCCCTTGTACACTCCTGCACACCAGCTGTAATTCTAGTGCAAGGGTCAGGGCCGTGTGGCCAGGTCCGGGGGTTCAACCCTTCTCTAATCCCTTCCACAAGAGAACGAAGGCAGAAAATCGGGTTTGTTGGACATTTGGTCGTACACACACGCGCAAAATCAACCCTGTGTTCTTCACACTACAATGTGTTGGAGAGATAGGACCGGGTGAATTGAGAATCTGGTCAGAGGGACCCATCCACTTTGAGAAATGGAACTTGGCTTTGTGCCTGTTTGGTAGAACCCCACAACCCCACACCCATGCCCTGAGTCTGGCAGTGTGAGCCATCATCAGAGCAGGGTGAGTCAGGTTGACGTGATTGAGATTGTCAGATGTGAGATGTGATTGTGAGGGACTCCCACGGATGACTCCTGCAGATCCAGGATTGAGGTCAATGCACCTCAAACCTTTCAGGGACAAGAGGAAACTCCCATGCATGAAAATTTTGTTGTGCTGACAATGCAGAGTTTTTGTGCCTGCAATGCCAAGCAAGCCATTCAGGGTGTATGAGGGTATTTCTCAAAAAGAAATCCTTGTTAGGATTTCCCTATCTCTCAGACTTGGGACAAAAAGTTAGGACACCCCCCTGACCTGTCCTAACTTTTTCTCCTGAATCAAGGAGCTGGGACAAAATCAGGGAGTTAGGACAAGATTTGATCCCAAGTCAGGACAAAACCTGACTTAGGAAGATTTTGTGTCATTGCTAGGATAAAATCACCCTTTCCAGAAACAGCTCCTACAATTTAGGAAAAGTCCTTGCTCAGGAATCTTTTTGGGGTCTCTGGATCTCTCAGGGAGCCCAGCACCCACAAAATATAATCTTCCTCTGACATTCACAATCACAAAACATTCATGGTGAAAGGGACATCACTTTATTTCATGGATGATAAATTCAGCTGAACAAACCAAAACATTTCCCCCCTGATGAGGGTAAAATTTCCTCAGTCTGCGTCTCCAGTATTTGGGCAGAGCCACGAGAGGATTGCGCTGAAGGTCCACGCAAACTGAAACCAGAAAAAGAAAAAACAACTTGACTTGCCAGCATGAAGTCATGTACACACAGAAACACCCAAAATTGCTGTAGCTTGCTCACAAAAGTGAAGTGAAAAGCGTGACAAATGCAATTTTTAACAAGACAAACACATACACAACACTCACTCTGAGTCTTTTTATCAGCATCCTGATTTCCTTGGTCTCATTGATCTCATTGGCAGTGAATGAGTAGAGGGCAATGAGGAAGTTCATGAGCACCACTCCAGCCATGAGCATGTAGGTCAGGTGAGTTGCCATGGCAGCATACTTCTTACTCTGAGGCTCCAGGTTAAAAACATGCTGGACCACACTGAAGCTGAATGTTTGTTGAACAAGAATGTAAATTGATGGTATGGAAAGGTCAAAATTTAACAGACATTGATTTTTTCCCCTGTTGAAAATTCTTTGATTTGTGGTCAAGAAAGAGAGCCACAGCATAACAAGCATCAGGAGAAAGTGTCCTGTATGGGACATGCCTTCCACCACAAGGAAGTAGTCTCCAAAGCTCTCAAGGAAAACTGAGTGGGATGCAACCACAAGTATGCATGATATTTGAATGAAATTGTACATTGCATCCTGGTACCCAGGTGATATTATTTTGAGACGGTTGTTGGTCAAAATATCAAAGACACTGGCTGCTACAATTGTTGTGCAGTGAAGATTTTGGGCAACTATGTAGGGAAAGCATGACATCAACTGGTGCATCCTTTCAGGACAAGTTCTCTTCTGAACTTTTTGGGAGAGCTTTTCCTTGACAAAAGTTATCCACAGAAGAACACAATGGAAAATTTCAAGGAGGCTTCCACCCATGAGACAGAACAGTACTGTCCATCTGACAGCTGTTTTGTTCAAACCACTCACAATATGTTGTTTTCTTTGCATGAGGCAGGTTTCATTTGTAGCAGATGTGGCATTGTCAACAGTGACCAACTCGTCAGTAACAGCTGCCACATAAGTGTCAAAGACAGAAAACACAACAGTGTTGAAGATGTTGACAAGAAAGAAGAACACAATGTACAAGTGCACTGACTTGGTGTGAGTACTACTCCACACTTTTAGAAAGGTAAGATATTCAGGATGTGAGGTGAGAAAAGATGCACCTTTTGTGCTGATCCTCATGAAAGAAAGCAGAGGAGATTCAAATGTTCTTTCAGATCTTTCATAGTCTGTTATGGAGTAACTATTCAAGAGTATATTTCCGCAATCTTCACTATGTTGCAAATACACATCTTCTGTTGACATTATACTTTGGAAAAGTTTCCAACATTCATCTTTGGCAGCCATTTCCACAGGTCTGAGCCCTTGGTTGTTCTCTTGCATCAGCATTGCTGGCGAAGAAGTTTTGTCCAACTTGTTGATCAGCTTCTGTAAAGTCAGGCAACACCTTTCCTCCTGCTGTGGATTCAGTGCTGCTGTTGTGACAAGAGTGTGGATAAAGTTGTTTCCATTGTCATCTGTGTCATTCACATTTACGTTGTTCTCCAAAAACAATTGAATCAATTTTTGAGATGTACATCTGGCCACCATCAGCCACCAGGGAACAGGATTCCTGTGATCAGTAAGAACAACCCCTGTCTTGGATGCCATGCCCTCAGAAGAAAACTTTGGTCTTGTGTAAAATCTGCCATTGATGAGTTCTTGTAGATCCTCAAATTCCTGCAACAAAGCCACAGCTTCTTCATAGTCATTGGCTCTGATGAGCTGAAGCCACTGTTGTGCACCTGCAGTGTTCACTTCTTTCCTTTGTGTCTGGCTGTGAAAGGAGTGCACACTGTATGAATCTTGAGGGTAAATTTTCTGTGCACACATTGTGGGTGTTTTGGTGTGGCTGAAATGGCACAAATCTACTTGTGATTTCGTCTTCTCACCCCGTAGCAGAAGTTACTACTTTCCCAGTATTCCTGTGACATGTCACAGCTCAATGTGGGAACAGGATTACTCTGAACTGACTTTACCACAAGAAGAAAAGATGCATCATCCAAGGTGTTTGTCTGTTTTATCACATGATCAATGAGTAAATGTGCAATTGTTCCAAAGCTTTCAGCTGCAAATGGAGCTGGAAATGGAACCTTGGCACAGCAAACAAGTACACAGCTTGCTTTTATGAAAGTGGATCTGAGAAAAATCACTGTGTGTGCAGAAGAATTGCGCTTCGCTGGCATTCAGCAGACTTCAAAACTGACGGCCCCACTGTCAGGACGCATACATTTTGGCAGACAAAACAGTTTCTGGCCTCCAAGGTTTCCCTTATTGTTTTGACTCTGATTCTGTCACTCTCACTCTGTCTGTCTGTCTGTCTGTCTGTCTGTCTGTCTGTCTGTCTGTCTGTCTGTCTGTCTGTCTGTCTGTCCGTCTGTCTGTGTTTGTCTGTCTGTCTGTCTGTCTGTCTGTCTGTCTGTCTGTCTGTCTGTCACTTTGTGGTTCTGTCTGCGTGTCGCAATATTTGCTGTTATCTGTCTCTCCCTATTCAGGCTGTGTTTTCTCTGTGTTGGCACAATTTGTTCTCTCTCAGTTCTCTGCATTCTTACACTGCCTGTCTCCATGTTTTCTTTGTCACCTGTTCTCTTCCCTACAGAACATTGTCTTGTCTCAAGACACCCCAATTTGAGTCTGAGTTCGCTTGAGTTTGACGAAAAAGGTTTTGTTCTGTAGGAGCGGATCAGATAGATACCGGATTTTGTGTGTGGTGCAACAAATGACCACCTTGTTCTGGCACACACAACATGTTCTTGCTGAAAATAGAATCATAATCTCCTGTTGCACCATGTTAGAAGTTTTTTCAAAGCAAATATATATTTTTTTCTTTTTGCATTCCACCTACAACAAGATCAAATGAGCTTCAGTGGAAACTTTTGTTATGACATCATGAAACATCACAATTTGCTTGTCTTTCAGCCCTGTGGTACTCAATGGACTGAAGAAACAGCTCATTCCCCTGGTGATAGAAATATCTCTTGAGCAGCCTCTTTCTGAAGTTGGGAAACAGCAAAGCTGTGACCACACTGAATGTCCAAACACACTGAAAACAAAATAATGTCTGAATTCAGTTGGAGAAAATGTTATAAAACATTTTGTAAAGGTGGTGTTGGTATTTACATTCTGCACCACCTTTTTGTGTGTCTTCAGCATTTTAGTTTTTATGCTCAGCATTGAACAATTCTTTAAAAAATTCAAGTTTTGATTTGCAAAGTGTCAAAAAGATATTGCAACTTGCCTTCACTCTTGTGATGAGCAAAACAAGGTCTTTGTTTTGCATGACATCTGTGGCTGTAAATGAGAACAATGCAATGAGAAAGTTCATCAGCACAATTCCTGCAATGAAGATATAGATCAGGTGCACAACAATGACAGCAATTCTTTGATACTTCTCCAGCATTTCAAGGCTTCCCAGCGGTGCAAAGCTGATAGAACTCAGAACAAGTTTGTACAGGGTGTCCATGTTGACTGCCATGTTGACACCACACTCTGCTCTTCCTCTTGTCAAAAGCCTTTCATTCACAAAAATGAAAGGGATACAAAGCAGGACAAACACACTGCTAACATGCAGAGTCTGATGTCCCATTGCCCTCATCATCAAAAAGTCAATTCCAGTTCTGTTGGAGAAAGTTGTCCATTGCAAGAACACCATTGCACTACCAAGCATGGTAAAATAGAACAACAAGTCTTGTTTCACTGATGATATGATACAAACTTCATTGTACACCAAGAGATCCAAGACAAATGTTGTCAAAATGGACAGGCAAAGTACAGACTGAACCAATATTTGTGATATCATCTTGTGAAATTCCTTTTGAGTTCTAGGGCAGCAAAAGGGATGAAAATTGTGTTGTCTCTGATGGAGTATTCCCTTTGCCCAAGTTATCCATTGAGACACACAGAACAAAACATGAATGACACAACAGAAACACAGGGTCAGAATCAAGGTCCATCTCAACACATCATTGCCAAGAACTGACAGCAAACTACTCTTTGATCTTGTGAAACAAGTTTGTGTGGCATTGGTTGGTATACCGGAGGGATATAACTGGTGAATATTTGACTGATCAGAAACAGCAGCAACATAACTGTCAAACAATGCCAAGAGAAAAGGTGAAACAAGGTGAAAGCCAAATGACAGAAGCACAAATATTCTGGCAGAATCAATGTGTAATTGACCCCAACTTTTCACCAAATCTGGCAAAGAGTTTTCTTCAGTCAATTTGGCAATGGTCTCCTTGCTTATCTCTTGGAGAAAGAATAATGGTGACTTGAAAATTCTGGAATATTCTTCATATTCAGTCATTGGATAATAATTGACAGCTGCATGTGCACATTGTATTTGTTGTGCAGAAAGACAAGCAAAAGGATGCAGAAATATTTGCCAACATCCACATTTTGCAGCAAGTTCAAGGGGCCTCAATCCTTGCTTGTTTTCATGCATCAATAATTTCTGCAAATCTTCTGATTTCAATGATTTTTTCAACATTTGAAATGATTTAACGTGACTCTCAGTGTTCTCTGGAGTGTACATGTTCATGATGACCAGCATGTGAACAAAATTATTTCCAATTGCATTGTCTTTGACATGGATGAAGACATTGTGATCAAGAAACAGTGGTACAAGATCATGTGATCCGCATCCAGCGACCACCAACCACCATGGAGTTGCCTCCATCAAATAAGTGACTGAGACATCAAGGTGATTTTGTGCAGGAGAAACTTCTTGCCCCTGCTGAGAACTGAACCCATTGATCAGTGTTTCTGGGCTGGTACTTTGTTGCAGTATTTTCTCTGCTCTGTTCACATCATTGTGAATTATTGCCTGCAACCACTCTGCTGTGTTGTCCTTCTCTTTATCGTAGTCTCCATCCGTTTTGTCTTCAGGAGAATTTACAAAGGGCTCCACCTTCACCAGTGGCATCTTCAAGATCCACTGAATGACACACCAGCAAGATTTATAAAAATGTTCACTTTGAGTCTCACGAACTTTTTTGTTTTTGTTGTGATTGTGTTGACACACCTGATTTACCTGTCCTCTGTTTCAGGCACAATGTGTGTCTCAGCCTGCAGAATCATCTGTTTGTTTCTCTGTGTTGGGAAATTTCTGCTGTGGCGAATTGTCTGTTTGGTTGGGGTAGGCACTGTTTTTCCTTGTGTGTGTCACATAACTTTCCATAGCACACATTTACAGGAACATTTGTCATTGCTTGGTGTCACAAAAATCAATGTGGTTAAAACCTAATGTGCCAGCAAAATGCATTTGGCATCAGGCAACAGTGATTCGGATTTGTTGAATCAACATCTGCCTGCTGATGAAGAATGATATTTGTCACATGGCTGTCACCGTACTGACCAAATGGTGCCCAGAATGGCGGCCAACCATGAATTCCTCTCTCCCTCCAAAAATTGAGGCAGAGCTGTCAAGGCCACCCAAACTTGGTCCTGTCCTGTTCGTTGCCTTGTCCCCAACCCAGGGGCGAACTTCGCCAGCGATGGCGGCACACGTAAATCGAACACGCCAACGCAATGTTTCCATTCTGCTGTGGTTCTGTTTCATAGACGCCTCTGGGTCCCAGGTGGTTTGTGCCCCCTGTTCCCAACACCACATCTGCTGGAGGAAACATGTCCTGGAATTGTATAATTGTGAAGAGAAGAGCTGGGAAACATGTGTCATGCAGTGGAAACAAGAACGCTGTACAGTAATGGTGCTGGGATCAGGTTTCTCTGACGGCATCTCCACTCCTGGATCCACACACCTGCGTGTAATTCAGGTTTTGAGTGTTGGGAGCCACTGCATTGAGGCCGTAATTGATCTAATGGATCAGCTGAACGGCTCCCATTGTACTTGGAGGGGGAAATGAACAATGCTTGATGAACCCATTGTGAAACATGCTGAAATAACCAAATTTGCTGATGGAGTGTTCTGTGACATGTCGAACGACGCGTCCAGCACAGGTGAGCGACGTGTTCGATTTTCACACAGGACGCTACGGGAACCATCGAACCAACCGCTTTGGATCGGTTCTGACTTTCTTACAAACATCCCACTCCAGCCATTTTCTCTCCTGGGGTATGTTTTGGTTGCAGACTGAGTGTATCCTGGGATGGTCACCACAAGCATCAACATGACAACGGAATCATCATTTGGTATCCATGGTAACGTCGGTGCGAACTCCTCTGGAGAGACTCCACCTGACTACTGCAGTGGAGTGGATGCTGATCTGTCTGAGTGCATCAGGGTCATCTATGGGGTGTTCTCTGTGCTGGCCACCCCAACAGTGTTGGTGGGCCTCACCCTCAACATTCTGTCCTTCAGAGCTGTCAACAGGTCAGGTGTTTCAAGCTGATTTTAGCATCAACACTGTCAGTCACAAACATGTGATCAACCATTGCAAAGATAATACATGTGCACATAATAAATTGAAACATTGCAAGATAATTCCAGAATGCACATTGCTGATTGTCTGGTTTGTTTTGGCAGGACCAAAATGAATGCAGAGAGTGCGTTTCTGTTGAAGTGCCTGGCAGTGTTTGATTCCCTGTACATCTGCTACCCTCTCCTGGTGTTTGGGTTTGATGGCCTTGGTCACGTGGGTGGCTTCAGGAAGATGCTGTCCACTCCATTCATCTACATCTACCAGATCTACTATGTTGTGTTCAGAGCTGTGGGGCCCATGGCCAGCTGGACAGTGTGTGTTCTCACTGCTCAAAGGCAAGATGAAATTGAAGCGGGAAAATATTTCAGTCAAATTAGACCACTGAACACCATTGCAAGAAACTCGTTGACATGTACCGTTCCTGCTTTCAGGTATTTTGGATTGAGATCTCTTCAGAAAGCTGACGGCCATGGTTTGAGGAAGGTGAAGGTCATCATGGCGGCTCTGACAGTGGTTTCAGTGATGACTGATGCCCCCTACTGGTTCTGTTTCAAGGTAAACTACGATTCACAAGAATATGCTGAACAAAAAACTGTCTCAAATGCATTATTCATGTTGAGAAGATTTTGGTGTGGTTACATGATGACAGCACATGACAAACTCAACCTGTTTGTTTTTCAGATAAAACAATTTCAATGTTCCTTTGGTGCGATTCATAAAGTTTTGTCGACAACTTTGGCCAGTGACAAGGCACTAAAGGAATATTACTACGGAGTAAAGCTCTTGCTGGTGAATCTCCTGCCTGTTCTCCTATTGGCTCTCATCACTGTCATCTTCATCAGCTTCTTACTGAGAAGAAAACAAGAGAGAATCATGGTTCTCTCACAAACAGATGAAAACAGCAGAAAATTGGACAATCTGACTTTGTGCCTGGTATCTGTTGCTGTTTCCTTCCTGTGCCTCATCTCACCTCATGTTGTTTATTCTGTCATGGTCAGGGTGGACTTCATGCCTTGTGTGGTGATGCAGATGAGTTATGTCACCATCTACCTGTCAATCATCAACTCCTCTGTCAACTTCTTCATTTACTATTTCTGTCTGCCACCTTTTAGGGCAGCTGTGAAGAGATCAGTGAGGGTGTGTGGGGGACAACAGGCAACAGAAGCCATGCACCAACCCCTGTCTCAGTCTGTTACTGCAGGCACCTCATGTTAGGTCAGCCTGCGGGTTATTTTCACTGGAGCCAGCAGGTTTTGAGTTCAGTGTATCTTGTTCTTCCAACCGTGTTTTGGACCCACCCTGCAAAAAACGCTTGCACATCCACACAGCAACTGACAAACCTTGCGCTTTTGCGTCACTGTGTAAAAACATAGGAAAAGTCTTTGTGCCATTGTATTCATGCCACACGGTTTGTTTGGTGAAGTTTCAAAATTGGGTCGGTTTTCCTTTGCAAGATGTTCACTTGGCTTCTTCAGACTGAACACTTATCTTTGTACACGAAGAAAAACAACTGTTGTGTTGAGTCTTGTCTTTGGTGTTTTCTCTGCATGTTTTCGGAAAACACAAATGCAGCAAATCAGAATTATGACAGGGTAAAATAAACTGCACACGTGTGATTTCCAATGCTTTAAGTGAGTTGAAGTCGAGCACACTTCAGCATTTGATCCTCCTGTTGCTCCTGAACAAACCCTCTCTGTTTTTCCTTCACAGGAGGTTTGGGTTTTGCAGTCAAATTTTTTGTCACCCCCTGTCAATTTTGAGTTTTTGAGGGTCCCCCATGTTGAAACCACTGGACTCACTGGCGCATACCCTGGGTGGAACTTATTTTTTGGTGAAACTGACCCTGTTGGTTTGTCTCTCTGTGTTCCAAGTGTTGGGTGAAGCAGCGCACGTGACAGCACCAACACCAGAGGGCCCCACTCACGCACGACGGGTTCTCAGCTGCTTCTCGCGCATGTGTGGACTCTCGCGACGCGACAACTCACGAGTTCACAAGTGTCACCATCCCCAAGTATACCTCTCCACAATTTAAGCCAGGGGTGCATCGTCCACACAGTGAATTTCTCCTGTCCCATGAAGTTCGGTCCAGACAAGGGAGAGAGAAGTTTTTCACGAAGGCCTCAGATGCGTCCAATGCTGGCAGTTGAAGGGGTGCATCACCTCAAGGTCAGATCAAAAACACACCAGGTGCAGTTTGAACACGGACCACTTTGAAAACGTGACACGTGACACAGGAAAAAGTCGAGCTTTGTTGCTTTGGGGATGTTTCAAATTCATGACCAGACCGCGCCCAGAGTTGAGTGGTGTCCATTGTGCCAGAACAATGAAAACAACCACAAACACATCCACCTGAAGTGCTGACAAAAACACACATCTGACTGCTGATCATGCAATTTACAAAATGTGTACGGCTGTTTATGTTTGCTTTTCAGGTGGGGGGCCTTTTGTATTGTCACGTTCGGACGGCTAATCCAACCGTTCGCAATCACGCACTAAACCTTCGATCCGCCTGGCTCGTCCAAGGACTCCTCCTGGAATGGGCCTGCTGAAGATGGGCCTTTCCGAGTATGACACTTAAAAGGGTTCTTTACTTAGAAAGCGGGTTTATTCAACCAAGACAGAGGACAACGGGTGAACAGATTTGGGCT
>JAAUXT010134451.1_pt1 | contig 11289 bp, 13 predicted proteins | sample 7278171 | NCBI WGS metagenome assembly JAAUXT01 (sample SAMN14350112, study PRJNA611818) | marine sediment metagenome | isolation source: surface marine sediment (1.8m) | place: French Polynesia: Moorea | collected 2018-08 | reverse complement strand
CTTAGAAATCACTCCTGACAAACAGCTGATCGCAGCTGCTGGTACGGCCCAATGTTTTCTCTGTCAATTGATCAGAAATCGTGCAATGTGCTTGGAAGCTTTGATTTGACGCACTGTTTGCCTTATCGCAGGCTACCAACACATTCGTATGTACGACCTGAACTCGACGAACGCGAATCCAGTCATCAACTACGACGGTATCTCCAAGAACGTGACGGCTGTGGGCTTCCACTGTGAAGGCAAATGGATGTACACGGGTGGTGAAGACAACACAGCCAAAATATGGGACCTGAGGTGCGTGACGCATTGCAACAGCATTCAAGCAAACATGTCTCGTGCAAGTTGAATTGTGTAGCGAAACATCAACCTGAAACCACATCAGTTTCGCACAATATGAACACCAAGCCCCACCCCCACCCAGTTTTTGTTTTGTTTCGGCGGGGGGGAAAGCCCCGTGTTTCACAATCAAGTCAAGCCACTTTGGTTTTTCAGGTCAAGAAATCTGCAGTGCCAACGAGTGTTCCAAGTGAACGCCGCAGTCAACTGTGTTTGTTTGCATCCAAATCAGGTAACAAACAAAAATGAACACTGCAATCTCGTAAAGGTTGTCTTCAAACTGTCATGTGAAATTCCCAAGTCTCGGCATTTTCGTCAATATGTATGATCATTTTGTTTTCAGGGAGAGTTGTTCGTAGGAGATATGAGTGGTGCTATTCACATTTGGGATTTGAAGACCGATCACAACGAGCAATTGGTAAATTTTCAATTCATTGTTTTGACAATTTCCTGCCACCATTTTCTGCCATTCGAATTCACACCACTTGGAAAATCTGTGGTAAATTGACACGAAAGTGTTCCCAACTTTCTAAACTTCGCAAATATTGAAATTGGCTCTCCCAGAGCCAACATCATTTTCGGGAAGTTCCGACTGCGCTTGCGACGGGCCTGCATTCAAAGGTTCTGCTTGCTTGTTTCGTGACGAATTAGGTTCCCGAGCAGGACGCTTCAATTCAACACATCAGTATCGATCCCGATGGAACTTACATGGCCGCAGTCAACAACAAGGTGAGAGGACAAGTACACCTGTCACTTCCTGACGCAGAGACAAAACAAACTCAAGTTTAGGTTTCTTTGTTAATTTGGCATGCTGAAATCTTGTCTTGTTTTCCGAACGAAAGCCTTTTTGCTGTTGCTGTGATTGATAATTAAAATTGTGTTTCTCGTCAAACAATGATCATTGCGGATTCCAGGGAAACTGTTACGTGTGGAGCCTGACTGGGGGTCGAGGCGAGGAACGTACTCAGCTCCACCCAAAAACGAAGATCACGGCTCACAAGAAATACGCTCTGAAGTGTCTCTTCAGTCCGGATTCTACGTACGTGAGTCTGATGCGAATTTCAATGAGACCATCGGAGAAATTGTGTGCTGTGACACAGGAACATTGCCAACCTGTTGTGGCGGAGGAATCAGGTGTTCTTTCTTTTCTTCAATCTGAGACTGATGAACACGTTGTGCAGGTTGCTGGCAACGTCATCAGGTGACACAACGGTGCGCCTCTGGAAAACGGCCGACTTCACGTTGCTGACGGAATTGACGGAACCATCCCAGCGCTGGGTCTGGGACATAGCATTCAGTGCCGATTCCCAGTACGTCATCACAGGTACGTCATTACGTGACCTGCGTTCGTGTGTGTATCTCAGTGATCGTGAAAAGGTGCCCAGGGTCAGTACCATCACACAAATAGTTGGTGTGTTTTCAAAACAAGAAGCAGTGCTCAAGGCAACTGCAGTGCGAAGTCCCGAGCAGCAGTCACCTTGTTGTTGCCTCGTGGAAGTCCTCGGGGGGGGGGGGGGACAAAGTCCTCGGGGGGACAAAGTCCGCGGGAGGGGGGAAACAAAGTGTGACAGGGACACCTGGCCCTGCCTGTACCGCACTACCACCAGGTGTTTGCCCTAAAGGGACTTCGCACAACAAGCCCAGCTCTGTACCAAAGACACTGCTTCGTGTTTGTCGTTCAACGGTGTCTGTGTCGATTTTTCAGGTTCATCAGACAACATGGCGCGCCTGTGGACGGTGGAGACTGGAGAGGTGAAACGAGAATACAGTGGGCACCAAAAAGCCGTCAGTGCCATCGCTTTCAGAGACGATACGGTCGAATAGCGTGCACCCAAACATACGTGCAGTGGTGAACCCAGACTTGCACTGGACTTGGCTGAGAAGCAGCATGGATGGAGTTCCATTTCAACCGGAAGCGAGACTCGGCACGATGCGACGTTTCCGCTCAGAATCAGCCTGTGATTTCCCCGATTATTCCCACGGAATATTGAATAAAGTTACACGTTGTGTTGGCTCGAATTTGACGTCCTTTGTTCATAACTGTAGCTGAGGGAAAAGAATGACAACACAACCTTTTCTTGCTGAAAATAGTATTTATATTTTGGCAACATTTTGGTGCAAACACGCATTCAAACAAAATCTTGAGCAGAACACCATCGTACACAAGTGTGAATTCTTAGTTCAAATCCAAGGTCAAACTGACATGAAAGGTACAGTGTAATTGGGTTCAACCAAGTGCATTTCGATCCAGGCTTAAAAAACTAACGTATGACAAAGTACGAGGATCTATCCAAATATTGTAAGACTCATCATGTTCACAGACATTGTCTGCGACCCGAGAGCCCTGACAAAAGACTACCATTGTCGACAGCCTGACCTCGGTCCTGTCCTTAATTGCTGACCTTACTGTGACTCTGGGCGACTCTGTGATCACACAGAGACCTTCAGAACGACCGGCAAGATGTCAAAACGTGCGACCATGTCTCAGGAGATCCCCCTCCGGATTATTCAGCGCGTTTGTGTGTGGTTTAGCATGAGACTTGGAGATGTCCCTGCAGTGACTTTGGCAAAGCAGAGACAAGTGTTTGGACGGAAGGCCTACTCCAAAGCCACTGTTTACCACCTGCACAAGGAGTACTCCTCCGGCAGGTGCAAAGTGGGTGACCTCCCTCGACCTGGGCATCCAAAAACAGCACGAACAAGGGGCAATATCCAGGTTTGCAAAGCAGCTGTGCAGCGAGACAAGAGGATTGACATACATAGACTGACAAGGCTGTTGAGTACCTCTTATGGAACAGTGTTTCGGATCCTTCACAAGGACTTGTCTCTCAAAAAGAAGGCATGCAAGTATGTCCCTCATGTGCTGACCGAGCAGCAGAAGAGAGCCAGGGTCAGTTTTGCGGTCAACTTCCTGGATTCCTACCCCACAACAAGAAGCAGGAAATGGATTGTGACGACGGACGAGTCATGGTTTCATGTATATGATCCCCTGACAAAGGCCAAAAACATGCAGTGGTTAGCCCCAGGAGAGGACAGAGGACAGGTTGCAAGGAGATCCCGCTCATCAAAGAAGGTCATGGTTGTTCCGTTTTTCGATGCCAAGGGTGTGGTGCATGTGGAGTATGTCTTCAATGGAACTGTCAACAGACACATCTTCAAGGCAATGGTGGAAAGGGCCTGGGAATCTGTCAGGATCCGGAGGGGCCTTGGTGTGTGGAGAAGGCGTGACCAATACAAGCTGCACATGGACAACGCAGGGCCACACAGAGCTGACATTGTGCGCAATGCCCTGAGGAACTGTGGCTGGAACCTCCTGCCCCACCCCGCCTACAGTCCGGATTTGTCACCTTGTGACTTCTTCTTATTTCCTTATTTGAAGAGGAGAATGAGGGGCCGCAACTTTGGTGATGTTGAAAATCTCCTGGAGGCACTTGAAACTGAGATTGGACTCATTCCCTCCTTCCTTTGGGAGGCCTGCTTCCGTCAATGGTGCGCCCGGTACCAGAAATGTATTGCCTTTGGAGGGCAGTATTTCGAGGGTCTTCACAACAGACCAAACTGACACTGTCTCCCTTGTCTGTGTGCCGAACATTTTGTACAAAGTTGTAAATAACAACATAGACATCACCTGACCATACTTGTTGTCGTCTGTGTTAAACTACCTGTGACGACTTGCGCAATTGCCCTGGAAACCCGTGAACATGATGAGTCTTACAATATTTGGATAGATCCTCGTGTGAAGGTAGCAAAACCGACCGTCCATCCCATGACCGTCTACCCCAGAAATCAGTTCCGTGCGCGAGAACCCATTACATGTGGGACAATAGGAGACTTTCCGCCCCAAATACTTGCTGATTTATAATTCTTTCTGCATTGCAATATGAACCTTTTCAACGCCACGGCGTTATCCGAAAACCGCTCCACAGTTGGGACATCTTCTTTGTCGCAGAGCCAAACAACACAGGATCCCGAGTGGAAAGAAAAATATGGCGCAACAAACGCCAAGACAAGTGAAGTCGTCCTCCAGCACTCCGACCTGAAACAAAAAGGCGCAGAGTTGCACTCAGTGAAGATTTCAAATGTCTCTCTTGTTCGATTTTGCGATTTGACCCAATGGTCAATGCTGATTTGCATCGGAAAAGGGAAAACACTCCAATTATTTTGCCGAAGACACGTCAATCCACTGACATCGTTTCAACCGAAACAAAGCTCAACAGACGGGTCCAGAATTTCGTGGACGCGCCAGATCCCAATCTTGATCTGTCGCAAAACACTCTGAAGTGTTGGGCCTGAGAGCGCAAGCGGGTGTGAGTGGAATTGTTTTACGACCCGCCCCTCTTCGACCCCAGTGCTCAAGGCGGAACACTGAACGATGAAAGTGCAGAACCGATTTCTCCCAACTGAGGACCTTTCGTTGCAACACGTGGGAGGGTACTCGTGTGACGTGCGACGTGACATGTCACGCTGGAAATCAGTTTCACCCTTTTTTTGCAATTTTGAAAAGTAGGGTCTGCTTTTCTGACACAACTATCCTTTTTACAGAGAGTTATTATTTCCCAAAACAATTCTGTCTCTGCAAAAAGAATTTCTTCAGGATCAGGAATCTGCAGACGACTTTCCAGGGTGAAATGCCACGTCGCACGTATTGCAACTGAAGGTACTGCTGCTGTTCGCCACTCACTCTGCAGGCGGGGCATCCTCCTACAAACACGACGTTTGGCTGCGGCTGCACGTACACTGTAGTCGTTTGCGGAGGGTTCTGGTATGATGGATGAGGGCCGGATGGAGGCACGGCACCGGCCGGAGGTGGAGGTCCGTAGCCGGCGGGCACGCCCTGGTATCCTCCACCTGCGAGAAGCGTGACACTCTTGATCACTTCCGACAGTGCGCCAGCACTTCGCCAATCCGACACGCTGGATGACATTCGTACACAGACTGAACAAAATTGACACTGTTACTCCGAAATGAAGTCGAGAATCATTCGTTTGTCTGGATGGCCAGTGTGTCAATTGGATCTACATGCAGGAGATCGGTTTGAAATTGTTCTGTCGAGCGCAGACAATGCCCGTGCTTTTTTGCACTTCACCTGCGTATGGAGGCTTGGGAGCGGCGCCAGCGGGTTGGCTGCCGCCATACGCCGCTCCGTAGCCTGGCACTGCGCCAGCCGGCGCCGACGCCAGGCTTCCCGTCGCTTCCGTGTACGGTGGCGGGTTCTCACTCATGACGTGGGCCACTGCATGAAGTTCAATCAAAATGTTTGACACTGATAGTCCATGGTGGTATGACCCGAAAACCGAGTTGTGCTTCTCAGATTTTTCCAGTCATGTGATCAGTAGAGGGGCAAGAAACTTGGGAAAAAGGAACTTCGTCGAGATAGATCTATTTTCCCGTCGAAAACAAAACATGCTGACAAGGATCCAACATCGGCAATCACCAAGACACAACCGTTGAAATTTCTGCACATATTACTTGCCCAGAAGTCGACTGAGTAGCCAAAGTTTCTGTCAAGTTGACTGTCATTCAATAAATCCCAGCTTTACACAAGGACAATCGTTCAGTTCTGCTTTATTACCTGGAATGTAGCTCGACTTTCCTCCTGTCAACGACGGGTCAGATGATCCTGAGTAATCACATCCCTCTTTTCGAAATTCATTTTCAATTCATTTTCAAAAATATTTATTCAGCGCGATGTACATGTTTTGATTGTGAAAGTTTTCATGGTGACAAATCACAGGAAAACATGCAGGCAGTAAGCTATTGTTTGGCTGAAATGGGTGTAAAATTAGTATTAATTTTAAAGCAGCAAATAAAGCTATACTTACTATGCCCGGACACCCGCGGAAAATCGCGGAGACGCCGTGAACCAGAAAACAGTCGTCTGCATGTGACATGGTGTTTCCAAATTTACGTATTGTTGTCAAATGGTGCGAAGAGTGAGATCTGCTTCAACAGAAGCTCTAACAATTGATGAGCAAAGTCTTGGCGTGCATTTGTCATGTTTTGCCGTTGGAATATTGTCACTGTTCTGGACGTCCTGACTGAACAAGGGCGACCTTCGCCCAAGACTATGCAGACCATGTTCAGCTGCTTCCAGCTTCAGAACTGACACATCATTTGGAACACAATGATAACGATCACTGGAAGTGCTCAACTCTTGAGGAATCTGTCCACAAGATTCCGACACTGTCAACATTGTTGTCAACAGCGACGATTCGCCTTCAAACCCCAACTGACGTTTACGTCTCGCCTGAAACCGGGCAAGAATGCGTGGATCCTCACCAGTCAGAACATCTTCGAGAACCTGGCTCTGGAGGACTGGTTGTACAAACACGAGGGGTTCCATGACAAGAGTCTGTTGTTGCTGTGGAGGAACACGCCGTGTGTTGTAATTGGGCGGCACCAGAATCCATGGGCGGAGCTGGACGTTGCCATGGCGATGAAGGAAAGGATCCGCGTTGCCAGGAGAAACAGCGGCGGGGGAACGGTAGCAACACTTTGTGACTTATTATAAACGCGACCTGCTGAATGCAATGCTCAGAACACAAGTGATTCACTGCAAAACCTACGAATTTGAAAACTTGGCTCGCTCTTTTGCGAGTGGAAGAAATTCTCACATCTCAAGTGCCTTGGTGGGTGCTGGTTTCAGAAACTTTAAATCATTTGGCTGCGAGTTCGTCGAACACTGAAACCCTCATGTTTTGTTTCAGGTGTACCACGACCTGGGGAACCTGTGCGTTAGCGTCTTCACGTCACGTGGTCTCTACGACCGGAAGCGGAACCTGGAGCTGGTGCGCGCGGCGCTGCGCAGAGAGTTCCCGTCGCTCCACGTGTCCATCAACGACAGGGACGACCTGATGCTCAACACGCACTACAAGGTGTGATGAGGTGGCGCTTGAGAATATTCGACGCAAAAAGTCCCAGCAACGTGAACGCATTCGTTTCTGGTGCCCTGGACACTGCGTACTCAGCTATTCACATAAAGTGCCCCTGATCCCTTTTGTTGAACTCGAGCACAAGGGATGTCTTCCCAGGCACGAAAATCGAACGCTCTGAAAGTTCAACAAGCTGCGGTGAAACAAATGCACCCGTTGCAAGATTACATGTCGGTTGAAATAATTATGACGCTGAGATGGTGCTTCCCATTCAACGCCAGATCAACAGGATCGCGCAATTGCGTCGAAAGACTCTGACTCAAAGCGCAGCTCTTGTTGCAGATTTCCGGAACAGCGGCGAAGCTCGGAGGGAAGGTCGCGTACCATCACTTCACGCTACTCATCGACGTCGACAAGTCCGCCGTCCGCAGTGTGCTCAAACCAACCATGGTGCGTGTGATGCAGAACGCAGTGCATGGCGCATCCAGAGTGAACCTGGGTTGACTTGTGGCAGAAGCGCAACGCGTGACGCACGCAGCATGAATCTAGATCGAGTGTGGCACTCATCAGTGTGAATCTCGTCGTGTGCTGTTTCAGGCTGGTCTGCAGAGCAACGCCACGGAGAGCGTCCCTGCTGACGTCATCAATCTGCGCGACGTCGACGCGAGCGTCACGTACGAACGCGTGTGTGACGCCATCGCACGTAAATACTTCTCTGACTGTGATGCGAAGGTCAGTGTCTCGCTCAGTGCGAAGGTGACAACGAGGGGCGGATCCAAGTTGCGCGCCTCCCCTCCCAAGTTGTGCAGACGCGCCAATTTGCTAATGCATCAGCGAGTGCATTTGAAATGACCCGGGCGTTGTCCATCTGCAGAAAAGTGTTGGGAACAGCTGTCACGTGATGTGTGGCACACGCCAAATCTTCCCTTCCAATGTGATGAACGCTTTGATTTGTTCTCGTCTTGTCTCACCCAACAGGAAGTGGTGCAGCACGTGAACCCTCGTGACGACCACGTGTTTCCGGAAATCTCGAGTTGTCTCGAAGCAGTCTCGTCCTGGGAGTGGGTGTACGGAAAGACCCCCAGTTTCAACGTGAGTCACGTGACACTTTGAACAACCACGGCGAATGACTCCGATCACCAATGATTGGTGATCTCAACTCTGAACAAATTTGTCTCGAGGCAATAATTTTGTGTCTGTCAGTACAAAGCAGAAGAACCTGTCATGTGTCGGAGTGAGTGGAGGGCCGCCAGACCCCACTGCACTTTCAGTAGAAACCGAAAACGCTTTGCAAGAAACGTGACCCTAGTTTTCTGGGCAGGTGAAGAGAGACTTCCACGGGCTGATGGGTCACAGATCGATGACACTTGATCTTCACTTCGAGGTGCAGAAGGGTCTCATCCACAACGTTGCGCTCCAGGTAACCAGTCGGCTCCAGAGCTGTTTGAAAACGTCACATGCGGGCCACGATTGGGTCAAGGTGCCCAGCCATCCTTGGGGGGTGGGGGAGAGGATACATTTTGCATAAACGATACAAAATTGGGGCAGGGTTGCAAATGTGCTCGTCAGGCCTCAGCGGTCTCAATTGGTTGGAGTTGTGGCATCTCCCCGTTTTGGTGGAACACGACGCAAGTTTCTTCCGATTCTGATTTGCAGCTGACCGGTTGCGACGACGCTGCCATCACGGCCGCCATCTTTAGCGACGCGCTGCGAGGGACGCGTTTCTGCTGGGACGCCGTCGATGACGTCATCAAGCGTATCCATGACGACAAGGAACTGTTCAGAAAATGCGACGACTTTGGATACGCCTGGATCGCGCTGTGTCTGAACGAGGTTTTCAAATAAAATGTTGTGTGCCTCAGATGTCAAAACTTTGTGGTTTACGTTGTTCCCTGCGGACTTGTTTTTTTCTGCCCGGAAAAGTGACACAGTTTTGCAGTTTACTTCAAGTGAATCCAATATGAGTGGTGGGTTTTGAGCGACTTCTTGAGGTTCATGTTTATCCGTGTTTCGTCTGATCCGTAAATCCGTCCCTCATCGCTGTGCGCACAGAATCCCGCCGCGCGCGCTTTTCCAAAATGCCGGACAGTTCGCCATTCAAAACACACGTCAGCTGTACTGGATCTGATTTGGACAGAATCAACCACATTCTGTGCTTATACATCATCTTGGTTCTGCTGTGTATGGGATTGTTGATATTAACTGAGTACTTAGACACTCTAGAGCTGCTTCTCTTCCCTTTCCAGCTGCTGCTATTTGGTTTCTTTTACGGTATCGCTGTTCACTTGGGCCAACTTGCCTGGAGAACGTGCTGCAGAATCTTCTGGGCTTTAGTGGCCAACGTGGTTCGACTTCTCACTCGCCTGAACCTGCTGGAGCGCAACAGTTCCGGCTTGTTGGAGCCCACCCATTCGGGTTTGTTGGAGGCGCTCGCCCGATCCGACTGCGAGTCTGAGGAAGCCACCACTTCCGACGTCAATCAAGAGGCCATCGTCGTGATCACCCGTGTCGCCATTCAGTGTTTCGGACCACAATTCGGGTGAGACGTCAGAGAAAAGAACGAACTGAGAAACGCGTCAAGTGCTTCCAAGAGACGGCAACCAGGGGAGATTTGGAGACAACGTTTCGTACGCACGCACCCTGTGGACACGCATGGCATCACTCGGACAAAAACTGATAACTGTTTTCTTGGCGTTGACTTCGGTCGGTCTCACAGGCTGCTTGCTTGTGTTGGTGTTCAACGTGATCGGATTTTGGAACGTTGTCTGGAAAAACCTCTTCGTGCACATGCTGTTCCAGATGGCACGGAACGTGCCGAGCAAAGTTCCTTTCTTGGAAGCCGTTCTCGAGTTCGCGTTTTGCTTGGGTGGATTACGATTCATCTGGTACCTCTGCATGGAAATGTGTCGCAGTGCATAAAAACAGTGAAACGAAGTTCTGGAGATACGTGGGCGGAAGACCCGTGCATCCCTGAGTGTTTTGGACGTTATTCCGCAACGGATTTGCTCAAGGCGTGCAGCTTTGGGGTGAACCCGACCGGATACTGAGCACTGGTTTGCTGCTGCATTTTCCGACGTGCCTGGATTGTTGCGCTGTGCACAAATGTTGAAGCGAACTTGCTTCTGGATTCTGGTCAAAAGTGACGTTGACATAGCAAAGTGACACGGAGCCGACAGGGACGAAGTGAACAAAGGATAAACAGCAAATTGACTACATAATCAATTTTTGCATTTTGATGCGTGGATTTACTCAGGAAAACAACAAGTTTCTGAATCCGTTGAACGTGCGCACAGAAACCCAGGAGAGACAGTTCGCTGCAGACGGATAGCAGACAACAGAGTTCAAAGTGCAGACAGACATCATGGCTGGAAACGGACTCACAGCACTGCGCCAAGCGCTACAGTTCATCTCCAAGGGACCCGGGTTCGACGTCTTCCTGAAGAACCTGCGCGTTGTGTCTGGCGGGGCTGGGCGGGTCGTCTGTGAGATGACGGTGTCTGAGGAGCATCAGAATCGAGTCGGAACGCTCCACGGTGGGATGACGGCGTCTCTCGTCGACTCGGTGTCGACGCTCGCGCTCATGTCGACAGGAGCACCCCCTGGTGTCAGCGTCGAGTTGAGCGTCTCGTATCTTCGCGCCGCGGCCGTTGGGGACGAAATCGTCATCGACTCGCACGTGCTCAAGCGGGGCAGTTCGATCGCGTTTCTCGCGGCTGAGATCTCGAGAAAAACGGACAACAAAGTGCTCGCGACAGGGAAACACACCAAGTTCATCGACCAGTGACTTATTCCTTGCTGATCAGACTTTTTGACACACTGTAGCTTCCATGTTGGGACGGAGCCAGCACTTGCCTTGGTCTGTGTCGAAGAAAACTCTCTTCCACCAGTTGGAGAACTCACAATATGGACTGGACAGTTCGCGAGGTGGGACCTTGCAAGGTTTGAACAATGGGGACCCAAGTGTGAAAGTTGTCTGTAGTGATATCACAAACGATCAGTTGGGTATCTCAGGTGAGACTGGCCACGGTGGCGCGAATCTCTGTATTTATTGAATGAACAGTGCTGCCACCTGTACCGCGGT
>JAAUXT010089516.1_pt1 | contig 11289 bp, 11 predicted proteins | sample 7278171 | NCBI WGS metagenome assembly JAAUXT01 (sample SAMN14350112, study PRJNA611818) | marine sediment metagenome | isolation source: surface marine sediment (1.8m) | place: French Polynesia: Moorea | collected 2018-08 | reverse complement strand
TCTCCTGCCCCTGCCCCATCCACCCCGCCCTCTCCACCTCCCCCGTCTCACGCGGCGCCGCCCTCACCGACGCCTCCCACCCCTCCTGACGCCCCGTCCCAATACCGCTGACAAATTAATTACCCCCTACCTGGCAGGTGAAGAAAATTCCACACTTGGTGTCGCCCCCCCCCCCAACCAAATCCTGGGCCCGCCGCTCGCTCATTGAACACACGCCAACTCTTTGAGGTGATCAAATTTAACGTTGTGACGCAGTGGCGCAACATATGCAGCGCAGACCTGTCAAACAGTCAAGCATGCAAACAAAAGTCACGTGTTCCATGGTCTTGCTTTGGAATGTCAGAGGAGGTTCTCACGCTGAGTTGCAAAAGTGTCCCGTGCCCCTCCCCCTCCCCGAGGACGTCGCTCGTGTAACTTGGCGCACACGTGCGACTGACTCCGGGCACTTGGCTCAAACAACACGCGTGCGAACCCGGAAAGTGATGTCGGAAGAGACTGGGTCTTAGAGTCGCTGTGAGTGAGAGATTGAAGGTTGAGGAGCGGAGCTGCGAGTCCTCGGGGTCCGATTCAGGGCGGGTCCCGGGCCCAGCACGAGGAGGAGCCAGGACCTCCGCGCCACCTACAATAACCCCCCCCCCGCGAAAAAAGTTGTTCATCCAAAAAGCCGCAGCAGGTGCCACGTTCTCATTTCTGGCATATTGTCCAAAATTGAAGTTGGGTCCCACAGCAATGGGTCGGGCACCCAGCACCCAGACGGTGGATCCGCCCCTGGCGCGGGCCCTGGTCCCAGATATGGCCACCTCGGGGGGTATTCCTGTCAAGTGCTTTCCTCCACAAACTCAATTTGGCCGTGTCCTCTCTTGGCCCGTGCGTCGCCCGGCCCTCGCGGCCTCTGTGGACGTCGCGTGGCGGAGCGAGCCCCTTCAGTCTTCCTGCAGATCACCGCTGCGCCGCACCAGGACACGTCCGTTCCCGTCCAAACTCGCCCAATTCAGCTTCATCCTGTCTATTTCAGACAGACCCGTCGTGTTTGGCACCACGGGCGGGGTTGGTGAACCAACAAGGGGCTGACCAGGCGACATGCGAGACACGGGAGAAAGAGTTAAATCTACTTACCCCGTACGCTCTTCACGCGAACAAACCTTTTTCACATGCTGTGCAACATTGGCAGGGCAGCTACAACAGCCAGGGGGTCGGGAATACAACCGAACGCACACAAACGGGAGACCCGCGCTGCGGTGCGTGGCGTCGCGAGCCGCGCGGTCCTCGTCCTCCGAGGCGGGGCGGAGGCTGCGTCCGGCGCAGCAGCGCTCGGGGCCCGCCGAGCTCTCGTGCTCGAGTGCGCTCTCAAGCACCGTCCACTCCCGGTCCCGCTGGGAGTCCAGGCACGAACCCGCGGGAGCCCGGACTCGGATCCAGGTGAGTCCAGAGCCGGGCACACGGGACCAGGGGTGGATCCAGCGGGTCCCAAGGGCTCTGACCCTTCGACCCTCAGAACGCTTTCATCAAAACACCACGATTTCAATCCGGCCTTCGCCTTGTGAGGCGCCCATGAAAACATCCCACCAGACCCGGGAGTCCTTCCTCACTTGTGCCCCTCACGGTTCTCATGACTTGTCTGCTCGTGCATCAACAGCACACGTGGCTGAAGAACACGCAGAATTCGCGCTGACGTTGGCTTGGCGTTGTGTTCAACAGAAAGGCCGCGACCAGCGTTTCCTCATCTTGCGGTGGAGCAAGCGGCTGTGTCCGCTGAGCTCCTCTGTGCGGGGCCCGCCTGTTGGGCGGCTCCTCCATCTCCTCGTCCCACTCCCTGATCCCGCCTGGCACAACTTCCGCCAAACACGACGGAACTTCCGGCAGACGTAACGAGCTTCGTCCGAGCGGCGTATCCGCCGAATTAGCGAGATTTATCGGCGTCCGTGGAGCCCGGACCCTGCAGCCTCATTCACACGGGGAGAATCACACGTCGCGTCCCTGTGCAACTGCAGGCTGCGTGCGTCACGCATCGCAGCGAACTCGTCTACGTCGGTTCTGTGCGCAGGTGGAGGAGCACCGTGTCGCAAAGGACGCTGGGATATCACAAAACGAACGCGAACTGGAGCGCTCCGCAGAGCGCACAGTTGCGTTGGGTGTCTGACAGTATCAGTGTGTGATACAGTGCCTTTGGACTTGCACTTGTAGAGTTTCTTTGTGGCACGATGCATCCAGTGTGAACCGCTCGTGGTCACAGTTCAGACTCATGTGGCTGTTTCCGCCACCTTGACAGTCTTTACAAAAAGCGCAGGAGCCACACACACGCACACAAACGCACTCACACACATTCACACACACGCACTCGTACTCACACACACACACACACACACACCTGCCGCAGGTGTTGAGCACCACGTTAGCACACATGTCTTCAGCAGCTCTCTATAGCCGGGCCCGTATGCACGCGTGCGATTGCGCACACAGGTCAGGTCCCGCCGCTGCTTTACGACCCCGCGGCGGGCGAGGCGTCGCTCAGCGCGGCAGCCGAGGCTCTGCGTCCCGGCTCACGGCCCGGCTCATCGTCTCCAAGATGCGGAGGCGGATTCACCCAGGTTACTGTGGGCACAGCGCTGCAGCCGCCAGGTGGCTCTGAACCTCCGTGCATCCAGACAGGGTGCTTGAGCACTGTGGGCCCAGCATGAATCCAGACGTGTTGCTGCGGACAACGTCCGGTCGCCACTGCTGTCTCCTTGGTGTTGTTGTGTCTTTACTTCACGACGGATTTCGCGCGTCCTGCACGCGGCTCGTTCCCCGAGTCGCGCTTCGCACTGCCGCAGCTGCAGGAGACGTTTCAAGCTGCAGCGCGAGGCGCAGCGCGTCTCCGCGCGAACCTGGGAGGAGCCCGGCGTGGGACCGGACTCCGCCGGAACAGTGAGCGAACCCGCCCTGTGGTTCGCTTCAAGCTGCCATCGATAAGTAACCAGCTGTTGTTCGCTCCTGTTTGCATAAAGCCAAGTTTTGCAGCAAACACACGTTTCTGTATCATGTTCATAACTCGGGCTGTAACGTTGCGATATTCGAGACCTGCTCACAGGGTGAACCCAGTGAGCTGCCAGAACAGGCGACCAATCTCCCGCAGGTTTCAACCAACAGACTACAATTGACCACGACTTTTCCTTTCTCGTCGGAGCCACGAATTCCGTCACGTAACTTTGTGGGCGTCTCTATTGAGAACCACGTGCAAAGTCACGTGGCTGAGAGGCGACATCACCAGGGAAACGCGGCGCTGCAAAACATTTCTCTCGTAAAGGTCACTGAGCGCTGATTGTGTCCCAGGTACAATACAGGGGAAGTGGCCAAGGCTGTTTGGTTATTTTTGGAAAGCCTCATTTGAGCGTGTGCGGAGCCGCCTGCGGGGCTTCCCCCGGCGGAGCGCAGGCTCCTCAGGCTGCAGCTCCGGGGACGAATTAAGATGTTTGGTAGTTGACGCACGTGCACGTGAGTCCGGCGCCGGGCTGTAGCGGTGCGTAATTGAACCCCGCGGGTTGATTGGGGCGACGGAGGTGCGATTAATCAGCGCCGACTCACTCGCATCGATTCATCACGCGCACCTGAGCCTCGCACTCCTCCCGGGGGCAGATCCAACCCTCGGTCTGCGGCCCGGCCCGGGCCCAGCCACAGCGACGACCACGGCCCCAGCCCTGGCCCTGGCTCCAGCCCTGGCCCTGGCCCTGGCCCTGGCCCCAGCCCTGGCCCTGGCCCCAGCCCTGGCCCTGGCTCCAGCCCTGGCCCTGGCCCTGGCCCTGGCCCCAGCCCTGGCCCTGGCTCCAGCCCTGGCCCTGGCCCTGACACTGGCCCCAGCCCCAGCCCCAGCCCCATCCCATGGCCTGGCCCAGGTCCCCTGCCCTCAGTCCACGGCCCCTGGCCAGTCTCAGCCCCTTGACTCACAGCCTGAATCACTGGCGTCTGGGTTGAATCCAAGGGTACCGCATACCCTGACCTGAACTCTAGCTCCAGGCCACTGCACCTGAATCCAGTACTCCCAACCGGAAGTACCTCGCCACTGTTCCTCGTTCCTGCATGGCCAAAGACCCAAGCACCCGTTCTTTCTCAGTGCCTGTTTGTGTGTCCAGATTCTGACCCTTTGACCCGAGCCCCAGCCCCTGGGACTCCAGGATCCCTCGCCCCCTGGCGCCCTCACATCATCGTCAGCAGCAGCAGCACCGGGGTGAAGGATGAGAGACGCCTGCTTGACTCCCCTGATCTGAGAGCGCCTCAGTCAGCTGGACCTGCCCACACGCATACTGTGGCCTTGGTGATGAGAGGACCCAGGAGCTCGTCAATGCAGGGGGTTCAAACTTGAACAATTTTACGTGCAAGAAAGGCAACATGAGGGGCCATTTATTCCTGGCGGAAGTTCGGCAGGGCTGAGCCCCTGGGGTCCTTTGCATCCGCCCTTCATGAATGTTGACTTCTCACGGCCTTCCTTCCACACAGGGGCACGCACTCAACACAAACATCTCAAGGTGAAGGTTCTCAAACCGAGGTGCAAACTCCCCGCGAGCCTCGTAAGCACTCTCTGCACCGGGTCTGATTCAAGATTGCCCAAGGGACATCTGGTTGTGGTTTCAGTGGAAGGCACAACGGTCACAGATCAACGCCTGGCTGCCCCCACCAACCGTGTGCCCCGTCGATCCAGTGGTTCCGCTGTCACCCCGATCCTGGATCCTGGATCAATCAGAAGATTCAAACTGCTTCGACAGAGACGCATTGGGATTGGGTGGGGACCAGTGTGCATCTGTGACATGTGGCTCTATTGTTCCCTCGGCTGCGCGTGTGACCTTGCAGCTCCTGGCTTCTGAGCGCGCACACGTGCACCGGTGTCAAGGCATGCGCTGCCTTCATTTGCATTAGGCTGAAAGGTAATTTTCGAACAGCTTCATACGTGCAACAGTCGTGTTGAACACGCTGCAGCCGTGGAATGTGTTTCTCCAGGGGCGGATCCAGGTCTGACTGGGGTGCCTCGCCTCCCAGAGAACCAGAGGTCACCTTTGACAAAGTTGCTTGGTCCTTGGGAAGTTTTCCGGGGGTCAGAGGGCCCGGCACCCTGGATCCGCCACCCGAGCTTCACACTTCCCTAACCGGTGTTGAGCCGTTGTGAAGAACCCGTATTCCACGAGACCAGAAACAGCGGTGAGAGTCAGCAATGCGTCCGCGTCGCCACACGGGATGGCGCACGCCAAATGAGTGTTTGTTATCTCGCTGCTATCCGCGCGGTGCTTTTGCTTTTTCTGCCAAACGGCGTCCCGTCCCACTGCACGCACACACACACACACACACACACACACACACACACACACACCACCTTTACAAATTTGGAACCACGCAAAGTTTAACGCAGTCGCGCAGCGGGTACGGGTGGGAACTGCCTGATGCCGAACAGTACTTACATTCAAGCCGTAGGACCACTCCACCTGGACCGCGGCGGGACCTGGCGCCGTCGCCGCCGTCCACTCTCGCACCCCCACCGGTAACGCCAGGCCCCGGCAGGCCGGGCTGCGCTGCAGGTCCAGCTTCCACCGCGGCGGCCGGGCCGCCTGAGTCCGCAGCGTCAGCGCCGCCTGCACCAGTATCCACGTGACGCACGCCCGGTGAGACAGGCGCGCCATCGCTTCTGCGCTGATGTCCGGTCCAGAGGCTGTGAAGGAATTCCAAGTGTAGCTGTTCGCTGCTCAAATGTCAAGCGTCACACGATGGTACGACTTCGTGCGCGTCGCTATCGCGCCAAAGTGACCCAAATGTGAGGATCGCTGGGCCCGTTGCCTTCGCCGCCTCCACCACACACTCTGCGTCCCTCTTGTCCTCGCTGCACTCAGCTCACCTTCCCGCACTCCTGCCAGATGCTATCGCGACCGTCTCCAGGCACTTTGCAACACCGTATCCACTCTCCGACAAATGGATGTGAAATCAATGCGCGAAGTCACGTTCACTGCGCTGGAACACACTGACCACAGGATCCCAACAGCTGACTGCACGTGTCGGTTGGCGGGCTCTCTCGGCGCGCGCGGGAGACTGTGGAGCGCTCGAAGCTGCGGGACAGCTTTATTACGACCACGATGCGTCACGTGACGCGCAGTGCGCAGCGAAGCGCCTTGTGCGCGTTGTGCGGCTTCCTCTCGCTCTGTGTCCGTCAGCGTGAGGCGGATTGCGACTCTCATCCCCCGAGTCGAAATGGAGCGTTAAGCTCGGCTTTCCAACCCGAGGGGCAGATCCAACCGGCGTGAGCTTCCAAAATACATTTTGCCACGATTTTCACTGTGCAACAGGTGCCTTTGTTTTGCTTCCACGCACATTTTTCAAAGCTGCAGGAATCAGGCGCCTGGATCTAACCCTGGATCCGCCCCTGATGTTAGGAGTTTGGCTTCGGGAACGGGACGCGTGTGTGAGCCCCCCCCCCCCATCAGGCTCTACGCGATGCGTCTCCGCAACACAGCTCGCCTCTGGGTTCTCAGGGCTCCAGATGGTGAACCCCAAACATTGTCACAAGGGGTCCACAGTCTTGCTTTGCGATTGAAAGGGTTGTGCTTGTCTCTTTTTTCAGGGGTTGGGTGGGGCCGCAGGCCTCAAAAACCCCCTTGATCAGCCAGTGACCGCATTCGGAGAACTGACGTGACAGACATGCAAATTGCAGAAAAGGTCAAAAAGTTCAAGGAGACGAGCAACAAGAGCGGGAGATTAACCAAGCAAGGAATCTGTCCGAGGCTGACGTGAATGGTGACAGCAAATGATGCTTTCCAAGAAAAGAAGTCAGTCAAAAACAAAGTTGGGGAAAGAGCGGACGTCTTGTCCCCGACACGTGTTGTGAGTTTTCTGTGGAACAAGTGCGCGGTCCACATCAGCCACGTGCTGAACCTCGCCATTGTCACACGGGCGCGGGATGGCAATTTCAGACGTAGTACTCCCCGGTGCCCCTCCCCCCAAACACCTCACATCACCTCTCAGTTGGAGGTACTACGCCTTGACCACTCAGGTTTGAACTCCCGTCTTCAAAACTCGCGTGGCTTCAGGCAGTTCCCGAGACTGCAGCCGTTCGGTTTGGCTTCTCTTTGCTTCAGATCCCGCACCAAAGCCCTGTGAGCCCCGCCGCCTCGCGCGGCTATTCCGCCGGGATTAGCGGCTCGGGACAAGGCGAGGCCTTCAGACGGACTCCGCTGTTCGCTGCCGTCAGGCCGGGTCACGCGTCTGCTGTGGCATTGCGTCGCACTGGGTGCGTGGGTGTTCAGTCACTGCAATGGGATCTGGGTCACACTGGGCGCATTTCTGGTCAATGGGTACAGTGTTCCAAGTGACGGAGTGAGGTCCGCTGACGTGTTGAGATACTCGCGCATCCCACGGCGCGGCCCGTGATGCCGGTGAGACCGACGCCTGACGCCTCCGGTGTGACGCCCGCGGTGTGAGGCTGATACTGAGGACGCGGCGCGAGCTTATTCTGGATCAATCGCTTCCCGTCCAGACGCGAAATGTGCAATATCCTCCGCTCGAGTCGCCACACACACAGAGAGCTTTGTACCCGGAATCACTGCGCGAGGCGGATTCAGGGTCTGGTCAGGGGCGCGACCCGCTGGGGTCAGAGGTCATTCGAACCCGCAGAACGTTCAGGTCAAGACGCGGCGCCCGATCCGCACCTGAATCGTAACTCTGAAGTTGTTTCCATGACGCCGGAGTGATCGCACGTGTGCGTCAGCGAACCGACGACAGACGTCCAGCTCCCGCCCGAAGAAACCTCGGCGCTATTCTTCCAACATACACGACAAATTCACAAAAACATCAGTTTCAGATGTGCACGTCAGTTTCACGGCCACAGGCCAAATGTAACACAAAGCCCAGGGTGACAATAGTCATCAATACAGAAACGTTATTTGCACACAAACAAAGCTGGTTTCATTTTGGAAACTGTCGTGTTTCTTCGGTTCTTTCCGCCATCTGGCCTCGACAGGTGATTGGGACGTGTTCCAATTCCCCACTACTCCACAGACGTCGCTCGGCGTTCCAGACGTCCACGTCACCAAAGTGACAACGGCCTTTATGGAGCGACAAACCGGTCGCAAGTCGACGTTGAAGCCTCTCTCACCTCTCGGCTCGGATCCACCTGGATCCTGGATCCACCCTTATCGCCCCGCACTGAATGTCGCGTCACGCACGACAGTGACCCAGGTAAGTTCGCTTGGCGTTCCCCCGGCTGTGTCGACATGACGCTGAACCAGGAGAAACCCAGGATCGGGTCAGGTGGCGCCAACCGTTTCGGAAGAAAACTTTCCACACGAAGGGGTGTTATGACCCAAAATTAGAGGGGGCAAATGAAGTCTGGGGTGGGGTGGGTGGGGTGGGGTGAGGGCTCGGCCCCGCCCCTGGACCCGCCCCTGGACCCGCCCCTGGATCCGCCCCTGCCTGCTGCAGTGCGGCACCTCTGTGTGCCTTTCCTATTGGCGCCGGGGGAAATCTGTGCGTCCTGCGCCGCGGTCCGTGCTGGGCCCACGCGGCGGCGCTTTGTACTTCGCCTTTGTGGCCGTAAGCAGATTTACGGCTACACTAGCCTGTGTACACCGGCGGACCCGGGCCGCACGACGCGGGGGAAATCTGACGCAGCTTCGCTCCTGCATATTTACATTGATGTCGTGAACTCGGCGATGATTTCCCGCAGAACGGGAACCCGTCGGTGTCGAAACGGGGACCCGGCACAGATTAGTCCTGCAGGTTCACGTCGGTGTGAGGATTCCAACTGACATCCACGTCAGAGACGGATCCATGAAAGTCACTGGGCCCAGGGCCACCGGGGATTTGTCTTGTGGAGCGTGGCCAGTGGCAGGAACCCTGGGGTCTCACCCCAAAAGGCCGACCCCCTCCACCAAAAGAAAAGACCCAAAAATAATTCGCGTAAGAAATGTTTTGTTCAGAAGACAGTTTTGTTGGTCAATGACAATAGTGCTCCCTGGTTGAACGGTCTTTGGACAAATCGTGGATCCGCCATGGCACGTCCACGTCCGTTGTCCGAGGAGCAAGAATGGAGAGTTTGAGATTCAGCAAACACAGGGAAATTCCATCCCGATGGGTGGTGGGTTCGCAGAAGGAACCGGGTGCTGTGACGCCCACGTCCCTATTCAGGACGTGCTGCACCACGCAACGCGGACGACGCAGACCTCAGCGTGGATACAGAATATTTATTTATTCACACTTCGCTGAGTGCGAAATTTGCCCCTTCCACACTACTTTTGAGTCTTGAGACTTTTTTGACGTGGGTGTGACACTTCTGCTCGTGTGTGCGCCTCGCCCCGCCCATACAGAAGGCCGCGGGTCCCTGACGTCGGCCCGCGGCTCCGTCCCGGCTGCGCCTCATTGTTGCAGCCTCGTAAAGCAGAGGACAACGGAGCAGCTCTGCAGCTCTGGAGGTGAAACAATGGGTCTGATTCATCTCGCCGGAGTCTGCAGTCGACCTTGCTCCAGGCTCCAGAAACATGACGGAAACCGGGAGCCGGATCCAAGGGTGCGTCCAGGGGTAGATCCTGGAGAAGAACCAGGGGGTCCAGGGGTAGATCCTGGGGGCAGATTCAGGGGGGGTCCGAGGGTGGATAATGGATGGATCCAGGCGGGTCCATGCCCTCCAAGACTTCTGAAAGGACCCCTCTCTTCTTGAGCCACAGCAGGTCGCTTCCCCCTGAGGTCTGCACACGCCGTGTTGGGATGCGCAGGACATGTCCGGATCTGGACGGTTTCAGCGCAAGCTGTGAGGCAGCCCACCCATCCCCGTATCACGTGACGCTTGTGCTTTGCACGTCGTCTGTATGAAGTACGTTGACCAATGACAACCAGAATGAGATGAACAGAGGCTGCAACGTTTCACTGGAGTTGGTTGTTGGTGGTCAAGGGTTTGGTGCCTGTGACCCCCTGTCAACTTTCAAAATTCTACAGGTGACAACGAGTGAACAACAGATGAGCTTGTGACGTAACGTTTTGGGGACAAAACTGTTTTTTGGGGCCGGGGCCGCCTCGGGCCGCTGGATTGGCCCAGGACCGGGGCTGCTGCCATCAGGGACCGTAGCTGCGTCTCCTGCTGTGTGCCGTGCCTCCCGTGTCCCATTCCCACCTCGACACCAGATTTCCCTTTGGACCGCGAACCGTAGCGGACAGAACGACGCTTTGAGCCGGTTTCACACGGGATGCGTTGACGCCTGTGTCCTTTCCCACAGCAGGGGAGGGCAACGCATACATTTTTTTGACGCCGGGGAGGTCACGTCAAGGTCAGGGTTTGCCTGCCACGCTCATCACACGGGTTCCAGTTGTAATGTAATGCGGATCAATGTCCAAATGAGGATGTCGGTGTCACACGTTTGGTCCCAACGTCACCAACGTGCTCCGGGCCTGACGCATGACGCACCAAGTGCCGTGTCGTACCCACTGACGTTGTGCAGAGACGCTACACGTGACGCACCCAGTGTGAAGCAGACCCAAGGAACAACTCAGCCAAACCTCTGAGGTTTGAAGTACCTTTTCGAAGAAGCAATCGCCACAGAGAAAATCTTAATATCTTGGGTGCTGCGCGTCATGAATGTTTCAGGCAGCCCGACGCCGCCACGGCTCTGCACATAACGTCGGTTTTACTGCGGGCCGAACCGCGGAGCGTCTGCTGCTCTACGCGGCCGCAACACGGGCCGTTCCGACTCCGTCGCACGATCCAGGGCCCTCGTAAAAGCGGCTCGATGACTCCGGTGCAGAGGCGGAGCTGGGATGTGATAGCAGGGGACCCTGGCAATGTCAACATGTAGTCCACTGGGAGTCAACAGAATCCTCCAACAGGGTCCTCCCAAGATCATCACTGCCCCGCCCCTGGATCTGCCTGCAGCCTTGCTCTTCGCTGGATCTACCCTACCCCTGACCCTGACTCTGACCCTGGCTGTGTCTGGGCCTGTGCCCCTGACCCTGCCCCAATCCTACCCCTACCCAACCCGTGCCCGCTCTGCCCGTCCCTGTCCCCACCCTGGATGCGGCTCCTCCCACCTTTACGTTTCCCAGCACAGGGAGAGAGCCCTGACCTTTCGCTGGAGTTTCAGTGGACGAGGAAGCGCAGCAACGCCTCGAGTCAGAACGAGCTCGGCTCTTGATGAAGCCGGTAACGAGGCGAGAGGCCGCGGTCACCAATGTAGAGATGGGCAGTCTGCCTCTGTGTGCATGAGAGAGAGAGAGAGAGGGAGGGAGAGAGAGAGAGAGAGAGAGAGAGAGAGGGAGAGGGAGGGAGAGGGAGAGAGAGAGAGAGAGGGA
>JAAUXT010149427.1_pt1 | contig 11290 bp, 19 predicted proteins | sample 7278171 | NCBI WGS metagenome assembly JAAUXT01 (sample SAMN14350112, study PRJNA611818) | marine sediment metagenome | isolation source: surface marine sediment (1.8m) | place: French Polynesia: Moorea | collected 2018-08 | reverse complement strand
TGTGTGTGTGTGTGTGTGTGTGTGTGTTGGGTATATATATATATATATATATATATATATATATGTGTGTGTGTGTGTGTGTGTGTGTGTGTGTGTGTGTGTGTGTGTGTGTGCGCTCGCGCGCACTGTGTGGTTGACTACAGGGACTGGACGCATTGTGTTGCAGCTCTCATTTCCCACAGATGGCGACACTGCGCCCCTGTAGCCGCCTGTTCATTTGATACAATTTTTGCACCAGAGGCGAAAACCGCGCGCAAGGCACAGACAGACGAATGTGAGACATTCCCTCCGGGAACACACTCAACTGACAATTAAAATCAAATTACAAAAGGTCAAACGAAATGAATCACCTGTCATTGCCGTTTCTCGGATTTTCAAGAAAAAAATTGTGAAATTTTATATTTTCGTGTCTCTTGAGAAACAGACAAATAAATTTGGGGAATTGCCAAGGACAATGTGGTTTGGCAAAGAAAGGTGTTTTTTCAACATTTTGGCTGCACAAAAGTTCACATCATGCAGATGTGTGTGCGTGCGTATGAATATGCAATTGACCGCTTTCTGCGCCAATGGGAGAGGCGCAGCGCCGTGCATGTTCTGACCCCGAATGTGAGGAATGCTGTTCGATTTTCACGCCGACGAGGTCATGTCGGTGGTGGAGGGGCGGATCCGGGCGTGTGTGCGTGTGGGTATGTGTGTGCGTGTGTGTGTGCGTGTGTGTCTGTATTGCGCGTCTGGCGGTGGGTGGTGGTTGTGTGTGCGTGTGCGTGTGCAGTCTGACAGTAGCGAGTTCAAACACCACGTTTGAAATTGAAAACGTCAACCTCAAATGTCGAACTTTTTTTGACAAGCCTTGATTATTTCACAATTTGGGAGTGATTCTAGCTTTTCAATACATTTGTAAATAAAATTGACCAAAAACCAAGGTTTGCTGTTGTGAATTTTTCTGTGTAAAGGGGTCTAAAGATTATGCGACATTTGAAGTTTTCGCTCCAAACATCGCTGTTTAAACTCGCTAATGTACTCGTAAATGAATGACGGCGACGGGAACAAATGGGCAAACATTTTCCACTCTGCCACTTTTCTTTGTCAAATAAATTTATCACAAAGCTAGCGTCCTCCATACAGCTCCGTCAAAAACACTCCACTCCTCCCAGCCACCAAATCTAAACTTTTCCACGGCGAAGGAAGGCTGAGGGAGCCAACCGCACAGAAAAGCAAGAATGCGGTCTGAAGTTTGTGGCCTGAAAAAACCTGGGGAAAACTCGGTCAGTTGCTCAGAATCGCGGTGCTTTGAAGAGACTGCGCACTAACACGCTCACGGCACAAGAGGCATTTCACCTGACGTGCCCCCAGTTACCCCCGTTGGGGGCTCGGGGCATCTGAGTCCACGCCGTGGTGTGCGTGCTGCAATTCTGGTGTTGAAATACGTGTTGGAAATGGAAGTGAAGAAGATGTTGGGCTTGCTTCGTATGAAATATCGCGTGGCCAAGTTGAGATTCATTTTGCCACCTGTGAGTTTCGCACGCACGCACGCACACACACACGAACACACACACACACACACACACACACACACACACACACATGGGCGACCACACGCCCTCCTCCACCACCTCGTCCCCATGTCCAGGTGACTCTCTCTCTCTCTCTCTCTCTCTCTCACACACACACACACACACACACAGAGGAAATATTAGCGAAATTTCGGACGCACCCTTTCTGCGCAGTTGCCATGACAAATACTGTTGACACGTACAGGTTGAGCTGTTTCTGTTCATAAAGAGACGTGTCTTGCCCAAAAGCTTACATAACTCTAGAATTGCAACCGGATACGGAAAAGACACAAACACATGATTTTGCGTGCTCCACCCAATCTAACAGAGACGGAATCTTCTGAATCCTTCCTTCTGCAAGAAAAAATTTTTTTTCTTCGGGCACTTTATCCCATTTGTTCAATGGATCAGACCGAGAAAATCTTCTCTGTCCTTCAGTCTGCCAGCAAACGTTTTTCTTGTTTTTTTTGCACCCCGCCCAAGTTTCTCAATGTTATCCAACAATCCCACCCGATTAAAAAGCTTTTTGAAACTTTTTTGAAGCTATTTTTCTTGAGCGGTTTTGCGCACCCCACCCACCCTCCTGAGTACTTGATAATCCAGAATTCAATGGCAGAGCAGGAGGTAACTAAGGCGTGGTCACTTCGTGGGCGTCATGACGTGCACGCCGACGTGCTGTCGTGCGCGTCCGGATCGTCGCGAGTGAGCCGTGATCCTGCAGCCCGGCGGTTATTTAGGAGAAAGACAGAGATTGGGAGAAAGAGAGGGAGGGAGAGAGAGAGGGAGAGAGAGAGACAGAGATAGGCAGAGAGAGAGTGAGAGAGAGAGAGAGGGGGACAGGGAGAGCAGAGAGAGAGGAAGTGTGTGTGTGTGAGAGAGAGAGAGAGAGAGAGAGAGAGAGAGAGAGAGAGAGAGAGAGAGAGAGAAGCGGGCCTGACGCGGCTGGTGTGAACGCGAGGCTACTGATCGCATGCGGAGAGCCGGTCGCGACGCTGAACGACGCCTGAACCCGGCGACCCGCGGATCCGGGCTACGCTCACAGAAGCCTCAAAAAAATCTCGGACGCCTATCTGTCTGAACTGAACACCACCGGAGGAGAACACCATTTTCTTGAGTTTTTTTGCGGAGGGAGGGTGCTGGATCCGCCCCTGGATCTCCGCGGTCAGTCCATCCGTCAGTCTCTGCACGAATCAGGGCAGCGGGAGTCAAGAACTGGGCTGACGCGCCGACCACGCCCCCCCCTCCGCCGGTGCCGCGTCGACAGCTCCACCGCAGTGAAAGCTGCGATTTCTCGACAAAGTGGACCAAGGGCCGGATCCAGAGGGGGGGTCACTGGCGGAGTGGGGGATTAAAATTGTGCGAATTTAATGTGTGAAAAGTGTATGTGTGAAACATTTTAGTCTGCAGCTGGTAACCCAGGCGGGGGGGGGCATCTTGGATGGCAGCACGTTGGAATGAGAGGGTTGCAGCTGATGCTGAACGTGTAGGAAGTGGCCGAGACAGAGACAGAGACAGAGAGAGACAGAGAGAGACAGAGAGAGACAGAGAGAGACAGAGAGAGACAGAGAGAGAGAAGAGAGGGAGAATTTAGAGAGAGGGAGAGAGAGAAGCGGGAGAGAGAGAGGAGGGAGAGAGAGAGAGAGAGAGAGAGAGAGAGAGAGAGAGAGAGAGCGTGCAAGGGAGACAGGCCTGCAGAAAGAGGAAGGGAGAGAAGCAGAGAGAGTGACAGTGTTTATGAAAGTGGAAGCACATACATGTACACGTTCGGTCAGTGACTGCAGACCCACACCTGTCCAGACGGTCACTGACTTCTTCGTTCGTGTGGTCAATGACTCGCGCGGCCAGTTCCCTGAAGCAGTGCGTGTTCGTTTCTCCGAACAACTGCGTCTCTCTTCTCCGCGCGTCTCCATTGGACCGTCTCCCCGCCGGGTGCGTCACGTGGTGCGATCCCTGCCTGCGTCAGATTGTGCAGTGACATCAGAGACGGAGGCTTTACAGACGCTGACGTCACTATTACAGAGACGTGAAATATGCCTAATTTGTGCAGTGACACACGCGTCCAGTGTGAACCAGGCCTCACACAACGCGTTACGCATCCAACGTGAGACACGCCCTTGTACAGAGACGCAACGCGTGACGTGGTTTTCATATTGAGTGACGCGTGGTCGTCTTCTGGGCAAACGTCAAAAATTCCACCATTGGGTTCAATGTTAAATTTTGACGCCGACGTCAAGAAGACGACCGCGCGTCACCAACGTGAAAACCGCCTGACGCACCCGATGTGAACCGGCTGTTGTGTTTCTGCGCTGTTGCGATGACTCATCCCTTGAAAGGTGCAAAAAGCTCAAATTGAATCTGCGGCTGCAGCTCCTGCTGCTGCAGTAGGGAATCTGCAGGGAATGTGCAGGAGGAGAAGGTGCGGCCGCGATTCTATTGGGGATCGATCAGTCAGTTTGATCAGTTATTGAGCTATGTGTGTGTGTGTGTGTGTGTGTGTGTGTGTGTGAGAGAGAGAGAGAGAGAGAGAGAGAGAGAGAGAGAGAGAGAGAATATGTGCGGGTTGGCACAAGTGTGTGTGTGTGTGTGTGTGTGTGTGTGTGTATGTGAGGTACGCAAAGTCAAAGCGAGATTTCCTTCTCTGCCCAGAAAATACTCTTTCTTCCTGCAAGATGCTCCCTATCTGGGTGCTGGATGACGCCTTCACCCTTTGTTGGAAGGGGCAGACTCCCAGCCCCCTGGATCCACCAGCAAACATTGTTTGTGGTGCGAGAGGAATGGAAATGGATCAGACCATAAAGGCGCGATTCGGGGTCTGATCCGGATCCGTTATGGCCGCCCGGGAGCTCGGGGACCGGACGGGGATCCGGGTCAGGCGAGTCCGGAACAGCCATAACCCACCGCGGGGTCCACGGGTCCAGGGAGGGAGGGAGAGAGGGAGGGAGGGAGGGAGGGAGGGAGGGACGGACGGACGGACGGACGGACGGACGGATGGATGGACGGACGGACAGTGGGACGGTGGGACGAACGGAGTGAGGGAGGGAGGCCTTGGGGCGGAGTCCCTCTGGACTGACGCCTGGTTCCGCCTATGAGTTGTGGGAACAACTCTAGATTCCGGGGGAGCCTGAGTGAGTGTGAGTTTACTGTGCACTCCAGTGCAGGATGCTAAGAATCGTGCGAGTGGCTTCTCCGCGATGGACAAGTGATTTCAGATAAGGGAACCCCGTGTGTGTGTGTGTGTGTGTGTGTGTGTGTGTGTGTGTGTGTGTGTGTGTGTGTGTCCGTGAGTGTGAGTGTGAGTGTGTGTGTGTGTGTGTCCGTGAGTGTGAGTGTGAGTGTGTGTGTGTCCGTGAGTGTGAGTGTGGGACAAAGATGATTCAGTATGTGCGCGTGTGCTGAGAGGGGTGCATGTGTGGGGAGCATCTGTGGGTGTGGGTGGAGACTTGGTATGCGTGCACGGAGAGGCGTGTATGTTTGGCAGCTGCTCCAGACAGGTGTGGAGAGAAGTGTTCTTGTCACTAAACTGTGCAAGGCCAATTCAAAGGCAACTTCCTGTTCGATCATATCTGAGCCCGTATCATGAATAATCTCGACGTGAACTCCAACAGGTGCAGGGTGGCCAACCACAGATGTTCATGCAGTACAGTCTCGACACGCCACATTCTTCTGTTATGCGAGTGTTCTGACCAACTGATAGCATCTATATATCAGTGACTTGTAATTCTGAGCAATGGCCATGCAGCGAACAGCCTGGGGCCTGGGGGTTCAGGAGGAGAGGGGAAAACTTGGGCTGCGGTAGGCAGGGGCAGATCCAGGGCCCCTAATTCCCGACAAAATGCCTGTTTTCACACGTTAACGTCAGCCCTCCAAAGGGGTTAAGTTCCTTTTGACCGAATCCTGGTTCTGCCCATTGGGGGGGGAAGCAACCTTTGTCCTTTTTACCAGAAAAATGCTATCCCTTTAGCGCCGGCAGGTGAAATTTTCGAAGGACACTTATGTGTGTGTGTGCGTGTGTGCGTGTGAGGGTGTATGTGTGTGTGTGGGGTCAGAGGCCCCGTTGCCCCTTCCCCCTCTTTTGAGTTTGCTGCTACAGGGCGGGGACAGGCAGATTATGGCGGCCACCCCGTTCCTTTATGACAAGGTGCACCCCTCATTTCTTGTCCAGGTGATGAGAGAGTAGCACAGTGAAGTGGTCATTAGATGTCTGCACGACTGTAGACGGGGTCAGACCCGTAAATCACCGGGGCCTGGTGTGTGTGTGTGTGTGTGTGTGTGTGAGAGAGAGAGAGAGAGAGAGAGAGAGAGCGCGAGAGAGAGAGAGAGAGAGGAGGGTGCGTGTGTGCGCGTGTGTGTGCGTGTGTGCGTGTGTGCGTGTGCGCGTGTGTGCATGTGTGTGCGTGTGTGTGGAGAGATGAAGAGAGTACAGAACATGAGAAGGAGTGTGAGCGAGCGAAGAGAGAAAGAAGGCAGAAATCCCCCTGTGACTCTTGCCACTTCCCCCACAGAAACGCGTACGTGCAGACACACACGTACACCAATGCAAAAACAATCAGTTCTTGTGATAGGACAACAACAACAAGCAAACTTACGAGGGCGATGAGAATCAGGTTGGCACTTAACCCACAGAAGCCTCGCTCCATTCTGTCAACTCAATTGACACTTTGCAGAAACAAACCTGAACGCACCAAGCTATACCCAACAAATTCACAGAAAGAGGAAAAAGTGTGGATGCTCTGGATCCGCCATTGGAAACAGACGCGTTGCGTAGCGACAGGTGCGTTCGGTGCGACGCCATGCGAACACGTGTTCAGATGCGTATCTGCGTGTGTCAGATGTGCATGCGGCTTGTCTGAACAGACGGGATTGCAGCACGGCGACTGCACTGATTTTGGGGGTCGAGCCAGTGGAACCCCAAACTCTATTGTTGCCCCATTTTACCCCTCTGATTTCCATGTGTTTTGGGGACCTCAGGCTGGTTTGGGGGTCGTTTCAGTAGAAGCCCAATTGTTCCCCCCCCCCCAATCTAATTTTCATGTGTTTGGGGACCTCAGGCTGGATGCCCCCCGTCTGGTCCTGGACCCACAGGGGTCGGACCCCCACCTTGCCGTGAATGACCTTGGGTCCTGGGGCAGCGGCGGATCACACACACACACACACACACACACACACACACACACACACACACACACACACACGGGAAGGCGCTCGATTGTCTTCGGGTGCTGCGTGAGGAGAGCGTCAAGGTGCGACGCACGCATACCACACACACATGCACACACACGCACACACACGCACACTCATTCACTCACTCACTCACTCACTCACTCACTCACTCACTCACTCACTCACTGCATCCACAGTGCAACATCTGCACATCTGCACATTTTTGCATCTTCAATCACACGTGCAAATACCCCCCCTTGTATATATAAGATCCTGCACCTCCTGCTGGGGGATCAGGCCCTGGATCCACTGCATGGAGTCGAGCCTGGGTGCGCGCGCACGCGTCTCTCCTCCATCTCTGTAACACAGAGACAGATCAGTGATGCACGAGCGAGACGCACAAAGAGAGAAACCGGGTTTCCGCGAACTGGGTCACCCACCTCCGCTCCTTAAATCTCCGGTTGCCAGGCTGAAGGCCGGTGCAGATACGTCTGTTGGGCTGGTGTGGCGCCTGGGGTGGAGCCAGGGGCCCAGACCCCGTCCCCCAGGGGTAAGGGTGGATTCAGGGGGCCAGACCCCATCCCCCAGGGAAAGGGTGGATCCAGGGGCCCAGACCCCTTCCCCCCAAGGGAAAGGGGTGGATCCAGGGGGCCAGACCCCGTCCCCCCAGGGATAGGGTGGACCCAGGGGCCAGAACCCATCCCCCAAGGATGGGGTGGATCCAGGGGGCCAGACCCCGTCCCCAAGGAAAGGGTGGATCCAGGGCCCAGACCCCGTCCCCCAAGGGCAGGGTGGATCCAGGGGCCCAGACCCCGTCCCCCCAAGGGAAAAGGTGGATCCAGGGGCCCAGACCCCGTCCCCCAGGGATAAGAACGAAATTTCTTTTGGACGTGCATGGGTCGTCCAGGTCGGGCGACTTGATCAGCTGCCTGAGCTGCAGGACGCCCAAAGATGATTTCAGCGAAGACGTCCACGTCTACGTGCACGTCAATCGTTTTTTGTTTGGGACAGAAACGATTCTACGTGCTTGACAACAAGTGCACGTTGCTTGTGTCATGGACACGGAGTCTTCGTTTGGTTCTGCTATTATTTCTGCGTTTGTTAGAATTAAACAAACAAGCGCAGTCGAATAGGGGTTTCAACACAGATGACGCGGTGTCAAAATTTTGACGCCGATGCAGAAACGGACTGGACTTTTTTGACGCTCTCCATTGGGCATCACGTAACATTTGACACCCACGCTCAAAATTTTGACGCTGGCGTCAAAACATCTGACGCCGGCCTGTCTGTGTGAAATCTCTAATTGCCTCCAAAGAATTGACTCAGCAAAACACGTAATTTGACGTGCACGTGGCGGTCGCGGCCTTGACCTTGACCTTGCTCGTCACGTGGTAGATCTTGCGTTGACACGCTGCTCCAGGGACCTGGATGTGAGAACGTGTTTTGACAGGAGAAAATCACACCACACGTCATCTTGATTTGGCCTTGAAAAACTTGGAGAGCTGTTTGAAGAAGTGGGAGGGAAACATTATTAAGCAAATTGGAAGGGATCAGACAGATCAGACGTGGAGATCCTGGGGAGTACGCCCTGATGACGTAGATGGAGTCCAGGCGAACAACCTCACTCAGGGCTGGGTGGGGTCACGCTCCTTCCGTTCCTCTGAGCCCTGCCCAGGGGAACAACCCGGTCAGGTCCAGGACTGACCCCTCCGTCCCGCCCACAGAACCCCGCCCACAGAACCCCGCCCACAGAACCCCGCCCACAGAACCCCGCCCACAGAACTCCTGCCCAGGGGGAACAACCTGGTTTGGACCAGGACTGACCCCTCCCTCCAGCCACTCCCGCCCACAGAAACCCGCCCACAGAACCCCGCCCACAGAACCCCTGCCCAGGGGAACAACCCGGTTTGGACCAGGACTGACCCCTCCCTCCCGCCACTCCCGCCCACAGAACCCCGCCCATAGAACACCGCTCACAGAACCCCGCCCACAGAACCCCGCCCACAGAACTCCGCCCACAGAACCCCTGCCCAGGGGAACAACCCAGTCAGGACCTAGACTGACCCCTCCCTTCCGCCCACAGAACCCCGCCCACAGAACCCCCGCCCAGGGGAAACAACCCCAGACAGGGGTCAGACCCCCCCCCGTTCCCGAGTCCTCGGTTCACTCTGCGCTCCAGGCATCACCTAGAAGGTGCTGAAGCGAAGAGGCTGTCAACGGAGACGGGGAACCAGGTTCGCGCTCCCACTCATTGATCTGTATCTGAGCCGTCTCGAGATCCAGCAGATCCAGGCACAGAGGCTCCTTCCCTCCCTCCCAGGGACTCAGGGACGCAGCACGCTGCGTGCGTCCTCGCACTCGTCAAAGTCACCTCCAATTCACACCACGTGCATCAGCGCATCACGCACAGCTTTTACCACATTCTGCACCGTGCGTCAGCACACATTTGGGGTTGGAACACATCTGTGATCATGACAGTATGCTGTGAGTTAGTTATGTAAGAGTGAACACATCTACACACACCTCATTGCCACACTCCTTTGCATGGTTGGAACCCAATGTGGTGCATTATGACCTTGGTGTGCGTATGTGCTGGTGCACGCGGTGTGGCCGAGGGGGTAAAGAACCCCGGCACAGGGGGAAGGGGCGGACCCAGGGGACAAGAGCCCGCCCCCTCAACCCCGGGGGGAGGGTGAACTGCGTGTTGGGTGCAACGTTTGTTACGTCAAAACAAAGTTGAAATCGCGTCTACCAAGAGGCTCCCTGGTCCCCGCCCTGTCACGTGATCCTGACCGTCGCCCTCCTGCACGTGCAGGGACGTGACGCGTGACGCTCCCAGCGTGAAACAGGCCTCTGGGTATTTGTTATGATTCATTAGAATCCAACCAAGCAATCAAAACAAAGATTTTCAAAAATAGACTCAGCTTCAATTGAGATAGCAAAATCTGCGCCAACAAAGAGCACAGAGCTCAAGGCCCAGATTTGAGGTGATGTGCTCAAACTTTGACAAGGGGGGGGGAGTAAACTCGTTTGAAAAATTTCACCGAGCGCCACGGAGCTCTGAGAGACCTTTTGTTTTCAGACGTTTGTGTGTGTGTGTATGTGCGCGTGTGCACGTGCACTCACCAGCACACATGTGTGTGCGTGTGGATGGGTATGTGTGAGAGTGTGCGTGTGTATGCGTGGTTCTGAGAACGCCGCTACCCTCTGGGTTCGTGCCGTTGTGCCCCTGAAGCGACAGGTATGCGTGCGGGTGCGTGTGTGTATGCGTTTGCACGTGTGTGTTTGTGTGTGTGTGGGGGTGGGGTGGGGCGGTGAGTGTGAGTGCGTCATCAACGTGTGTGTGTGTGTGTGTGTGCGTGCGTTTGTGTAGTTTCTGAGCATTTCGCCGTGTCTGTAAGCCCAGGCACCACGAAGCGCACGACCTCTGCGCGGGACACGTGTTCAGTACATTTGTTCTCGTTTGTAATTGCACTCAGCATGCATGTCACGCATGCGCGCTGAAGCGACCGCGCCGCGTCCCAGCGCAAAGTCGGGCAATGCATGCTCTGCCTATTGATTGATTGCGTGTGATGGGAAGAATATGAAAGCGGCTCCAGAAAGAGAGACAGAGGGAGAGAGAAAGAGAAACAGAGGAGACTGAGAGATAGAAGGAGAGAGGGGTGGAGAAGAGAGAGAATGAGAGTGAGAGAGAGGCAGAAAGACAAAGAGGGGGAGCAAGGGGGATAGAGACAGAGACAGAAAGCAAGACAGAGAGACACAGGAAGGGAGGGAGGGAGGGAGGGAGGGAGGGACGGACGGACGGACGGACGGATGGACGGAGGGAACTCCAGTGCAGTGCTTGTGTATCTCTTGGGCCCGGAACTTTTGAACACAAACAGTTCCCAAAACAAGAAGCACTTGCTCCAACAGAGAAACACCATTCTTGAACGACACCTACACGACAGGTTCTTTCCTCTCATCAAGTCTTTTTGCAGCCACAACAGCGGCGTCACGTTGCAGAACACGTGTCCTGTTTGCGCAGAAACTCAGATTGAGGCTTCCGGTGCGTACACGGAGAAACACGTGAAGCCCAGGGGGAGGCAGGTCCGCCCCCCTCCTGCCCCCTGCCACCCATGACACCCACGTTGAAAACACACGTGAAACCTTGAGATGTCAGTGGCAGATCCAGGACACCAGGAGCCCTGAGCCTCCTGGGTCTCTCCCAGTGGGAATTGACCTTTGTTTGATAACCATTTCCAAGGCCGCATCACAGCGCTATTAGTCTGGATTTCTACGCACTTCAGGCCCGAATCACGCCTGATGCGTTTCCGCGCACGCCTCCATTGAACAGGTACCTCAATGCAGAGTTGTGCCAGCGGTCCGCTGGACGTGCCTGAGACCGTTGGGGCTGCGTCAACGTGTGCAGTATTGAGTGGGAGGACATACTGAGCCCACGTGACCCTGATTCACACCGGCTACGTTTTTGCGTCAGGTGCGTGACGTGTGGGGCGCGCCCCCCCCCCCCCGAGGACGAACAGCGCGGGGGGGGGGGGGGGCGGGGGCGGGAGGGGGGGGGGGCGGGCGGGGGGGGGGGG
>JAAUXT010076785.1_pt1 | contig 11293 bp, 17 predicted proteins | sample 7278171 | NCBI WGS metagenome assembly JAAUXT01 (sample SAMN14350112, study PRJNA611818) | marine sediment metagenome | isolation source: surface marine sediment (1.8m) | place: French Polynesia: Moorea | collected 2018-08 | reverse complement strand
CACCCCCACCCCCCCCGGTTAGACCCGCTTTACACATACAGATGGACATACAGACTGATGGTGATTACATTAAGCGTGTGGTACACGGCCCTCCGGGCGACCACACGCTTGAAAAGGAACAAAAAGCACAAAGATGAAATCAAAATCACTTGAAGCGGTGTGCAAAACTCACCTCGTGAGGTTTCTCCACACAATCTGTAGTTAGCTTGCAAGGAAAGTCCAGAACTACTCGTAGGAGCGTACCGTTCTCACTCTTGTCAACCTGACTCTACATTCAGGCACTGTTGCCTTTCCAAATGTTGGATCAGAAAGTAATGCGAGAGTGCTCCGATTGTGAATGGATCAGGTGTGTATATTGTGCACGAACAAGAAGGGGCGGATTCTAAAATCACCTGAACGGGTGCGAGTGTGGTGGGACTCGGCCACCAACTTCAGCAGAGAAATAGCTGCCAAACATAAATCGCAGGAAATATCCTGTTCTGAGCACGTTTATAGAATTCAAACAGTTCTGACACCCGTGGATCCACTCCTGGATGATCCGTCTGGTGTATGGAAATCTAGTCAGGCCCGAGCACGCACCGTCACTGACCGATTTGGGAGTGTGCACTCCACACTGAACTGCGGTTGAATTGGAACACCTGAGTGCACTTGGTTATTGCGGCACTTTTCTTTGACATCAGTGCGCGTACGAGTCATGCACACAAACCACATCGGGTCTTAATCTGCATCGACGGCTGGGTTTGCGACAAACACAAATTTCTGCAGTTTCCTTTGTTCTTCCCTCAGGACACTTACCGAATTTTGTCCGGAAACCCTGCGAATTAGCAGCCTGACTTCGTTTCTGCGTGCCGTGTTCATCGAGCCAAATTTGCGGCCAACTCCAACACTCCAGCGTGGACAGGAACTTGGAAAAAAGAAAGACAAACATCACACAAGCACTTCACTGGGTCAGTAGAGAGAAAGAGCACACAGGGCCAAGAGCTCATGGTCCGGGTCTGACATTCGAAATTTGAAAACCTGTCTCTTCTGCGTACAGAGCCGTCAGGAGCCTTCATTTCAGAATCAATTTTTACGAGCAAGCTTGATTGTCAACTTTCCTTGTTGGAGTAGTGTACCTTTCCCAGTGGGCTGAGCGAGGACCAAATGCGGCCAAGAACTTGCAAATTGACAGACATGCAACATAACTTGTTGGGCGGGTGGTGGGGGACCCACCCAGTTGGTGCCACCCCCACCTTCAGACAAGTTCGGGTGGGTGTGGGGTCTACCTCTGTTGTTTCTTTCGTCACCACTCACAAAACCAATCCACACAAAGATCAGAACTTTGCAAGTGAAAGTGATTTGCAGACGGATACACTGTACGAGTACTGGTGTTCACACACGCACCATCCCGATTCTTCATTCCAATTACACAGCATGCCCTCCCAGCCAAAATTGCGGGAAATTTGTGCGCACAGAATCCCGCGCCGAAAAGGAGAGGTTGCACCGGCAGTTGAAAATTGACAAATCGAAAAAGTTCAAAAATGTCAGCAAAGCGGCGCGCCTCCGGCAATCTTTGGTGTCAGAATTAAACAGTAAGTCATGTTTGTTCTTGTGTTCAAAATGGAGCGAGTTACGTGCAGTGAAAGTGGCGGTTGAACACGGAGTGTGATTTCGACGCCTGAACTCGTTTGGTGCAGATGAGGCAAGTGTTTGTTGCTGGATCTGTCCAAGCATTTTCGAATTTTTCCACAAACCGACCATGAAGGCGTCGGCGCGTGTCTTAGATTTTTTCTACAACGACGCTTGGAGGAGATGCAGAGCTCGTGCTGATGAGACCCACACCCGTTGCAAACGGAGTATCTTGACACCCCCTCCTCCCCCCCCCCCCAAAAAAAAAAAATTCCAAGAAAAGTATTTCTACAGATCTGCGGCAACTCAGCCCCCCAACACACACACACACACGCACACGCACACACAATGGACTTGGCAAATTCAGTTAGGCAGGGTCCCCTTCCCTTGCGATATGGACTTGGCAAAGTCACAGGAGTTGAGCGAGGCCTCCTCACCGAGAAATGTAAACCAAATTTGGACGAAAAAATCGCGTTAGAAATCAATCAGGAATGACTCTTTTTCCTCACACCCCGCCAAAACTTTGAAAATGAACTGCCGTTAGTTTCGTGATACGGAGTCCGAGCTTGACTTCGCTTCCCATTTGGGTTCAGTGCAAATTGGGGTAGTGCTCCAAATGCTCTGTATTCTGTTTTGATTGATCAAGTTCTGTTGTACTTTGTCGGGTTGTGACTTTCTCATCGTTCTGTGATCTCAGCTCTGATCTGTTCAACACCAATTTGAGCTTGCGCGGGTTTTAGACGCGTCTGTTTTGCAACAGTCGACTTCAGTGACCTGCGGACAGGAGGTGAGACGGTGATGGCGTCGAACAGCCCGGCGCCTTCGCCCGGAGACCCGCCGCCCGTCATCAGACTTGGCCCGCCCTTCGAGTCGGAGGAGACAGTCGACGACGGGGACGTCTCGTGGAGCCTCAACACCTCACAGGTCAGCACGGAAGAACGTGTCGCGGATTGGCGATTTGTTTACCTGCGTCATGATTTCAATGCAACGTCGCAGATGAGGAGGTAAGACGATGTGAATTGTTTCCAGGAGAAGATCACCAACAGGGAGACGGCCAAGTGCGCGGACAGCGCGGTGTGCCAGCGCCAGGCGGGCAGCTTCGCCGCCATGTATTCCATGCATAAACAGGGAGAACTCTGCGACGCGACGCTTGGCGTTGACGGGGAAGAAATCAAAGTGCACAAAGCAAGTATTCACTCCAAAAAGAATTGTGTAATCCTTGGAGATGTGAAATCATTTCAAGTGCGACTTATTGTCTGCCTTTTTGTGGAACAAATTCTGCGGACCTCGCGCTGATGATTGTGTTGACAAAAGTTCATTGAAGAACATCTCTCACCACCAGGTGGTGCTGGCTGCGTGTAGCAGCTTCTTCAAGGCCATGTTCACGTCGCGCATGAGCGAGGCGCGCACGTCGCACGTCGCGCTGCAGGACGTGAGCGCCGCCACGGTGCAAGCCATCGTCAAGTTCGCGTACACCGCTACGATATCGCTGGACGATCACAACGTGCAGGATCTGCTGTCAGCCGCCAATCAGTATCAAGTACGAGAATCGTATGGCGAGTGTTCAGGCACAAGACGGGATGCGTTACGTTTGCTTCCGTGTTTAGAACTCGTCGTTCAGATCATCTGACACAATTTTGTGTGTATGTGTGTCACACACACACAGACACGCGCGCACGCACACACACACGCACTTCTCTCCCTGCAGATTCAACCAATAAAAGACGCCTGCTGTGCCTACCTCAAGGAACAGCTGAGCGCCACCAACGTACTCGGTATTCGAGCATTCGCAGAGTTCCACAACGCCGCTGATCTCTGCGCCGCCGCTGTCGCCTACGCCGACCTGCACTTCACAGAGGTACACAGTGTTCGCGCACTTGCCGACGTGATTTTCTGAAACAAGCCGACGGAGATCAAAAAGACGGAAATGGAGGCGAAGAGTTGTTTGCCACGAAAAATACGGAATTTGAAGGAATTTGAAGAGACGTTTCATTCTGTCAACGGTTACGTGCCGCCACAAACCATTCTCTACAAAAGCTGTACCTTGATTGCTTCAGGGAAAGATGACGTCAGAAATACTTCACAAGACTGAACAGTGTCACGTGTTTCTGGTTTGATTGGCAGGTTTGTGAGAGCGATGAGTTCCTGGCGCTCGACCACGCGGCCGTGACGTCGCTGCTGGGCAGGGACGAGCTGACCGTCAAGTGCGAGGACCAGGTGCGGGTCGCATCAACAGCATGCAAACATTTCTGCCTGATCCGGACGCAGTCATGCTTTCATCGCTGCCCATGTCAAGAGACACTCCTCAACTGGTGTCAGTAGCAGGAGGCTTGAAAACTGACCGTGTGTTCAGCAAAGCAAAATGCTGTTGAATTGTGCTGCGTGTGTTCTGCGTGCATTGTGATGAACGTGAGCGTGTTTGCAGGTGTTCGACGCTGCGGTGCGCTGGTTGAAGCACGACGCGGAGACTCGGCTGCGCCACAAGCAGGACGTGCTGGCGCGCGTGCGCTTCCCTCGCGTCACCCGCAAGTACCTGACGGCGCAGGTGTGCGGAGAGGCCATCATCCAGGACTGCTGCGTCTGCCTCAAGATGGTCATGGGTGAGTCATCCCCGAAGAGATCTTTGTCGTGAGAAACTACGTGAACGCACCGAAGTCCCGACCGTTCCTCCGTTCGTCTTGTCCATACTCTGAAGCGATCGGCCTCGAGCTGATGAACGGACTGCAAGTGGATCATTGGCTTTCTCCCAACGCAAAATATGATTTTCGTTTTCACTCCTTTGTGTTGAGTTCAACTTGTTGGAACAAAGAGCTGAGAAACCAAAAACACACGACGACACAGTTGTGCTTCACCAAGCTGGAGTCTCTTCAATCAGTCCATTTCGTGACATGCTCTCCACAGACGGGATGCAGTACCATTTGATGGGCAAGGCGCACACGAGTGACCACACGTATGCGGACACCATCAGACCTCGGGTACAGAAGCACGACTATCAGATCGCAATGTTCGGAGGCTCAGAGATCCACACCTGCCAAGTCTTCAACCCCAGAGGTGCGTTCAAACGTCACGAGATCCGAAGTTATCGTCATGCCATACGATCAGAGACGCGACACACGACACTACACGGTGAACAGCGTCCGCGAAAACCAAAATTTCACGAATGGCATTCTCTCACACTCGAACCGCAGCAGGCATTGGGATGGAGAACAGCGTCAGCTAACGAAGGTTCACCATGTGTTGTGAATCGCGTCTGTCGAGTGTTCCACATTGCGTTTCAACGTTCTTTGAACGTGGATTTTTGGACTTCATGTGAACTCGTTTCACCAGAAAAACAAATCCAGATGTGTTCGCTTGTTTTGTTGTCAGATCACTCGTGGCGTTCCCTGACGGCGATGAACGAGAAGCGGCGTGATCACGTGGCGGCGCGTGTCGGTAGCTGCGTCTACGTGTTCGGCGGCTCGTACCTCTTCACCGTCGCGCGCATCGACGTCTACAACGTGGCGACGCAGCGCTGGAGCGTCTCGAGCGCCAGGTGCGGATCAGCTGCTCATCGGTCTTCCAAGTCGGAGATGACAAGATGACAAGTTGTGTTTGTTGGTTGCAGTGGATGGCACAAAAAGCTGTCCCAAGGACATTATGTTGATACGAGGAGGTTCTCAATGGTGGCGTTTCGGCAAAGCATGTTTGGAAATTAGGGCACCTATTGTGCGCTTATTTGACGACACGGACGATCATCCTGACATTTGCATGTAAAGGGACGTCAGCATTGAGAACCCCCTTGGATTCGTGTGGTTTCAGAATGGAGAGTTGTCGAGACGGCATGGCGGTCTCAGTGTGCAAGGATCTCATCTACATCTCCGGAGGGTCCCAGAACAGGGGTGCGTACCAGAGTGGATCTGAGGGGTTCATGTCCGACCCACCCTGACCCAGATATAAATACGGTCTTCATTCAGGCTTCTGTTGGCCTTTTCTGCGTACAACTTGGCCGCAACGAATCCCAGCGCCTCGTTGCCGAGTGCAACCTTTTCAAAGTGGCCAAGTGAAACCTACAGAACAGTATTAAAAGTGTGTTGACGAAGCAAAACCCTTCCTGAATCACACTGAATTTCTCTCCCTTCAGGCTGCGTATCGAAAAATCTCGAGATGTTTGACCCGTCTGTCGAGAGAATCTCACAGCTGACACCGATGAACCAAGGAAGGTAAAACTCGACTCTTTTCATGCCTCCTCTCGCAGTTTCAGGAAATTTGAAACCGCGCAATCTTTGAAATTTTTATTTAGCATTCCACGTCGTGGCAAATGGACTTGTTGTAAAGAATCTGCAGGTCCATGCTCACAATTTCATTCGATATTCTTGTGTACAGACAAGATCACGGAATGGTGGACAGGAAGGGCTACCTGTACGTGTGCGGCGGAGCGACCAATCAGAACCGACCGATCAAGCACTGCGAGCGCTACAACCTCGCCACGCACAGGTCTGTCAAACGATGTGTCGAGTGCCTGAACAATCCCCTGCAATATTTGTCGTTGGCCTGAGTCTCCGACAGACGTGTTCATGTTTGAATTGAACCTGCACAAAACTGAATTCCATTTCAAGTGAACAAAGCCTGTTTTAGTTTGCTCCCGGATGTGCAGGAGTTTCACGTGCGCAGAACGCCAGTTTTGTAAACAGCACGCCAAAGTTCCATCTGCCCTTTGCCGCCCAGGTGGAACGACCTTCCTCCAATGAACGCCGCGCGGCGCGGTCTCGGTGTCGTCGCTGTCCGCGGCAAAATCTACGCCATTGGCGGCGCCAACGAAAGTGGTGAGTGGCGCCGCAGCTGTGATGTTCGGAAATCTTGTGACTCACAGTTTCTTCTGAGACTGACGCTGGATCTCCAACATCATCGTGCTCCTTGTTTGTGACCGATTTTCCCAGGTGCAGTGGTGTTGTGACCCGTTGTGCTTGCAGGCGCTCTGGACTCTGTGGAGTGCTACGACGTCGCTACCTCGACGTGGTCGCCTCGGGCCTCGATGCCGTACAAACTGAGAACCGTCAAGTGCGCCGTCGTGGACGACTCTATCTGGGTGCTCGCTGGGTGCAGGTGCAGACAGAATTGCATGGATGCTTTCTCTGTTTTCTTAAGAGATTAATCTCAGCAGAAAATGTTCAGTGCCCATTGGAAATTGCATTTGACCTTTTGCTTTCGTTGTCAGGGACATGGGTCGGCTGAGCAACGTGATTGAGTACCGCCCCCTAGAGGACAAGTGGCTCTTCCACTACAACACCAAGGCGTTCCCCATCAGCAACGTCGCCATCTGTGATATCGACACGTGCGTCGTCGACAAGTGAGACACGTGAACTCAGCTCTCTCACAGCACTCTCAGTGTGGAGGTGGAGCCAGTGTCGTTCTAGCAGTGCAGGAGAGCCCCTCAGAAGACAAGTGTGATGTTGAACGGAACTGCAATTCGATTCCAATGGAATCGACAGACTCGTGCTGTGCCCAAACGCTTGCTGTTTCTTGCAGTTGAAACTTGTGTTGGCTGTGATGAGGACTGACCCGAGATTGGAACTGTTTGTGGATTTGTTCGAGGAGATGCGTGCTGCTTCTGGTTGATCAGGGAACTGCGAAATGTGCCGATGTGCACATACACAGCTTCCTGCGTGAACACTTGTTCGTTCGTTCGTGTATTTCTGAATGCAACAGACAGTGGGTTTTTGAAAATGTAGGTCATTGTGAAAGGGTTTCACGCACGAAATTTTGTCAGTTCGCGTTCTCTGTTGTGGTTATGCGTTCAAGATCCACAGATACCCAGCATGCGTTCAAAGCCGGGACCTTTCTTCAATTGAGAAACAGAAACGGTATCAAGTCAAAAATAGTATTTTCAAATACATGATACAATGATGACTAAGATGCCTCACAATTCATTTGTTCAAAGAAGTATTTCATTTTAGACAAGGAAGTTTGCGAATCCATCAAGATCAGGTGTCGCTGAAGAATTGTGTTCGGGGACGACCTGGCTACTTTCACAGGATTCCGGCGGTGTTGCTGGAGCCGGCGCGCGGGGTCAGTGAGAGGCTCTCCTCCCGCGCGCCGCCGTCCCGCCCGATCCGGAACGACTCCACCTCCCCATTCGCGTTCGAATCGTATCTGCAATGGATCATTGCGAAGCCACCTTGATCAGCAGAACGAGTTTCAGTTTTTCCGCGAATGTGCCGTGAGTGTGCTTCTTCCTTTGCATTGTGTCTACCCAAATCGTCTTTTGATTGTCAAGAACATCAAGAATATCTTTCTTTCCTGGCCATTCATTTCAGAATTGCGACAGACGCCTCACAGTGGACCTGTCTTGGCTTTCGGAGACTTGTGTTTTGCAGATTCACCGAGAATACCTGGAACTGGTGAGGCAAGACTTTGTTCGTCGAACAGACGCGTTGGTAGCAAAGAATGTGTCGTACAACAACGCTGCAAAGATCGCTCCGACACACGGACCCAACCAGTACACCTGAAAACAGACGAAGTGCCCATCGCAGCGAATTGGAACCCACGGGAAGCAGGCCAGTCTCTTCAGTTTCTTTCATCAGTGTGGAAGTGTCTGCTGTTGGTGTTGAATTTTGACCTGTTGGCACGGGACTTGGCCATGTTTGCGCGTCTCACAGGTTGCGCAGACTTTTGCTTCGGTGTTCGCGGAGGTGGAGGTGCGTCGCTGTTTGACACAAAGTGCACACAATAAAAGAGACAAACTGCGCGCGCGCGTGTGTGTGTGTGTGTGTGTGTGTGTGTGTGTGTGTGTGTGTGTGTGTGTGCGGGCATTTACCCAATGAAGACGCCACTCGTTATGCAGCAGGGCAGGTCCCAGATTCCGGGCGGGGTTCAGACACGCTCCAGTGTGGGGATACTGGAAGAAAAACGAAACGTCAAAAAACCAACCATTTGCGAGAAGACAGAACAGGTCGGTGATTGAGAGACACCATTTGAAGGAGACACGCACTGCGAACAGGGACCCGACGAAAACGGCGGCTCCCAGGTTGACGCTGCTGCTCCCGTCGCGCGTTCTGCTCTTGTCCAGGGACGCGAAGAAGACGAACGAGTACAGGAAGGTCGCGAGCAGCTCCACCAGGGCAGCCTGCCACCAGCGCGTCGCGTCACCACGCGGGCTGAACACCCACAGGTTCTTCATCCCGGTCGCACCGTACATGACGCCTGCAGCCAGGACCGATGCTGGGAGGAAATACAGAAGCCACGTTTTCTATGAGATATGTGGATTTTGGCATTGCTACGGTCGGGTGCACAAAAAGAAACAATTTTTTGGGTCCAGAAGGTGGGCTGCGCACAGGTTTCATTGCATCAACATCAGACGAAAACAAGCAATTTTCTCCGGAGGGTTTTCGCCGACACAGTTCAAGCACTGTACCATTGAAGAGAGAAGCGAAGACGGTGTCACTGACCTGCGCACTGCGACAGAAGGAAGAAAACGGTTCGCGTGATGGAGATCTTCCTCACGCTGAGCGCGGCGAGCGTCAGCGCGGGGTTCACGTGGCCTCCGCTGACGTGCTGCACGCTGCCGCTGAGCGCCATGACGCTGAAGGCGTGCGCCGCGCTGTGCAGAACGTGCGCCGAGAACTCGAGCGAGTCGGGCGTGTGCGAGTTCATCCCGCACAGGACCAACATCAACAACAACGTTGTGACGAACTCCGCTGCAGTAGCCCTCCAGATTTTCAAATTCGACAACCGAGCTCTGATGTTTGTTGCCATGTTTCAAATTTGAAAATGAATGTAGCCTGTTGGTTTTGTTGTGTTCAAGCTCGTGACTGGACACGGTCTGTGCATTGTTCGTGTCGACTGGTGCTGTTGTGGTTTTGAAAACGGAAAAATTAACACGATGGGCTGCAGGTGGAAACATCTGCTCGAATCTTGCGTGACAGGCCCGAGTTAAGTTCTGTGTTTCAAATTTTCGGATTTTTATTGACCTGAAAAGCGCGAATCATCATTTTTCGACGCACAAAAGCTTTGTGATGAAAACAAAGCGCGGCTGGGTCACATTTTTCAGTTTGAATGAGTTCATTCTCAAAAGGGAAAAGAAAATCAATCTCCTTTTTTCCCGTTTGCAACTGGGAAAACGAGAAAGGTCTTTGCGAAGGTCCGAAAAAAATGTCTTTGGTGTGTGGGAGCTTTGTGAATGTTCAGCGCGGAAATAATTGTCCCTTTGTTGATTCCTGCGTTCTCTTTGCAGCTTGGAGCGGCTGATTCACGGGACTTCCCCGTCTCGGCTCATCTCCGATGCGAGCGACGTCACCTCCGCCGTCCAACTCGAGTGGCAGGCGGCGAGGTTCAAAGGAAACGAGGACAGGTGCGACGCGCCGTGATTGGTCGACGACAGCCATAACTGGGTCAACCTGGTGTTACCTGTGTACGTTTTTGAAAATGGAGGACAGGGCTACATAAAGGAAATTCTGTGGAATGTGGGAGTTTTAATTGGTATTAATCATGCTTTGAGAAACGGAAAGTTGTCAGTGGATTTTCGCAGTTGCTCAGGGCTGAGCGGACCTTGTCAAGAATACGGATTCCAGCAGTTGAGGACTGGATCTTTGTGTTCGAGCAAAAGAAGTTTGGAACGGGAATTTTTTGACCTCATTTCTCACAGGTGAGCATTTAAATCCCACAGGGAGACCACAGGGTCCAGCAATGGAATCGGGGATGGAACTTCCATTGGTGTCGTTGGGGTTCGTTGTCAAAAGTAACGAACGCGGACATCAATCGGACTTCTGTGGGAAGCAACACAGGTTGACAACAGGTCATTTGACTTAAAATGAGCGATAAAAAGAGATCTCACATTGTGAGGTGGCCTCGTTCAGCAGGCAGATTTATGGGAACTGCATGACGGATGTGCTTGAAAGTCTCAACCAGCCTCAATCGACAACGAAAAATTAGAATGTGTGTTTCGTGTTTGGCGGCACCAGCGCGAGCGAATGCGAAAAAGTGACCGTCGCTTGTGTTTTGTGTGACTTGTGTTCCACCTGTCAAAGTTTGATCCCATTTCAGTTTTTCACCTTCGCTCACACTGAGCTGACAGCACAAGAAAACATGTTTGTTGTGCCAATCCAATCAAGACCCAATAAATTGAACACACGTTTGTTTGTTTGCAGACCGGCCTCACGATGAGCTCGACGTACCGCACTCAGAACTCGTACCCGGCGAGCGGCGTCACGCAGCAGTCCACGATGGAGAGCGAGGCGCACAAACAGTACATGGCGAGTCTGCGCCGCAGGGCGCCACCGCCCAGATTCAGGTCAGTTTGTGGCCCTGTCCCCAGTTCGGTCGTTTTGTCGGTGTTGTGATTCTGACAAAGGCAGGTCCGCTGCCCCGATCCTGCTCGGTCTCTGTCACCCGCGATCAGATCAATCTGCGCCGTCTCTGTGCTTTGAAGTCCTGAACAAGAGTTCGCAACGACAGCGACGTGCAGAAAATGTTTAGATTGGACAAACGCGTCGTATTGCGAGCAGATATCATTCTTCCAGTTTCTCTGAGGCCTTTGAGTCGAATTTTTTATCAGCTGCGGTAGCGGAGCTGATATTGGTTTGCCCCTGTATCCGCGTCTGTCTGTCTTGGGGGGACAAAACATCCGTTTTACTCCTGTTCCAGTGATCACAGACTGGAATCACAGTGGGTGCAGACACCCTAAGGGGTACTCTACAAGTTGCATATGGTG
>JAAUXT010050688.1_pt1 | contig 11293 bp, 14 predicted proteins | sample 7278171 | NCBI WGS metagenome assembly JAAUXT01 (sample SAMN14350112, study PRJNA611818) | marine sediment metagenome | isolation source: surface marine sediment (1.8m) | place: French Polynesia: Moorea | collected 2018-08 | reverse complement strand
GCAGAGAAGACAAGGAGGACAAGGAAGAATTGACGACGTTACCAGCAAGGGACTTCGCACTGCAGTTGCCTTGAGCACTGCTTCTTGTTGTGCCAGGCGTCGTGACACCCTGAGATGTCGCGAGAAAAGGGACGCTCCTTCGATACCGACGGACCAGTCCTGCACGCAGTGTTTCAGTGGTCAGCCCCACCGCCAAATCCAGGCGCCTGTGCAGTGAATGAGCCTCCACCAAACCGAGGCTGCGCCTTTGTTTTGTGAGGCAGGAAACAGGCGCTGAAAACAAAGCAAGGAAAGTGGTTGCGAAAACGGGTCAAGTCTCGTGGCGCTCCCACTCTCTGCCACACAGGCAATTCCGGGGAAGCTTTGAATGGCAGGGCGGATCCACGCACGGGCGGGTCGAGACGCGCCTGCGGGCCCCACCCGCCCCAGGCACCCGCGCCTCTCCGCCATCAACCCAGACGCACAAATTAACAAGTCTCCTGCGACCACGCTGCGGATCGAGCACAATGACACGAGTGAGCCCGGGGGAACTGACGACTTTCTCACATCTCCATTCCACGTCGCCGTGTTGCGTTTCAACGTTCTCCACACACAGGCCGTGAATGTGGACACATACACACACACACACACACACACACACTTTCACACACACTCACATACACACACACGCACACACATGGTGCTGTTCCATCTCCCAGCTCGCTCAACACGCACACACTCACACACACATACACTCACACACACTCACACACACTCACACACACTCACACACACTCACACACACTCACACACACGTGGTGCTGTTCCATCTCCCAGCACGCTCTACACACACATACATACACATACTCACACACACACACTCACACACACTCACACACACACATGGTGCTGTTCCATCTCCCAGCACGCTCTACACACACACACACACACACACACACACACTGTCTTCTCTCTGTCACATGTTGTTTGGTTTGTGGCTGAGTGGTTCCAACATGGCCTCAGTAAATCATTGTCCATGTGGCCTGTGCGTCACGTCTGTGGACAGGACGCACTGCAGCCGTTCGTTTCCTCCGCCTTCTCGGTGCGGGTCCCTCCTCCCTCGTAAACCGCCGCCGTCGTCAATTTGACGTCGCGACCCTCCACACGAACAGCTCCGTTCAGTGCGCCTGCTTCACGCGGACTGGACCTGAGGCCTGGATCCCCCTCCACCGCGCCACAAAGAAACAGAGTCTGCTCGTTACGTGCCTCTCTCCCTGAAGCCCCAGAGTCAGATCCATTACAGAGTCGCTCTCCTGCTGAGACGGTCATCTGTGTCAAAAGGCCGGTGTAAAGGTAACGACATCACTCCGTGAAACAGAGGACAGGACCTGCTGTGCAGGAAGGAAAGAGTGCTGAAGCTTCGCGTGACACCGGACGCGCGCGGAGGGCTCTCTGCTGCTGCGCCTGCTTTCTGCGTGTTGCCTCAAGCAACAGATGAGTTTCTAAACCGGCGTCTGTTGCATTGAAAACGCCGTGCAAGCGCTACAATCCTCTGCACGCGAAGACACGAATGCTTGGTACGTCCGCAGCGAACCTGCCGAAACCTGCAGGCGGATCCAGGGTGTGGTCAGAAGAGCCCCCCCCCGCCTCCCTCCGCCTCCCACGACTCCCCCCCCCGCCGCTTGGCGCGATTCCCCTGGGAAGACAACGTGCGTGTTGACAGCCACACAGATTCCTGCGACGCGGGGTGCATTGTTTTCCGAGACACGGGGGGGGGGTCTCCGGGCGCCCCCTGGATCCTCCGCTCCCGCCACACGCGGTGACTCGGGCGGGTCCGGCGCCTCCATTGATCCCGCCGCTGCACGGCACACAGAGTCGTGATCGCACTCCATTAATGTGCGCAATCACATGCAAATGCATTAGCCTCGAGTAGCGGTTATGGATACAGCGCCCACATCAGGTGGACGATAAAGGCTGCGGTGCGTAGACAGAGCGGGCACCTCACGTCTCCTTGAGGCCGGCTTCACGCTCGCCGTACGTGTGACGTGTGACGTGTGACGTGTGACGTGTGACGTGTGACGTGTGACGTGTGACGTGTGACATGTGACGTGTGACGTGTGACGTGTGACGTGTGACGTGTGACGTGTGACGTGTCGCGTCCCTCCGCGTCGTTTGGAGACAGCCCCGATAAACTCTTTGCTCGACGCAGCGCGTGACCCGCCCGGTGTGAAGTGGCTGTGGGAGCAGAAGGTCAAGGCGCGACCTATGTGCCATGTCCCCCGCAGCCTCGGCTCTGTGCGTGCGGCGGACGGCTGCGTGGAGCCGACCCGAGGACTGCAGGGCGGAGGCTTCACTGATCCTGCGACGCCCCGCCTGAGGCTGCGTGAACCCGGCCTGACCTGCCGCGCTGCGTCCCACGCCGCACGCTGCCCTGACGTGTGACGCGAAACCACGTGATTCCTGCGCTGCGTGTCCCAAGGCAAAGACGAAGCCCCCAGAGAGCTGAGGGTGATCGCAGCACGCACTGCGCGAAACTTGGGGGGGGGGCGGATCCCAGGTGAGTGAATGCGAAGGTCTCGACGTGCCCCTGGTGGATCCAGGATCGAGGTGGGAAAGCCCACTTTGCTGACATCTGGAACGAGAAAATTGTGTGGCTTCAGCACGTACGTGGTGGGAGGAGAATAATGTTCTGGGGTCAGAGGGGCCCAGGCCCAGTGGAAGCACCAACAGGTGGGTCCAGGGAAGGATTCCAGTTTCGCTGTGATTGCTGTATCTGAGCGGGCCTGGGGTGATTCTGCCCAATCAATGGACGCCATGGACAGAGCCGTTGTGTTCAGGTGTTCAAATTTGTCCTGAAGACAGAGCCAGGTGCGAACATTACGAACCCACAAAAGCGTGGACTCGGCCTGTGACCCCGGCAGTCTGAACCTGACTCCGCTCGCTCACGGCTCGCTCTGGCTCTGTGGCTCTGTGGCGCACAGAAAGACACACCCAGGAAACAACACACGGCACCAGAAGCAAACTTCCTCGAGCGACACACGAAGAGCAGCGAAACGGGAGAGGATCGGGTTTCCGCACACACAGCCAGATCACTTTCACACGATTGACTTTTACTGCCACGGAAACAGAATTAGAAACAGCGCTGCTCGCAGACGACGCATTTCTCCGGGCGTGTGTGCGTACAGTGCTCGTACATTCCAATTCACTCTGGTTCGAGCTCGCCAACTGTAGCCTCCATGTAAAATAAAGTTAGGTCAGCATCCCCAGTGCCCTCAGAAGCGACTGTCAGTCCGCTGTGAAACGTTCACGTCGACACGCGTCTCGATCGCGGGCCCGAGAAACACGAGAAAGCGTGCACATCGTGTGAACATGGTGTGAACGTCGTGTTGATAAACATCACGTGAACATTGTGTAAACATTATGTGAACAGCACACGAACAGAACAGTTTGTGAACAACATGTGAACAGTGTGGGAACAGCATGTGAGCAGCATGTAAGCAGCATGTGAACAGTATGTGAACAGCATGTGAGCAGCATGTGAGCAGCATGTGAACAGTGTGTGAACAGCGTGTGAGCAGCATGTGAACAGTATGTGAACAGTGTGTGAACAGCGTGTGAACAGCGTGTGAACAGCATATGAACAGTATGTGAACAGTATGTGAACAGCATGTGAGCAGCATGTGAACAGTATGTGAACAGCATGTGAACAGCATGTGAACAGTATGTGAACAGCATGTGAACAGCATGTGAGCAGCATGTGAGCAGCATGTGAGCAGCGTGTGTCTATGTGTGACCACCTTATGAGGCGCGGACCTCATCTCTGGTCGTCTCCGTTGCAGCGGTCGGGTGCGCGGACGTGGCTGCGCCTGCGCACGGCTGGTTCCGGCGCGCCGACGACGGCGGCGCCACCGTCGGGTGTCGCCACTCCCCCGACGAGTGGCGCCTCGAGTGCCGCGGCGGCGCCTGGGTCGGACACGTCGGCAACTGCAGCGCCAGTGAGTAGCAAACTTGTGCTCGCAAATTCCACCGTTTGTTTTCACGCCCAACCCCCCATTCTTCTGCTCATAGCGCTGTCAGACTGAGCTCTCAGTCCCAACCCTCCTCACACTGCAGCCCCAACCCCACTCACACCACAGCCCCAACCCCACTCACACTGCAGCCCCAACCCCACTCACACTGCAGCCCCAACCCCACTCACACCACAGCCCCAACCCCACTCACACTGCAGCCCCAACCCTCCTCACACTGCAGCCCCAACCCCACTCACACTGCAGCCCCAGCCCCACTCACACCACAGACCCAACCCCACTAGCACCGCGGTGATACCTCGCTTTGTTCGCCCCTTGCTGTTCACCTCCGCTTCTGCCTCACTTGACGCCCTGGTGGGTTGGTTGGTTGGTCGCCCTGTGAGAACCACTGAGTTCAGACTCTTCACTGTTTTTGCGCGCGGTGGCCACAGTCACCTGCTCGTTTTGACATTTTGCACTGAAGTCTGTCAACTCAAGTGCACGAGAATCGCTGAATGATCAGTCACGTTTCTTGACTTGAACCGCTGGGTCCCCCGCCCTCTGCTACGTTTCCGTGTTGCAACGGTTCTGCGCATGTCCGTGCGCTGTCGTCTGGCTGCCTCGCAGCGTGGGCTGTTGAGCGGAGACTCCAGGGCTGAGAAGCCTGGAGAACGCGTCGGTTAAACGCACCCCGCCTCAGAAAACGTCCCGTTTCTCTGGCACAAAGCCGCTTTTCCCGAGACGCGTTTCGCACTGCTGCCCCCCCCCCGACACTGAGGTTTCTTCCTCTGACATAAACTGCACCGGACCTGCGCTGGAAGCGTTGTGCGTTGCGCCGTCACAGACGTGAGCGGCGCCGCGCCGCCATGGGACGTGGGACGCAGCGCGTGACGCGTCCAGTCTGAGTCCAGCAACTCTCGCACCCGGGGCGACTCTTGGGGCGTGCACTTCATTCACTCACATTGCGGGAAATTTTGAGTCTTGACGTCAAATGAGAGGATTTGTTTGTGTTTTTGCAGCGGCTCTTAAAGGGTTCACGGGCAATCACCATGGTTACGGCCTCTCGCTTCCTTTAGGTACGTTCCTGCTTTCGTTTCTTGTCACGCTTCTCCCACTGCGCGCACCTCCGCCTCTCACGCACGTCCGTGTCCGTCCGTATACCCAAGTCTGCGTGCCTCACCTCTGGGTCTCTCAACGTTGATTTTTGCTGCATGCCTCGTGCGTCGCTACTCAGCAGGAGTAGACCTTGGGTGTGCCCCAGCGCCCTGGACCTGCTGCACAGGGCCCCAGCGCCCTGGACCTGCTGCACAGGGCCCCAGCGCCCTGGACCTGCTGCACAGGGCCGCAGCGCCCTGGACCTGCTGCACAGGGCCGCAGCGCGCGCCGCTCCCGCTGGCTCCGCGCCGGGGTCACGACTGAGCGCGCCGCCCCCCCGCAGCTCGGGACTGTAATTGTTGGGCGATCGGTCGAGCATCGCAGCGCACTGAAGCGCGGGCGCAGTAATGAAGATCGCGTTCGGCTAAGCGGAGGCGGCGGCAGCGACCCGCGCTGATACGCCGCGGCCGGGGCGGCGCTAGCGGGCGGGGGACGAGCACACGGGCGGCTGGAGACTCAGCCGCGGGGCGTGGAGGGGGATCCGGCGGCGGCGGCGCGGCGGTGATGCGGGACGGCCGCCCCGAGCGAGCGACGCCCCATCCGTCAGCGTTACACGCCTCGCTGAGTCCGGCGCTCTCAAACTGCGCCGCGCCGTCCGCGGAAAACGTTTCAAAAGTGCACGTGCACACAACGAATAGTGCGACTGCTCCACCTGGTGGCAACATGATACAATCAGAACGCCCAGCGACTTTAAGCAATTGGGGCCAAGCTTGATTCACAAATAGAGATGTCTGCTTGACAAGAATCGAAAGGTATTCTTTGGTCCCTTGATGTCGGCTCGATTTACACCATGGAGACCCTTTTTCCCCTTGCGACCCTGCCCCCTCTCTGCAGCCATCCCCTCCCTGTGGCCCTTCCCTCTTCCTGCAGCCCTGCCGTCCCCCTGCATCTCTGTCCCGTCCCTGCAGCCCTGTGCCCCCTCTGCAGTCCTGCCCCTCTCGCTGCAGCCCTGCCCCTCCCTACAACCCTGATCTTCCCCCTGCAGAATTGTTTGATTTCCTCACGGGTTCCGAGTTCTCTTTCTGCACTGCGGTCGTGACGAGTAAAAACAAACTTCCCAGCGAAGTGATTGGTCGGTGTGTCAGGGTCCGCAGCTGCACGACAGAAGGCTGCAGTCCTCAGAGTTCGCTCCGCCCCGCGCACCGTCTCGCAGACTCGGCTCAGCCCGAGCGTGGCGCGGAATCCTAATAAGATTTCCGTGTCAGTGAAGAATCCTCACCTCGCAGGGACGGGCCCCGCCAGGTTCACACGGGATGCGCAGCCCCAATCAGCAACAGCGTTCTGCCCCTGCATTCAATGCAACTTGCTCAGATCAATGCTGGATTCAGACCGGTGTGCGTCAAGCGCAACGTGAGGTACGGGCCGATGGCTCCTGCGTCTCCGGGTCTGCTCACAGCAACGCTACGCGTGACGCGTGACGCGTCCGCTGTGAACCCGACCTCGGCTGAAGGGAGACCCTGGGAGGCCTCCAGCGCGCAGACTCCGGTGCGACTGGTGACGGAGATGGACGGCGCACCTTTGTGGAGCCAACTTCTCCGTGTTGGGCTCGTCGCGCCAGACCCGAGGACCCCACCCAATCAGAGCCAAGACTCCGCAGCCCGAGCGGATCCAGGGCTGCAGCAGGGGTTCAACCTGGGGAACGTTGCTTAGCAAATGTGCGCACGTGGAGCAAGAGGAAGGTCAAGGGCGAGCCTGACTGAACACCACGCGGATCCAACTCAAACGCACGATTGCTGAACTCAAGGTGCACAGAACAACCCACTGTGGGGCCACTTTGGCGTGGTCACGTCAACACAGCACGCTGCGAGGGAGACGGAGTGTCGCCCGAAGCGTCTGGGCGTGTCTACACCGCTTCTGCGTGGGGAAACCCGAGGAAACTTTGCCCTTGGACACGCACCAGGCAGAGAGCGACCCAGGGGCTGGGAGCGTTCCCACCACGGGAGCAGCAGCGGCTCGGGACACAGTGAAGATTAACCGGCTTCGTTTCAATTTTTGTGTGGGTCACGTCTGTCTGGTGCGATAAAAACTACCAGCAGCACAACCACGTATGCACCAACGCGCCCAGACAGAGAAAAAGAAATAGGCAGGGTGGACAGACAGCAAAGTGAGAGACAAAGATGGAGGAAGTGAAGGGGAGAAAGAAGAACGACAGAGAAAAAGAAAGGCAAAGAGAAAGAAAGAAAGGACCTTGAACAGCGTGTTTCTCACAACGCCAAACGTTAGCGTCAGCGTCAGCGGCGGGTACACTTCCCGTGTCACTCCATGTCAAAACGCGTCGTCGCCAGGCACGGCGCTGACGTCACAGCTGCTGCTGACCCTCGCGGCTCACTCTGCGCATGTCTGTTGCAGGCGCCTCGATCGCGATCATCATCGGCGCGGCGCTCGGCGTCGGACTCGTCGTCGTCGTCATCGGCCTCATCCGCTTCCGCCGGTGAGTGAGAGCGCGCCACCAGAGGGCGCCACCAGAGGGCGCCACCAGAGCGCGCGTCACGTGGACGCCGTCACTGTCTCGTCAATCGGCGCTGCGTCGTCCTCTTGGATCCAGGTCAAAATGCACTGGATAAGCGACGACGCAGCGCCGTTTGTGTGGGACAGAGACGCCAGGCACGACGCGTGCGGTGCGAAACAGGTTCCCGCGCCTTTCATTGTTCCACTTCTACCGTCGAAACTGTCTGTGTTTGGCTTGCGCTGGGTACGCGCTGTCTGCTTGAGCGTTGCCCTCGAAACAGCGCCCGTTGACTTGCGCAGGAAACCGACGGGTGACGTCGTGCAGTGTGAATCCGGCCTGCTGAGTCTCAAAAACTCCCGAAGCCAGCCTTGTAGGTGCAAACCCACATGGAAATTACGTTTCGCTCACAGAATCTATCTTTCTGTTGCCTTTTAGAATTTTTGAGTCTGCCATTGCGCTTGAAAGGTACAGGATTTCGCTTTGTCTCCCCTCAGTAGTTGAGATGTTTGTTGTGCCTGTAGCGTTGTCACTTGAAGGTGAAAATGAGCTTTTGCAACAAAGCGTAATTGAGCACTGCACTGTGCGGGGGGAAATTGGAACGAAGCCTCTCGACGTTGAGCGGCACAGAAACGTCGCTGCTTCACGCGGCGCCCCGGGCGTCGCTCCTGTTCACGTCGGTAGCGAGATTTAGCAAACCACCAGCCACCGATTTTCACACGTGTGCAGTGTCTCAATTGTCAGCTCGGAAGCACAGACAACCACACACGTGTGCTGAAAGCCAAGGAAGTGACCCAACGAAAAAACTCGAATCTGTCTGTGACTCGCGTCCTGGGTCTGGCAATTCAGAGCACGGTGGCGACAGAGCGCACGGAGTCGCCATGGCAATGCGCGCCGTGAGGCACTGTTTGTTGTTCAGCGTTCCGCGGTCCTCCTCCTGCCGCAACTTCTGTCCCTCTGTAGAAGTGTAGAGCTTTGAGATTTCCTCGCACCACAGAATAGCAAAAGAACTGCATGCGAGCAAACGGGACAGAAGCAGCGTCACCCCGGACCAGGGGGGTTTCTGCAACGCTGACGGTCAACAACTCATGTTTGATGCAGAATCTGGCAACTGTTGCTCCTGTGGCTATTGTTTCAAGTGCAAAACAGCCTGTTCGGTGCAGCCGGAACCTCGCACTTTCTGACGCATGCGCGTGTGTTGCAGGAACCGGAACTACGAGGCTGCGCGCGAGGCGATCGAGTTCGAGGAGAAGGGGCCGGCGCCGCCGCCGGACCTGACGGCGCCGCCGTCCACCGACCTGCAGCAGCAGCCGCTCCCGCCGCTCCCGCCGCCCGACAGCGGGCACTGCAGCATGGACGGCGCCGTCCCCGCGGACGCCGTGGTGCTCACGACGCCGAGCACGCCGGGCGGCAGCGGCGGCGTCACCGGAAGTGGGACCGGAAGTGGGTTTCAGGTCATGACCCACCAGCGCACGGTGCGGATCAACGGGAACGAGTACGCTCACATCTGGGAGACGCCGCTTCCGGAGCCCAAGGGCCCCCGGGGCCTCAAACACGTGCCCGCCGCGCTGCAGCCCACGTGCAGACTGGAAATAACAAGGGACCCGTCGGGGAAGAACACGTTCTACACGTGCACCCGCTACAGTCCGCAGATGGTGCACGCTGGGACCGGTCCGCCCCGGAGCCCCGTGTTCGACGGCTACCACCACCACATGTGTCCCGAGGCGAGCAAGGCGGCGCTGGCGCGGACGACGCCCTGCTCAGCGGCGTCGCACACCCCCCGCGGCGGCACCAGCACCTTCTGCTCCCCCAACACTCCCACCAGAACTTTCGCCACGGGGACCTACGGCCCGTCCCCGCACAGGCACCACCACCAACCACACGGGGGCGCTGGCGTCGGCAGTGGCGGCGGTGGCGTCGGCGCCACGACCACCGCCGCCAGCTTCAGCACCAACGCCGCCGGAAGTAGCGATGGCGTGACCTGCGGCGTCGTGCGTCACGTCGCCGCCGACTTCAGCAACGACGGCGGTCCGCGCTACTCGACGCTGGAGCGGAAACCCGGATACGGAAACAACTCGTCCTCGTCCTCCGTGTGAACCCCGCGCCGCGTCAGACGCCGGCGTCATCACGCTGCGCGCGCAGCTACGCAGCGCCCACTGACTTGTACAGGGACGCAACACGTGACACATCCGGCGCACCCGGGCCTGGCAGAGGTATAACGTACTCGCATCCGTATCAACATCAATTATTGACGCGCCACCTTCGGATGTACGAGGCTCGTACGACTCCGTTTTCAAAGCGTCTCCGCGGCGCCGCAGCCTTGATGGGTTCTTCAGCGTCGATGCTGCAGCGGCGCGAGTGTGTAAAGTGTTCCGCGACCAAACACGAAGTCGTGCGGGGCCGTGCGGCGCGGCGTCCGCGAGCCTCACACCGGCGCGTCGTGAAGGCAATCAGTGCTCCGGTGGTTGACAGTTGAGTCGTCACGTGCCACACATGGACCTGCGCAGGGAGGAGACGCATGGCGCGTCCAGCGTGAATCTGGCCGCGCGAATGTGAGACGGGGCTGTGGAGGACGGGAAACTGACGGGAAACTGACTCTGCTGCCGGAGGGATGTATAATTCAGTGGTTTACAAATCGACAGCTCAGCTCCATAGACAAGACTACTACTCGTACGTGCGTGTGTTCAAATGAACCAGACACTTGCGTTTCTCCAGTGTGTGTGTGCCTGTGTGTGCGTGGACGTGTGCGTGGCATTGTGTATGTAGTCCCAGCAGTTCCTCTGCTCACCTGTTTTGTGAGTTGTTTGCTCCCCTCCCTGGTCCCCTCCCTGATTCCCCCTGGTCCCCTCCCTGGTCCCCCCTGGTGCCCGCTCTGGTCGCTAACGCAACGCGCCGGGACTCGTGCGGTGAGACCAGCCTCGGAACGGCCCCAATACGGCGCTCGGCTTCAGTCTGCACGAATCTGAACAACCCTGCCTCTCACCCACCTCCTCGCATCGAGAGCCACGCCCCTCGTGAGGAGGACCCACGATTCCATCTCGTGCCTGTTTCACGCGTTTTGCGTTGAACCCCTGGATTTGTTTTCCGTTTTGGGGTATGTGGACTTGCACGGAGCAGCACGTGGGGCGGCATCAGCTGTTCGCTTTGTTTTCTTTGCCTCGTGTTTCACCTGACCGATCAATGTGATACTCATGTTTTCAACTGCGTCTCCCCAAGTTTCTGTGATCACTGCAGTTTCTACACAACACACACCTGGAGTTTGTGAGTTGTGTTGTGTAAGCGTGTGAAGAGTCGGTGTGCAAGCAGACACCTGCGTGAAAGTTGTTTCTGAGGAATAAAAATTGTTTCACAAATTTGAGTCAGTCTGGAAGTTTCTTTTTCAAAGAGATGAAACGTTTCAAAACGTGCAAAAGTTGCAGCCCGTGTGTGTGTGCAGCTGAGGAATTGCCATTGTGGGCAAAGTTGCGGCATCACACCTTCGAAGCCGAAATTCACGCGAACTGACAAACAGTTGGTCATGTACAAACCAGTAAAAATCGAGCGTCCTTCTGGCGTCCCCAGCCAGGTGGGTACAGGGCCACAGACTCGCGCTCTTCACCCCCTCCAGGACCCGCCCGCAGAGCCCCGGGCCCCCCCCCCCCCGGGCCCCGGGGGGGCCCCCCCCCGGCGGCGGGGGCGGGGCGGCGGGGGGGGGGGGGGGGGGGGG
>JAAUXT010030211.1_pt1 | contig 11295 bp, 18 predicted proteins | sample 7278171 | NCBI WGS metagenome assembly JAAUXT01 (sample SAMN14350112, study PRJNA611818) | marine sediment metagenome | isolation source: surface marine sediment (1.8m) | place: French Polynesia: Moorea | collected 2018-08 | reverse complement strand
TAGGATAGTGGCTCCATCTAGGGTAATGCTATGATTGGCTGTGGCTGTTGCTGTGGCTATGGAAGGCCATGGCAGTCTTAGGGGTTGGTCATGGTAAATATATATAACACAGTGAAAGAAACCAGGTTCTTGCAAAGCTGTCATGCAGAACATTCTAACAATGGGTGATAAAGTGGAAACGGTGGTTCCACGAACAGCACTACTCTTGTCCCCTGTGGCTTGAGTGTTAGCAAGAAAGTGATGCAAAACAGAAGTGCAACACAGCTTCACTTAGCACAGACGAAGAACTTCGCGTGACCACATCAAGCCAGTCCAACAACCAAGTACTTGTATTTGCTTTGCCACTGTTCGTCAGGTGACAAGGGTTTGAGTGATCGTTTGTAATAACGCGCATGAGAGTGGACAAAACATACACGAGCACTTTGGCTTGACTGACAGTGACCAAGACTTTTTGGCAGATTGCGTTGCCGAATGGAGGTTTGTTCCTTCCATTTCCGAACATCAGAGACAAGTGGATCCCGAGAAATTCAACTTGAAACCTCTTCAAGAGGCAGACCGTTGGACAAGCGTTTCACATTCTCGTGGCGCGCACACTGTTGGTCCACATTCAATGTCTCACAGGTTCCCTCTCCACTATACCTCCGACTTTCGCTGGTGTTACAGATCCTAAATTGCCATTGCCAAGAGCTCAACACTGAACAGAAGCCGAAACAATTGCGTGGCCGGACGTAACTTTACGTCTGTTATCACACAACACTTGAGGCGGGTCTGCAATGTTCGGCCTGAAAAGCAAACTGTAGTAAACTAGCGTGAAGTTCGAGTGCCCTGTGCCACGAAAATGAACCCATTCATTGTTATCTGGCCATTTCTACCGCATCGAAAGCGAAGCTCGTCTTCAGAGATGTCAGGATCGCCGATTTGTTTTCTTCGAAGGTCAAAATTCCCTCGACCATTTCTTGCTTGCTTGTTTGCGGTGACCAACCATTTTTATCAGTGGTGGTGACGGTGCCAGACCGTTGCGAACAGGGGAGCAATTCGATCATTAGTTGCAATGTTGCCCTGTCAGGTGATGGTAAACCCACTTCTGCCCGAATGAAGCTTCTGTTTGAAAAGCGCGTTGTCCTTGCGTTCTGCAGAGCTGCCGACGTGCGAGGCGGGTCACTTCACCTGCGGAAATGATAAATGCATCTCGGAAGAATGGGTTTGTGACGGGGATAACGACTGCGGCGATGACACCGACGAACTGGACTGCGGTGAGTACTCACGCTGCGAGTCGTGTCGTGTCGTGGTCTTGAGATGGACTCAGAATAGCGACATCTTTACACACCATCACTCACACCTTCCGTGCAGACAGAAACCTGATGGCTTTCTGCAGATCGCGAGTCAGTGCGTCGCTTCACTGTTTCAGTTCCGCGCAACTGCACGAGCGACGAGTTTCGCTGCGACAATGGGAACTGCATCCGCACGCGATGGCAGTGTGACAACGACAACGACTGCGGGGACAACTCGGATGAGCAGTGTCGTGAGTACTCATTGAAGACATCTCACTGAAATCCTGATGAGTGTGAAGACCCCACTTGCCCAAATAGACTCACATGGAAGTGCCACAGGACACTTCAGCAAGATTTGGGATCTTGTAATCACTACATGCGTTGTATTTCCCAAACATAAATTTGCCACCTCTGGATAAACTTTTCTTCCCAGGTAAAAGTGCGTCTTGAAAGTAACTTTTGTGTCAAAGGAACGGGAGCCAGAAGAAAGCGTGGCGTGTTCTGTTGTTGAGCAGTTGTTCTCTGTCAACGCTACTTGAGCGTTCCAGTCACAATGCTGTTGGCACAAAAGAACACTGAACTTGTTGTCTGGGGCGACTCTTGGTTGTACGAAGTCTCTGACCAAAACATTGACAACTTCACGTTCGTACTTCTTGACACTTCACGCAAACATGAACGTGAGGTTCCCTTTTGTGAATGGGCAGAAAAGTTGAAGTTCGCACGTGTTCAATGAGTTTGCATATCAGCGTGTTCAAACGTAACTATTTGTCTCGCATGCAGTCACACACAGTCAGTTTGTGCTTGTTGCCTTGCATCTGAAAATGGGTTTCCCGTGCGATTGGAGAAATGCCCAAGTTGTTTGAAGCCGTTCGACTTTGATTCGAACTGTTGAAACGGTGTTCACGAATTCCAATGCACTTTTCATATCACTCCCTCACACACTGGAAATCTGGACATTCGAACTGATCAACACCCGACGTCACCGAATGCTGTTGAGTGCTGTTTGGTAGAAATCAACCGAACGCCACAGGTGCAGGGACAGTTGATCTGACTGCTGACTGGTCTTTTTGTTTGATCTGAGAAACCACTTGAACAGCAGTTGTTCTCCCACACTGGTGTGTGCAATGCTTCTTTCTTCGCTCACTCCGTGCTCTCTCTGCAGCTGAGCGGACGTGTTCAGGGGACGAGTTTGAGTGCGATGACGGGACCTGCATCTCGGTGTCCTGGCGCTGTGACAGTGACGTCGACTGTGCGGACGGCACGGACGAGGTCGCCTGCAGTGAGTCCACTGGAGTTCTGCATATTTTTTTTTTTGGGGGGGGGAGGGACTTTCAAGATCGTATGTTCTTTCCAGTACACGAAAGAAAAAGAAGTGAACTTGCATGAATGACTTCTGCCTTTGACTTTGTTTGAAGTGTGAAGCAGAGCTGCATCTTGTTTCAGTTCGAGACTCGAGCGGCTGCACAGACGACGAGTTCGAGTGTGCGCGAACTGGGCAGTGCATCACGGCAGGATACCAGTGCGACGGAGAGAACGACTGTGGTGACTGGAGCGACGAGGAGGACTGCGCAGGTGGGTGGGCGGTGGGTGGCTGGGGAGGTTGTGGGGTGTTGGAAAGTTGGGCAGGGAGCTTATGTGTGTTTTAGGTGAGTCAGACGGGGTGTATGCGAACGCAGTGGCTAGATCTTGAAGGCTGATGCTGGGTTCTGTTGACGATTTGTGGATTCTTAGAAATAGCCAGGAGAGGAAGAATTGTGTGGAAGGAACAAACTTGTTTGGGAAGTCTGAATGTGGTCGTTTGAAAACCGTCTACTGGAAAGAGAGAGGCTCAGGGAATGATGGCACATCAATGGACAATCCCAATCAGTTCCCGCCCTCGTATTGGAACACAAATCTTTACGACCGACGTGTGCACTTGCTGCATGTGTGTGTGCGTGGAGAGAAGGAATGCGATGTGCACTCAGTGATCACTCTTGAGAGTCGAAGAGACCATTGATAAAAACATCACAAGTTGAAACATCTGGCTCCTCCAGTCCTCACGAGCCAAGTCAAGTGCTGGCTTTTTATCAGCTATGAAAATGTTCAAGTGCCAATTTTCCTGATGTGCAAATGTCTAAGGACCTGTTTTCGTCCATTTTCAACCTGCTCAAGTACGTGTTTTCAAGATGTGAAATGTTTGAAGTGCACTGGTTTGTTTGGGAAAAGTAACGCGTTTTTTTTTCTGGCATAAAGACCTGTTTTGTACAAGACGACTGGCACACAGGCAACAATCCTCGTTTGCTATGTTTTCTGATGCAACGCAAAATTGTTTGTGGGCAATGCACCTGCATGAATGTCCCCTGATCACCTTCTCAGTTTCTGGGAAAGTGTCGCAGAGCTCCATGACATTCCCTGTGCAGTGTAAACATGTGTAAATACGCTTCTCAAATCACGAAAACCAACACTTGGCCCTCGCTTGCCTGTCCCAGTTCAAATATCGTGCCCATTATTTTGATTAAATAAATCTCTCCTGAAAAAATAATGCCAAAAACAAACAGTGAAAGATAGAATGGGTGGAGTTTCAGAAACAGGTTACGGCGGTTAAGCATTTCACAACAGATCACAGGTTGAGTTTTTCAAGTGAAACAAACAAACAAGCCAGCTTGGGAAAAGAAAAACTGCAGGGATGGTTGCGAAATAATGAACTCCCTCCAGAGCTTTTGGGCAAACTTACTCAGAGTGAACAAGAATCGGCCCAACACAAGTTGGATTCAGTGACATTCAGTGCGTGGATGAGGAATGATGACAACTCCATTCCTCGATCATTCGTCTCTGCGACCACGGCTTCTCTCACATCATACTTGACAGTTGTGCTTTCGTGAAAGACTTGCATCAAACAGAAATGTCACGAGCATGCAACCATTTCGTAAATGTGTGGCTGACACCGTGCCGGTGTTTTCGGTCATTTTAAAGGTCTCCAATTTGACAAGCAGGAAGGTACTTTTGTGGGTAAAATTGTCAGTTGCACGCACACGATCCCGTCAACCTCTTTTCCACTGTCTGATTCGTGTTTGTCCGAATACAGCAACAGGGCTGATAATGATAGTGTCGCATGCAATCGCCCTCTCTGTGAAATTCGGAGGTGATGAAAGTGTCGCACAGTGACAGAGTTGCAGCAAAAAAGGCAACTGCTTCTTTCACAAAGTACTCCTTCACTCTGAAAAGTTGAAAGAAAAACCAACAAATTTTGGGGGCAATTTCTGCAATGTTTATTGTGCGTCCACACCTGCTAACTCTGACAAGATGGAACCATTCTGGGAAAACCCCTTCTGACCAAGTCTTTGATCCACCCTGATTGGGATGCTTGACAGATTCGCGGCCTCACTGCAAGAAGGGCGAGTTCCAGTGCGACTCCGGAATGTGCATCAACGGCGCGTGGCAGTGCGACGGCGACGTTGACTGTGACGACCAAACTGACGAGAGGATTTGTCGTGAGTACTGGCTGCCGTGCCAACGGCACGTCGAATTTAGTCAGGCTTCTTGTTTTGCGGCACTGTGCATTCCTTTCTTGGACACGTCCGTTTTCCACTGCAGCGCACGCGAGTTGCGGGACGGGTCAGTTCCAGTGCGACTCGGGGCGCTGTATCCGGGAGCAGTGGCGCTGCGACGGAGAGTTCGACTGCTCCGACAACTCGGACGAGCACGGCTGCGGCGCGGGTGAGTCTCATGCGAACCGGGCGCGTCCGCGTCGTCGTGAACGGCTGTTCGGCTTCTCCCGTGTGTGTTATTTGTACCGTGAAATCCATCCTTGTGGTTGACGTTATCAGAAAATCGAACACACCGCGACTGCAAAGTTTGTCAGTCGGTGCCCGCGCGCCCACTGAAAGTCAAGGCAGTCCGAATGAGAGAATACGGGAAAATGCGAGTATATCCAATCTTCTGAGGTGTATACACTACAATGAGTCTTGTACCTCTGCCTCACACGTACTTGGTTGTGTTTCAGAGAAGCCTGAGTGCGGTCCGGGTCAGTTTGTGTGCGACAACGAACACTGCATCGGGATGAGCAAAGTTTGCAACGGCGTCGACGAGTGCAGCGACGGGTCGGATGAGAGGGAGTGTAGTAAGTTCGCTCATTTTCTTGGAACTGCTCGCACAGCAGGTGCAGCCCAGTTACGTTCGAAAACTCAACGGCGAGTATTGGAGCCTCAGAAGCAGAGGAGATTCTGCTGCTGCGTGAGGTAAAATGTGCGTTGTTGCTTCAGATTCACCGTCGACGTGCGCGATCGGTAACGGCGGCTGTACGCACAAGTGCACGATGATGAAGGTGGGCGCCGTCTGCTCCTGTCCCATCGGGTTCGAACTCAACTCCACCGACAGGAAGAGCTGCGTGGGTAGGTGTCACCAGCGGCGCGCTCATTCTGTGTGTCTCAGTTGGGCAGCATCCTGCGTGGGAAGTTTCAATGAAGTTCAGACTCAAGACGTACTCCAGTGAGATACACTGCGAAAAATCATCTCTGCACAATTTGCACCTTGTCAGATTTCAACGAGTGTGCAGTGGACGGAACGTGCAGTCAAGTTTGCCACAACACGAACGGGTCGTACCACTGCTCGTGCGTGCAGGGCTACCAGCTGAAGGCGGACGGGCGTGGCTGCAAAGCGCTCGGTGAGATCGAAATACCTTTCTATTGTCTCACACAGCGACCTGTGCTCAGCATCACTCATCATAACTGAGATCTGTACTCATTCACTTGTGAAATCAACAGGTGGAGAGCCGATGCTGATCTTCGCGAACCGAGTCGACATCCGCAAGATGCTGCCCGATCGCAAGGAGTACACGTCCATCCTGAACGGACTCAAGAACGCCATCGCGCTCGACTTCCACCACGCGCGCGAACTCGTCTTCTGGTCCGACGTGACGCTCGACTCCATCAAACGCGCTCAGCTCAACGGCAGCAACGTGCAGGAAGTAGTCAACAGCGGACTCGAGAGTCCAGGTCAGAAACTGTTTTGGTTTCGTCGGCATCATGGTGATTGAAGGCCCGTATCAATTGGATTGACGAACAACTGCGGGAAAAAGAATGAGTGGTCGTGTAAGAAGCTGTAAACTTGTGAACGAAGAAATTAGCTGTGCTCTCCTCTTTTCATATGTTTCACGACGTTGAGATCTTTATGTCAAAAGCTGCTGCTTTGCATGCAGGTGGTGTTGCGGTGGACTGGACTCACGACAAACTGTACTGGACGGACTCAGGGACGTCGCGCATCGAGGTGGCGAACCTGGACGGCTCGATGCGGAAGGTGCTGATCTGGGAGGATCTGGAGAAGCCGCGCGCCATTGTCACCCACCCGGGACAAGGGTGAGTCTCGCGTCCGTGTCTCGCTCACGCTGCTCCACGTTGTGCTGGGCGGGAGATCGGAACCCCGGGTATTTGCCAACTGTTTTCATCCACAGCAGTGGAGACGAGAGACGTCTTCAGAAGAAGTCACGTGAAAGCGCGCCTGTGCGTTGTGATGCAAAGGGATTTGCAGTGGATCGGCAAAATATTCCACATCACATATTTTTTGACAGTTGCAATACGTTTTCAGCACAATATTTTGGACCGACTGGGGAAATGAGCCTCGGATCGAGCGCTCCACGATGGACGGGCTCAACCGTCTTGTCGTCGCCGACTCGTCGCTCTTCTGGCCCAACGGCCTCACGATCGACTACGCGGCGGCGCGGCTCTACTGGGCGGACGCCAAGCACCACGTGATCGAGTGCGCCAACTTGGACGGCTCCAACAGGAAGACCGTGATCGATCACGGTGAGTGTGCGGCGAGCCGACTGAGGGAGTCAGATTCGCGTGATTCACAGGGGTGGGGGATGCACAGGGTTGAGTCAGCGTGGAGGAATATAAAATTCATCGACAAACTACTTGCAGGTTTGCCACATCCCTTCGCCCTGACGCTGTTCGAGGACGAGTTGTACTGGACAGATTGGCACACGAAGAGCATCAACAAGGCCAACAAGTTCTACGGAAATTCGGTGGAAACGGTGAAGAATCGCCTGCATTTCCCGATGGACATCCACGCTTTTCATCCTCAGAGACAACCTGCTAGTGAGTTGTACATGTGTGCTGCGATGGAGCTTGTTTTCTGCAGTGTGTATTCCACAACACTTCCTGTGCAAAATCGAGCAACTCTCTCTGAATCAGAAGTGGTTCGCAGAACGGTTGATCACGTGTTGCGCACTGACAGTCACCTGCACGTTTTTCAGCTGAGGACCGCTGCGTAGATAACGGCGGATGCAGCCACCTGTGCCTTCCGAACCTGCAGTCTCACACGTGCGCCTGCCCCACGGGCTTCATGCTTCTGCCGGACAAAATCACCTGCACCGAAAGTACGTCAAATTTCCAGCATCACTTTCCTCCGCGCCAACTTCTGGGCTTTTCTGGCGCCAAGACAACAGTTGTGCAAAAATTTTGTGCCAGTTTCAATCCCATGGCAGATGCATTGTCGATTGCTGATCTGTCATCAGAGTCTGACGTTCGTTCACAGACCTGAGCACGTTCCTGCTCTTCTCGCGACGCACCGATTTGCGGCGGATTTCGTTCGACACGTCGGAGAAGGCGGACACGGTGATCGACGTGACGGGGCTGAGCGGCGCCGTCGCGCTCGACTGGGACGCGGCGACCGACTACGTGTACTGGAGCGACGTGACGGCGGACGCCATCAGTAGGGCGCGCTGGGACGGCACCGGGCAAGAGGTCAGCGACTGTTGGGTCGAGAGGGAGGGCGTGCGCAGTGGCAGAAGCAGAATGGGGCGACTGTGTCGTGCGATCTGTTGGAAACTGGAGATCAGGCCCGTGGAGAATAAACGCGTGTGACCAGCAGTGAATTACATTCATCGAGTTCACCCGCATCTCTTGTCTGCAGGTTGTGGTCGGGAGCAGCTTGGAGAGCCCGGCTGGCTTGGCCATCGACTGGGTCAGCAAGAAGCTGTACTGGACGGACGCCGGAACTGACCGCATTGAGGTGGCCAACCTGGACGGGTCGCAGAGAACCGTGCTGGTGTGGGACGGACTGGACCGACCCAGGGACATTCTCGTGGATCCTATTGACGGGTAAGAGCCACATATCTGAGCCGTTGTTCCTGATCACTTTGCCAGCGTGTGTTGCCTTGTGTAGTTGTGCTGAACACAGGGTATCACTGTGGAAAATAGAACATCAGCAAACATCTCTTCCATTGATATCCAGCTACATGTACTGGACGGACTGGGGCGACCACCCGAAAATCGAGCGGGCGGGGATGGACGGGCGTGGGAGGCACGTGATCGTGCGCTCCAACCTCACGTGGCCCAACGGACTCGCTATCGACTACAGCGAACTGCGCCTGTATTGGGTCGACGCTGGTACAAAGAAAATCGAGTACTCCGACCTTGACGGCCAGAACAGACATGTGAGTGTTCAATGGGTCTTTGTTTTGTTTGCGTGTTGGCAAATTGCTGAGGCCTGGTGAACATGTTGGACATGTCTGATCTCGCAGACGCTCATCTCGACGGACCTGCCGCACCCGTTCGGCCTCGCGCTGCACGCCGACCGCGTCTACTGGACGGACTGGCAGGACAAGGCCATCAGCTTCGCCAACAAGCGCGACGGGTCGAACCGCGGGAAGCTGCGCACCAACCTGGAGGACCTCATGGACATACACGTCTTCCACAGGCGCAGGCAGCCAGGTACAGGGGCGAGGGAGTGTCTTCAATGTTTCGAAACACTTGCTGGATGCCCAGAAGAAATCTGTGAGTCGTACTCCGACATAATCCCAAGGAATTCCTCAATATCTTTGCTGAAGTACAATATTTGGTATCACGGTGGACGAAACAAGCAATGCGTCGTGCAATTCTTTGGTCACTTCACTGGTCGCCTTGAAAACACCTTTGGTTTTTGTCAAACGATGAAGAAATTCGAAATATAAATTGAGGCCCCATCGTTAAATGTTAGTGTCAATTTGAAAGTGCCTTATTACCTTGCGTCGCGTTGATCTTTCCAAAAGCTATTCACGTAGCGTTCTGGACCAGTGTCAGGAGTTGGTGTTCTTTCCTGATTCAGCATTGTGAAAAAGTCCATTGTTGCAGCGTCGTCCGCGTGCCATGTGGACAATGGTGGTTGCAGTCACCTTTGTCTGCTGGCTCCGCAACCCAGAGGCCATACGTGTGCCTGCCCCACTGGAATTCTGCTCAAGAAAGACGGCAAGACCTGTGAGACTGGTGCGTTCATTTCTGTTTCACATAACCAGGCATTTTGCTCGCGTTTAACGTTTGAGAGGTACAAGACGATTTTGTTGGATTGCTCTGCAGGAATGGGGAACTTCCTGATTTTCGCGCGTCGCAACGACATCCGCACCATCTCCCTGGACGTCGGTTACTACGCCGACGTCGTCGTCCCGATCGGGCCCATGGAGAACGCGATTGCTCTTGACGTCGACAGGGCGCACGGTGAGCCGCACACTGCGAAGCCTTTTTCTGCGAATACACGGCGTTTTGTGCTCGTGTTTCTTTCGGTGATGAGTCTGACGCGCTTGCAGGAACTGCCATTTGATCTGTTTGTCAGGCAAGGTGTACTGGTCGGACAGTGTGTTGGACAAGATCCAGGTGGCGAACCTCAACGGTTCGGACGCGCGTGACGTCATCATCGACGGGCTCGACACGACGGACGGACTCGCCGTCGACTCCACCGGAGGGAAGCTTTATTTCGCCGACACCGGCAACAACCGCATCGAGGTGGCGACGCTTGACGGGAAGCTGCGCAAGGTGCTGGTCTGGGAGAACCTAGACAGTCCTAGGGCCATCGCGCTGCACTACGATGCTGGGTGAGAAATGGGCCTGTGGCCTCAAAATTTGATACTGCGATGGGAAATGAATGCAGGGCCTGAATGTCAAACTGTTTGATGTTGAAACACAGTTCTGTGCTTTTTGGTGTCCAAAGTACACTTGAACTGTTCTGCGTTTGAGGGATGAAGCTGACTGAATTCTGTTGCTTCCAGTTACATGTACTGGACGGACTGGGGTGTGGACGCGCGAATAGAGCGTGCAGATATGGACGGCAACAACCGAGTGCGCATCGTTCAAGACAACCTGGGTTGGCCCAACGGGCTCACCATCGACCGGCCTTCAGCCAGAATCATCTGGGCTGACGCGCGCACAGAGGTGCTGCCTTCATTTTCACTCTTTCCACTGGGTTTGTTGCCACTTCTGAAGCCCTCAAAGAGACTCTATGGCACAAGCCTGACGACTCTGCTTTTGAAGGGAAGCTCGAGTTTGTTTTCACCCAGAGTAATGACTCCTCGTTCGGTACGGTTCTCCACAGGTGATCGAGTGCGCGGACCTCAACGGGCAGCACCGTCGCATCCTCGTCACGTCCGTGCCGCACCCGTACGGAATGACGGTCGCCGGCAATTTCCTCTACTGGACGGACTGGCAGACTCGCTCCGTGCACCGCGCGGACAAGGATACCGGGCTCGACCCCGCCACGGTTGTGGAGAAGCTGTCCGGCCTCATGGACATCCACGCCGTCCAGCTCGGGAACGTCGGTGAGCACACTTCCTGATGTACGCGGTACGAGCCATTGAAAGAGTTCCCGCTGGTTCCTGCCATTTTCTGTGTTTTACCGATCCATCGCAGTCGGTTGTGAGCTTTCCTTGCGTCCGGAAATGAGAACATATAAAAACGATGTGTGCTTCTATTGCGTGGGGATTTTTAGCACTCTGGCTGTGGTCGAGATGTTACTCGACCCAAAAACAGAAGGCTTCAGTGGTCTGCCCTGTCTGGTAGGAATGTAAGGTTGCAGGGCCCTGAACTTCTGGTGCTTCCCCCATCGTCCCTTTTGTGTTCTCTGGACAGCCCCAAGGTTTGCAAGCTGGCACGGAATAAAGAGATAACATGCCTCAGGTAAGGAGTTTATCTGATTTTATGTCCTGCCGAGTGGCAAAGGATGTGGGAGGACGAGGAGCACGAAAGGTGGGCGATGTAACGAAATGCATCCAAGGATCTGACACACCTTCTATGGCATG
>JAAUXT010021099.1_pt1 | contig 11296 bp, 18 predicted proteins | sample 7278171 | NCBI WGS metagenome assembly JAAUXT01 (sample SAMN14350112, study PRJNA611818) | marine sediment metagenome | isolation source: surface marine sediment (1.8m) | place: French Polynesia: Moorea | collected 2018-08 | reverse complement strand
TTTTTTTCATAGCATTTACAAACTACAGGACAGCACTCCTCAATCTGCTCACAAACCCCCCCGCGTATCCATAAATTCCCCGCGGCATTTTTATTTTTGACAAAAAAAAAAAAAAAAAAAAAAAAAGCGATGAGAATAATTCGTTGGTGGTGAGTTTGGTGAAGGGAATTCTGACCCCGAGGTCTCTCTGAGTCCGCTCCTCTGGCAAAGGTTCTGTTTTTTTCAGAAACAACCGACATCGAGGTCAGATCATTGATCTGAAACAAGATTCAACGTTTCCAAACGTGAAAGTCTGACCTGAGGAAGCAGGTCGCTGACGCCGTGGTGCAGCTCTTGGTGCGTTTCGAACACAGACTCTTTCCTGTCGTTCAGAAGGTCGAAGGCGTGAGGTAGGGCGGGCAACACGAACCCAAAACACTCCTGCTCCGAAAAAAAAGACACCACAAGGCACGCCAGTGAATACTGGTTTTGTACCCTCAAAGAAGACATTTTGAGTTCAATTGAGAACTTGTCAACTCACCGCTGATCCGGTTCTACTCCCCGGCAGATTGATGATAAGTGTTCGCCCTCGTATGCCCGCCGCCGGCCTGAAGGCAAGAAGACTTGTCAGTATTGAGGCGTGACGCCTGTGTATATGCAGCTCGCACGGGAATTGTCACAAAATAACCACAGTTTTCAACAACTGGGTAGGGGGGCAGGTTTACTTTTCAAAATGAGTGAGTTTCAGATAAACTTTGTGTATTTTCAGAAGAAAAGCGACTTCACCTGGACAACATGGCGAAATGCGTCACATTCAGCGATCCTTTCAACATGGCCAGCACCAAGCCCGGAGCTTCTTTCTGCAAAACTGCCTTTGTTGCCTGCAACAAAAGATGCACTGAGCAAGGAAACTGCAGCGCTCGTGCTGTTTTTCAACCTGACATGCAACGCTTGTTTTGTATCATAATCGTTGACTTGAAGTTTCCTTTCTGTGCTTCTCACAAATTTGTCCTGACGTCAGGCACCAGAACTGTTGTCCTCATGAGGCCTGGACACATGTGCAAAGAAGCATACCTCTGGTGTGACATCTCTCGGCGCAAAACCAGTGCCACCAGTGGTGAGGATGAGATCCACTTTGTCTTCATCACTCCACAACACAAGCTTGCTCTGCAAAGATCGGGACACAAATGTGAAACATTTTCCGATGAACAGAAATGGACACACAAATTTCCTGTCTCTTTCGCGACGTTGCTGTGCTTTCGTACGATGTACGTGGCACCATCAGTCACTTTCTTGAGATTTCCACACGAAGAAAAGCTGGTTTCACCGACCTACCTTTATCTGTTCGACAGCATCGGGAACGCATCCTTCCAGCACTACTTTTCCATTCAACCTGAAGCAGAACAACTTCAATGTCGAATGGTTGCCATCAGACTGTTGGAGCTGATTCTGATGAGAGCAAAATTCCACTCACATTTTCTTTTCCTCAATCATACTTTTCAAGTTTTGTGCACCTTTGTCTCTCGCCTGCCCGTTGTAGCAGCTGTCGCTGACTGGAAAACAAAATAAGCAGAACAGGTCAGGAGACGCGGTTGTGAGACACCAAATGAATGTGCAGAAATTTATCCAAACGACAAGGTTTCGTTCGCTGTTGAGTTTGGTTTCTTCCAGTGCTTGTCGCAAGGTGTCATCAGAAGGTTGTGATCACACGACAGTTTGCTTTGTTGTGGGAAGGCTCACACAAACTATTTGAAATTGCAAACATTGAACAGCACCCAATGATTTGAAGGCGTCTTTCCAAAGAGATAAGAAGGACTGTGTCAGATGTGCTTCCAGACTACGACATGAAGTTAGTTGTGGACAGAGTTTGTGACAAGACTCGGGCCTGCACCTTGAAGGAACAGTCCTGAATTTGTTCCCGCAAGCATCATGACAACAGGCGTCCTGCGATGATTCAGGTCTGTGCATAAATTTATCACTAGTGATGAGTGTCAAACTTCACGTTGAAACAATCGCACCAAACCACTGGAACATCTTGCCCTTACAGACTGTTTGTGTTCCGATTTTTCATCACAACACTCTCCATTTAGTGCTAAACGCATCGAAAATACGTAAGCCAAAAGAAGCACTATTTTTAGTTTGAAGCATGGGCTATGTACCTGTTAAAATTGCAATTTTTATCAAATTCATGTTGAATTCGTCTGCCTTCTCTTCGGGAGGTGTTTTGACGCACTCTTGTCCGGACAATCTGACGGACGACGGCAGAGGTCGCCGTTCTCGCGCGAGTGAAGGGGGAGGATCTGGCTGCCGCGCTTCAAAATGATCCTGTTTTCTGAACTTTATTCGCCTTCGTCTGCCTGAATGTGCCTGGAGCATTTGTTTCGAGCCAACGTAGTGCCTGGAATATTTCTAGAGCCTTTGAATGTTGTCAGTTGATGAGAACAGGTCTGCAAAGGATTGCGGCTGAGCTGTTTTTGGCTGCTCCAGGACAGTATGGAAACTCGCAAGGAAACCAGCCATGATTTGAAAGAAAATGTGAGTACTGTACAAAAGTGTTGTTGCAGATCTTGTCTGATGCTTTTGCTGAATCCAAGAAGCAAGAAGTTCCGGGCGGGACCCCTGATGGTTGTGCCGTTTCTGGTCTGGCTGAGTGGGTGGGTGGGTCTGGCTGAGGGGTGGGGGGCTTCCGACCGGGTGGGGGGGGGGGTCTGGCTGGGTGAGATGGCCGGCTATGCGACCATCAATTGAAGGACCATTGTCAAGCTCCAAAAATTCGCACCATCACAACACACTCAGTTTGGGTGCCGAGGTGGCTTGCCCTGCCCCTGACAGGTCATGTTGGAGACGTGCGTCCATTGTCCCTGACTTGCACCATAGACAGACACGGGGTCCAAAACGGTCTGGAGCAGGTCCCACTACTGTTGGTTTGGTCCGATTTGTTGTTTTCCAGGATCTGCTGTTGGCTGCCACTTGCATCCAAGATGCAAAGTCCGGAAGAAATCTGCATTTCAGACGAGACCAAGAAAAATATATCAGGTGAGAAGCGTAGCAGGGCCATTGTGAGATGCAGTAACATGGATGTACGTTGGAAATGACGTTTTGTTTTGTCGTATCAGGGCATATGTGACATACAATTGGGTGGCATGGAAGTGGATTTTGTACCTGTGCATCTGGGGCAACTTGGCGCTGGCCGTCTTCGAGGAACCAGCAATTCCTGGGTGTGCCCTGCCTTACTGGGTGTGCGAAATGGTTTTCCTGGATTTTTTACGAAAGCTTTCTCATGAAATGTTTCCCCTTTCTGAGCGGCAGTCTTCTTTGCAGGCAACTATGATGTTCGAAGTGGTGTTTCTTACATATTTCATTGCAAGGTGGTTTCATCACATGTACTTCGAGGAAGCCCACGTGTTTTGGAAGGATCCAAAGAATATAACCGTTCTAGTCATCAGTACTGTGAGCGTTTTGTGAACCTCATATTTATGGCGTGGATTTTACGTGTCATGACAGTTTTGCGCGAAGTTTGTAAGCTGACACAGTGATGTCCTTCACTTTTGCAGTTGACAACCATTGACATGCTGTGTTACATCATGTGGAAGGAATTGGCTCCCCCTGAAATCGCCGCTGAAGCTGTGAGATGGTCTCGCCCGCTGCGTCCACTCTACTTGATAAACTTTCCACAAGGGAGACAGGTGACGTTTGCCAATGTCCATTTGCAGACTCGGAATCAAAGAAAACACAGACTTTTTGTTTGCGAATTTGACATGTTTGTAAGTTGTCGACTGTTCACGCTGCATGGAGATGTTGTTTCAGTTGAGAAAGGCGTTCAGAAATATTCGGCGTACCCTGCCTGACGTTTTCCACGTTTTGGTGCTGTTTGTCTGCAGCACAGCTGTCTTCGCTCTGATGGCTACAAAACTATTCCAGAGCAGGTTCTGCAAAACGGACACACATTTCCGGAAGATAAAGAGTTTTTGCCCGACAACTGCATGCCAAGGTAACTTGTTTGAGAGCCTTTGTTCCGTTGGTTCTTTGACAGAGGTCTGGTGTACCCCAGCGGGAGACAATACTTGCCTGACATTCTCGAAGCTTTCTGGGATCTCTACGTCCTTTTCACAACGGCCAACAATCCTGATGTCATGTGAGACTTTCAAACTTGTCTTGAGATTGGGGAGAACGCGATGCTTTAGTAAGACGAAGTATATGTTGTGATTAGTTTTGGGCGTCCGGATTGTACCAGAGCCCCTTGGGTTCCGGTTGATAATTGTCACTGACTTGAGACTCCCTCATGAAACAAAAAATTTTCTTGACCCCACCAGATCTTTTCTGGGGAGCGCCCTGCAAATTTCAGTTCCTTGAGACCAAGCTGGCAACGATTACTTGTGCGCTGCTGTAGAGCTGGCGGGTGTCTGCACCGGAAGGTGTTCTTGTTTCGAAAAGTGACATGTCGAAATGTTTGTGCGTTGTAGGATGCCAGCCTACGACAACAACAATTGGAGTGCCTTATTCTTCATGGTGTACTTGATCATCAACCTTTACATTTTCATGAGTATCGTTCTTGCTGTGATTTACAACAGTTACAAACTGCATCTCAAGGTGTGTCGAATCATTCTTGTTTCAAGATACTACCAGTCCCCTCCGCCCCTGGCGAAACATTTCCAAATTTTGATCAGACAGCAAGATCTGCCAAAAGAAAGTTTGCGCCACACCTCTTGGGAAAGCTTTCAGGCCAAAGTTGCACTGAGCCTGGCCAGAGGTGTATTGGTAAAATGTTTTTCTCACTACAGAATGAAGTGAAAGTTTCCGTGTATCAGAAGAGAAGAAGACTGGCGCAGGCGTTTGACATTCTCAAAAGGTGGAACAACGGACAGTATGTCGTGGTTTCTCAACGATGGGAAGCTTTGATGCTGTACATGTACCCCGGAATTAGCAAGGCTCAGATTGAGCTGAACCTCTACGTTCTCACTGGTGGAAACGACGAAATAAGTGCGTCTGCAATCTCACCCTCCTCATTTGCACGCAAAAATCGACATGTTGTGGCCTGCTTTTCGATTTCTCTCAAATACAGTCAGTGTTGGCTTTGCAGCCAGATCAGAATTTATGACCCTGGCGGACCTTCTGAGCGTGCCCCTCGTTGAAGTGAAAGAAAAAGTTTTGTTTATGGAGCAGCACTGCTCGCGCTGTTTCACGTCCTACCTGAGCGAACTGGTCAAAACTGTTGTCAAACACAGGTTGGCGGAAAAATTAGATTCCCTGGACACGTTTTTTGCTTGAATTGTCAGCCCTCGCTGAGCAAGACATCTGCAGCAACACGCCTGGACCAAGCGTTGTCAACTGTCCTCTTTTGACAGGTTCTTCAGATACTTCTTTGACATTCTGATTGTGGCGAACGCAGTTTGTATGGCTGTCAATTTTGATGACGCGGAATGGTTTTTCTTGGCAATTTTCACTGTGGAAATTCTTTTGAAAATTTACACATTTGGACCTGTCACTTTCTTCACGAACCCTTGGGATTTGTAAGCGCATTCACTGTACCAAAAGTGTTCTTTTGCGTTGCCCACAAAATTATGCCAAAGAAATCACCATTTGAGTTGACTCTTGCAGATTTGACTTCGTCGTCATCACGGCAGCGTTGGTCGTCTCGCTCGTTGAGGTGTTTGTTGGCCTGGCGACGGAAGGGCAGGAGAGAACCTTGGATGTCATTCTGGTTCTGAGGGTTCTCAGACTAGTGCGATTGGCTGGGAGTATTGAAAGGTAGATTCTAAATTGTTTCGGCAAGACAAAATACCTGCAGTTCAGTTTGCTGGCAATTGTTGTCGTTGTTTCCTTCCCAGTCAGCAAGGAAACTTGTTCCACGTTGCTTTGAAAACTCCCAAATTTCTAAATCGCATTCTTGGAAAGAACGTTTGTTCCAACAACAACGTTCTCTCTGAAGGATGGGATCAGTCTCTTGCTGCTTCTATGCTTTGGCAGTTTTTGTTTTCAATTTCGCCGTGAAATCTACTTTTCTTTGATTGAACGTTATGTTCAATTTGGTTGTCAATTTGTTGTTTACGTTGTGTGCTTTCCCAAACAGATTTCAAGTTATCATAACCACCATCGCCAACGTCGCACCATCCATTCTTACTTATGGCGGCGTCATATTTGTAAGAATTCCAAGTTACTTTCGTGTCGCGCAAATGACACTTCCTGCCACTGTCAGACCCTTTCTCCTTCTGCATTTCTTTGTTCGGTCACGCAGTGTACCTCACTACATGCAGCATTGGTGAAAATATGTGCGCACTTTCTTTTTTGGAGTAAACAATATTTGTGCAGCTCTGTTCCACGAAAATGAATTTACTTTGGGGATTACGTTACTTTCAGGTTTTCTTCTACATTTACGCAATTATTGGAATGGAGTGTTTCAAGAGCAGAATCGTTTATTACGGATACAACACGACGAACGTGAACGAGAACTTCTGCGGAAACCGAAAGCTGGAAAGTTCCGAATTTTTCGTGAAGCGATACTGCAACAACAACTTCAACGACATCGCTCACGCATTCGTCGTCTTGTTTGAGATGATGGTGGTCAATCAGTGGCATGATATCCTTTTCGTGTGTTTGAGGATCGGGGGGTCAGGGGTAGTTTGTTGCTTGTGGCAAGGTTGATTTCGTGGTTTGTTTTCTCGACGGAGCAGAAACCCTTGACAAGAGGTTTACTTATCACGGAAGGTTTTGTGCTGGTGACAAACACTGCTGCGCGTTTGTTCTTTATCAGCTTCCACATGATCGTCGTCATTATACTGCTGAAGTGAGTGGACGAGAAAATACATGTGCTGCTGTTTGCAAAACAACAGTGATGTCTTCTGTGAATGACAAACTCGTGGTGTCTTTGTTCCAGTATTTTCACGGCGTTCGTGCTGGAAGTGTTTATGTTGGAATACACTTTGAGTGGCACACATTTGGAGAATGTCATCGAAAGCAGAATCAAGGACATGGGTCTTGGCGAAGGACAGTGTGTAAATTTTGAACGCTTCCTCTTTGAATTGTCGTGTGAAGGCAGTTGGTCTTGTCATGGTCGAAGTTATCTCTTTCTTCAGGCACCCTGCTGTGGGCGGGCTCAAGCGAAAAAAATCTGACAAAGAGCAGTTGGTTGACGAGATGGAGTTTACTGAGATCGAGACTCCGGATGCTGCCAAGACGGAGGTTGGGGAGGCGAACAATGGAGTGACCAATTCCGATGCGGGCATGCGATTCAAGATACAGAAACACGGTTAGATTTTGAATGTCCTCTTAGGGGAAGAAACTTTGTGGATCTTTTCATTGAGAAAATACCGCAAAAAGGTGGCGTTGAACTTATTCTGCGTGCACTTTTGTACGTTTTCCAAACTCTGGAGAGCTTGAACAGTGCGCTGATGTTTCTTTCAAAATTTCAGGCCGCAAGCGAGTTGAACTGCTGCTGCAACACATGTTTGAAGATGAAATTGATCCAAACGACGACGGAGCCGATCTCGACTTGGAACAACTCACTCTTTTGAGTCAACAGAGACCTCGAAAACTAACACTGGACAATGTTACCTGAATGGCAGACACAGCGTGAGGGAATCAAAGAGAATCTATGCGGAGCGAAGCCTGTGAAACACAAGGACTATTTTGCGTGTCAACATTTCAAAAGTTGACATAAACCCCTGGCCCCAAGAAACAAAAGCACCCCCAAATTTTCGGTTTGAGGATTGATCATCGGCTAAGACCGAAGTTCCATCCCATTCTTGGACCCCCTGGAGCTGCCCTACCTCCTGTGCATCTGTTGCGGATGTCGTGCATAAACTGCATTTACCAAGAGCCAAGTCTGATCTGATACATTTGATGTATGTTGTCGTGACTTGTCTGTCTGAAGTGATTTGAAATTGGGAGCGGACAGACGGCAAAATTCTATGCGAAGTTCATAGGCGGGAGGAAGTGGTTCGGTGAAGCTCATGAAGCTGTGTGGCGGGAATTTTGGTTTTGTCGGTGCTGCCACCTTGAGTCGCGACTCAGTGCGGCGGGAACCAGGTAAAGAAACGCGCTGTTCGAACACAATTTTCTCTGCTTGTTTCGTGCAAAGGCACTTGCAGTGTCTGCACAGTCATATTTGCAAGAGAGTAAAACACACCGATGCATTGGGTCACAAAGAAATGCTGGTGAACCAAGAGCCTGAATCCCAAGAGCGGAACTGATCCACGAAAGAGTGGACGGCTTTGAAGCTGTTCACTTTCACACTTGACTCAAAACAAACGCATTGTGATCCAGGCCCGTGTGGCGCACACAAAGGACGCACAGTCTATTCTCCTATTAGATGTGGACACAGCAGGGTGGTCCAAAATTTGGTTGAGGGCCTCCGGTCCAAACAATTTCAAGGTCAGAATGGCCCAATCTTGCAGGACCCAGCTTCGAGTTTTTGACCCTCTCGGAACGAGGCCCAGACAATTTCTTTCATTGTCTTGTTCTGTTGTGCAGGTTTGTCTGGTTGGAAGGAACCTTCCCACAGACGCGGCTGAAAAATGACGTCGTTGGCAGAGAATGGCTTCCAACACTCGACGGAGAATGTGGATCAGGTAGAGTTTGAAAGCCATGCTATTCATTTGAAAGAAGCCACTCAGACAGGCGAAAAGCTCGTTGGCTCCGATTTGATCAGTTTGATGTTGATTTCAGGATTTCCTTCTCCCAGCTCTCTTGATCCGAGATGCCAGAACGGGTCAGTTCATCAGGTTCAACACTCGCGATGAAAAGGCTGTGAGGTGGGCCTTCGCCACTCTTGACCATCGAGTTCTGTCTATCAAAGATGAAAAAAAAACAAAAAAAAAACCAGTGATTGCTTTTTCTTTGTTTTTTGTTGGGTTTTTTTTTCGAGCGGCCCTTGCGTCCAGAACTGAGCTGCAATTGTTTTATTCAACGCTTTGTGTTTTTGTTGGTGAACAGTGCCGTTCAAACTTGCTCAATGTCGCCCGCGCAGGTCATACGCCATCTACACGAATCGCGCCTTCACATTGGTGATGAAGCTGGCGTGTGCGACTCTGATGATACTCGTTTTATGCGAGGAGCCTGCCATGCCCAGGATTGGCCTTCCTTTGTGGGTGCGTCATGTTTGTTTCCCTTCTTTATGTAGCGGCCCAATCGGCACCTCTGCTTCGGCTTCTTGCCGCCAGTAACTTCGTTGAGTTGTGTGCTTTTCATTGCAGGGCTCTTTGACAGTGGAGGTGATTTGTCTGGCGTTCATGGGTTTTCGGCTGATTCATCGTCTCAGGTTCACTCTGTCGAACACAATAATCAGGGACCTGAGGTACATTGGTGCTTGGGTGATCATCGGGGTGAGTGACTCTTTCCGGAATCCAACACTTCTCCCACATCACACACCGAAGATCTCAAATCCCCCATCGAATTTTGACCATCCGGCAGACTCCGTCCACCCCCTGGTGGAGTTGTTTGCAACACACTTTTGATGTGGGACAGAACACTGCCAAGTATTTTTCTTGCAGCCTCGAGTATGTGGTTCTGATGGTGTGTGTGTTTGCATGTTGGGAGATCGGGTTCGCCTGTCTTTCAGCTCATGGTGACGGACATCATTCTCAATTTGGCTTGGCTGCAATTTACAACATCGGTGAAGCATCCCAAGATTCCACGCTTCACCCGATTCCTGAGACCAATACTGTGCATGTGCTTCCCCGTTGGGGCTGCGGTAAGATGAAGTATTATGTTTACCTCCTGCGAGCAAACAAAAAACGGCACTTGGTATGTTGGTCCAACTTGATGTTTGTCATTTCTTGCTTTCAGATGTTCCGAATCTTCAGGAACATCAAGCGAGCACTGCCTGATGTGTTCGCTCTGTTGGCCATTCTCGTGTGTGGTGTCTCATTCTTCGCGATCATGACCACCAAAGTGTTTGGCCCGAGGTAAACCGTCATGACCCTCACAACAATTGCTTGCCAGCGACGTTTTGAACAGAAATGCTGGTGTTTATTTCAAAACCCTTGCCGAACATCTGCGGGACAAACAAAAATGTTGATGTCTCGAGGGCAAGACACTGACGAATCGTTTGCAGGGAGCTTGTGTACAGTGATGACTCGCCCTACATGCAGCACTTCCTGGACACCTGGTGGGACTACTACGTTTTGATGACCACGGCCAACAACCCTGACGTCATGTAAGTTGTAACTTGCAGCACAACAGCTTGTGGAAACGAGTGTAACAGTGTCACTCCCTGAAGGCAAAACCACCACTGGCTTGGGCAGAAAAGGGCCCGCCAAAACGCTGTGCCAGGTTTGTCTCCAATTCTCCTTTGGTTGAGACCTCTCTCAGCCTCGAGATCGACCTTGTGTCTTGGCGCGCGCGCGTGAGGGGGGGGGGGACCTCCTGGAACCTGGCATGAGAGGAAACATGGTTTTGTCAACCAATGATTCCTGGGACTTCCCACTTTGGCATGAGGGTGCTCAGGCAGCCATCAATCCGCCCCGACCTTGTGTTTTCCATTTCTGACAATGTCTTTAGTTTGGTCCTTTTTTCTGCCACATTGCGCTGATTCAAACTGCCGAGTAGATGAGTGACTGAATTGCAAGGATATGATTTGGTTGTGCAAACCTGCAAACAAATCGACGCAGCTCGCAAACGCACGTTGAGCACTTTTCAGACATTTCGTTTTGGTAACTTGTGAATGTTGCTTTGACAGGTTGCCAGCCTACGACTACAGCAAGTGGCGCGCGATGTGCTTCGTCGTGTTTCTGCTTCTTGTCATGTACATCTTCATGAATCTCACGCTCGCGACGCTCTACAACAACTACAAAGAGAATCTCAAGGTGCCACAACCAGTGCATCTTGTGTGTGGTCACAAACAACCTGTCGGTAGCTTCCATCCGTTTGCTCATTCCATCTCTGCCTTTTCAACAGGAAGACGTTCAACTTTTGGTGTACAGAAAGAGGGCGAGAATGACCAAACTCTTCGAGCTCTTGAAACAGTGGCACGCGCAGCTGGACGCTTTCGTGATAACTTACGACACCTGGTATCGACTGATGAATTACGCTTACCCCAAGATGAAGGAAGATCTAATCAAAGTGTATTTCTTGATTCTGACGGATGGTGAATCGTACATCAGTAAGTGTTGTGTGCCACGAAGTACCGTACTCCTCAGTTGATAATTGGCCGATGACATGAAGGAATGTTGCAACCTGCCAAGGGTGGGGGTGTGTTTCTGACAACCCTGAAAAATAGGTCCAGGGACCTCGCGGTGATTTGAACAAATTTGATCAATTTCAATGACCAGTGAGCACAATCCAAAACACAGTCTACACTTTTCATCATTAATTTGTATAT
>JAAUXT010130789.1_pt1 | contig 11298 bp, 7 predicted proteins | sample 7278171 | NCBI WGS metagenome assembly JAAUXT01 (sample SAMN14350112, study PRJNA611818) | marine sediment metagenome | isolation source: surface marine sediment (1.8m) | place: French Polynesia: Moorea | collected 2018-08 | reverse complement strand
AGATCAACTTCCGGTAAAAGAAACATACTGCTTACATGAGTACGACACAAGCAAAAGCACGGGAGATGAACTTCCGGTGACACAAACCGTACTGCCTGTAAAAGTACGACACAATTCAACCATGGGAGATGACACTTCCGGTGTTAAAACCGTACTGCTTGCTAAAGTATGACATAAATATTCATAACTTATTCAGCGTACTACTGAGTACAACACAAATGCAGAAATGTAATCCAGTTGTTTATTTTTAAACCGTACTGCATGTATGAAGTATGGTTTGTGTGTGACTTCATGTCATTTATGTCGTACACCGGAAGTGGAGTAGTACGATTTAAAAATGACAAATGACAATGACAGAGCAAATGAACCGCCTCCGAGCTGAGCACTTGTTTGCTCTTTCACGCCAAGCTGGTGTGAACAGTGTACGTGTGGTCCGTTCGATGTAAGACCCACAACAATTGCAGACCAGAGGGTCTTCTCCTCCTCACTGCAGTCTTGGGTGCAACACAAATCCACAAAGTTCTCGAGGAAGAGGACCAGGTGTGTGTTTTACAGTCGACTCTCTTTGCCCTGGACACCCATGTGTACATGGCATTTTGTCCACATTGACAGAGTGTCCACCTCAAGAAGAGTCATAAATATTTATGAGCTTAGCTTTTTCACCTTTCTGAAAGTCAAAAGGAAAAGAAATACAAGAAAAGTTGCATTCAAAAGGTAAAACTTCTTCAAGAAGTTCTAAGCAGCAAAGAATAACAAAAGAAGATTGTTTCACCAAAATAACCTCAGAAGTTTTGCAAAAACAAGTAGAAAACAAAGTGAAAAATTGAAAATAATAACTTTTGTGGACTGTCCATGGGAAGGAGAGAAAGTTGTCCTTGATGCTGAGAAATAGTGTCCATGGTCCACAGTTGACAGAGTTGTCAATGGTGAGCAGTTTTTGTCCAAAAATTCAGGGTGCATTGTCAACTGTCCATGGTTGACAGTTGTCCATGGTAAACAGTGTGCACCGTAAGCAGAGTTGACTGTATTTATTTTCCCTCCCTGTTGACATGTATTTGTATATTATATGATGTCCTTTTCATTTTGAACCTGTCTGTATTCAGCCGTCAAGTACCTATTCTGAAAGATACAAGTGTTTGGTCAGCTCTTGAATTTCCTTCTGAATGATTCGTATGCTTTTTTGGCAATCATAAAACTTTTTGCTGTTGATAGATTCAACAAATTCATCACCACTGTCTTACTTTTTGTTTTCAATGTTGGTCATTTACGTGTATTCCATTCTCTGAACCTTCTTGAAATATGAGGATAGACAATATATTTTTTCACTGTGAATGTTAATTGGTAGCAAATTATAATTCATTGATATTTATTGTTGATGTTGACACAGAACATACTTCCGCACAGATTTTCTGCTGAATAAAGTCTCATAACTTTCTTGTGAACTTGGAACGTTGTCATTTCATTGTTACATTGACATTGCATTATGAATTCAAATGGTCTGTTCGTTGTGTTAAATGATTCTGGGTACCTCAGAGATGATTTGCTGTTCAAGTGAATCTTTCATGTTTCATTCTGAAGAAAGGAGGTCCACTGTCAAGTCATTGTCTCCTGTGGAAAGTCACGCTCCTTGGTCCCAGGCCAGATGCCATTGTACAGTGCAATCAACAGACAGCAACTTTGGTCCTGTATTTCGTCAGGTGGTCTGGGATTCGTTTCTTGATTGCAGCAGACCCCAACACATTGATGGAAATTTGCAATTGATCACAAAGTTTGCAAATTGAGACGAAACCCCCTTTCAAATGCTGTAAAAGCGTCCAGCTATGGCAGATGCCCAGCTGCAATTACTCAGGGGCTGTTTCATTGTCTCTTCCAGGACTTTTTGAATTGCAGCTTTTTTGTCAAATTTTGTGAATCAATTGCAAATTTCCATCAGAAAATGTGCCGGGTGTTCGGAAATCAGCAAATTCTTGCAATCCAGTTGCTGCTGTTGGTGGCCCAAGCACGTCAAATGGCCTCATGTCACAACAGCTCAAACTCAGACAAATCAATTGCAGCACCCGACACAAGATGTTCGCCTGAAACTCCAAAAAATTTCGGAAGGTATTTTGTTCAGCTGTACAGGAAATTATGTTGTTTGTTTGTTGGCACTATGTTTGTACCTGCAATAACTTTTGATTGCCCTTATCCTTGAAAAAGTGACGGGGTAAGGTCCTCAGGTGAACAGCTCAGTTTCTTTCAAAATATATTTTTTTTGTGTGCAGTTCACATGGTGTCCATCATGTTGGATTTTCAGGAAACACATACTTTGGGCAAACATGGATTTATTTCTTTGTGAAACTTAACCATTTGAGAGCATGTTGTTGGGTTACCTGAGCCATTTGAACAGTACATGCTACATGTTTGGTCATTTTTAACCTCATCAGACATCAGTATCATAACCCTACTCATATGGGTCTCATTTCAAATACTCAAATGATATTATGGAATATCTTCAGGAAACAATAGCTGACAGCTTGGCCATCAACACCTGCTCTTGTTAATTGTGAGTCACCTGTGGTCATTAGGGGCTGCATGATAGAGCTCTAAATTTGAGGGGTGGCCCCCTCCCCTTCCCCTGTACAGGCGTATTAGTCGTCACTGGGGGGTCACAACAGCAAGTTGGTTGTGGGATCCCCCACCCAGGCACATGGGCAGCTGGCAGGAGGGTCCAACAACACATTTGTTGTGGGACCCCCGACTGACCACCCATAGACAGGGGGAGGAGGTTCCACCAAAGGTTATTTTTTTGGATACAGCTAAAAGTTGCAGGAAGGTATTCGAAGCAGTTTTGACAATCAAACCAGCCCCTTCACATGTATGGTTCTTGTGGAATCCTCACCCAAGCACGTGGGTAGTCAGCAGGGGAGTCCCACAACACATTGTGGAAACCCTACATTGTGGAAACCCTCCTCACTAACCATGGACAGGGGAGGGGGCCCACCAAAGGTTACAACAGAAATGGAGAAAGCTAAACGTTGCAGGAGGGTATTCGAAGCATTTTTGACAATCAAACCAGCCCCTTGACACGTATGGTTCTTGTGGGACCCCACACCCAGGCACACGGGCAGTTAGCTTGGGGTACCAACAACACAAATTTTGGGTGATTTGAGGAGGTTGCTCTGTTGAAGGTCGTAAAAAGCGACCGAAACAGTGTGACCGAAACAAATCACCTGCAGGCAGCATCTCTGAAAAGTATGTACACACCAGTTTCATGGTCATGCAAGACAAGGGTCAAATTGGGATCTATTAGGCTTTTTTGGTAAAACTTGGGATTGAGGACAATGTAAAAGGAAGGAATTTATGAAGATTTGATTTGTGGGCTCTTTGGATCAAAAAGTTCAAATTATGAGGGAATTTGGGACAAAGTTACACAAATTGTTCCAGATCTCGAAAAAGTACAAATATTTAATTGAAGAAGTTATGTTGATGAAATGTAGTATATCATTTGGGTGATTGACTGGTAGTATTTAAATTTTGATTTTCAAAATTTTTTACATGGTTTTCAGAAGGGGTCAAAGGTTGGGTTGAAATATCAGATTTTTTCAAAGTGTTCAAAATGGTTTTTGGGTAAGAGTTGGGTTCATTTATGTATAATTAGGTATGAAATTATTGGATTTTTATTTTTGGGCTTCTCTTACTTTTATTAGGTATATTTTAAATAAAAAGTAAGGCATATAAATTTGAGACTTTAAACCTAAATTCAGAATAGATATTTGGAATAGAGTTGGGTTTGTTTATTTCTAATTGGCATGAGACTATTGGACTTTTCATTTTTGTAACTTTGCATTATTTTGGCTCCATAAAAACTGAGTGCAGTGGAGGCTCCCAAGAGATTCAGTTTTGAAACGCACAACAAATTTTTGCGTTACAGTCGTCCCCCCTTAATTCGACAGGGTCGTTGCACGGAAAAACCGACTGATTAAGTGGGGCGATGTACTAACCGGGGTGTAAGGCATGGGAAAATGAATGTTGGTACACAGAAAAACCGACTGATTGAGCGGGGCGACGTACTAACCGGGTTCGAATTAAGCGGGACCGACGTATGTTTTTGTGGGACCCTCCCACTGCCCCGATTCTGGATTCGATCTGCCGGGGTGACCTCTCGCTGAAAAATGAAGAACGTGTTCCTTGCTAGTTTTGATGTGTATTCGAGTTGGAATCACCGTGCATGTGCACGAATAGAGGCAACAACACAGGTAAAACATTTCTGCTCTCCCTGCACCCACCGCGGCCGCTAGGTTATCACCAGCAGGTGTGTTCCCGAAAGTAGTCCGATGGCGCCAAAGAACTGTTTTGAAAGCTGCGGATTTTTGGGGGCATTTTGCTGAATGTGCAAAGAAGTGACTTCCAAATGTTTTGATCAAGAGTTCTTCATTACATTAATGTTTTGGATGTTGAAGCCGAAATTCAGAGAAAACACAGGTATTCAAGGACTATTTGGCGTGTTCTGCATTTTCTAATCTCTAGACCACGTTCTACAGACATCTTTTAGCTGGTCACCACCTGATTGTTTATCACTTGTGTTCTAGTATCTTTTTGATCGGAAAGCAAAAGTAATTTATCAATGTTTTTGTCGTAATTATTGCTGTTTTACTGAGCGGAGAAAGCATTTTGTAAGCCGAAAGCAAGTTCCCGGGGCTGGTGGACTGTTCGCCGCGTCGCTCAGGCAAGTTCACCGTTGGAGGGTCGTACTGAAATCCAAGTGAGAGAAGGATAAATTTTGCGGCACTTTGCATCGCATTTTTCGGACATCACTACAACATTGTGAACACCAAACATTACGGATTGTACTACACACACCAGTTTGTGGTTTCACATTTAAAATTCCAGACTTCATCGTCAAATTCCAGTAAGTACTAGATCTTGCTTATCGTTGTGACCTGGGCAGCCATTTTGAATATCTGTGGCTCTGTCACGTGTAGTTACTAAATTTGGTAAAAGTTTGGGGAACTAAAACTTAATTAAGTGTGCTAATGGTGTGCAAAACGTCTTCACATGTGTAAAGCTTGCAAACTTCAACTGTCAGGGGAATGTTCAATCACAAGAGCGCAAAACAACCACAAGTTTATTTTGGAAGCCATTGGAAACTGGCACAACAGGAAGACTCTGAATGTTCGAAGGTTGTTTTCATTGATTTCAAATTTGTACAATTTTGAAATTGCGAGAGAAATGAAGAACGATCTTTGAACGGGAGATTCCGTGTGTTTGATCGGATTGTAATACATTCGTAGTTCAATAAAACGACCAAATCAGTCAAGGTCGAGTGTCGCGAAACATGTTGAGGCAGACGTGGCACGTGGTGATAACAACTTGGGCCGGCTCGTTCGGTGTCCAGTGTCTGCCGACATGCGAGCGTGAATCGTGCACCAGTGCACGTTTCCTTCACGCTGGATTCACTGCCGTTTCCATTGCAAGCATTGAATCAATGTCCAAATCGACACACGTTGGATAAAATTTTGAATTTCTGTCTGCAGGCTGAAAGCAGCTTTTCGGAAAACTGCTGATCAAGATCTACGAAGATGTGCAAAAAGATTATTGTCACCAGGATGTTAAAAACAGCGTTTGTTCCGTAGCTGTCTCAAATAGACGGGACCTCAGCGAAGGGTGTCCAAATGCGCCGACGAAATCAATACCGGTCGCTGAACATGCTGGTTACTGTTCTTTGAGAGATCATGGCAAATGTACGAGAGATGTAGAGTACGTACTTCTGCAACTCGTGTTGAGTTTTGCCAGGCAGGCAATGCTGCGCCAGTTTCGCACAGAAAGATCTGTTGAGTCGATCTGACAGTTCACTGCGAATCTTGTTTGGGAAGGTGTTTTGTCCACATCCAGTCCGTATTGATCGTTCTTCGTCAGGGTGGGGTGGGTGTCGTGGAGGTTCAAAGAGAGTGGTGAATAGCACATCTTTGTACCCGCTTCCGCTGTGCAGCTGGTACAGGTGGGCTCCCCACATCTGTGTCGGCAGGTGAGGCTGTCACAGTCCTCTCGGGAGGGATTCAGGGAGGGAGTGCCAGCTGGACACTCCGGTTTGCCTGACCAACAGGCACGTCGGCTACCTTTTTTGTTGACAAACGTTTCGCTGAAGTTAGCCTCTGTGGCCGCACAGAACCCTCACGTCGATGATTCGCGAAAAAAACAAATCAGTTGGTCCCCCCCCCCCACACACACACACCTTGCAGAGAAATCGGCCGAAAATGTTCAGAACGAAGTTTCCAGGCGCACCTGGATGTCTCTCATCCCCACCCGCAGCAGGCTGTTTCATTCCAGAAAGTCCTCCAAAAAAATTGTGGACCTCGCCCCCCCCCCCGGCCGCAGTCATCTGCACCAGGCGATGCGTCTGTGCTCTGTACTCCGTGCAGCATTCTTGTTTGCTCCCGTGATGAGATTAGGTCTTGACAGTCTCACCGCCACGTTGTGACACATGCAGCAAGGTGGCACCCCGGTGGGCCAGGGGATTTGCTTCAAATATTTCATCACGTGAAGCAACTCTTTGTTCTGTACGTATTCCGTTGGTCGGAGTGAACGCGTAAATTTGCTCGATAGCGATGGCCGTGGGGCGTTGTGATAATGGCCAGTCACACGACATCTCACCAAAGGTTTGCATTTCTGAAGTCCCGGATTGGCTCTGACACGTGACTGTGTTGCACATGTGATCCTTTGGTGAGCTGCGGGGAGAACGTTGGGGGGGGGTCAAAATGTATCGACTGGTGCCCCCCTGCCCTTCTTGTGGGCGAAACTTGGTGGTTGAACAATTGGTTGACAGCTACCGGTCACATCAAAACAACATGCAACTGCAAGGCACGATGGCAGCGGCCTTCTCGAAGCGTCCTGCGTGTGGGTACTGGAGAGGGTCCTGCGTGGGCACCGACCCTCTCCCGCCCGAATTGACGTTGGACTCGGGAGAAGTGACCAACCACAACAACGGAAGCGATACATGCTGGCAAGGCAGAGTGGAAACAGGCTGTTCATGCGTCGCGCATCAACATCTGGCAAAGCCTGTCCCAGCAGTAAGCTGTGACTTTAACTCGTCTGTGCAAACTTTGTGCCAGAATCCAAAAATTGTTCTTGGTAAGAGATGATCAGATGTTCCTCGTGGACCAGAAACAAAATGACATCTCAGATCAGAGATCAGTGGGTGAAGATCCATATTCTGGAGGGGGCACCTGAACCAATTTTTTGGTGGCAACAAAACATTTTCCCAAGTGCCAAGATGAGTGGCACCTTGTACAAACTAGCTCCTGCAACTGAAAGATTTTCACCAAGTGTTGTGTGCCTGCAGGTGTAACGAAATGTCCAAACACCCCAAATGAGGAGACACGGGTGTCTGGCAATTTCAGCTGACTAAATGGCCAGACATGGAGTGAACAATCTCCAAGTGTGCTTGGCAATTTCACCTCCAAACTGAAATAGAGAGAGACATGTCTGGCTATTCCAGGCTCCCACCTGAAATGGCCAAACACCCATGTCAAAAATTGGGATTGTCTCCTGATTTCGTTGCACCGGTACTTTGGGTGGTGACCGGAGTGTTGCTGGATATCCGAATTTCGATGACCCTCTGTCATTTAGGGGACATCCTTGATCACCATGGCGGGCAGTGATGGACATCCCCCAACCCCTCGAGGTCCTGGTCAGAGGTTGGGAACAATGTTCACATGATCTCCGAGGCCTTGGCGCGTACATTGGCGCACGGCAGGGAGAGAGACCCCTTGAACAAACGAGTGTGCCTTGCAGGACATTTGTCGCAGAAATACCGTTTAGTTCGTAAGAGCCCATACCATGCTGCTTGGTCCGTAAAGAAGAAGGAAAATGCATAAACTTTGCTGTCTAGTCCGTAAGAGCCCATACCATGCTGCTTGGTCCACAAGAATTGGTGCTAAAAGAAGGAAATTGCACACACCATGTTTGGTGGATAAGAACCCAAACAATGTTGCTTAGTCCATGAGAATTTGCACCAAAATGAAGGAAATTGTGTACACTATGCTGTTTCAAAGAGCCCATACCATGCTACTTAATCCATAAGAAATTGTACCAAATTCAAATTCAGTACTAAAATTGACTCAGCCAATCAGAACATGGAGAGATGTTGCCTCTTGATCTGGAATCAAAAAATGATACTTGTGCTTTTTGCTTCTTCCCAGGCCATTTGTGCAGGTGCCCTGGTATGAGCATAAATAATGCTCAGCCAATCAAAATATGTGGTGAGAGATGTTGCTTCTTTGGCATCCCGAATTAAAATGATACTTCTGCTTTTTGCTTCTTCCCAGGCCATTTGCATGTGTACCCTTTCATGAGCATGCATAACACTCAGCCCATCAGAACATGTGGAGAGAGATGTTGCCTCTAACATCTCCAGATTCCTGATCATAAATGATGCTCACATGAAGCCATCACACCGTTACGGACACACACACACACACACACACACACACACACACACACACACACACACAATTTTCGAAAAAGCAACCCCCATGCGAAATGGACTGAACCTGTACCCTCCTCTCCAGTGAAACTTGGAACATTTGGTCAGAACAATTCTCACAACAAAATCTTCCCCCCCCTCTCTTTCTTTCTCTCTCTCTCTCTCTCTCTCTCTCTCTCTCTCTCTCTCACACCCACACCAGGTGCTGTCTCTCTCTCACACACACACCCACACCAGATGCTGTCTCTCTCTCTCTCTCTCACACACACACACACACACACCAGGTGCTGTTGCTACTTGCAAGAACGCTGCCAGCAGGTTGTGTACTTGCCGTATTGCCCAGTGCCCAGAATCATTGTCGGGTGTGTGTGTGTACGAGGTAGCTCAACTTGCTGATTCTGAGTTCTGCATGCGCTGCAGGTTGAATTGAGTGAGTCCTCCCCCGTAACTCAACTTGGCCAACTCAACTTGGCTGAAGCAGTCCAGTTGTTGGCCAAGTTGGGACTCGAGTTGCTTGTCCTTGGACTGCAGGTTGAATTGGCTGGGTTGAGCCCCCCCACCCCCACCCCCACCCCAGCAACTCGGCCGACTCAACTTGGCCGACTCAACTAGATTGATTCCGAGTTGTTGTCCGTTCCCTGCCACGGGCTTTCTGAGCATAGCTTTTTGGTTTTGAAAAAAAAGAATAAAACTGATAGTATCAGGCAGGTCAGTCCCACCTGCGGCTTGACTTCATGCTATCATCTTTACCTCCCCCCCACACACACCTGGGACCTGTCTTGATGGTGTCTTCAGACTGTGACTGGTCGTGTCCATACGAGTACAGGAGCCCGGGCTGTAGGGGTCGTCAACCAAACAAGACGAACTGAACCTCCTTCTATGATGTTCAGTGTGTTCAGTGTGGTGCTGTTTCCCCCGCGCGTCTTGTGTGAACGTGTGTGCACGTGTGTGCGCGCTCCCCGACAAAATTCCGACCAGAAAAGAAATGACTCTTGGCAACTTGTGATCATCCACACATTTCGCCCCCTCCCCGCTTTGTGTACAGTGATTTGAAAATGGCCATGAAAAAAATGTGGGTTCGAATTCATGCTTTTGGCCTTTGTCAACCACTTCCGCTGATATTGTTTTTGGCGCGAATGGACCTGTCCGTAGGCCGGACAGCGCCAGATCCCCCCCTCCCCCGTACCACCACCATCCAAAAATTTTGGACTTTGTCAGATTGGGTCGGGCTTCTGGAATTGGGATATCCGAGTTACCCTCCAGACGACCACCACCTGAAAATGTTTGGAATTTAGCCTGGACATGGTCATCTGGGTTACCCAACCACCACCATCCAAAATATTTGGACTTCTGTCAGTTTGGGTTGTACTGCCAGAATTGGGGTGCCTGAGTTACCGGTGGAATGAAATTTGGAGACCCGGCATTTCCAAGACCCGGGGTTGTCATTTCAGGGTGTGGGCTGAAATGGTCAGACCCCAGGCTACATCGCCGAGTGCAATTAGTCAAGGCTCCAAGTGACAGGTGCCAAATGATCGAAATGTGCACACACTGACCAGACACCAGGGTCTCCTGGGTTCTGGGGTCTGGCCATTTCATCACACCGGCACCCCTTGCTCGGACCACCACCACCCATTTCTGGTTGGGCTTCCAAAAAAGGGGTGGACAAATGGTTTCAGGTGTGAACTGTGGCACTTGAAACTCAAGTTCAGATCTCAACCTGATAAAGCATTTTGTCAAAGTTGGCCTCCCCCTGCACCCCCTTGTCCCCCATGACTGCTCGTCCTCAATGTCTGACCCACCTATTTACCCTCTGTGACTGCCCCCTCCCTTATGTCTGCCCCCTTGCCCCCCACAACTGCCCCCCCCGTATTGCCCTTTGCCCCCCCCCCCCGACCGCCCGCGTGTCCTGCCCAGGGCTTCCCTTTGTAAAACCTTCCCGCGCGGAGTTTCGGAGGTATCAGCGAATCCGGTTGTTTGTGGCACCAGCCCACGAAGTGGCGGCAGCGGGCTGATTCCGTGGATTTTGGAGGAGGAAAAGGGGGCCTCCCTCCGCCCTCCACGGACATCAGCTCCAAGGATATCATCTGCTAGTTGTTGGCTCAATATGTGTGTGTGTGTGTGTGTGTGTGTGTGTGTGTGTGTGGAGGGGGAGAGACATTCCACGGACTCGTTTAAACATCAGCTGTCAGCGAACGCCCTGAGACTCCACCCTCCTACCCTTTGGGGTCGATGTCCTGTTCAGTGCTCCCTGTTGACTGCATTCAATGCGAAGATTTTTTCGGTGTGTATTGATACCTCACTTTGAGTGGAATGGAAGTGTTGCACTTCACAGTTGCTGCCTGTTGTCGAACAAATCATTGGTTGTACGACCTGTTTTGAGCGTGTATCAATTTGTTCGAAGAATTGTCGTGTAAGAATTTTCGTGCTCTGGCGTCTTGGGACCAGACCTGTCAGCTGTTGTCTCGAATCAACCTGTCTCCGTTTGAAAGAGAGTGAACGTGCAAGTTCTCAGATCATGTACGATGTTGTGTCAAGAAATTCTGATACTTTGTGTGTTCACTGTCGGGCTATTTGGGCGGATAAGAGGCAACAGCTGACTTGCAAATCTTTTTCTTCCTCCCAGAGAGAAAAGAAGCACGAACTTTCTTGGAAAAAATTGACACAACCTTGCAAATGCAGTTTCTCGCTTTCGATTGTCTGGTGACTCGAAGACTTTTTGATCGGCGGTACGAGGCAGAAAATTTAAGTGACCGATTGGCTGTCATATTTCAAGAATGACAAATTTGAGTTGCTCAGATCTCTGTGTGATGAAAGACCAATAGTAACAGAACATTCTT
>JAAUXT010056903.1_pt1 | contig 11298 bp, 12 predicted proteins | sample 7278171 | NCBI WGS metagenome assembly JAAUXT01 (sample SAMN14350112, study PRJNA611818) | marine sediment metagenome | isolation source: surface marine sediment (1.8m) | place: French Polynesia: Moorea | collected 2018-08 | reverse complement strand
GCACCTTCACACTGTACAACAGAACACTGCACCTTCACACTGTACAACAGAACACTGCACCTTCACACTGTACAACAGAACACTGCACCTTCACACTGTGCAACAGAACAACAGAACACTGCACCTTCACACTGTACAACAGAACACTGCACCTTCACACTGTGCAACAGAACACTGCACCTTCACACTATACAACAGAACACTGCACCTTCACACTGTACTACAGAACACGGCACCTTCACTTGCAACTCGCCGGAGCAGTGATGTTCCCATCTCCTCCAGACAAGCATCTCACACGGAAGAAAAATCATCCATAAGATTTATTCCCAAGTCTTACTTCACTTCGGAGATCTCCGGGGCGATTCTCCTCAAGCTTAACCCTCCGCAGAGCTCAGCTCCAACCAAATGATCCAGGATTTATCTCGTGCCGGAAAAAATTATTGCCTTTGGATCTCATTGCTCAGATAAAAGAGGGCTCTGTCACCTCAACTGCTGTTAGGAACCTTTTCATTTGAGCAGCACAAAACCTGCAATGACGAAGCTCATTGGAATTTTATCCGACATGCAAAAGGTGTGTCTGCTGGAACCAGACATCTGTCCCTTGTTTGATCTGAGGGATATTTGACTACAAAGCGAGCCTGGAAAATGGGGTCGTTTTCCAAAGCTGGTTATTACTGGCCTCTCGGGCAGCAATCATCACGTTCCAGTTTCAGAGTTCATCGGAAGAACATCTGCCATTTCGGATGTTGACACACCGCCCGAGGAAGTTTCAATGAAACTTCTGATCGGAATCACAAGGAGCCTCGTCGAAGCAACCTCTTTGCTGATGTGGTTAGGTTCCCTGTCCGTGAACAAATATCAATAAACTGTTGAAATGCAGGCTTACATCAGATCAGGTCGTTTCAGTCTGAAATCCATCTGCAATGTTTTATTTCCAGAAAGCTGCAATGTTTCGGCGATATGGAAATGGAGCTTACACGGCCATCAATGGAACAAGAAAAAGGAACGCAATGGGGCTAATGTTCGCTGACTTCCGCTTGGATTAGCTTCACTTGTGTCCTGGATGAATAAATCTTTTTTGGCATGAATGCGTATTGTTTCAGTCGGTGTTTCCAGGAAAAACATGCACATTCCAGAGGGAAGTGCAGGGGGAAGATTTGCCCCTCTGAGGTCCAGTTGACCCGGAAATTCTGAGCCTGTCAACTTGAAGCCTTCAGCTTCCACATCGAGTCAGGAAACGTCTTTCGCAAATCCCTTCCATCTCGGGATGGTCAGAATGTGTCGGCTGCGTGTCTCACATGACGAAGAGAGTCAACTCCTCAATGTACAGAACGGCCTCCGTGCGCTCACATTTCCTCCCAACTGTTGTCCACCAACAAACCTGCACACTTGATCATTGAGGATTGCTGGAAGGAATCTGAACCTTCTTCCGTGTTCTCTGGAGACCGTTCGTCAGGACACAGCAACACGCTCAGCCGTTTTGTTTTTGTTCTCGTGTGTTCTTCTCGTTATGGAGCGGAGACAAAAGACACGGACAGATTTCAGGGTTGATAGTCTGGCGGCGCGGCGCGGTTCCTGACTGCTGCATGAGGACGAAGCGCGCCTCGAGCTCCAGGACGAGGCGGACGCGTGGGGAACAGGCCCGACGTCTCCTCGCCACCGCCTTCACCACAATACATCTCAAATGTCGAAAATGCAGGTGTGAAATTTGGGCCTTATTGTTGAAACTCTTTTTAGGAGCACATGTGTTCAGCTTGTGGTGAACAGACAATTGTATTTTGTGAGGTCCGCTGATGATGGGCACGACTTCGTGTCAATGTGTTGAATCTTTGGGAAGATGTGAAGACGAAGAGGCTTTGCAATTGTAGTCAGGAAAATGAATTTTGAGAGTGCCTTTTCATTTGTCTCATTTCTCACAAGTAGAACTGCACGCAACAAAAAGCCATTTGCGTCGTGCGCTCGTGACGACGGTGTGCGCCTGGCACGAATAAAATCAGTTCCACCATGACAGATGAAGGAACGAACTCGAACAAAAGCTGAAGTGGACCTGTTCAGTCTGTGTGCTTCAACTTGGCGCGTGTTTGCCCAGATTTTGCAGTCTTCCTCAGATGTGTGTGTGTGTGTGTGTGTGTGTGTGTGTGTGTGTGAATGTGTGTGATTGTGTGTGAATGTGCGACTGTGTTACTGTGTGTGAGTGTGAGTGCACGTGTGTATGTGTGTGTGTGTGTGTGTGTGTGTGTGTGTGTGAAAATGTGCCTTGTTTGGCCCTGAGTCCCCTATAAGTGGAGGGGTGCGTTGTGTGGCATGACAAGTGAACCGATGCACGCGGTATTAAAACACCCGTGCATCACATTGGAGATGAACTGACCCAACCCTGGTGTGTTCTTTACAGGTCCACCTCTTTTGGGGAACTGACATCCTTGTGGGAAACAAAAACCTATTTGTGTGATGCTGAGACATTGTGCCATGCAAACTGATGTAACGTGCATGCAGACCAGATTCATCACACGCAACGTGTACACATGTGCAGAAAACACGTGAACCAATGAACACTTCCCTGGCACCAAAAACAGACCTTCGTTGTTGCTCTGTTGCACATGTGCATCAGGGACTCGCTGTGTGAACGCTGATTTCCTCAACTTCAAACCTTGTGGTTTGATACGAGAAGCTGATCTCGAGTCCCTTTGAAGGGGAACAAGAAACACGTGCCTCTTCACTGAACAGGTGGATCTCATGCAATCAAAGAAGGTCCGCAGTGACATGATTCAATTGAATCTGCAGCAGGGGAACGAACACCTTGAGGATCCAAACGAAGGCAATATCCAATTGCTGCTGTATTTAGCCTAATGACGCGTGTACACCAGACATGGCCCCTGGGCCACATCTGTCACATGGTCACTTGCAACTGCTGCAAATGTCATTGCGTTTGTTTCAGCCTGGCTCCACGCACGCTGCGGTGTTCGAGTCTGAGAACATGACGCACACAAGTTCGTCCGCTGCAGCCTGTGCTGTGAGCACCATGGCACTCGTTGATTGAACGCTGAATAATTTCTGTTTGTTTTTGAGATCGAAATATTGAAAATGAAATTTTCTTCCCAAAGCGAAACCACGTCAACTCGTGGAACACAACGTGACAACAAATACCTTTTCTTTGTCAATGATGGACTCGCTCAACAGTCAACGACCACGTTTGGTCGGATGTACTCGTATGTCGTCTGAACTTGGCTGATTGGGGAGGTTCCGCGAAAGCTTCAGCGTTAGCTTCAACGTAGACGTCAAATTTGATGCCACGTCTTTTTACTCCAAAAATCGTTTCAGTACTGCGTGCGTGCACCAAGCTTGGTGCAAACTTCGAACAGTTGATTCTTTTCTCTTTCAAATGTTTTTGTTTGAACTGTTGCTGCCCTTACAAATTTGCGACGAGAGCCAGGCAAATGTGAAGTGTGAGAATTGCTGTTTTCACATCCTGATGTGCAGAATCGACGCGGCATGGTGAACCTCGCATGAGGGTGAGTCTGGTGTGCCGGCGTGCATGCATGGACGAAGTACAAGAAGACATGTGGATACGAGGTACGAGTTGGAACATTTGTCGTTGCTCCTTTTCTCAACTGGGCGCCTCACCGAGACTTGAGTGCAGCGGCCGGACCCGCGGTCGCTGCTGTGGCTGCGGTTTGTGCAGCCGAAAGCACTCACGTCGAGGCACCCTGCACAAGGACGCACCGGCCCAAGATCAATAAACACAATTTGAAAGTCCTTTTTGGCTTTTGAACCAGATACAGCTCTCCAAGTTGAGCCAATATTTAATTTGTTGAATATTTTGTCCACTGAAGTAAGCAACTGAAGCCCCCGAGACTTTCGCGGCCGATGTTGATTGAGCTGCGCCCTTCATCTCGATCCACCCACTTCTGACGCGCACCAAGTCGCGGGCGCGAGCGCAGGCCTCGCCGCGGAACTCGGACCGCAGCGTTCCTCGGAGCACGTGTCGCCGACAGTCCTTGGTGCGACTCGCTCTTTCTGACAGGAAAAACTGGGACATACAATTTTTGCACTTGAAAAATAAGTTTTATTCTGGAAATCACAGAAATGATCACAGTGTGCTGTATCCTCGCAAATGAGGCGTCAGACAAGAGAATTCACAAACAGCACTGTCAGCTCAACGAGGGGCCAACACGCACCCAGGAAATACTTCTCAAATCAGACGCGAGACGTTCGAAAATGAAACTGCACAGGGGGACATGAACAAAACCCACGCCGCTTCGATCGTAGCGACGTGTGCCTCTGATGCAGCTGCCTCGGCGGATCGAAAGGTGAACGACACGGCACGACAGGCAAGGGAATGACGTCCGCACATGAGCCCCGAGTTTGTTCGCACTGCAGACGGCGCCGAGGAGCACGAGGCAAGACTGACAGTTGACAGCAAAATTAACGTTCTGTCTGATCGAGATCTCACGTTTCCGGCATTTCAACGGCCTTTTGAGAGAACAATTCCACAGGCTGTTGAGAGAAGAAATGCAGAGCTGTTTTGCGTTCGGAAGACAAGCGGTGAAAGACACACGGCGCACCCGAGAGCTTCAAGCTGAGAAGTTGTTTTGTTTTCAAGTCCCGGAAACGTCAATCCGCGTTTGTTCAGAGTTCCGCGTGGATCTGTGCGACGTTGAGTCGATACATGTTCGTCCGCAGTTTTCCGAGCGCGACAGGGGGTTTGTGTCCATCGCGATCATCTGAACTTGAGCCAAGCGAACATCCCGAGAACGGACAGTCCAGTGAGCACGGGCAGACCCAGAAACACGACTCTGCTGTAGTGCTTCTCCCGAGTCCTTTTGCCGTTGTTTGGCACTGACAGCATCCTTCTGATGGCGTCATCGTACCCGTCCCACGCTTCTCTCTTCCAACCTGAACGATGGACAAACAACAATCGAAACAGCCACAGCCGACCTTCCCGCTGCGAGAAAACACACAGACAGACAGACAGACAGACAGACACACACACACACACACATGCACACACACAGGCCATTTCAACTGGACAAATCTTGTCACGAGATGAGGATCCCACACAGACCAACTCGCGGAACAGACTGGCGGAACTCACCTGGTCCCACCAACCGGTAGATGATGGGCAGCGCAGGGCCGTAGTAACACTTATAGGCCATGATTGGGTTCTTCCAGAACAGCCTCCAGAAGGACGGCTGCACTCCCAGCTCCTCCGCCAGCTCCTCTTGGAATTGAATGGGCACGATCTAAAACAGTAGAGGAGACAGACGTGTGAGAGTGCAGGTGGGTTGGAATCTGGAACCTGCTGCCATTTACAAATGATGAAAAGTCAAGACATGATTCCACAAGATGTGCACGAAACGTGACGTTTTGTTTTTTTTGGTTTGAGCAGGGATCAACAAAGGGGACACAGTCAAGTTCTCGTGGACACACTGGCCAAAGGCCAACACAGTGTTCACATACCCACGCAAAAACGGGGCAAGTCCTCATCGTACCGGAAACTACTGTGGCCGATTCAAAGAGACGCCCGATTCTTTGGTTCCCGCACCTGAAACTTTCCGCCACATTTCTGCATGAAATGTTGCCTTTTGACGCTGACGAATTTGCGCATCGTGTTTCTGTCTGGGAGCTGGTGCCGTCCGCTGAAAACCCTCGCAGCCAGCCGCGCCTGTTGCAACACACGAAGAAACCCACTCTGTGCGACAGGCCCACAAATACACAAGAAAACTTCTGTGAGTCACATCTGCACGAAGCGCCGTGAATGGACCGACCTGGAGCTCCATCACTGTCCATTGTGACTGGTACAATGGCGTCAGGTCCACAATGGCCAAAGACATGTGTTCGAGGAATGTAGGGAACATCCACAGATACAGGTCAAACTTGATTCGGTCTCGAACGCCTGCAAACATCAGAAGCACAATGACGAGAGGTTCTTTCATCTCGGCGGTTTCGATGATCAGCCGCAGCGGACGGTTCATCGTCACTAGACGGACGGTGAAGCAGCCACCACAACTACATTGGGCTGCGACGAAGCTTCACAACAATGGGGCCAGTGGATCTTTCCGGTGCAACGAAATGAGGAGGCGCGGAAAACGCAGACACGGGTGTCGGGCCATTCAGGATGGACCCAAAATGGCCAGACACCCTGTGTCTCCTGGTTTCAGGTCTGACCTGAAATGGCCAGACACCCCTGTGAAATTCCACTGGGAGCCTTGTTGAGTGTTTGGCCATTTCAGGTAAGACTTGAAATGGCCAGACACCCATGCCTGCTCATTTGGGGTGTTTGGCCATTTCATTTTTGACGCACATTACCCACATTACCTGTAATGCCTTGGATGTCAATGATATCGAAGTCAGGTAGGTATCCGGTGGCGAAGAGGAGTATGTCCACATTGTCCAGAACGCTGCCGTCCTCAAAGACGACTTCACTCTCCGTCAGGTAGTCCACCTTGGGCTTCACCTGCACCTGGCGCCGCTCGAGCAGCTCCGTGAAGCCGTCCACCACGGCGAAGCAGCCCCCGAGGAACGGCGGCTGCTCCGGCAGCAGGTGCCGGAAGCTTTTGGGCATCGTGTCTTCGGCTGCTTTTCGCAAGTCTGAAGCGAATACGTCCCAACGTGAGCTGACTGACAAAAAGATCGCTCAATTCAACTGCATCAACAGCACGGTGAAATTGCTCGCCAAACCTCACCTCGCAGGGCTTTGGTCGTCCTGTCACAGAAGGCGTGTCTGCTCATCCCCACGTCTCCTGGCAGCCCGTTCGGAAGGTGCCGGTTCAGGTAGTAAAATTTATGCTTCGTTGAGAGCCAAATCTGTAGGTTCAAAAGCCGTCGTGAGTAGATTTTTGGGCGTCACCTTTTGCACGCAATCTGGAGCGGACAAACACAAACGCACAGCCCACAAACACACGGGTACACTCACAGGTCTGGTGCACTGTGCCGCTTCCACGACTGCTTCAAGAGCTGACGTTTGATTCCCTGCAGTGTTCAACAATGCTGAATTACTCTCAAAGATCAGATCTCCTTCTGTCCAGTTGTGCAGAACGTGTTCAAAAGAACTTCCGTTTTTACCAATGACAAGGACTTTTTTCCCGATGAACGTGTCTCGCGTCCTGTACTGGTGCATGTGCATGATTCTGCCCCTGAACTTGTCCATCCCGCGCACGACAGGAAACTTGGGTCTGCGGTAGGGCCCCGTGCACACCATCACGTGGTCGTACGTCTCGACGCGCACACAGCTGTCGTCGTTCTCGCGCACGAACACTCGCCATCTGCAACGCGCCTCCAAGGCTTTCATCTTTCCCCTGTCGACTTGTCCACGTTCACCGTGACCGTTTGAAATCACTGGCACACATGATGGTGCTTCTGTTTGTTTTTACCAGTGCTCGACGCACTTGGTACTTGCGATGCGGTCAGGGCCTCACCTGCCGTCCGCCCTGAAGCTCGGCGCAGGAGTGATCTTCGTCACGGAATGGTTGAAGCGCACGTATTTCTTCAAGTCGAAGTGATCGGCATAGCGGTGCAAGTACTGGTGATACTGATGGACGGTCACGAACTGCGACGAACAAGGTATGAGTTTTACCCGCTCGCTTGAGAAGCTGGCTGTAAAGTTGAGCACTCTCGTGTCGTGTGCGGTCCTGACAGTTTCAGGGACCAAGCGTTGGGTGGAGTACCTGAGGGAAGTGCTCTGGCATCGGGAAGTCGGAGAAGCAGGACATCTCCTTACTCGTGTTGGTCACCAGCTTCTCGTAGCTGCCCGCTCCCTGGTTCGGACGCATCTGCTCCGTGTAGTACCACGCGCCTCCTGTGTGACACCAGAACAAGTCACTTCTCCAACCAAATGTGCCAGGACTTGGTTCAGAGGACCTTTCATAAATTTGGTTGGATTTGATGGAGAGAGAAATTCATTTTCAAGACGCACTTTCATCGCACCGCAACGTGTGTTGCCCTGATAAAGCTGAACTGTTTCGAGTGCGAGGCCTCACCGATGTCGTCGTGCTGCTCGTAGCAGGTGGGCGCCAGCCCCTCCTCCACGCAGCACTTGATGGCGCAGACGCCGGCGGGGCCTCCGCCGATGATCGCCACGCGCCCGATGCCTTCCATCTGCAGCCGAGAGAAGCCAAACGGCGCCGCAGTGGTCAGTCCCGCCCAGGAGTGTCCGGGGCTACGTGATCCAATTCACGTGCAACAAAGAGCACTTGGTGGACGCTGATTCTGCACAAACATGAGACACAAATCCGTCCCACCTGAACGCCTCGCGACAAGCCCACAGATCAGCTCAGCTCCTCTCACCAGAGTTGGTGCAATTTCTGCTGAACCCTTCTTCTGTTGAAATTTTACCTGGAGAATCACCGAAACGGTCAAAAAGTCGCAGAACTTCGTCAAGTGACCGTGAATCTGGGTCAGCTTCTGGAGCACGCAGCATCTGGCGGGACGGTCCACAACGCGCCCCGATAAACTTCCAGTGCGACAAGAGTTCGTGAACGATGGACGCGCAAGAAACTCTGAACTTTGATGAAATCACAAGTTTATCAACAAATCTGGACGGACATACATGTGCAACAGTAAGAGAATTTCAGCAAAATTTCGACTGCTGAGAGACATTCGGAAAACTCACACAGATCACACTTGTACAACACGCACTTCAGCCAAGACTCATCGTGGGACATTTGGACACAAGATGCAGCGCTCAACAGTGAAACAGCTTCTGGCACACGTCGGCTGTTCGGACGGACGGACAGCAGTGAAGAAAAAACCTTCACAAACGTTTCTCTCTCTTCTCATCACGAGCTGATCGATCTACTCAAACAAGTCTCTGAACTCGAGCTGGTCGACGTCTCTGTTGTGCGCGTCGACAGCTGCGTTCACCTCCTGTAGATGGTCCTCGATAAACTTCTCCAGTCCTGTCACAACAAAGAGAAAATACACCACAAGTGGAGAAACCACCAAAATTGCGGCGTGCACACACAAGTGTGGGAAGGTTTCCAAGGTGAAACAGGGCGAGATACCGGGATGGGTGTCGGTTCGCTCCCCGGCGAGACTGATGTACTGACGGCCGTTGTAGAACCAACCTTCGGGCAGGTCTTCCAGCTGGTGGGCGGCCTGCAAAAGTGCCGTTCGAATCGAAGTCACTGAAAGCTCACAGTGTTCGGTTGACTACGACCAACAGCCTCCATCAAACGTCAATTGCGCTGACGTACCTGGATCTTTCTCGCCTTGTCCTTGCTGACATCTGCTCGCGTCAAGCGCTCTTTCCTGACAGGCTTCTACAAGTGTCGAAAGACAAAAAAAATTCAAATTCAACTCGTTCGTTGCAAGATTGTGTCATTGGCTCGGAAATGATAGATCCACGTGCGAGTTCGACACACAACCTGTTTTGCGCACGACCGGAGCCAGTCCTTGAGCTGGTCTTCCTTGAGGTCGCAGCCGGTGAAGGCCACCACACACGGGCCGCTGCCGACACCGCTCGCGTCCACCGGGCTCAGGCTCACGTAGCCAGACAGAACCGTCGCCTGCACCTCGTACATGTCGTCTGAATCTGCAACAGATCAGATTTGTGAATAGGAAAAGCACACAGGGTGTACCCACGCGCACACATCAGACCAGTTGAACGAACCTGACAGAAGAACCTTTCCTCGGATGTGGTAGATGTTTCCAGAGAACGGGTGGTCCACCAGTCGCTCCCTGAGCTCTGTGATGCGAGGTCACATTGAAACACAAACATCTGCCCGTCTGCAACAATGACGTATGAGCAAGTCACACCGAAATATACTTCGCGCTTCAAACTAAAAGTTCCACTCACCTTTCAGTTTGTTGCTCAGGCTGACTCTCTCCAGCGGACGAGAGAAGCGGATGACCACGTCACTCAGCTCTGGGTACATTCCCCCCGATCTGTGTCTCACGATTGTCCTGCGGAAGAACTCTTTAATTTATTGAACTGAAATGCCACTTCACAACAACAGACACAGTTGACCAAGGAGCACGAGAGCGATACCATCCGGGGCACGACAGGTGCCGGGCCCTGACGAGGCCGCCGTTGCTGAAGGCCGACTCGGACAGCAGCAGCTGCACGTCCGCGTTCCTCGTCACGTCGCCGTGGTCCGCGATCAGCAGCGACACGTTCGAGTTGAGCGCGCGAATCACGCTCGGCACAGCATCGACGTCATTCGTCTGCAGTCGGAATCACTCGTGCATTGAAGCCAACCAGGCACAATGATCGTGCACACAGGAAGACAGCACAGTTCACGCAAAAGTGATTCGTTGATGGAGCCGAAAAACAGCCTCAGGCATTTCGAACAAACGCACCCTGGTGTTCGGAGTGTTGGTGAACACGATGTTGTTGACCCAGCCCTCCGCGCACTGATCCAGAAGCCGAGGAAACGCGTACCTGAGCGAAACCACAGAAACTGTCAAGTTGGCACGCACCATGATCGGTTCCAACAACTCGGGAGTCGCGCGTCGGCGGGTCGCACCTGTCGGTCATGTACGTGTTGGCCGAGTCGACGCAGACGGTGACGGCGCCGATCTTGAGCTTCCGCGCCACGTCCTTGTTCGGGTGACTCGTGATCGCCTGCACCACGTCAACGATGTCGGTGAACCTGGCACGGGACGCGCTCAGTGGAAGAAGCGCTCATGCGTTTCTTTCTTGTGTCGAGAATCATACCGCACACACCCAACACACACATATGCACGCCCCCGCACACACCACAAACAGGCACACAAAGGAGACACATGGAACCTGAAACGATAATTACCCTGGTGTAACAAGCAGCACCTTCTTCTTTCTCTTGGCGGCTCCGGTCGCCGGCTTCTTCGACGAGCCTTGAACGACGGCCGTCAGCTTCTGCTGCAGAGAACTCGCGTTGAAAAGCGTCGACTTTTCCGGAGGCGTCCTGATGACGGCCCATCTGCAAAAAAGCCCGGACTTTTTTGTTCAAAAAGGACCTGACATTTTGTCTCAACAAACTGTGTGTGTGCCACGCTCAACAAGAGACCAGACCGACCTGCTGTCGTCTTTCGCCAGATTGGTCAAAGTGTTGCACAGATTCTCCTTGTGGCTGCCTGGTATGCCGCCCAATATGCTGATCACAGTCTAAAGAGGCAAAAGAACAAAAGTTGGTCAGGCAATCCGGACCGTAGATCTTTCCACCTGTGTCTACAGCTTCCTATTTCTTCAGTGAAGCAGCGGGCATTTCGGAAAACAAGAGAAGCAGTGCTAAAGGCAACTGCGGGTGCGATGTCCCCCTTCATTTTGTTTTGGCAGTAAATTGAAACAGTCCTTTCTTACTTTTTTGACCTTTTTGTACT
>JAAUXT010118662.1_pt1 | contig 11303 bp, 11 predicted proteins | sample 7278171 | NCBI WGS metagenome assembly JAAUXT01 (sample SAMN14350112, study PRJNA611818) | marine sediment metagenome | isolation source: surface marine sediment (1.8m) | place: French Polynesia: Moorea | collected 2018-08 | reverse complement strand
CCCCCCCCCCTGCAGAAGACAGCATGGCTGGTAGAGGACAAGGAGGCCCAGGAAGAATTGGTAAACAAGGAAGAATTGATGACATTAACGCCGCTGCAACGCTGCAAGGGACTTCACACTGCAGTTGCCTTGAGCACTGCTTCTCGTTTCAGTGCGACCTGGCAGTTCATATTTGCTCTCGACTCGAGTTCGGTTTTCAACGTTGTAGCTCATCTGCTCCCGTTTCTCGAGAAACAGGTTCTCATCGTGTTCGTGGTTTGGGATGTTGCCCTGCTCGGCATTCTGAAAAGATCAAAAACGCATTTGAAGTGCCGAAGTGGTGTTCAGTATTTCATTTTGGGTTCCTTGTGCATTTACTGAGAGGGAAACGAATCCCAAGCACTTGATCGATTTTCGGAATGAACTGGCGAACTTTTTCACCTGGTTGACAAGTTTTCGGTTTGTCATGTCCGTCTTCCATTCGGGAACGTACAGGCGTGGAACAACTGGATGGAGCGTGGAGTAGGTTGGGACCCTGCAGACCAAACAAATGGTTGTATAGATCTGCAGAACGAACCACTTTTCAAACGCGAGGAAGGTTGTTTTTTGATACATAGATCTACATGTAATCTGGGGGGGGGAGGGCGAAGAGATCTCTATCTGTATCTTGTCTTTCCTCGGCTGTCCTCCTGTAAGTCACCGTGGACATGTGAAAAGAGCTCCCCAAGGAAGGGCGCTTTCACTGTCACAGTTTGTTTGGTGAAAAACAAACATGTGAAAAGAGCAAGCTCAATTGTATACCTTTGAACTGCGTTCTTCATGGTTCGTGGTTGCTGGTGTTTTGTTTACACTGGAGATCTCGCGAGAAAACTGGAGAAACACGGAGTGACAACAAAGATGGGGCAGAAGGACTGTGGTCTGTCTGGATAAGAGGAAAACGGTCGTATTTCGTTCTAAAATAACTGCAGCAAAGCAAGATCTGATATCACAAAAGAGAAATGTTGGTTGTATGTATATAAATACTTCTTTGAAAAATGGCGTGTGTATTATTACTCGCAAGTGTTTTCTGTTTCACGGAAGTAGGTTTACAGGAAATAGAACGAAAATTACGAATGAGCACCAAATTGTCGGCAAAGTGCTTGGTCTGAACGGGGACAAATGCTCTTGCTCGTGGAATTTTGAGTGTTTTGAAATAGTGCAAAAAATTCTGCCATAGCTTTTGTTCATTTTGAGTGTTTATTAATTGAACTACAGGAAACAAAAGGTATGAGTCTTTATCAACATGAAATCAAGTGCGAATGAGGCTGGAAACAGGTGAAAAAGCACTCGAAGAGTTTTTCGGTCTTGTGGATGGACCAGGTTGAGTCAGTTCCATCCAGAAAGAAAAATCAATGAAACAGGAATTGAGCTGCAGGCAGTTCGTTACCTTTGGTTGTGTTATTTTCGAAGTTATGTCACTGCCGTTCTGTTGCGGGTATCGGCGTGTGAGGTGGAATGCTGGCCACAATCTGGGAACTGAAGATTGCGCTTCCAGTCAGGGAAAGTGACAGGATAAGGAAATACGAGTACGTAAGAGGCCGTGCGCGTGGCTGTGAATCGATTCCAGCTTGCACAGCGAGGCTGCGGCAATTGCGTGACAGCACGCGCGAAGGTGGCAAGGTGTGAGATAAATGAACTGTGACTGCAAGATTCACACGTTCCTCGTAACCAGCAAACACGTTGCACTTTGCCACAGGTACGGTGGTTGCAGTTCAAACAAACTCTTACTGGAACTGTTTCTTCGTAATAAAACAAAGGGCATTTGTGCTGACAACATCGTGGTGCAGATGATCTACCACAGGGTGAAACCGATGTCCGGGCTTGTGTTTCTAATGACGTCGAGGTAGTACGAGTGCATGCACACAAGGCCGTGGCCAACACACACCATCTCACCCCGACAGCCACAATTTACAGTTTCGTGTGAAGATCACCCGTCTTGGGAACATGCACACAATGGACGGGTGGTTGGAGTGTTGTTGGTTGTGAGTGAACATCACTCGGGTCACATTTTTCTGAAACGTGCGATTTTGACCAATCTGAAAATTGTGGTTGTTGGCAGGGGTGTAGTGACGGCTATGTGCCTGGAAACAACGCAAGAACTGCTGAGTTCGACCATAATGCGATACTTTGTGCCCACATTCCCGAAAATAAGTTTCTCGTACGAGCCGTGTGATCCAGACAAGCTCAAAAGACTCAAGCATGAATGGGACTGTGTTCTTTGTTTGTAGTGGCTTTGCAAGAGGCGACACATGGAAAACAGTATCGTGAAGGATTTCCAGAACTTGCACGTTCTCAACACGTACAACTTTAGAATGGATGAATTGGTGCAGGACTTGACCAACGCGCTGGAAGAATCTGCCAGAACCTCGAAGTCCAAACACATCGATACGTATGTGCGCAGATGCAAGAAGCGCCGCAGTCGCAAAAGACGACCTCCAGGGACTGGAAAAGATGGCGGCAACTTGAGCGAGGCGTCAGAAAGCAGCATCGATGAAGCTCTGAAGGACTACATGGAAAGCATGTTCCAGCAGAGTGATTCCGATGACCTAGTTGCAGCTCGCAGATTGTCTGCGCTGCCCCTCACCAATCTAAGTCATGCCCTGTCCCTTGCCGAGTCGGATTCCGTCACTGAGAACTTCTCACCCATGAGGCTGCATCGCAGGAGAAGAAAGTGCAAGAGAATGGCGATTGACCCACAACCCGACCATGATTTTATGGTGCCAGCCTTGAGACCCAAATTCAAGAGGATGCGCTCCAAAGTGAAAACGTTGGAGGCGAGAACTGACAATGTCATGGATGTTGAAAACAACACACAAACTTCCGTAGTTGCAGAAAATTCAGGGGAATGCAGCACGTCAGTCGATGCAAACAGTGGACCAACTGTTGTGCAGTAAGTACACGCAAACACTTGTGCAGCAAGTGAGGGTTCACCCACGCTGCAAAAATGGTTCCTGTGAAATCGTACAATGACTTTTTGAGACCTTTGGTCGAGAAAAGAGTTGTATGACTGCACACGAACCATTTTTGCAGTGGGTGAACTCACTTCTACGTACCACAAGGAGGTCGCGTACGAAAGGCTTTGTGACTGCAGCGTCGTAGAAACAGAGTTGGAACTGAATTTCGAAAGAACAGACATCTCCGTTTTATGTCGTCGGACACTATGTTTCGGAATTTTAAGAAGGAAACCGTCTGTTACAGAGAAAGCAGCAGTTCGTTGAGTAGTAGCGAGAGCGATGCTGGAGCAGCTGGTATCTTCACCAACGATGAAGGACGTGACGGTAATCCACTGTTTGTGTGCAACTTTTCCTGTCATAAGTTTGTACTGTGTAAAACTTACTGGTGCTCCCGAACGTTTCAACACTTGTGTGTGTGGGAGGGGAGTGCGGTGGGGGGGGGGGGGTTGCAAAAACGAGACAAAATCTGAGTGTGGGAATGCAGTAAGAAAGGGAAAATTCAAGAAGTTGTTTGATCGTTTCAGGAGATGACGAACAAAGTGATTTTTTCCACGAACCGGGTCCATCGTGTGGCATTCCAGGCATCATTCCCTGGTGGGAATCGGACAAATCACAAGGCAGCAGCACCAACTGCGATACCAACTTCCAGCGCATCCTCACCGGCAGTTTTGATTTCATGTCGAGCGCATCCAAACGAACCTTGAAGGCCAGAGTTTCCAACTTGCTTGCCAGAGTAAGAGAAGAGTGTGTTCTTGTGCACCCAGTGTGTCCAGTTTTCGGTCGTTTTTAAAAAGGTTGAACAAGACCTGTTTTCAGTGTGCACTCCCTCTCTGCGTTGCACGAAATCGCCGTCAACGAAAACCTGAAGTTCTTTTTTTGCGCATTTCAGAGAGAGATTCGGGCCGCCAGAAGACGACTGAAAGCCACTGTATGTAGTCGCTGAACAAATATTTCAACACATTTGAGACACAGTGTGCAGAAAATGTTCTGGAGACCTTTTCCACGCGGTGTTTGAATGTTTGACCACCGGTACTTGTAGAGAACGAGATACCCAGCAACAAGATCTCAGCAGCAACATTCGGGTGAAGCGTCTCATGCGGATGAGACACTTTTCTGTTGGGCGGAGTACGCCACCTCGCCAACAACTCAGAACGACATCAAGCGAAGGCGCAAGACTCCACCGTCAACTCCAACGAAAGAAGGTGAGATACTTCAATGGCAAGCGCAAAATTCTTTGTTTGGGCAGGATCGCAGAAGGAGTGACACTGTGTCGCAGTCGCTTTGAGCTTCTTTGGAAAAATAAAACAACAAACCAGAATTGAAGACGTGCTTTCACGAAAAGGGAAACTTCTGCTACACTCAGGGCAGAAATAAGGATGACATATCTCACTCTATCCGTCAATGATACGGGTTTTCAGGGTTCGGAGGGCAAGGCGCTGACCTCATTCCAGAGACAAACCGAGGGTGCCAGATGCTGCGCAGCATGGCTTGGAGCCAAGGGCTCGGTGCGAAAGAATCCAGCGTCACATTCCCAGTAGCGGCAAGCACCAGACCGAAGCGGAAAGGGCTCAGATATCCGGAGACGGGTTACAACTCATGAAAGTTCCTCAATGTGGAAAATGCATCCAATCTGTTGGGACGTTTTGTGAGTTTGTGAAGTGCGCTGCACTCGAACCGGATTGGACATTGCCATCTACTTCTCCAGTCTGGACCTTTTTCTGACCAAAAACCAAAACGGTGCAAGAGATGCGCGCCTATCTGCTTGTGTCAACTACCCGAGTAAACTTGTGGGAACGCAAGGTTTGCGTGAAAATTCAAGAACACGTGTTTTTGGCCCGCAGTTGCCAGAAAATTTCAAGTCAATTGTACAAATTTTGTGGTCCCGTCCAGGTATTTTTGGTCAAATCCCCACCTCCTTGTTTTGGGAGAGGAGGCATTTGCGCTGCAAATGTCAATGGGTCTTTCTGAGATTGTACCACTCCCACCCTCCAGAACATGAAGACCGGGGGAAATGGGCCAACAAAGTTTCTCATTTGATGTCAGGCAGAACCCCAATCCCGCCCCCTGAATTTATTTCTGAACTGGCTGATCAAATCACTCTCACTCCGCACAAATTTTGCGAACGAATTTCGTGGCGATTGAGGGCCTTCAGCACAGTGTTCTTGGTTTTGGCTGACAAGAACAACCTGTCATTGCGCACAATATCTCCCTTCCAAGAGCCTCATTGTAAATCATTGAAGAATAGTTCAGCACCAAACTGTCCTGTGTTGTGTGAAATGCATGGTACTTGTAAGGGCTTTTCAAAGATCTTGTTGTGTCTGTTCCGCAGAGCAAGAAGCCACTTTTCAATTCATGTGAACATTGCAGAATTTGTGGGTGTACACTGGACGATTTGTGTTTGTTGGTGTGGTCGTGTTTGTAATCAGTTTCTTGGATTCCACTTGTGCATTGGACAACAAACTTGTGCTGACTTGAACTTGCCAGCAACACACCGAATTGTGCAAGTTCCCTGGTTGAACTGCCCTCAGTCGTGTGGCGTGTCCCAACGGGCAGCAGTTCAGACACCGAACAGATCTTTGAGACCCCAGAAAACTCCTTTGTATTTTCTGTTATGACTCGTGTTTTGGAAATTTTAGTTATTTTCGAATTTGATCATTGTTTCGTCGTAACTTGTGAGTCAACTTGGAATTCTTGGCAACTTTTGCTGTTGGTGGCCAAACGGTCATTGTTTACGTAGATCGTTCTGTGTAATAAATGGTGGAAATAGTTTTCTTTCGAATTGAGTGATCACGGTTGTATGTGTGTGTGTGCACTTTCATAGGAGCCGGGGGAGGGGGGGAGTCTGGCTCGATCACTTCTGGCAGACAAACTGAACACCCCCTCCCCCAACACGGTTTTCAGAAGACCAAAATTTTGTAAGTGTCAGCCAAATGTCATGTGGGCAGTGGGTGAGTGGTCCCGCAATGCAACCAGATGGAACCGCGAGTTGTCTCTGAGCAGCTTTGTTCTTTATCAGCCGCGAAGCAAGGTGACATCGCTTTTGCCCTGTATCTGGCTGGCTGTTGATTTTTCATTGCGGGCAAGATAGCAAACTCAAGTTTGAAACATTATAATCTTCCTCCGAAAGAGACAGGCAACAACGCGTCAGCCAATCTAAATCACAAAAAAAGAACTACCAAGTCAGAAGTCTACACAATTTTTACTGGTCAAAGCACATCAGATGTAACATTTGATTTTGACGATGGACACACGATTCTATGTTCACCAGCTACAACATGAACCCGAACTACAACACCCAGTAATGACAGTGAAGTGAGTATTGAACAGGATTCAGCACCTGAACACACGTAACCTCGAAATCGTTGCTCATCTGCTACTGAACACAAAACAATTACGAAAGCTGCCTTTGGGACACAGGACTAGACAAAATGCTCCGCAAACGTCGATACAAGACGCACATCGTCCAGTGAAATACAAACTGCAATGGCGCGGGAAAGAGGGTCGTGATGTCCATGTAAAAATGCTTCATTCTATTTGCTCACCATTCTCCGAGTTTTCGATTGCCTATATCTGTTGCAACGCAGGTTGGAGAAGCACACCGTTTGGTTTTCATCGAACTCTCCCGTTTTCTTCGATTCGGGTCTTGAACCGAAAGCGCCCAGCCTGAACATCGAGCCGGTCTCCTCGAGATCTCAATGCCATGAGGTTCGACGCAGCAATTTGAAAACTGCACTTCATTGGTTGATGCCCTGAGAAGAGTTGTTCTACGTTTGCAATTTTCCGTAATGTGACATGATAACGCCCATCGCAATTGCTGCACTGAACGCCGCTCCGATCGTCATGAAGGAGAGAATCGACAACAGCCCCATGCCTGTGATGCCGTGCACACTGCAAGCAAGGGTGAAGGTGCTGATCAGCCCCAACTATTTCGAGAGCATTTCTTCAAAAGATTCTCACAATATTGTCAGAATGGACAGAGATGGGAGTCATGGAATGACAGCTGAAAGAAAGAACTCGAATTCAAGACATTGTGGAAGTGAAAACGATTGTGCTGTCTGGCACCTCCAACTGGTGAGGCAAGTTTTTGGCGGCAAGAGGCTTTCTCCTTGGTTGCAGCTTCTTTGCAATGCAGTGGCGCAGCCGGACAGGAATGAATGAATACTCACAACGTGGCTCCACCAGACAGCAGGACGCCGAAAGCCATGAGAAAACCTCCGATCATTGCATGGTATTCGTGCACACCCCTCGTCATGGCAAACATTTTGGAAAATGTAGCTGACTGATACGCTCCGAGTATCAGCCCAGCGATGTATAACACCTGCAATGAAATGCGTTTCCTGAATACGTAAAAATAATGCTCAGAAACATGCCGAATGCCAGGCTCACAGAATCATTTCCAAGGTGCGCGCACCGCTGGAGCAGATTGGCGACACCCCAGAAAACAATACATAGGAAATCAAAGACAGTGGCAAAAGTCTGCTGATGAAATGTCACCATGAAATGAGGCAGCATGTCATAGAACAAGAAGGGTACACCTGCAAAGCACGCGGTTCCACACACCAAGTCACTAAGAAAATCATTTCACTGGAAAATTATCAGCATCAAATTCTAAGCTGAAGAATGAGATGAGTGACTTCGCGCTGAGTGACTTACTTGGGGAGGGGGGAGGAGTCAGTCTGAAAAACATTCAGCTTCCACTTCTGAGCTGATAATTGGCTGAGTGACTCACCCCCCCCCCCAAGTTCCTTACCTGCCACCAATTTTGGTAGCCACTTCTGAATCTCCTCAGGAACGGGGATATTTTTCGGAGGGGCCCGATGAATATTTGTGACACGGCTGTGGCGTAGATATTGCTGCCTCCCAGCAGCTGCTCGGCTCCAAGGACGAGCGGGATCTGCAGCAGGCCGATCACAGCTCCGCACAGATGCGGTGGCCATGCCTTGTGCGCAAAAATACTTTTCCCAGTGGTTTTTGACTGAAAAATAAGACTCACAACTAAGAAACTGCGAGGTCAGTAATTTCAGTCAAAATTCTGTGCACCAGAGACAAGACACTTACTCGAGTGTCTTCAGTCCAGGGGATAATAATTTCGAATGCGAAGCTCAACATTCCAAACATAGCAACCAACGGTAACGCTGTGATGAAATAGGAAGATTCGGCCCATCTGTCAATGGAAGTTGACGTTTGTCAAAACGAGGGGAAACAAACAAACAACAGACGCGCCTGCCAGTGATTGCAGTCGAGTGTCTTATCCAGTGGCCGTTCGATGGAATGTGACCAGAGGAAACACCAAACCAATAAACAAATGAAAAAATAAAATTGCTTCTGCGACACCCAACGTTCATCCAGTTTGGCTGTCGACGATACTGCGATTTGGTGGCAATAAAAACCTGGCTCAGCACGATGTCTTCGTGATCTCTCTTTGCGAAATATTCACCGCGGGCAATGGCTGTGAATTGCAAGATCTCGTAAAGCTGGCAACTGCAAAAAACGTGCCTGATACAATTCTCGTCCGGGAAACTTACGGGTTTGTGGATGATCTCAACACGGGTCTGGTGATGGTTTCGTACAATGGTCTCAAGATTCCAAACACCAATGTTCCCAGCACCAGTCCGTAGAATGTGTAATCTAAAACAAACGAGACACAAGTTTGATGAGATTTGTTTGACACCAAAACTTAATTCACGAGTCCTTGTTTTTCTTATTGATAATTTCGACACATTGTGAATGCAAAGTGGAATATTTCCCGAATGTTTCTGCCCTTTGCATGTGTGTGTATGTATGTGTGTGTGTGTGAGTGAAGGGGTGCTGGTGAGGAAAGAGAAGGGGTGGTACACATGCACTCATTGAGGTGATGCAGTGGTAGACATTTCCACCAGGAACTGCTGAAGCTAGTCGTGGGTCGTGGGTCTCACAAGAACCGTGCGGTGTGGATACGTGCCAACTACACAAGCAACCTCGCGCCGTACCAGTCGCGTCGTGGCGTGGTGTGAGATACAAACTGAACTATCGCAAGCAAACCTGACAGAAACGACTGTGTCTCTGCTTCGGCTTTCAAGAATCAAGTGTTTTTTTGTTCGGTGTCACATGTGGACATCATCACAGATCACAACCCACAAATACGAAACAACCCCGCGAATGCTGCAACATGACACAGACTCGAAACATGAACGCACAGTCAGCCTGTATACAGAGATACTTGCTTGAATTTTTCACCCCAGTTGCAAGCTGAACCAGGACAATGACAGGATCCTGAAACAATACGAAAAAAGTGTTGATCGATGTCTGTGACAAACCAGTCTCACTGCAGAAGGTATTTTTTCTGTCATCACCAGAAGAGTCTCGGTTTTTACTCTCTGAACATCATGGCATGTTCTCAAAAGCCGCACAGACGCAGGGGCATTTCGAATGATCAGAACACGCGAGTGAGTGAAACGTTTACCGAGCCGGAAATCGTCATGCCAGCTCCCAGCATCCAGCCGCCCAGAACACTGGCAATTATGCCCTTCTCTGACATGTTGTTGTAAAATTGAAGACAAACTTTCTGGAACTTGGAGTGACTGGCGGAGATCATCGCAAGAAGAGACAGCCCGAACATTCCTGAAACACAACGGGCTCCGCTTTTCAAGTGAAGTTCCACTACAACAGGAAGAAGATGTCACCAGGAGGTAGATCCAAGCCGTTTGTGGTTCATTTTTTTCAAATCGTCAACCCAGGTGAATGTTGACCTGCTTGTTTTCGTTCTTTTCTGAAACTTCCGCTCTCCGAGTGAAATTCTTGTCTGCAAGGGTGGCAAGTGGGAATTTTGTCGAGTAAACTCCGAAAAATATCAGCCACCTGAAAACATGCCAACCAAAAGCGGACCTGGAAACGAAAAGACCATGACCCTGTGACTCCTTTTTCTTGCCAATTTTTTTTTGCCTGGAACCGGGGGCTCCAGTGAATCCAAGATCGGGCAGGGGGCCCCAACCTACTGCAGAAAGAATTGTGAGAGATCAGAGGCCTGAAGCGCGTGATCCGCGACCGATGAGCGTGGCCTCCGCACCCTGGGACCTTTGCTCTGTGCGCGTGTGAGGTGGGTCCGGGTGGGGCTTGCTAGCACTGGTGCCTCTGCCAGATCACCACGCAAACAGCAAAGATCCCAGGAGGGCGTTGGCATGAAAATCACACTGCTAAATAAATCTTTCCCCTCCCCGACAGGCCTTGGGTAGGACCTTATCCACACAGAGCAGGGGGCCCAGCAAGGACAAAAGTGTCATGCCACTGTGTCTTAAATATGCACACATGTGTGTACAGAAGAACACCTGGTGATTGTATGAGGTGCGCCATCGAACGATCGGGTCGTGCGCTTGAAAAGTGAAGCTTTCAACACAGGGGGGTAGGACCCGTTTCTCATATAGGTGGGTCCCATGGGGTTGGACCAAAGCTTGAGACGTCAGTGGGTCCAACCCGGGACGTCTGCGCTGGCTCGCTCCGAAGGACGCGACTGTGTGAAATTTGCATGTTTTCGTGATTCTAACCAGAAGCAACTGCAGACATGACGAGCTTCAGGATTGACAAGTTCCTCATGACGGTCTGGTTGCGCACAGAAGACGGTTCGTACACTGCAATGAGAAGTCGAGCTGTCAACAGTGAAGCTGAGATTGACTTCAGAAAAGGCACGGTAGACTCGCGTGACTTGGAACACTCTTCACATTTTACATTTGCACAGACAAATTCGATTCGTACCTCTGGACTTTTCCAAAATGAAGCCCACCAGAAAGCCCACCACGAGTGACACCACACAACGGAGCAGCATCCCAAAGGCCGTTGGTTCGCTGTGGTATTTCTCCTCTTCACTGGCCTGGTCGCTGCTACCGTCATGATTCTGGTGTCCGTCCTCCGTCCCATCGTCCACTTCCCTGTCCTCTGAGGAGTTGTGATTCATTGTATAGTTTTTCTTCTTTTCAGGGGGACTGTCTACTGCCGGTGTTGTGGGTAAACGCGGACGTGAATGGAACAAATTCTCGTTTTTTCACCAGATGAAACAAAAATTCCGGAAGCCACAACTTCGCTCGTATTTATCTACCCGTTGCAGGAAATTTGGACAAACTTGTTTTCTACCAAGATCGCTCTATGAGTCCTTGGGTGTATTGAGAAATATGTTTGTGTGGTTTGAAACGATAACCTGTGAAAGGGTTCAATTGATGCAGCTTGCACGTCTTTGATTTGCTGCACCAGCTGTGGTGTGACACACCAGCTGTGAATTTGAACCACCGCGGTACAGGTGGCAGCACTGTTCATTCAATAAATACAGAGATTCGCGCCACCGTGGCCAGTCTCACCTGAGAT
>JAAUXT010065316.1_pt1 | contig 11303 bp, 7 predicted proteins | sample 7278171 | NCBI WGS metagenome assembly JAAUXT01 (sample SAMN14350112, study PRJNA611818) | marine sediment metagenome | isolation source: surface marine sediment (1.8m) | place: French Polynesia: Moorea | collected 2018-08 | reverse complement strand
TTGGGGTGTTGGATGGTTGAGTGCATTTGACTTGAGTGCATTCCATGTAGTGTGTGATGACCTCCAAAGATGGCTCAAATGGGCTGAAAAATGGATTTTGCTAGACTGACAGGTTATGAAAAGTTGGAATTTTTTTTTGACAGATCGCTAATTCCTTGTTATGGCAGTTTGGCAAAGTGTTTACAACTTCTCTGGTGGTGTTCATTTGTGGATCGATCATGTTTAAAATTTTGGGCTACTTTTGGGCCACTTTTAGGCTACTTTTGCCTGGGAATGATGTCATCTGGGCGATAATTGGGTTGGAATCACCGCGAACTCCATGGAGTTAATTTTCTCTCAATTGCTGTGTTTGTTCCTACCAGTAGCTTTTTACACATGAAAGAAAAACCCTGGCTTGTGTCATCTTTGGACTCAGTGAGATGGGATATTGCAATAAAATCAAACACAACATCTTCAAATTTATATTGTTTTTTGTTGTTGTTTTGCTGCTTGACTGTGACCAGTTGACACAACTGCCACAAATATAACTATGACAACACTGACATACACTTTAAGTATCAAATGATGAAATCATACCAAATTATTGAAAGTAAACCACCAGGTCATCTGCACCCAATGGCCTGTCAAGCAGTATGAGTTCATCAAATATCATTTTGTTGGTCAGAGAGGCTGTGTGTGTGACAAATTCTCTACCCAAAAACATTCTCATTGGATTTGCAACTGTCTCAGTATGATCTGCATAATCTACCCCCTGAGTAACAGTTTTTGCTTCCCCATCCAAATGAATCTCCAACTTTGGGTCAGTTTTCCAAACAACAACTGTATGTTGCCAAGTATCAATGTTATCATGAAAGCCAGGAGTCTTCCCTGAAAACCTGTTTGAGGTGGCACCATGTCTATGAATAATAGCTCTGAATCTACCATCATCAAACACTTCAAACATGATTCCCACTCTTGGTGGATGCCAATCCACTGTGGTAAGAATAGCACCACCAAAGTTGTTCAGGTGTTTGACCCAGAACATGTAGGTGGCTCCACTAGTGCATTGTGGAGGAGCCAGAATGCAGGGGCTTATGCCAGTTGTATCTATCTCTACCTCATCTGATGTTGCAGGATCCAGGGACACACCATTACCAATCTGAAAACACAGGCTACAACTTGCTTGCAGTTCAGGTCCATGCAAAATGAATATTCAATGGTCCCCAAAGGAAGACAAACAGACTCACATAACCAGGAACAATTTTGATGCCTGGTGTTTGCAGAGGCATAACAGAGTCAAAATCCACATGAGTATTGCACTCCCCACATTTATCAACTGCAAAACCTGAAACGATAAAAAGCAAACATATGAGATTTTCTTGTTGCACAACTCTTCCTTCTCTGTGCCTTCTTCAGACCACATGACAATTTTTGGCAATTGAAAAATATTTCCCTTCAACTGCAATCAGAAATGCTACACTGCAGCTTTGGTCAGCTCAATGTATTTGATACCACAGCAAATCACAAAACTTTTATCTTTCAGCCTACCATCTGTTTTCTGATAAACTCTGCTGCCACCAGAAATTACAAAGGAAGTTGCTCCCCTGGACAGTGTCACATAATTATCATTAGTTTTGGTCTCTGCATACTGGTAAGCAATACAAGAACTATCCCTGGAACATCTGGAAGAAATGTCTTCTGGGTGCAAAACAGGGACATCATTTTAAGTTTGAATGTCCTTCCACCAAATAAAATAAGCACCTGTCTGTTGGTGACCCTTTGTGATCAAACCATTTCAAGTGATGTGGGGTGTGTGATGTTTTATTGTCCTTACCTGAGATAACCCCTTGTCCTTTGGGGAAGTCACCAAGAACAAACTCAAACAGATTTGTGTGTGTGTGTGTGTGCACATGTGCAATGTGCAACCTTTGCTTATCTGGTAGCACACTGAACATTGGTTGTTGCATGCTTTGGTGGATGTGCACTCCCAAAAACCACTTCACTTCCAGTCAGGAAGGCAAAGTTACCATTGGACATTGCCCCTGTAGATGCTGCAATAGAATGGTCATTTTGTCAGAAGGAAAGCTTTGAACAAACTAGTGATGCATTTTTTGGAGATTAGACTCAATCTTGTGTTTGGCATGATTTTGGACATTACATTCAAGAAGGCTTGAGTTCCCTCTGCATCTACTGAATGCACTCTCAACAGAGTTACTAACCTTGACTGGGCTGGAGGCTCCCTGTGAGTAGGAGATAAAATATCATTCTGACAGAGGCACTGTTACTTCTGGTGGACATCCTGTTCAATATCCTGCTTGGAAACAAGAATTTTAGTGTGAATGAAAGCCTTAGTTGTTTTCAAGTATGATAATTATGAAGTCAGTCAAACAACAAAAGCAACTTGAAGTTCTGGTGTTTCAGCATTTTTGTATGTGCACACAACCCCAGTGGGGGAGTGTGTTTTCATTTCACAATGTGTTTTTTGATTTGAGGGCATAATATTGCCCTTTAGTAAAACCTGCAGGCTTTCACTTGAAAAAAAACTTTTGAATGGATACTTCCCTAGCAAGTAACATTTTGCATAACATCCTCCAATTGCAATGAGCAGAGAAAGTCTTCTTCATTGGTTCAGTGTCAACTTTGTTGTCTGGAAAAGGTTGATCTATCTTTGGAGACTTTGGCCCACATCGGATCTCAGAAAGAAGGAAAAAGCTCCACACAGAAGAGTTGTCTTGTCACCTGGTTTGATGTTTCTGTGGTGAGGCACATTGTTGGGCAAAAGTTGCTGTGAATATAATCATACTGAGGTTCTGGTACCTGCTCCAGTGAATCCAGTGGTGTTTATTGTTGCTCTGTTCCTCGTAGATTCAGAGTTCTTCTGTGTTTTGGTGAACAAGGTGAACATCCAACAGACAGAAAAGTAATGACAATCTGAAAGACGTGTTCCCTAGAGATCAATTTCAGTGTTCCCAATTTATTTTTTTATCACAATGAGATCACACCATCTTGCTGTCTGGAGCTTTTTGCACATATTTTCAGGGAACAAGCAACATCTGCCTATTTGACAAAAAGACTCAAAACTGCAGTTTGGTCAGAACTTTTAGGCTCTCTGCACTATGTGCTTTGTGGTGGTTGATGTGAAGACATCAGTGACAAACAGGGTGAGCCAAAATATCCTGGGCACAACCAGACAATGCAATACCAACAACACTAGATTTTTTCCTGGGATCAATTGAGGAGAGGGTGACTTGATGAGATTACTCCTCCATAACCACAATCATGTGTGGTGTTTCCAGTGCAAACTCTGATTGAAATTGTTCAGGAGAACTCAGAGCAGGTTGCTGGCACGTGAACAGAACAGAACTGTAGGAGAGAGGAAGATAGAATTTCTCCTCCATAACCAGTCATATGGTGCTTCCAGAGTACAAACTCTGATTGGCACTGTTGAGCAGCACTTAACAGGTAGAGCCCACAATAAGAAAACATCTCTTTCCTTCCATTCAACTCCCAAATTTTAAGTGACACATGTACAGACCTGCCTGTTCTCTATCACACAATTCTCTTTTTTGTCAAAAGATCAACTGTGGGTTCATCTGCAGAGGAAGACCCCTCCCCCAATGTCAGACAGACAATTTGTCCCACAACATTGAGTGTAAAACTAATGTTGCTGCTCACATGTCAAGGTTTGTCAGAGTTGAAATCACTCTGAACCCCTGATCACATCCAAGATCTGTGTGAACACTGGTCTACTAAATGCTAAAATTATTGCTTCTCTTTGTTGTCATCACTAGGGAACAACACTCACTCCAAAAACTGAAGAGGAGAAGAGGAGACATGAAGCTTCCCATGTGGCACAAGTGCTTGAGTCCAGAACATGGAGAGAGAGAGAGAGAGAGACAGACAGACAGACAGACAGACAAAGAGAGACAGAGGGAGAGGAGAATTTGCCAGCTGCCTTGTCAACCCTTTGGTCATGCAAGTCTTTTCATATTGCTCAGGGTCAGAGCAAAGCTTGGCTTGCTGGGCCAACCCCATGGGTCAATCAAAGTCAGCCAAACATGAGAATGCAGTACATGCTGTGAGAAAGAAACAATTGGAGAGTATGTGCTGCCACATGTTTAATTTGCTCATATCAGGTTCAATTATCTCACCAAATGAACCATTGTGTGGTATTTATTTGTTTTGTCCATTGAAAGTTTTCACCAATTATACTAAAAATTCCAGTGCATGAAAGCAACTGGTGAAGATTACACTTTGATCTGTGATGAAACAACATCAATTCCCAGTTTTGAAGACAAAGCTGATGGGTTGGGTACAAGATGGCAGATGTGTGCAAAGGGTAATTTGTTTCAGTTTTCTTGTTTATTCTTGTGTGACAACAAATCCTGTTACAGAATGGTTGGGCTCAGGTTTACACAAGAGCAAAGCATTTCCAAAATTGTGGCACAAATACATTTCAAAATTTCTGGAATACATTCACTCGAAGGACTGCAAGAAAAACAGCACCACAAACAGACTCTTTGGGTGACTACCTCCTGTTGATGACATCTAAACTGGCTTCATTCAGAGATTATGACAAAGTTTGGAAAGAGAGAGTTTTTGAACAGTTCCTCAACAAATTAAAAACTATTTTGTTGACAGAACTACCACCCCCAAAAAGGTCTAATGGCTTCCCTTACACTGGTCCTACTGCAGAGAACACCCAAGATCCCAGGGTGATAAAAACTGTGGTGAATAGAACATCAGGCCCTTTAGTCATGAATGGAAGTCTGCACAGACCAAGACATGAGCATCTTGTATGCAAAGGACAGCGTGTGGGTGGTCGATATTTTTATCTGAAAGCAGACAAAGACTGCATGTCAGACTTGTGCAGGGTGAACAACTGCTACTGCAAATACAAATATTCAAATTTTGTCTGGAGCTTTGCCTTTAACAAGCTGCTTTCAGTGAACTTCACCTTCATTTCAATCAAATTTGTTGGCAATTTTGTGAATTATGTTGGTGGAATACTACACTGCAGCTTTGGCCAGCTCAATGTATTAGATACCACAACAAAGCACAAAACATTTATCTTTTGTGGACAGTATTCATTGTTATTTGTATTTCCTGAGTTTTGTGTTGTGGAAATAGAGGTGTCAGTACATCCCTCTGTAGTTTTTGACATCCAGGCTCTCTTCACTGTTTTGGATAGAGGTTTAATAACAAGCTTGAACAGGTGGAGCAATTCTGAGTCTTTTCAAAAATTTTCATTGGTTCACACAGTTGGTAAAACAGACAGTGTGTTCACCATGGAAATCAACCTGAACAAAATGTTTCACATAGTTGTGAGAACTCAGGCTTTTTCAGGAGAGCTGCTGGTATTTGATGGTCCTGGCCACCTTTCCCCCAAGGTACAGCCAAAAGGCACCCTGTTCACCACCACCTCATTCCAGTCTTTGATGGTCATCACTTGTACTTCATGCCTCAGCAATATCACAATGAGACTGGATTATTGTTCAAAACCAGTGACTCCACATCCAATAGAAATTGGCAATGCTTCCTTTCTCCAGCTGCCTGGAGTCAAATATTGTGGCAAGAACCAATGTTTATTGAAGCTTGTAACAGAGAGCCAAATGCCAAATGTGTCTGTTGTGCAAATGCAATATGAAGGGGTGGACACAGAGACCTGTCAGTTTGGAGGACTTGCTTCATTTCATGTCAGCAAAGGAGTATACAAAGAATATGTAATTCTCTGTCAAAGACATAGTGTTGGTTCTCATCAGAGAAGAAGTTTCTATGGTGTTGATTTCATATTGTTTCTTGTGTTATACTGGTACCAAGAGTACAGCAACATAAATTCAACAATTCTGTTGACCACAACAAGGTGCCAACCAGTGCAAATGTGTCCTTGTCAACTGCAGCACTTGTTTTTCTCAAACAAACCAGATCACACTGCATTTCAAAGATATATTGAAAGACAAATATTTGGTTTATCTTTAGAACTATTGACAACTCATTCTCACAGATATCAAAGAGTGCTGGAATTTTACTTGAAGCAAAAAGCTGATTCTTGTGTCACTTTGCAACTCACAAAGACAACAAATTGTCCACATATTTGTAGCCATGGACACAGCATGACTCTAACTTTCAGGGAGAGAGCTTCATTCAACACCTACTTGAAAATCACAGCAAGAGGATCATTAAACAACAAACTGCAAAACAGACTTGTGGGGAATCACAACATGTACATATAGATGTGGATGGGTCAACAGGTTTACAATCCATAGAGCCAGTGTCAGACATTTTGGACCCAGATCTGAGGAGTTTGATATCTTCCAAGCCATTTCCTATCAATTTCATAAAGGTGCCATTCAATTTAGTCTTTTGCTGCAAGGGCCAATTCACAGTCAAAATTGGGTTGAGGTGGTGATCACAAAGAGCAGCTCACATGTGACCTACATCCTGCAAAGCTATTTGCATTCCTCACAGATGGTGAGCTCCTCAAGTCAGAGATTTCAACACTGTTGCAATCATATAAACTCTTGTTTCTAGGAAACAAAAGCTTTCTGTTTCTACAACTACCTTTGACTGTTGTTTCAGGATGCAGGAAGACATTTTATCCACAGTCCTGGTTTTCCCCACACCCACTTCATGGAACTCAGAACAATGGCTTTGACCAAGCAACAAACAAAATGGTTGTTGATGACAGTGAAAGATGCAAATTACAACAGCAAATACAGCAGGGATTTGAGCACACACATGCATTCTGTCTCCATGGAGATTTGTCAACCATTTCAGACAAAGCAGCTTTTTGTTACAATACAAACCAGGATACATGGTATCTCATTTGTCACAGACTGCTTCCCAACCAATTCCTCTGTGTTTCTTGCAATGCACAAATATTCTATTTTGCCAAGAACATTTGATTTTCAAACAGTAAGGTACTCCAGCCAAATTGCTGGTAGCAGGAAATCATTGGGCAACTGCACAACAAAAGCTTGTCACTGTTACATTCTTTTGGAGGTAATTTTGTCTTTCCAGCTATCCACTGCTTTTAAATTAAGGATTCATGAAATTCCATTTCTGAATGAGCATATCAGGTCAACAGATTTGATTTCATGGGGACAAGCTTATGGCATGTGCAAAACCATGGGAGGATCCTTGCCCTTGCAAACTCAGAGGAGGGAGCTGGAGGAGATAGTTGCCTTGATCAGAATAACAAATCAACTGCCACCCCTGGAAGCAATTTACATTGGATTGTACAAAACCAGTGAGGTACAGAACTAAAATCTTTTCCTTTACCAAACAACCAAATGTCGTCTTGTGTACCTCAACCACAAAAATGAAAACCCCTTTTTTTGCTTCATTCCAGGGAATCTTGAGGTGGATATCAAATGCTCCCCTGTCTTTCTCTGCATTCAACAATTATCAATTTGGAAAAACATCCAGTGCTTGTAGGGATTGTAGCCTTTATGTGTGGACTCTGACACACTATGTGTGTCAGAAACTGTCATCACGAACAACACGTTTGCTCAAGCCATCACCATGTCCCAATCTGTCAACCATTAAAACCCATGCTGCCAGCATAATGCATCCTCAATTGGGTTACAAACAGGAGAAATGTACTCTGTTGCTCTTGTCCAACTTGGCTGCACCAGAATGGTTGAGTGTTGCATGTAACAAGAATCTATTGCTGCATGTTCTGTGTCACAAAAGGAACAGAACCAATGAAAAGGAAGAGAAACTGATGAAAAGAGCAAAACTAGTTGTGTGCCCTCTTGAGTACATTGAAGTGGGCAACACATGCTTCTTTTTCAAGTTTGTTGAGCTCAGAGACACTGCCCACTTCTTTGTACCTGTACCTGCAAGGAATGCACTTGTGAATGCAACCAGCATGCAAAACTTGACAAAAGTATTTTTCTCAGTGCAGGCTCAGACACCAAAGTTGTTCTTTGCAAACAATACACCAAATCACATTTCAGGTAGTTTGTTGTGCACAAAGCATTTTTGGTCCACACAATGCAGTCGGACAGATTTTGTCAGAGGTCACCCAGATTACACTGAAGGGTTTGCTGTCACCAAGCAAATGTTTTCAAAAATTGTTCAACAAGCTAACCATCATCCATGCACTGATGGAAGCATTGTGATGACATCATCAGTGTGTGATGGTCGAGAAGATTGTCCAGATGCAAGTGATGAAAGCAATTGTGTTTATTCAGTTGAAATGTCATTTATGTGCAAAGAAGTATTTTGCAATGAAAACCACAGATCAACTTGTGGCTTTCTTTATCATACAACACCAGGTGGAAAGTGTCACCATTTTGTAAGAAGGGCCAGGATTGGAAGGACAGAAACCAAAGAAAGAGTAAATTGTTCTGAGAACTCTGACACCTTTGCTGCAGGGTTGGTTTGGTGGAATGATATGTTTGTTGATTGCCACAACCAAGCAGTGGAGGAGGATGTGCTTTTCAGCTTTCTTATCAATGGTGTCCAATACAGTTGCTCAAATGCCAAAGAACTACCCTGCAGACAGGGCCACACAAAGTGCTACAACATCACTAATATTTGTATCTACACCCTCAATATCTTTGGGCACCTGTCCCCTTGTAGAAATGGTGGACACCTTGAAGAATGTACTGAGTTTCAGTGCAATACCAAATTTAAATGTCTGCTATCATACTGCATTTCTTGGGAATTATTGTGCAATGGAAGGTGGGATTGTACTCATGGGGATGATGAGCAGAACGCAACATGTTCAAATCATGTTGATTGCGCTGACATGTTCAGATGTAAAAAGATATTGTCGTGTGTTCACGTTGGAGACACTTGCAATAACAAACATGACTGTCCACTTGGTGATGATGAAGAGTTGTGTGAGATCTCCCATCATCAATGCCCATTGGAATGTTTGTGTTTGGGGTTGGCTACTACATGTAAGTTCCTCACAAAGAGTCACAATGCATCATTCTCTGGATATTTGTTTATTTCCATCTCAAATTCAGAATCCTTGTTTCAAGACAACCCCAAGTCTATTTTTATCTCTGCCTATCATTTGTACATCAGTCAAAACAAAATTCAGAAAATTCACAGCCAAGGCTTGCCACCAGAACTGTTGTATTTGAATGCGTCTTGCAACAACATTGCAGAAATAGCTTTGAACTGCTTTCCCAACACAACTCAAGTTCTTTTGTTTGATGAAAACAAAACAAAAAACATCTTGTCAGAAAGTTCAGCTGGCAAAAAGAGGTTGAAACTTCTCAGTTTGTCAAACAATCCTCTGATACATTTTGAGGCAAATTCCTTCAAAAGCTTTTCAAACATCAATGTACTGTTTCTCATAAATGTGCCTCTTGTTGAAAAAGACAACAATGTTTTCAAAAGAACAAAAGTAAACATGATCTTTGCAACACAATTTCAGGTTTGCTGCCACATATCTCAAACAACCATTTGCAAACCTGACACATCATGGCATGTTTCCTGCTTCGATTTGATTCCTTGGCAGTCAGTAAAAAGTTTCTATATAAGTGTTTCTGTTCTGATTATTCTTACCAGCGTGATATCCATTGTGACACATATGATCCTGTCCAGATTGTTTCATGTTGTTTTCAGAATGACTGTTGTCTTTTTGAGTATGACTGACTTGTTATGTGCCATTTACTTTGGCACAGTATGGATCAGTCACTTTGTCCTCTCAAACAGATTCTCAGTGCATTATCATTCATGGATTTCTGGAGCAACATGCTTCTTTGCATTTGGGGTAATTTTGTGGTTCCTCATTTTAGCTCAGGTCATGTTGTTCTTCTTTTCTGTGTGTAGGTTGATGGTTGTCCTTCACCCAATGGACACCAATTTTAAAAGAACAAGTTTTGTTGGAAAATTAGGTACAGTTTGCTTTGTGATCTCATTCTTGATTTCATTGCTCCTGACTATGGTAGTGAAGGAAACACTTCAAAAGGTTCCCATGACTTTGTGTTTACCTTCACTTGATCCAAGCCATGAATTGGTCACAATTAGAATCATCATTTGGTTTGAAATTATCAGCCAAATTGTGTCATCAGTTGAAATAACCATTGTTAATATCATCCTGGTTTACAAACTGAGAGAGTCACAGAAAAGTTTGAGAAAATCTAAGTATGAATCAAACACAATTGTAGCTTTTCAACTTGCCTTGATAACTGTCACAAATGTTCTTTGCTGGTGCCCAGTCAGTATTGTCAACCTCACAACAGAGTTCCTTGCAGTGTACCCTGACAAACTTATAACTTGGTTCACTATCATTGCATTGCCCATCAATTCCTTTGTCAACCCAGTGATATTCACTGCTCTGGCACTGAGGAGACACCTGAAAGACAGGAAACAAGCTCAAGTCAAGAAAGAGGCACTGGATGTGGGGTAAAGATAATTCTTTCTTTGTTTTTTTTTCATTTTGAGAACAACTAAATTTTGTTTCATTTCCCACTTTGATTAGTATTTTTAGTCCTGTGCACAGAACTTGAAATTCAGACCCCCAGACCTTGAAAGTGGAAGGTAACTCCTTTTTTGTGGGGTCAAGGTATGATTTTGCTTGTTCCTTTTTGTGAGGTACATTTTCAAAGTTGAAACCCAAATTGACCCTGAATCCTTGATGCCTTCCCTTTCCCAATTGTTTTGGCTGAGCCCCAGGTCTCTTCCACTGCCCAATCTGATGTTGGATGTACTGCAATACCACTTGATGTGACTCTGTGATCACAACAAAAAGAAAATGATGTTTGATCTCTGTGACAATGGGTCACACACCAGGGGTGAACCCACTGGGCACCACAAGGATTGCCCAACTGCAAATTTACATGGCTCTGGACCTCTGATATTAAGGGGCATGAGGAAACTTTGCCAGGTTTTGTGAAGTTGAAGTCCTCACAATGAGGGCTCATGCCACTTTACCAGATCCTGGATCAGCCCCAGAAATGAACAATACCTGTGCTACACATCAGACATGGACATTTGACTGTTGGTAGCGACACATTGGGGGAAGAATTGCAGGCAGAAATAACGCAAGGCAGATGATCACACACTTTCGCAGGGAACATTTACAGTTGGTCTCTGTGTGCACCGCACCAAGCAAGTTATGCCATCAGCATTTGTGGAATCAGGAATGCACTTGCAGAAATCCAGAGAAGAACTTTTATCTTGCCAGAGCTTAGAAGAGCTTGTTTCAACAAAACAGCTTTGCTCCCTGGGTTTGGGCTCAAAATGTTTGGGAAGATTACCACACAGAGACTTGCATCAAAACCTCTACACTCTATCCCACTTCACCCCCTGTTGGCCACTCCTCAAAAATCCTGGCTTATCATCACCATTTAGGGATC
>JAAUXT010001561.1_pt1 | contig 11305 bp, 13 predicted proteins | sample 7278171 | NCBI WGS metagenome assembly JAAUXT01 (sample SAMN14350112, study PRJNA611818) | marine sediment metagenome | isolation source: surface marine sediment (1.8m) | place: French Polynesia: Moorea | collected 2018-08 | reverse complement strand
TTTAATTACGGCTCGTGATTTGCCCGACAAAAGAGAAACAAGCAGGTTACGGTTGAAGAAAACTCTCTCTCTATTTATTCCCCGAAGTTGAACATGTCTCTCCAGGAAAAATCAATAATTCTCGCGTCTTGGATCATGACGTCACGTAAATCAATAATCGTGACATTTCTTCTCAGTGACAGACATCACAACTCTGTTTGCGGAAAGCGTGAAGCAGCAACAGGAACTTGATTAGTCGATGAACTGATAAATGATGAAGAGATTCGGACAATGTAAGGCGACTTGGCATAACAAGGAAGTCATATCGAACACGCCCTTGGGCGTCGTTCGATGATGCGAAAAATTTAGAGCATCACGTCTACAACGGACTCAGCTTGTGAGGCGCTCGCCCAGGCCGATGCAAAACTGGTCTCAGAATGCAGCGACTTTTGACAGTTTGCGAGTGCGAACGTGCCGTGAATTCTTTCGTTGCAGGCTGACGCGCAGGGGTGGATCCAGGGGGTCAACGTCCGATGGGGCTGTCGTATCAGCTCGTAGATACGCAACAAATTTGCGTCTCCGAGGCAACGAACCCAGGGGAAAACGGGGCCCTGGGCTCGTGGGCCCGTGGATCCGCCCCTGGGTACGACGTACGTCAGCGAGGAATGCGAAGCAGCGACTCGGCTCGATTTGTCGGTCCCCGGGGGGCGATGCGTTCGGGACGGCCGGTCATGTGAGGCCGGAGCCGGGAAACAATGGGCCGGAGCCCCCGGCGCGGCGGAGTCCATCACCCCCGGAGACGTGCTGAGCCCGCTTCACGCTGGCTGCTTCGCGCGCTGTTTCCTTGTGGAGGGCAGGGACGCGGCGTCGTTGCTCCCGGCAGCTCGCACTGGAGGACTTACGTCATCGTTTCTGTTCGACAGATCTGAAATAAGATCGCAGCCCCAGAGGTGCGTGAAGAACACTTTTCTGTGTGTGTCTGAAGAGCTTTGCTGTGTTTTTGTGACACAGTCGAAGGGGCGCGAAGGATCTTGATGCAGATTCAGACAGAGCCAAGTGGATTCACTGGCAAGTGACCTTTTTGAACGTTTGAGAGCTGAGAAACACAAATGTGTGTGTAGCTGGAGAGCGCAACCCAGAGAATGGCGCGCGTCCAGCGAAGAAGAGGAGCTTCGGAGCCCACGTGCATGCAGAGGAGTTTGGCAAGGTCTCTGACTTCACAATGGGTGGAGTATTTGTACTGAGTACAAAACGAGAAGCAGCCTCAGAGGAATAGTGTCCATTGGCATCCTGGAGGCAGGGAAGCAAACCGAAAACTTCGTTCTGTTGGACGCTGAGCCGTTGTGGTATTGGTCTCAAATCGAGGAAGTCTTTCTTCCTCGCCCATCGTGGTCCGCTCGTGAGTCACGTGCTTCATATCTCGGGACGCGTTTCCATTACCACAGCTGTGCGAGTCACTGGGATCTACACACACAGAGAAATGAATTGCACCTCGCGTGACGCAACCAGTGTGAAGGACGTCAGCTTTGCAGCACAACTTGGAAACATTGCGTCATCGTGTGTTGCGTTCCAGACGACATGAACGCGCAAGGACAACACCGTGACTCGCATGAGAACGAAACAACGTCGCGCGTCACGCACGCAGCGTGCACCCACACGGCCCCGAAGAAGCGTCAACAGAGTCCGGACCGCGGCCCCGGTGGCCCTGCACCTCCTCCTCCTCCTCCTGCTGCGGACCTGCAGCTCTTGCAGGCCCTGCGGTTCCCATTGTAAAGTACACACATTCATCACTGCGTCTCCGCGTCTGCGCCTTTATTTCTCCGCGAGTAAATCAAGCGAACAGAGCACAATGCAGAACGACCAATCATTACAACACTGTGTCCACAAGAACGTGCGCAGGGATCCACGAGTTGGTCGTGGCGCACCCGACCACGAAGTGCACGAAATTCCTTGGTGAATTTCTTGCGAAGAAGAGACTTTCTCGCACGAAGCACTCAAAGATTCGCAGTAAAACTCTGTTACGCACAAATTTTGATTCTGAATGTCAAGTTTGACAAAACAAGTTTGGTCTTTCAAGCAGACAACACAGCGAGTTCCTCCTGGACCAAAGCTCCAGTCTCTGAGGAGTTGGAAAGGGAAAGAACTTTGCGCAGACACAAGGTCGGCCTCGCACTGCGCCGTGTGTTGCATTCCTGTGTTGTTCTCACAGAACCATGGCAGAGCACACAACCACAAGCGTCGCTGTTCACAGCCACGCTCACACGTTCGTGTTGCGCGTTGTTAACGCCTAAATCCCCCGTTGTGTTGCACAAGAACGCGATGCATGACGCCTGAAGGGTGGAGCTATTCTAATGGTTGTTGTGCGAGTCTGTGGTCTTGTCTTTGTAGAAGGGCATCGTGAGTGTGAACACTGCGCTAAACACCATCAGCGTGAAGATCACGGCGAACACCACTTTATCCAGGGTTCGCGCCAGGACCTTCCAGTCCTCGGCGTTGTTGGTCGGTTCGGGCACGTACAGGGAGTGTCCGGGGGCGCCGCCGACGCACGGAACGCCGTCATCCGTGTGGTAGCCGGAGGGCACGCCGCACGTGTCATGCGCCGTTGAGAAGGCGTCGCTTGCGCACGCGCCGCGCAGCCGCACGACCGTCTCCGTCTCCATCGCGACGGGCGGCGGCGTCGGCAGCGGTGGCGGCGGCGCAGGCGACGCCGGCAGCGGAAGCGGGTCAATCTCCGTCTGATGCGTCAAGTAGAACTCGGTCGGGGACGGCGGCCGCGCCGCCGCCATGTCCTTCCGCTTGAAAAGTCCATTTCGGTGCGTCTCCGTCTGCGGAAACACTGGCCTGAACACAAACTGAGACTCGGGCGTGTCGTTCCTCTCCAGCAGGGGGCAGCACAGTCGCTTCTTGGGGCGCCTGCGCAGGATGAGGCTCTGCGCCCACTTGGGGACGGGCGAGTCCTTGACGTGGTAGTGGATGTTGAGGATGATAACGGTCCAGGCAATGGAGAGGCCGATCAGAATCATCGTGCAACTCAGGTAGATCACTGCGAAAAGAAGAAACGAGAGGTTGTGCAGACTGTGCCTGTACCCTTTGCATTTGACACGGATGTGCACCACCAGACCCCAGACAGCAGCTCAGGCTGTGGACCGGCCCTGGGCTGAGGCTGGATCTGGCACCAAATCTGCAGGTGTGGAGCTGCGATGAGGCAAGCCGAGGTCAAGGCCAGGCTTACAAGCTTGGGCCAGAGCCAGAGCCAGAGCCAGAGCCAGAGCCAGAGCCAGAGCCAGAGCCAGAGAAAGAGCCAGGGCCAGGGCCAAAGCCAGAGCCAGACCCAGGGACAGAGCCAGAGCCAGGGCCAGGGCCATGGTCGGGGCTAGGGCCAGAGCCAGGGCCAGGGCCAGCCAGGGCCAGGGTCAGGACCAGGGCTAAGGGGCTGAGCCACATAAGTGAACCACATAGACGGACTGAAAGGTTGCTTTGCGGAATTCCCCTTCGCTCCGGCACCCCGAGCCCCTCGCCCTACTCGCGAGATGTCACTCACCGAAGATGGGCACGTGGAGCGACGTCTTCGGGATGTTGTCCGTCAGCATGAGCAGGAAGACGGAGAAGGCGAGGAACACCGAGATCCCGGACGAGACCTTCTCCCCGTCCGCCGCCGGAACCCAGAACACGGCGAGCGACAGCAGGGAGAGCAGCACGCACGGCATCACGATGTTTACCTGAAGCGACAATGTGCCTGTGATACAGCTGGACATGTAACCGCACAAGTGGCGGTGTGGGGCCCCGACCGTGAGACCCCAGACTTTGTCTGCATCGGTGCCAACGAGCCAACCCCCTGGACCCAAGGTCCGCACGCGTGGCGGGAGCAATTTCGTCTCCCCTGTGTTGGACGGACGCGAAAACTCCCTTTGCCTGATGCCGCGATTTTTGAGAAGTCAATTGGTCTTGGAAGGGTCAGTGGGGGCAGGTCAGTCAGGCCCTGCTCTCTGGGTTCAACAAAGGCGTGACTTCCACACATTTCTCTCGCAAAGCGAAGGACTGTCATAAACCTGTCAATCAGTAAAGATTACTGTAGATTCGCCGCCGCCACCGGCTGAAGAGGCATTGATTGAGTGAGGCTGAAGCATTGGGCCTGCGATGAGCCCGGTCGGCGTGGCGAGCAATGCACACACGTACCAACCTTATCACGCTCGAAGGGAAGCACTTGTGGGTCTTTGTAGTACCAACAGAAACCAGACATGCTGTCAAGAAACGAGCGTTGGCGTGTGTGCCTGTCGTGACCATGGACCACGGCCTGGATCCGCCATGCGCCGAGTCATACTTGAACAGTTTCAGCAAGCGTACTGACACACCCCAATCGTACCAAGCAAACTGAGACCTGGGTACTGACCACGTAGAAGAGGCTCCTGCGGCGCAGGCTGAGCGTGAAGACGACGTGCGAGTATTTGATGTCCGGGCAGCAGGGCAGCCCCACCTCACCCCAGCGCGCAGACGTGTGCACCAACTCCCACTCTGCGGAAGAGAGTCACTCCTGAAGGGTGGATTCACAGTGAACGCGCCAGGTCCTTTGTCGACCTATGTGAAGTTCTCGCATGTAACTGAAAAAGTGGATCCTTCATCAGTTCGTGTAGACCAATGGGTGCTGCGCCACCGAGAGTGCTCTCCCAACAAGAGTCTGAGGAGTCCAGGACCCAGTCATCTGGCGATGGGAGCTCAGACGTGGATCCTCTCACGAGTCGCCATGCAAGGGAGATGAGAACCCCTGGCCCTGCTGCAGCGGAGAATCTATGTAGCTGGTTCCACCCACTCCCTTCATTCTGTCCCTGTTTGAACCCCCCCCCTCATGCCCCCCCCCCGGACTTCTCCCCCTGCCCGAACATTTACCCCCATTGACGGTGAAGTTGTCCGTGGTCATCTTGCTGGAGACGTTGGTCACGTTCATCTTGTTGCTGTTGTAGATCCAGGCGCCGATCACGATGGAGCACTGCTGATCGTCGAACGGGAAGAACCTGCGGACACACGGACTGTACACGCTGACATCTTCGTGCACCAAACGTTATCGACAGCTGGACGAACTCACCAGATAGACCCGCGGTTTGACACAATATTCGAGTTTCCGCTTGGTCTGAAGAGCCCTTCTGTTCCACAGAAGGCGGATTCACACCGTTTGGCCAGTGTTTGTGTTGCCATGGCAGCATGCCCTGGCCCAGGGTCGGCCCGCTCTCCGATAAATAGATCAAATGCACGTGAAGCGACACGGACTCATCACGTCTCGGGACGGAACGAGGTCACACTTCCGACCACACCCCACGACGTGCTCCACCGCGCCACGTCAGTCACGTGGGACTACTTTACCAGATGTCGACGTCGCAGGTGGTGCGGAAGTTGCCGCCCGGCTCCCAGTGCACGCGGCCGTCGTAGTGGATCACTGCGCGCTGCTGCTCGAAGTGCGACATCACCGTCTCCTCCGCCCTGCAACCGAAAACGGACTCATATTCTTTGGACTTACGAGGAAACCAGAACTGCGGCTCCAACGCCAAAGAAAACCGCAGCTATTCCATCATCTATTTTTTGGCCTGGTTTGAAAATTAAGTGAATAATTGGGGTGTGCGTGACGCGCTTTCTCGTGGCCCAATTGTTTTCGCAATTTCTCAGCGCTGAGGCTGCGAAGAACCAGGATCGGGCTGTGATTGCGGGAAGAATCCGACCCCCATTGGCAGGCCCAATTCCAATCTGGACAATATTTCTGGCAAATAAAAATTTTGCAGCGCAAAACCAGGGACACCTTGAGAAGTTTGACGCAGCCCTGCAGGGGTTCAGGACCCCCGGGCCAAATCTCGTCCCTGGCCATCTCTTCCACGGATCAGTCCCCCATTGGCCCTCTCCTTCCCCACACCCTCTTCCTCTGGATCCTCCCCACTCCCTGAAGCTTATACATTCCTGGATCTTCCCTGCTCCCTGTTCACCACTTCTTGGACCTCTCTGTCTGGATTCTCCCTCTCGCTGGATCCACCCCTGCAGCCGGATCCCCGTCTTGGTTGAGGACCGATTTGTCTTCCATCTCTCCTCGAACCCCGTGCAGGCTGTGCTCATTTCATTAACAGCGCTGTTTTATCATTAGGAACCGGCAGCGCTCCTTGACAAGGCAAATACCATCCATTACTCTTTGAAAGCTTCTTGAAATGGAAGTCACTTCAACTGACGGACTGTTCGAGCGCCAATTTTCTTGAAACAGGCGGAGCGCAACAATTTCCTGTTTTATGCCACAAAGACACAGGCAAGAATTGTTTGTTCTTCAAAGTATGGTTGTCCTGTTCAGCCAAAATAAAGTCGAGTCTTTGTTCTCCTTGACTTCGCCTCGGACCTCGGTATCAATCTGCTCGTTTCCGGTGACGGTTGATAATAATTACCCGTTGACGATGGCGAGCTCCGGGAGCCAGATCCTGTCGGCCTTGAGCACGACGCTCGTCACGTTGTCGTAGTGTTCCGGGTGCCACGCGAGGCGCTCGTCCAGCCACTCCTGAGCAACAGAGGGAGACGACAGGAAATCCAGGGGCGCAATCCGGGGGGGAACGGGGCTCGCAGGTCACTGACAACGTGAACACGAAGAATATTTTCACAGCTTTTTTTGCGCGCTGTGGTGCAAACATTTTCAAAAGTTCAAATCCTCCACCCTCAGCGAGTCTTCCTGCATCAATCAACTGCAGAATCCGTCCCTGAGCGGAAAAATAGAAACAAATTGAGGATTTGGATGCAGAACCGCGTTAGCGATCACAGGCTGCAGGTTCTGCACACTGGATGCGTTGTGATTCGTTCCATGTGCAAGAGACAGTGTCCCGGCGCAGTGGGAAGCAGGCTGTGGATGGGACGCGCGGACCCAGCGGGGAGGGTCTCGCTCCCCGTGTCTCCGTCTCCCGGGGTCTGTTCTTTTTGATTTCTGTATCCCCGAATTCGGGGCCGCGCGTGGGGGTGTGGAGCTTCCCCAAAACGCGGCAAAAAGAATAGGTTTTCGGGGCTCTGATGTCAGAGCAGCTTCAGTCACGTGATCACGCTAATGGCAGCAACACACGAATTTGTTGAAAAGGATTTATTTGCATTATTTGTCTGTGTTGAAGAAGTGTTCTCAGAAGACGAGCGAGCAGTTGGGACAAGTTCAAGTCAGAGAAGACACAAGCAACGCGGTTTGGTGCTAAACTCTCTGTAAGTGGCTGTTTTTGTGGGTTGAAATGTCAGCGATTTAGATCTACAGCTTTGTGGTTGTACAAGTGACTGACTCATGCTTTTACCAGCATTCGTGAGGAGATAGCCAAACAGAAGGGTTTTGTCAGTGATCTGGGGAACTACAATGTCCAACAATGGGTGAGTTTTTCCGTGTAAAAGCTTCAACTGCACAAGCATTGGTCAAGGAGATTGGACCATTCTACAGGGAACGTGATGGTACATCGTTGGTCGACTTTGAATTTAAGCTGTCGACGTTGATTGGCAAAAGTATGATGGTATTGCATATTGTTGTAGGTAGAGGAAGGCCACAAGTGCATCTGCAAGAGCAGATCCTCATGTTGCTGCACTTTGTGGCTCACAAAGGCAAATACGGCCTGTTGTCTGACAAATTTGGCATCACGAGGTCCTGTTATTTCACCTGCATTGAGGAAATGATGGCCATTGTCACACAGGATCTGCTTGGGAAGCACATTTTTTGGCCCAATTCTGATAGGCAAAAAGAAATGTGTGATTACTACAAGCAAAGATATGGATTTCTGGGAGTCATCGGTGCCATTGATGGCACACATGTCACGATCAGCAAGCCTCCAGGAATGCAGTTTCTGAAGATTACTTCAGTGTGTGAAAGAAAATGTACACAATGTTGTTGCAGGTGTGCTCAGTGTCGTCGTACAAAATTCTGGACCCTCGGAAGTGGCGTTGCAAAAATTCTGGACCCCCCCACCACAGTGTTCACAGTGTTTGACAAGTTTCCACACTGTTGTGGATGTTCATATCCATGACTTGAAAAATTCCCCAGACCCCCCCCCCAACTCTCCACTTGTAATCTGCATTTTGCTGCGAACGACAGGACGTGTTCTCCAAAGTGTGTGGTTTCGGTCAGAAAGTCTCATTCATCCTTTTAATTGTGTGTCTATCTTCAATGCAAATAGATAGGATGCAGGGTCCAAAAAGTGGTATTTCGTTCAGAAAGTCGCATTCGTCCTTTTAATTGTCTGTCCATCTTCAATGCAAATAGATAGATGTCGTTTTTGCAGCTGACCGTGTTGGATGATCTGATCATCAGTTCCATTGATGTGGGCCACCCAGGGAAATCTCATGACGCACATGTCTTCAAGCTCTCTGCATTGTGGGTTCCCAATGGAGGTTGTGTCGATCACATTGTGTCATCACTGACATACCATATGCTTGGTGATGGGGTGTATCCCACAAAGTCGTACCTGTTGAAACCCTTCAGGGATGATGGATCACTCACCAGGAGACAAAGAAATTTCAACAGAGTTCACTCCTCCATCCGGAGTGTTGTGGAGTGAGCCATCGGGAGACTGAAAGGGCGTTTCCGCAGTTTGCAGTTTTTGGATGTAAAGAGTCTAGAAAAGGCCAAGGTGATCATAGCGACATGCTGTGTGCTGCACAATTTTGCCATCCGCAAGAAGGATATAACTGACGATGAAGCTGAGGATGACAATGATGGCAGAGATGTTCTGGATGATATTGACACTGAGTATGGTTTGGACGAGGAAGGCATAGACAAGAGACAAGCAATCATGCTAGCCCTGCCCCTGGGAGAAGATCAGCTCAGTTCCATGTTGAAGTTTGTCTGTGTTGCTCAGTGTGGTTGCCGTTGGTGTTGGTTTTGTGGTTTCTTTGGGTGCGGAAATTGCTGCCAGGAAAAAAAAAATTGTATAATTGTACATTAATTCTTGTCACTCATGATACGCACATTTTTGCAGGTAATCATGGCAAGAGGGGTGTGCAGTAAGGGGTCAACATCCTCTCCAATGATGATGACATTCAGGTGAGTGCCTGTGTGCGTGTGTATGGGTGTGTGTGTGTGCAAAAGTCGCAAACATTCATAAAATGTCATTTGGCTGAGACTTGCGGTTAAATGTCAAATGGCTGAACTGCTCGGGTAGAAGTACAGGGGGTGTGCGCTGTGTATGCTTGTTTACCTGACAGTGCATGTCTTTCCAGATTTGGTGCCCAAAACATGGTGTGTGGGTGTGGGTGCGTGAGATGAGAGCACTTGAGCTGTGTTCAGTGACAATGCACTTCTCAAGTCCATTGTCCTGCAACTTTTGTGGGAAGAATTTATTCTTCACTCAAGATGACTTACGATGTCACTTGTTTCTTGCTCACACTGTCGTGCAATGCAGAAAGAAGGGTTGTCACAGACTTCTGCATGACACATTTTCTCGGAATTTTCATGAGAACATGGACCATCCCGAGATGACAAGTGGGTGTGAATTTGTGCATGTTTCTCAGTGTGTCTGTGATGCACGTCTCATTACTGTCCATGTTCTTGTTTTTTTTAATATTGTACTCAAAATTCTCAGAATTTCAATGAGAACTCAATTGTCCAATTGTGCAGTGCAGGCAGTGTGTCACATTGCCAGAATTGGTGCTCAGTTCTTTTGTTTCCTTCCAGCAGCCGATCAAGAAACTTAAATTGCACGACAGTTTCGAAGAGATGGCCCATTTCTCAGAAGTTTGGAAAAAGTACCCTATCCTGTACGACGAGAAAACACGAAATGCCCGCTTCTCTGAAGACTTCAAGAGTGCAGGACCATTCATGCAGCGGTGCTACGCAGATATGGGTCGTGACTTGGGTTTAACTCCTGAAGAAGTGCGCAAATGCTGTGTGAAGTATGTCGATGGGGTGATGAAAGGATTGGTGCAGTTGAGGACAGACATTCAGAATGGTACAACTTTGTGCCCGATTCCTGCCATGCACAAACTGAGACTTTTCCGATGGTTCTGGCCTCAGTCGAAGAACTATGATGCTGATGTGATGCAGAATGTGCTGTTGGATGGGTACATGGAACGTGCTCTGCTTGTGGAAATGAACAAACTCGAATGTGCAAAACAGGATTCCAGTGATGCGCGTGACGCATTGCACAAAGTGAGGACCTTGTATGACAAACGTCGACTGGAGGAACTGGGTTTGAAGACGGCAGAAGAGTGTGAGGAGGAATTCGTAACTTTTGATGACAGTTCAATGCTGGCTGTCATTGACGAAGTGTCCCCTTGTGTGTGTTCGTCATCGATTTCTGCATACCTGCCCCCTTCCTGTGATCCCACGTTCCATTATTCCAACGAGTGTTACCATGGTGTCAAGTGGAACATCTGTGAAAAGTGTATGCAAACGTTGCGATGTTTTATTGTCCACTCTAAAATCGTCTGGTGAAGCTGCCCAAAAAGCAAGGCAAGCTTTGTGTCGTGCACAAAATTCTGAAGCATCATACCTTGATGCAGTTGCAGGTTTGTTTGGGCATGACTCAGTGCACAATGAGGGTGAAAAATCTGAGCATGATCTCATTGCGAGTAATGCACTCATTTTGCGACGTTTGTCAGAGTTTGACACCAGTGTTTGCGATGCTGTGCAAGTTGCACAATTGTACGCAGCTCAGTATGAGACAGTTCTTGACACTGCTTCTTCCGTGAGATTTTCTTACTCAAAGGTTCGCAAAGATCGAGCTATTGCTGACATAGCGCATTTGCGGGATTTGCGGAAAAATTCGAAAATGTTTTCTTCGGACAAGTGGGTGTGCGCATTGATCTATCAGATGTGACATTTTTCATTTGTTACAGTATTTATTCCCAACAGAACTTTGTCAGTTTGACAAGGAAGTGTTTAAACGCAAGTGCTTAAACAAATTTCTGGATCCTTTGACCCCGCTCGCTACATGTTGAACAGATGCACAGTTGTTCACGACCACTGTTGATATGCGACAGCTTCTTCAAGGTACAAAATTCTGGACCCTTTGAACCAACTTCACAATGCATGTCATTCAGTGTGTGGCTATTTGTGTCACATCATACGTTGCTGTTCTTCTAGCAGGTTCACATGTGTGAAATAAAACAAGTAGAAGAGTACATCACTCCTTAAAGTTGTGAACAGATTTGGTGACCAAAAACGATTTGCGGAAAATGAGTGCGCAGCTGTCGCCACTTCTTCTGGGTGCACACCAGTGGCCAGCAGTCGAACTTGATAAGCTTTGGACAATCAAGGAAGCATTGCTCAGCAATGAAGTCTCCCATCAATGCAGTTGACTGCACATCTTGCATGTTTGGACACATGGCACAAATTTGCCATTTGTGCAAT
>JAAUXT010145476.1_pt1 | contig 11309 bp, 7 predicted proteins | sample 7278171 | NCBI WGS metagenome assembly JAAUXT01 (sample SAMN14350112, study PRJNA611818) | marine sediment metagenome | isolation source: surface marine sediment (1.8m) | place: French Polynesia: Moorea | collected 2018-08 | reverse complement strand
GCCGTCCAGAGAACACGAAAGGGACGATGGGCATGCACCAGAAGTTCAGGGCCCAGCAACCAACATTCCTTACGGACAGGGCGGACCACTGAAGCCTTCTGTTCGCGGGCTGAGAACGTCTCGGCCACAGCCAGTGTGCTAGTGCCAACGTGTTTGTGGCATACTTCGTCTTTATACGTTCTCATTTTCGGACGCAAGGAAAGCTCACAACCAACTGCGATGGATCGGTAGAACACGGAAAAAGGCAGGAACCAGCGGGAACTCTTTCAGTGGCTCTTACCGCGTACATTCTTCTGCGGATGCAGAAGGGGGTCAGCGACCTGAACCCCCGAACAGGGTTCGACCCCTTCTTGTTCGCTGTCAGCTGAAAGTTGAAAGTGCTTTTGTGGGATCACACCCCTTTCCAGAGGAGTCTTACATCGGTTCCAGTGGGATGGAGAGTACATATTGCCCAGGTCTCCTGACCCCTCTAATATTTAACGTCCTCTCACATGGAACTTTTTCAAGATTGGAGTAACCCCCGCTCCGACAGATTTGCTTCCCTGACCTCACCTCGCTATTGAATCCGCTGGAGACTGGAGCCCGGAGGAGTTTCGTGTGAAAGACGAGCCGACCGTCTCGGCAACACGAGAGGCGTATCGTTACCGCAGTGGTCGTGGGGAACTGCACGTAGACTCGTAGTCTGGGGCCTGGGGGAAGGTGACGAACCTCGAATGAACGACTGAAAGCCTCTTTAGGTTTGCCAACCCAAAGACTCTGGTGCGATCAAGTCTCGAAAGCTGATCCTGGATTGACGTGGGTAAACTTTGAGGCAAAACACCGCGTGTACAACCTGGACAAGTTTGACAGTGCACGCTTGCACAGTCTCTCCTTTCTGGCTGCAAACCTGTGTTCGTCCAAGAGAAGAAAAGTGACAGAAAATATGCAATATCTGTCAGTAGTCGCGTACAAAAGTTGTTGTGGGTGTGTTTAGGGACGGAGGTGGTGTTGTTCTGTCTGAATCGCACTTCTGTATGAACCCCGCACAAGAGCGGTGAATCCATCCAGCACATCGTAAATTTGCAGCTCCCGGGCCCAGCCCGGACCCACCCGAGGCCCGCGCCCTCACTGACCCCGGATCGAAGCGTCCGCCTCGACAAATCCTCCCGCCGGGAAACAGACGCTTCCTATTGGCTGTTGGAGGCGGAGCAGAAAATTGCGAGAGAGCAGAGTGACCTCGCACCCCTGGGACGCAGATTCTGGTCCAGTGGGAGTGGACCTCTCGGTCCCAGTCTCAACCGCTGAAGGGCAGAAACAGTCGCTGTTGTGGAGCTCCTTGCAGCAGACCGGTGCAGCCTGTCCGGTGGGGACCGGTCCTGCTGCGGTTCGGAGACGACGTGTCGCCGCAGGGAAGCCGGGCAGCGCCCTCCACAAATGGACCTGCGTCCCGGGCTGGGTTCACACCAGACGCACTGCGTTCGAGGCAGGGTTCAGACCAGTGGCGCTGTGTCCTGGTTGGCCAGGTTTTACACCCAATCCAGACCTGAATCGCACCGTATTTTCTGGACCTAGGTGATACCAGATGTGCTGTGTTCCTGGACAAGCCGAATGCGTATTGGATCCAACTGCAGGACCAGTTTTTGATGCAAGGCCCTGTACTGGCTTCGCGGCGTGACGCACCCACCGTGGAACAGCCGTGAGGCTGCTGGCCTTGGTGCGTACACAACTCACAACTCTCTTTGATGATGTTGTTTCCAATTCCAACCCATTTCCATATCAAAATCGAATCTGCCGTCCGTCTCTGTTTATGGAGAAATGTGCTCGAGAATTTTCGATGCAGTAGGGACTTCAGGCCGTGTTGAAATGTTCTCCACGGAACGTGTGCGAAGAAACTCAGAACGCCGCGTGCCCACATTCCGTGTCCGACATCAGGACGAGGTGGGTTTGTCTGGTTTCGTTTCATCCCAACACAGAGAAACGGGAGCAAATGACCTGTGTCCCCGGAAGGCAAGAGGGGAGAGTGGACCGTGTCCTATTTGACTGAGCAGAGTGTGCCGAACGTCATTACTTTGGACCGTGGCCCAATCCGTGTGGTGTGAAGCAGACCTTGGGTCTCTTCAGGCATCTGCATCTGCCATACCAAAGACTCGCTGAAGGTCGGAGCACAGAGAGACTGAGCCGCTGAGTCGCTGATAGTGCTGAACGCATCAACAGGCTCAGCGACCGGGACCAGGGCGGATCCAGGTTCTGGTCCAGGGGACCCTACCTCCTGGGCTTCAGGTTTGAAAAGTTTTGTAACAATGAGACATTCTTGTGCCTGTTGCACACAACCGTGGAGATAAATTTGTTTTCCTTGGGTCCACCCCTGTTGATGTGGACATTTGTCCATTTGCTTGGGCGTGTTGTCTGCAGCAGGCGTTCAAGCTCTGAAACGTTCCGGCTTTGGAACGTTTGGTTTGAAATTTCACAGGACGCAACATGCACAGTTCAAATTATGTGGCTTCAAGCGACGTTCTTTCACGTCACCCAAAAGGCGTGCAAACAGCTGTTTGATGAAAGTCAGTGAGTGACGTGATTTGCAGTTGACGTCAACACGCGGGCTGCCACACGCTCTGCTGGTCTGCACTGTGAAGAACTCCAACCCGTTCGCGTGACATCCGTCCGCGGGTTTGATTTGTGTGTGGCCCGAAAAAGCCGGAGCACCGGATACACTGTATTGAACGGACTGAAACGGACCTCTCTCTCTCCTGACTGAACAAAGAGACAAAAGATCAAAGTTGAAGCGGGAAGTTTCACTGTTGGCAATTCAGCACAAGAAAGCTGCGGAACTGTTTGAAATTCACGCAGAGTTCGGAAACCATGAGGCTCGAATGTAGAATCTGGTTTTGAAAAGGTCAAAAGGCTTCCTTGTAGCCACAAGACCCCTGAAGGCAGAAATCAACGTGCAAAACGGTTGGATACTGGGTGTCTTGAGAGCGGACATTTCAGTGAACTCACTTGTGGCTGCAGTCAGTGTAAACATTGCCTGTGAAAAACAGAACCCGAACTAGTCAATCCACACATCTGCCCGCCCAAAAACACAGCAGCCACTGCCAGTAACATTCTGCTGAAATTCTGCAACAGTGACGAGATGTGGCAAGGCCCGTCTCCAAATTGCGTGGAGGTTGTTGCAATACAAGAGGTTCTGTGATGCGTAAAATTGGTGCAGATGGCAGGGACACATTCCTGGGGCCACGTCAATGACGCACAGCCCACGTTCCACGCACCGTTGGGACCCAAACTCCCTGCTCGTGACAAAACAGACGTACAGCAGCAGCGTGGAGCAGGAGCTCATAATTACAGCTGGACCAGCGACACTGTAGCGTCGTGCAGTCCGCGAAGTGCGGGGGTGAGCCTCGAACTCTGCACTGTGAGTTGGTCCTGCCGTGGGGCGATCCGGAGGCACCGGAGCCACAGCGCCGAGGCTCTGATGCTCGCAGTATCAACAGTCGGACTGTGCACATGATTTCCCTTCGGACTTTGCTGCAGCTGTTTTGGGTGTTTTGTTCTGCTGACACCTCCGTGCCATCACCGAATCGTTCTCAGCGGCACCAGGACCACTTTGCCGTGGTGATGGTCCCCTTTTTCTGCTAGATTTCGTCTCTTGAGTCCCCCTCTCTGTCTGTCTGTCTGTCTGTCTGTCTGTCTGTCTGTCTCTCTCTCTCTCTCTCTCTCTCCTTGTCCAACACGCCAATGACGGGTTGTTGTCTGTTTCCTGCTCGGACACCAGCGAAATTGCGCAAGAATCGTCCGTGTAGGTGTGCCTCCGGCAGACCACACACGCACACCCAAACATTGGGTCTGATACATATTTTCCAAGTGTCCGAAGTCCCCTCAACAATTTGAAAGGCAAATCGCGAGGCATTCAACTGGACCTTTCAGACAGACTCACAGTTTTCAATGCCGCGTTTTCGGGGAGGACGTTCGAAACAATACAGGATACATTTGAGAAACTAGTTTTTCTTGTGTCAAAAATGTTGAACTTAGAATCGAGTTTTTGCTCAGTGCAATCGATAAAATTGTGGACTTTGCTCTGGGCTTCCCTCACCACACAGAGCGAGCAAACGCTCCGTTAAACGTTGACAGACCTTTCAATTAACCCTCCTATCTCCTTCCATTGACCAATCCAGGCCTTTTCAGACCGCAGATTGAATGATGCACCCCTCAATTTCCCGTGGTCCCAGCAATGCAAATTTGCGGACGAATTTCCGCTGCGCTCGCTCCCGGAGGAGTTGACGCAACGAACAGACCGATATCCACCCAGCGCCTCCGTCTATTGATCCTGGGGCTGAAATATGACGTAGGTGGCTTGTGAGCTGCGTTCACACTGAATGCGTTCAGCGCTGGTGACTGAGACCTGTTTATCATTGGCTTTACACGGTGTTTCCTGGATCAGCCAAATCTCCTGCAAGTCAACGTCGACACGTTCTCCAGAGAGCGTTCATTCTGGAACCACGGAACGGGTGAACAACTGCGCAGTGCAACAGAGTCCAATTCCTCCAGTCTTTACCAAGGACGCGTTCAGTGTTCGCTTTTCTTCAGAAAATCTTGAAAAGCCCAAGGTCCTCTGGATGCACCGATGAACATGTATTGTGAGAGTGTTGGAGAGTGGTGGACGCGAGACGGGGAGTGATGCATAGTTCTACAGAGATACCGGGCTGATGAACGGCTGCGCTGTGTTTCAATCTGGGGTGGATCCAGGGGCGGGAACCGGGGGCCCTGGAAGTCGGGCACCCTCCTCAACCAGATCCTGCAGGTCCACACCTCCTTCGAGCGTTTGTAGAAACAGCATCAGCATGCATGTGTGTGTGTGTGTGTGTGTGTGTGTGTGTGTGTATGTGTGCGTGGGTGTACGTGTTTGTGTGTCTGTCTGTCTTTCACTCTGTGCCTCCGTGTGTGTGTGTGTGTGTGTGTGTGTGTGTGTGTATGTGTTTGTGTTTTGTTTGTTTTGTGATGTAGGTTCGGGTATGAATGGGAACAACCATTGCAATAATGGTGGACTGAGTAGTGAGTAGTAGAAGTCTGTTCTGTTAAAACAACAATGCATATCCGGTAACAATTGACTGTAATATATTGCAGGATTAGGTCTTACTTGGAAGTTGCATTGTCGGGTATGTTTTGGAAGCGCAAATAACTAAGGCACTGAGCATTTGTGTGCTGAGAGTGTACGACAGAAAAAGACTGTATGAAAGTAAATATAACTCAGTCGGTGAATATGTATGAATCAGAAAGGAAGTGTAAATGCCCGGATTGAAGGAAGCTGTAGCAAGCACGGTGTGAGTACTCAGGGCGCAGAGTGCGATCTCCTCTGGTGGACCCAACAGCACGGCACAAAAGTCTGCGTTGGTTATTGGACCGCTACACCGAACTCGGTTGACTGTCACACGAGTGTGACAGCTGGACGCTAGCTGAGAAACTCAAATGCGTGCGTGGTAATACGCGAGATTTACAAGCCGGTTTCACACTTATAGAGACTGAACACCATGCTTGATGTATCATATGCATCAGACGTGAACGCACCACAAGCTAAACCACAGACAGTGCACTTTTTCAGCCTTGATGCATGTGTCTCTGGAGACGGGAAGAATCGCTATTGTTCGATGACCTGACCCACGCTCGATAGATCTTGTGCAAGTCGCTGGGGCTTGTGGTGCCTCTGTGCGTCGTGTGTCGCGATCGACCACGCGTCGCCCATTACCTCGTGTGGAACCCGATGTTTGACGCACCAAAGGCCCACGCTGAACTGAAACGGCCGTGTGTGGGGGACAGGGCAGACTGACCAAGTCCGAAGGGGCTGGCCTGCGTTATGCAAGGGTGGTCGCTGAGGCCAAGCCTTGACACAAGTCATCGAGGGCAGGGCCTTCCAACCTGTTCCAAGGGTGCAACTCGGAACCAATCAAGACGCGCCTGTGTTCAGAGTGCTCCAATCTGTGTTGTGCAAGTCACTGGGCACAGCACATTGGCTTCCACAGCGACGCATCCAATAGACTTACCCTGCCTTTTGGCCCCTTTCTGGAGATAAAAGAAGCTGACTGCACTTTGGTGGGCACGTACAGAACTGCACTCGGAGGCTGGACAGGGGAAGACGGATGGAGACGCATGGGGCCGGGCCGGCTTTGAAGGGAGGTCGAGCGTGAGGACACGAGAAAACTTCAATGATAATTCGCTGTCCAAAGTAGGAGGACAACGCCTGCTTCACACCGGTGTTGTGAATTTGAAGGCACCTCGAACCAGGAGGCCTGGCTATTCTGGGGCAGAACCTTGATGAGTGCTCAGCCACGTCAGGTTGGGACCTGAAGGAACCAGATACATGTGTCTCCAGGTTCAAGTCCACCCGTGATCAGGAAAGTTTCAACAGCCAGGCACCCAAACGCAATGCCGCCCAGAGCCTTGATGAGGACTTGGTCACTTCAGGCTCTGAGTGGCTCGCACGTGTGTAGACCGGGTGCGTCTGACCGGCCTCCACGCACACCTGAAACGTAGTGTCAGCGCAACACCACAAGAAACCTGGGTGTAAGAGCACGACGAATTCAATGCAAATCAGGCCTGAAGACACCACGGCAGCTTGAGCGTTCGTTGTGCTGACCTTTAATTGCTAGCCAGTCATGCAGTCTGTGAAACGCCCCGCGGATTTGTGCAGGCGCTCACGCCCCCTCCTGTGTGAATCAAGCCCAAAGTCCACGGTAGACGTTCCAAGCTCTTCGAGTAATGCAGTTGCGCTGGCTTCAGGAGGCTGTTTGTTTTGCCCGTGCTTTGAGCGCGGCGGATCTGCGCCGGAGACGTGCTCATTGGTCGGCGGGGTGCGTCAGCGCGGAAAACGCGATTTGAGACGGGCCTCTCTCAACGACGTTGTGACGCAGTTTGGAACGCAGTGAGAGGCACCTCAAATGGGCAGTGTTGCTGCAGCTGTTTTTGTTTCTGCTGAACGTCTTGTGAAGCCGCCAATGTCTTGCTGAAAAGAAAGTGAATAAGTGTTGTTGCTTTTGCTGCCGTCGCTGTTGCTGTTGCTGCACACAAAACCGACCACGTCAAAGAACGTTAGATCGTTCCCCCTTCCCAGCTGAAACGGACGAGTCAGTGAAGAGAAGCCGAGTCTTCGTTGTGTTCAGCAGCCTGTCGGCTCAATGTGCCCAGATGAGTTGACCATAATGGCCTTTGAGGTTCGGTGTGCGATGTCATCAGATGGGCCCAACATCCTGAGTGGTCAACACAAACCTGATGACCATAAAATCCTCGAGGCACGTGAGGCGTTGTCCCTGTGTCAGACTGGCTGCGCTGCGCGTTGTGTCCCCGAACACGCAACACGCAACTTGAGGATCAAGAGGCGTGTTGTGTGACAGAGCCGTGTCCAGTGTGAAGCTGGCCTGATGCCTCCAAACCTGTGATGTGAAGAAGCCTATGCAGGAGAGAGGCTCAACAAGTGCAGCCACAGCGCTGTGCTGTGTATTTAGGTCGACACATTAACAGCACACTGCACTGGTCACTCCAGCCTGTTCTCCGTGGCCTCATTATTTCGCTTAATTGTAGGACAGGGCGGATCTAGGGGAAGTCCCAAGGCCCCAGAATCTCCCAGGTCATCAATAGACTCACCCAACCTCTTGTTGAGCCTGTCAAACAAGCCCACTTTTCATTGTTACCTGGAACAAATTGAGACGCTTTGGGTGAGCACCAAGCACTGGATCTGCCCCATGTGATCCACACCACGGACGCGCCTGTGTCTATTTCTGGCCTGAGCAACAGAACCTGATATTCGCACCGCAGAAAATAGGCTCAAAGTTCTCCTTTCTGAACCGGCGGTGCTGCCCACAATGTCTGCAGGATTCGCCCGAACCTGTGCATCTTGCCGAACTTCAGGGCGGCTCCACGGACAGTGGCTCGGGACATTTGAACCCAAACATCAGTCATTCATTGGATTTGCTGCTGCAATTAGTTTTTTTCCCAATGAGACTCCATCTCAGATTCTGTGTCGTTGTGTTCAACGCACAACGTTGTTTCATCTTCAGTCGGAGTTGGGATCGAACCTGTGGGGGTTTGGTCCACCACCTGGAATTCTCAATTCACTTCAGACAAAACTTGTTCACGGCCTGAGCCCTGGTTGGTGAGAACAACCAACTTTTAGCTGAACTAGGACCACTGAAATTGACAAGTGCAGCACGTCACAAACAGTGCACGAGTCATCGTTCAATGTGTGGAACGTGATGATCAAATGCACAGCCCAAGTTCGTTCTTCGCACACTGTGGTGATGAGTGATACGGTTGAACAGAAACGTACACATGAGTACCAATTGATACTGGGCAGACAAACTGAGTTGTTCTTGGATTTCTACGCTCACAAGTGAAATCCTCCTGATCTGGAATTGGCCCGTGTTTGACCCCACCGGACCAGACCCTGGTTCGCTCCTCCTGCGCTACACTTCGCCAACTTGTTGCACTTAGTGGTGATGAGCGGCCTTTCACAGGACCCACTCTCATCCCGGCCGCGTGTGATCGCAGTCATTCCGTATTCCGCGCTCAGCGGCAGGTTCTACGGGTGGGTTCATAGCGGACGCCTCGTGCGCAGCGCCTCTGCGCTGCAGCCATAGGCACAGTGCGACGCAGATCAGACTGACTTACACAGAGGCGCCTTGCACAACGACTGCAGTGTGAACCCAGCATTGGAACCTCCGGTGCCTCCAGCGTGAACGCGGTCCTGTAGAAAAGGCACAATTTGCCTGCATTACAGATTGTAAAGCCTCTCGTAGACTCCTCGTACAGACTCCCCCGGAGAGACCCGGGGACCCGCTCAATAGTGGACGTGACCCAGTCAAAAACAACTGAGCCTGGGTCCCGCCGGGAACAAACGCGCAATTGACTTGAATTTCCGTTTCTCAGGAAAAGCTTGTGAAATCCTGTCATCGCCTTCAGGGAACAGAGGGCGGAGCCAGGGCCAGGAACCCGAGCAGCTGGCTCGCCCATCACCCAGGCACCAAGAAAAGTTTTTTCTGCGAATTCAGTACGAGGCCACAACGTTTGTTGCAAGTGTGTGAATGTCGGTCTATTGGGGAATGGATGCTCGAGAAAAATCAGAATCTGCCCATCAGAGCAAATGCCCCCTGGTGTTGGACCCCCTGGACGCGATGGGTCCTGAAACCACAGGGTGTTTCTGCAAAGCTCAGAATTGTCAACTCCCTGTTGGGTCAGTGTGTTCAGTGGATGAAGGTTTGAGAAGCTAACTTTTCTTGACACCGACGCTGTTGCCGAGAACCCACAGGAAAGGGACAGTTTTTGGCTCGTTGGAAACCGCCCCTGGATCGACTGGAGACACACGTACGCACAGGGTTCATCTGTACATTCACACGAACAATGAAGGAAAATTGCATCCCCGTCTGATCCAGACCCCAACAGGCCGATCCGGCTGTGCATCAGCTGTTCAGAGGACGTCGAACTGCGAGCTGTGGCGCGGAAATTAGAAAGTCAGAAAGCCCTTCAATTCAGACGTCGGAGGCTCAGGCCCTGTGTCTATTCTGAGCGATAATGGGTTGGGAGGCACGCAGCACGTGATTAGTGGAATGCTGCCATTAGTGGGCGTCGCGACCAGGCTTCAGGCTCGAGGACTCAGGCCGGGGCCGCACCGGACGCGTCAAGCGTCGCGCTACTGGAGATGTGGGAATGTCACGGGTCAGAGCTTCACTGCCAGAATGCGCGGGGGTGGGGGGACTTTCCACTCATACGGGGGTTGGGGAGATACTCCAGCTGCATGCGTGTCTGTGGGTGCTATATCGCAATGCAACCAGAGCGTTCACGGGCGTGCACCATTGGTGACGTCTGCCATGTGAACAGGCTTCTCGGCCATTGGCGAGTCGCAGTGGAGCTGACATGGCTTCATCCAAAATCCCCTCAGTGAACCTGCAGACGTGTGTTGTGTTTGCTGAAGGTTCCACGGCAGCACCTCATTCAGCACAATCAACTGTGCTGGTCCAGGGGGTCCCAGGAACCTAGGTCCCATCACTGACACCCACACACTCTTCACCTCCACCGCACACACCCACGCACTCACACCTGACTCGCACCCACGCACTCCTCACCCACGCACGCTTCACTTGCACGGAAAACACCCAGGCACGCACACGTGTCTCACACGGACGCACATCTATTTCCAGGGGCGGTAGCGTCGCAGACAAGTACCACACGAACAACATCGCGGAGCTCGTCGCGTCCACCGGAGAGACGGTCAACATCGCCGACGCGCAGCAGGACCCGCGCCTCGGCAAGAAGGTACCGCACACACGCACACACACGCACACACACACACACACACACACACACACACACACACAGCGAGCTCAATTCAAACTTTCTCAGGTTGTTTCATTGCTATCTGGGCGAAACAAAGCCGGGAAGAGCTGGCAGACTGACCTCAAAAACAGATACACACGCACATCTACTGACACACATCAATACAGAAACACGCGCACACACACACGCCTACAACACTCAGCTTTTTTCTTTTCCCACGTATCTTTTCCCCTGACATTGTGTGGCTCAGTTCATTTCACCCGAGGCCGTCGGATCGACACGTGATGAGGAGTTGTTCCCCGCTCCGCTCGGTGCAACATCAAAGACGACGTCCCCTGATGAGCCGTGAGCCCCGGTAATGAGAGACGGCGCGGCGAGCTGCGATCCGGGGCGCCCGGCGAGGCCAGCAGCGAGCGAGCGTGCTGCGCACACCCCAGCTGGGCTGGTTCAGGCTCGGCCAATTCGTTTACCCATGCAGTTAGTTCGAAGTTTTTGTGTGAAGTCAAGCCAGGCGGCTGGGTCACAGGGCTTCCTTCTACGTGAGACACCACGTTCACGTCTTGCGTTCACGTCCGTCTACGTGATGTCCTTCGTCGTGCGTGCACGTGCTTCGTGTTCCCAAGATGCTGCTCGCGATGCGTCCACCGTAAATCCAAACGGCACGAGTGTCATTGGAGACTTTTTGCTCGTGGTCATTTGGACGGAACACGAACACGGACGCCAATGAAAGGAGCGCCAATGCTGATGACAGGTCGAGCTCCCCGCCTTGCAGGGGTCGATCACACGGTGTAAGGGATCTGTTGAACTAACCTCACATCAAACGGGAGGGGGACCAGGCCACGGACCGGGGGCCCGGCAGCGGGAACCAGGCTACGGACCGGGGGCCCGGCAGCGGGAACCAGGCCATGGACCGGGGGCCCGGCAGCGGGAACCAGGCTACGGACCGGGGGCCCGGCAGCGGGAACCAGGCCATGGACCGGGGGCCCGGCAGCGGGAACCAGGCTACGGACCGGGGG